>Ga0209330_1000235_pt1 | contig 26905 bp, 28 predicted proteins | sample JacPinW_OM2H0_O3_FD_187969 | JGI IMG/M metagenome (GOLD analysis project Ga0209330, IMG submission 187969) | Forest soil microbial communities from Algoma, Ontario, Canada - Jack Pine, Ontario site 1_JW_OM2H0_O3 (SPAdes) (version 2) | ecosystem: Environmental > Terrestrial > Soil > Boreal...
ACCTCGACACCGGGAATCGCCTCTAACAGATTCGCAGCCGCACGAGCCAGTTCGCGCTGGTGATGCGTGGCTTCGGTTTCGGCATTGCCTCCGAAAGCCGGGAGGCCGCCATAGGCGCCACAATCAGAGTGCAGCATCAGGATAACTCGCGTGGTGTTGTGCAAGCGCATGGACGTGCGAATCTGTTCCAGCACAAACGTTCGGTCGGTCTCGAGTTCTGGCGAGGCCAGGCATTTGGCCCCACCGGCAATCTTGATGGGATCGGAATGGGTCACGCCGATGCGTTTGAGGAATTTGCGAAACCCTAAGTCAAAACGGTTATCGAAACACCAAAGGATGGCCGCGTCGCAACGATACTTCTCTCGCGGAGCTTCGAAATGAAAAACCTTTTTCACGATGAACCCTCAACTCGAGCGTTTCCTTCACGTCCATCTTAACCGAGAGGGCGAGGATACTACCCGGTCATCATGCGTTGCTATTCGCCGCACGCCCACGATAATATGGTTGGTACACTTCTCTGCCTTTATCCCAGTTGGTCTTTACAGCAATTTGCCGCGGCAAGGCGTGTGCGACCCCGGTGCGACGCAGCTATGCGTTCGCGAATCCCTGTGACGGAGTTGGCAGTGAAACGAGGCAAGACCGCGGTAATTGTCGGCGCCCAGTGGGGCGACGAGGGCAAGGGAAAGATTGTCGACGTTTTATCCGAGAGCTTCTCGGTTGTAGCCCGCTATGCTGGCGGCCACAATGCCGGCCACACTGTAATCATCAATGGCAAGAAGTTCGTGCTTCAGCTGGTCCCCTGTGGAGTGTTGCGGACGGCGTGCCGTAGCGTGATCGGCAACGGCGTGGTACTGGATCCGATGGCCTTTCTAAAGGAAGTGGGCGCCTTGCGCGAAGCCGGCGTTAGGGTCGACGGAAATCTTTTTGTTTCCAACCGCGCGCAGGTAATTCTGCCCTACCATCGTATGATCGAGTTGGCGGCGGAGAACGCTCCGGGACGTGTGAAGATTGGCACCACCTCGCGCGGAATCGGTCCGGCCTACGAAGATAAGATGGGACGCCGTGGGTTGCGCGTGGCCGATCTGCTTGATCTGCAGCTCCTGAAGAAACACATCGAAAACGCCGTCCGGGAAAAGAACATGATCGCGCACGCGCTGTTCAATTCCGAACCTCTCGACGCCGACAAAATGTATACGGAGTACGCTCAGGCTGCGGAGAAGATCGCTCCGTTTGTCTGTGACACGGCGGTTTTGCTAAATCGGGCGCTGGGCGACGGAGAGGCGATTCTATTTGAAGGTGCGCAAGGTACGATGCTCGACATCGATCATGGAACTTATCCCTTTGTCACCTCTTCCAGTGCGACTTCGGGAGGTGCCGCAACGGGCACAGGCGTCGCTCCGAATGCAATTGATTGCGTGATCGGACTCACCAAGGCTTATTGCACGCGAGTCGGCGAAGGTCCGTTTCCCAGCGAAGAGAAGGGCGAGTTCGGCGACCAACTTCGTCGGCGCGGCAATGAGTTTGGCGCGGTTACAGGGCGTCCACGGCGCACCGGCTGGCTTGACTTGCCACTGCTGCGCTACGCTGGCATGATTAACGGAATCTCGTGGCTAGTGGTGACCAAGCTGGATGTGCTCGATGAACTGGCGGAAATTCCAGTATGCGTCGGCTATGTCGTGGATGGAAAAAAGACGATGGAAATTCCGGCGCAGGCCAGTGGTTACGACAAGCTGGAGTGCAGTTACCAGATGCTTCCGGGGTGGCGGAGTTCGACGCAAGGAATTACAAAGTTCGATCAGTTACCCAAACTGGCTTGTGACTATCTGGCGTTCGTGGAGAAAAAGACCGGGGCTAGGATCGGCATGGTCTCAACTGGTCCGGACCGGGATCATACGATTCTTATTGACGAGTTCGCGAATGAGTTACAGACAGCTTTATCCCGGAGAGTCTAGAATTGACTCCGACTTTGTGAAGCTTCTCAGACTACTTCTTAAGACTACGCAAGGAGCGCACGATGGTGGTTTTGGCAGTAACGTGGATGGCCAAGGCTGGGCACGATAGCGATGTCCCGCCGATTTTCGCGAAGCTGACGGAAGAATCCCGAAAAGAACCGGGCTGCCTGATGTATCAGGTCCACCGCCACAAGACCGAACCGCGGCGGTTCTTCATCTACGAACAGTACAAGGACGACGCCGCGCTCGAAGCCCACCGGACTTCTCCTCACTTCTTGCAGCACGCTCGCAAGGACCTGCCCAAAGTCGCGGACCGGGTGGAAGGTCACCTGTACGAAGCGTTGGGATAGTTAGTGCGGCGTGGGCACATTTGCCTGCGAGTCACGTCACTTAGCCTTGTCAATCATCGCCTTGTCAATCATTAAGTCGCCGCCCGATGAATAACTTTCCTTCGACACTTCATGAAAAGCAATGATGATGCCTTCGCGGCGTGCGCCGGCTTCTTCGACCAGCGCGTCGGTGACGCGCCTGGCGATCTTGCGTTTCTGGTCGGCGGTGCGTCCCTGCAGCATCGTGATTTGAACCATTGGCATTAGAGACGCTCCAAGTTTTTCAGCTCCGACCTTTATTGCGCGAGCTCGTAGCCTGCGAAGAAGAAGCTCAATTCGAAGCGGGCGGTGTCCTCAGCATCGGAGCCGTGAATGGCGTTGTGCTCGATGCTGGAGGCCCACTTCTTGCGGATGGTGCCTTCTTCCGCGCTGGCCGGGTTGGTGGCGCCCATCAGCTTGCGGAGATCGGCAATGGCGTTTTCTTTTTCCAGAGCCAGGGCGACGACGGGTCCGCTCGACATGAAATCGGTGAGCGAACCGTAGAATGGCCGGCTTGCGTGCACGGCATAAAACTGCTCTGCCTGATGCTTGGAGATTTCGAGCATCTTCATGGCGAGGATGCGAAATCCATTCTTCTCGAATTGTTCAATGATATCGCCGACCGCGCTCTTGGCTACGGCGTCTGGTTTTACGATGGTAAGAGTGCGTTGCAGAGTTTTCATAGTTGGTAATTGGTCGCTCGTCCTTCTTCTGTCGTTTGCTGCTAAACCTTGACTCCCAGCGCCGCCACGAGCGTCTCGCCCATGGCCGCCGGAGATTTTGCCACCCGAATACCGGCTGCTTCCATGGCTTTGATTTTCTCGGCGGCTGTTCCCTTGCCGCCGGAGATGATTGCTCCCGCATGGCCCATGCGCCGTCCGGGAGGGGCGGTCTGCCCGGCGATGAAGCCGACTACCGGCTTTTTCATCTTTGTCTTCACAAATTCCGCCGCGGTTTCCTCGGCGTCGCCCCCTATTTCACCGATCATAATCACGGCTTCGGTCTCAGGATCGCGATTAAACAGGTCGAGCGCATCCAGGAAGTTGGTTCCAATGATCGGATCGCCGCCAATGCCAATTGCAGTGGACTGCCCGATTCCGCGCTGCGTAAGTTGGTGCACAGCCTCATAAGTCAGGGTGCCCGAGCGCGATACAATTCCGATCGGGCCCTCTTTGTGAATCGATCCTGGCATGATTCCGATCTTGCACTTGCCGGGCGAAATGATGCCAGGACAGTTTGGACCGATCAGCCGCGAGCGCCGGTTCTGCAGAAACTCCCAGGCCTTAACCATGTCGAGCGTGGGAATTCCTTCGGTGATGCAGACGATGAGGTCCAGTTCGGCGTCGGCCGCCTCCATGATGGCGTCCGCCGCGAACGGTGGGGGAACAAAAATCACAGTTGTGTCGGCGCCAGTTTTATCGACCGCTTCCTGCACGGTATTGAATATCGGCCAGCCTTCGTGCGTAGTGCCGCCTTTTCCTGGCGTCACTCCGCCCACCACCTGCGTTCCATAAGCCGCGCAGGCCTTGGCGTGGAAGGTGCCTTCGCGTCCGGTGAGACCCTGCACAATTAGTCGAGTTTTCTCATTAACCAGGATTGCCATATACGTAATTCCTCAGTCGGTATAGCGTGGACCCCTGTCATCTAGCAGCTGCTCATCATCCCGAGCGAAACCAGGGCGCTTGGTCCTTCGTTTGCACTACCGAGATTGCCCCAGCCGGGTCCCGGGTTGCGCTCGCGAGGACAAGCAGTTTCCGCTAAATTCCTCGTGCCGCGGCGACAACTTTATCCGCCGCGTCTTTCATGGTGTCGGTCACGACGAAGTTCAGGCCGGAGTCCATCAGTATTTTCTTGCCTTCGTCCACGTTAGTGCCTTCGAGGCGCAGCACTACGGGAAGCTGAATGTTGGTCTTCTTTGCGGCTTCCACCACGCCCTTCGCCAAGGTATCTACGCGCAGGATGCCGCCGAAAATGTTGATGAGAACCGCTTTTACACTTTTATCGCTTAGAAGAATTTCGAATGCGTGCGCGACCTGCTCTGCGTTCGCACCGCCGCCGACATCAAGAAAGTTCGCGGGCATGCCGCCAGCGTACTTGATGATATCCATCGTGGCCATCGCCAGTCCGGCGCCGTTCACCATGCAGCCCACGCTGCCCTCGAGCTTGATGTAGTTCAGGCTGTACTTGGAGGCCTCAACCTCGAGCGGATCTTCCTCCGTAATATCGCGCAATTCGCGAATGTCGGGATGGCGGAAGAGCGCGTTGTCGTCGAAGGTCAGCTTGGCATCGAGAGCGAAAAGCCGGCCATCGGTGGTAGTGATGAAGGGATTGATCTCGAGGAGAGAAGCATCAGTATCGAGAAACGCCTCATAGAGACTGGAAAGAAATTGCACGGCGGGATTGATCTGTTTGGCATTAAGTCCAAGCGCGAAAGCCATCTTGCGCGCCTGAAAGGCTTCCAGGCCCATGCCAGGATCGATGTGCTGCTTCAAAATGGCGCCGGGATTTTCCGCGGCCACCTGCTCAATCTCCATACCACCCGCTGCAGATGCCATGAACACAGGCTTGCCTTCCGCGCGGTCGACGAGAATGCCGAGGTACAACTCGTTTTCGATAGGCAGAGTTTCTTCTATCAATAACCGCCGCACGATGCGGCCCTCAGGGCCAGTCTGATGGGTGACTAACCTCATGCCGAGCATCTTGTCGGCGATGTCTCCTGCCTCGTTGGCAGACTTGGCGATCTTCACGCCTCCGCCTTTGCCGCGGCCGCCAGCGTGGATCTGCGCCTTGACTACCACTCCGGTTGCTCCGGCACTGAACAATTCTTTGGCAGCGGAATCGGCTTCTTCTCGCGAGGTTGCCATTGTTCCGCGCGGCACGGTCACGCCATACTTCTTAAGAATTCCTTTGGCCTGGTACTCATGGATTTTCATAATGACGCTCGTCTAAGAATCGGAAGGAACTTGCTCGCGGCTTTCGAGTGAGGCTAGCAAACTGTCAATTTTATAGAAGGGGGACGGATTAGGGCAAACGGAGAGAGCCGCGTCGTTTCAATCGCCACAACATCTAATTTCATCTCGGGACCTATTTCCGCAGTAACCGAAGCCGGATTCCGATAGCCCCGAGGTGCAACGTGAAATTAGTTTCCCTTAACGTCGCCCGTCCGCGCCTGACCGTCTATAAAGGAACAACCATCAATACCGGTATCTTCAAGAAGCCAGTGGCGGGCCGCGTGGCGCTGCGCACCCTGAACCTCGATGGCGACCAGCAGGCAGATCTCAGTGTTCATGGAGGCCCCCACAAGGCTGTTTACGCTTATCCCGCGGAGCACTATGAATATTGGCGGCGGCAATTACCTGATATGGATTTGCCGTGGAGCATGTTTGGCGAGAATTTTACGACCGAGGGCCTGACCGAAGAAAATGCTCAGGTTGGCGACCGGTTTCGAATCGGGTCGTCCATCGTCATGATCCGTCAGCCGCGCGTTCCCTGTTATAAACTAGCCGCCAAGTTTCAACGGGATGACATCTTGCAGCGATTCTTGCGAAGCGGGCATAGTGGATTTTACTTTTCCGTTGAACAGGAAGGAGGGGTAGAAGTAGGAGATTCGTTCCAGCTAATTTCGCGGGAGGACAACGCGATAACGATTGCGGAAATGAATTTGCTTTTCGTCAAGCAGAAGTACGACCGTGATCTGCCGCAAAAGGCGATCGCAACCGCCGCTCTGCCGGGGGATTGGCGCGAATACCTCTTGCCCAGATTGGGCCGTCCCTGACAGCCTGGCTGTGGCAGTTCTCGTCGCCGGAAGCGTTTTGCCTTTACAATCGCCAATAACAAAATGATCCTGGAAGCCCTGCATCGCATCGCCAATCACGGCCAATCCCTGGCCCGCACGGAGGCGCGTGATGTGATGGCGGAAGTGCTCGCTGGAAATTGCACGGACGCGCAGATTGCGGCGCTGCTGGTGGGGTTGCGCATGAAGGGGGAAACGGTCGAAGAGATTGTCGGTTTCGCGGAAGCGATTTGCGCCGCTGCGACGCCTTTGCCCGTTACGTTTGCCGGAACTTCGGATCACGCGCTCGACCTAAGCGGTACCGGCCGCGACGCGCTGGTGGATACGTGCGGTACCGGCGGCGATGCCAGTGGAACCTTTAACATTTCAACTGCGTCTGCCTTCGTGACTGCCGGCGCGGGCGTGCGTGTAGCCAAGCATGGCAATCGCAGTCTGACTTCGAAATGCGGTTCGGCTGATGTGATGGAAGCGCTGGGCGTGAACATTCAGTTGTCTGCAGAACGCGCTGCTCAGTGTTTGCGGGAAATTGGTATCTGTTTCCTGTACGCGCCCGATCTGCACTCCTCGATGAAGCAAGTGCAGAAAGTTCGGCGCGAGTTGCATCTGCGGACGATGTTCAACCTGCTCGGCCCGCTCACTAATCCGGCGCATGCTTCGGGACAAGTCGTAGGAGTCTATGCGCTCGATATGGTCGAGAAACTCGCGGAGGCCCTGAGCATGCTGGGACTGCATCGCGCGCTGGTGGTGCATGGTCTCGACGGGCTCGATGAGATCACCATCACGGGCCCGACACGCGTAGCCGAAGTTCGTGACGGATCGGTCCGGACTTATGAAGTGGATCCGGAGGAGTTCGGCATGAAGCGGTCGACACTGGCTGATATTTCTGGCGGCGATGCGTCGGACAATGCGGCCATCGTTCGGGAGGTTCTGAGCGGAAAGAAATCTCCGCGTCGCGATGTGGTCCTGCTGAACTCAGCGGCAGCGTTGGTGGCCGCGGGACGCGCCAACCATCTGAAGGATGGAATTCCGGCGGCGGCGCAGTCGATCGATTCCGGTGCGGCTGCCGCAAGGCTGGATGCGCTGGTAAATTTTACAAAAGGGGAGCTGTGAGTCGGTATGTCTTGCGTGCTTCGAGCGAGCGGTACTAACTTTGAGGTGGATGAATTCTTGAAGACTTCTTCGCTTGACGCTCTGACTGTTTTTCATCGCGGAGAGGTGCAAAGCCGCGGCTCGGTTATGACTCAGCGTAGAACGGAGCAATCGGGAGTGAACGTGAGCGTCAGTACGCGAGAGTTTTCCGACCTGCGTGGTCAGATCGAGGATGCGCTCGAGTTCCTGTCGGAGAATGAAAAGGAACTGAGGCGTCTTCGCGATTTTCCGGGCCTGGAACGGATGGATCTCGACTTTCCCGTCGAAGATCGCGACGTGGTGTTCCAATCCGATGGGTTTCCTCCCCATCTGCTCTCGCTACTGGGCGCCCTGCGTATCGGACTAGTAGTCTCGCGGCATCCAGCGTACTGGGAGGTCGAGAGTCAAACTTCTACGCAACAATAACAATAAAGTCCCACGGTTTCTTGACGGTCGATTATTTAACCGCGTCGCTAACCTTAATTTCAAATGTATTGTTCGTGGTGTCGCTCTCTGGCACGCTGCCATCGTTGACCACGATTTCTTCAGGCGGCTTCGGAACCTCGATACGAATCACGCCGTTGCTTTTGCCGTGCACCACCAGGCGTTTGGTGATTTCTCCGCTGGCAAACTTCACCGTGAGCGGAACTTCGGCGCCCGCCGGACCGAGGTTGTCGACAGTGATGGTGAGCATGTAACCTTCTGGCAAAGTCTTGCGAGTGAATTCGGATGCCACTTTGAAGTCGGGCAGTCCTCGATCGCGGTAGACCCAGTCGTCGAAGAACCACTCCAGATCGCGCTGGGTCTGTGCCTGGATCAAGCGCGGCATGTAGGAAGGTTCCTTGTCTTGCTCGGCATGGTAGGAGGCGAGAGCTTTTTTCAATGCCTCATCGCCGACGAGATCGCGCAGCATCCACCACACCGCCATTGCTTTGCTACGATAAAGTTCCTCGTCCGTGGTATTGACTAAAGATCGATTCACTTCGTCTTCTGATCCGGAAGCGGTTATGGGTTTCGGGTCCTGTTTTTCCGCACCGCTGAAGGCGGACTGGTGCGTGGCCATGTAATCGAGCGCAACCCGCTTTCCGCTGACGTGTTCCACGTAGAGCGCCTGCGCAAAATGAGCCACACCCTCATTGATCCAGGGACGAGGCGAGGAGAAAGCTGCGTGCGTCAATTGGTGCGCGGCGATCAGTCCCGCATTTTTTGAATCCAGATTGCTTGATGGCGTCAGCAAAAAAGATCCACTCTCAAATGGAGCAGCGTTCGGATCCGCAAGTTCTGCAGTTTCCGCTGTATGTCGCGGAGCCCCGAACCACGCGGTGATGAGAGGTATCACCTTCGTCACGGCCTCGGCGTAATTGGCGGCCGATGCATCGTGACCTTTTAGGAAATGAACTGCGGCCATAGGCCGATCCACAGTCTCATAGTCCGCAATCACGAACGTCGGGACTGCGGATGCCAGCAGTCGGTACGTGCAGTCAGCAACGAACTGGTGTTGTACTTCGTGCGTGATCGGGCAGTTCGTTGCATTCACCAGCAATTCTGGAGCTTCGTCTTCGTCATCCGGCACCGCCACCTGCAAATGCATGGTGCCGGAGGCTCGCATTCTCCATCGGCCCAAAACTTCGAACAGGCTTCTACTTTCGGAGAGACTTACCGCACTGGTTGCGATCGGATACCACGCCACATATCCTATTCCGCGCACGGCGGTAAAGTTTGGACTGATCTGGTCCCAATCGGAACTATTTGCTTGCGCTTCGGGGGTGCCGATCCGCGTGAGTCGCGTGGCGTCAAGCACGATTACGCCTTCGTAAGCGACCTCCAGATCGACAGTGCCTTTGGGCGCTAGCGCCTCCGGCAAAGTCACGAGGGCCTCGGAAAGTGCCCCCGTATGGTCTATGTCAGAGGTGTAAGGTTGCGAGATAAACTGCAGCGGCTTGCCTCCGGCCCTGATGGAACGCCAGCCGAGCGAAGACGAGATCTGCAGCACCGCGATCTTCTGCGGCGTCGGGGAATCGTTCCTGAGAGTGATCGTGCCGCGAACTCCCAGCCGCTGCTGTTCCGGCTCTACGCGGATATTCAAATCGTATTTTGAAAAGGTGAGGGCTTCGCGGTCGAGAGAGAATGAATTCGCGGCAGCGGCAAAGAATAAGCAGAGAAAGCACAGCCGCGCGCTTCGCAACTTCATTTCGCACCCGCGGCGGCCTCTTTGTTGTTATCTCTTGCCCGCCTCTGCCGCACAATTTCATACATCACCACCGCTGCCGCGACCGACACATTCAGCGAAGGCACTTTCCCCAGCATTGGAATCGAAACCAGAAAATCGCATTTCTTCTTGACCAGGTCGTGCAGGCCCTTGCCCTCTGCCCCCAAAACCAGCGCGCAATCCATGTTGTAGTCAAGGGCGTCGTAGGTTTGTTTGCCGCGCTCGTCGAGTCCGACCGTCCAGATATTGCGCTCCTTTAAGTCTTCCACCGTGCGAGCGATGTTCGTTACCCGGGCGATCGGCAAGTGTTCACTGGCGCCGGCTGAGGCTTTGGTGACCGTTCCGGTTACAGCGGTGGCGCGGCGTTCTGGAATGACCACGCCGTCAGCGCCGGCAGCATCGGCAGTTCGCAGGACCGCGCCAAGGTTGTGCGGGTCTTCGACTCCGTCGAGCACGATGACAAGAGAATATCTTCCACGCTTGGCGCCGACGACGTCGTCTAGGTCGCTATATTGTTTGGCGGAGGTGACGGCAACCACACCCTGATGAGCCGCGTTGCCTGCCATGTGGTCAAGTTCCACGCGCGTAAGAAAGCGCACCGGTACGCCCAGCTTTCGGCAGTCTTCGATCATTCGCTGCAGGCGGATGTCGTGCCGTTCCTTTGCCATGCCGACCCACTGGAAAGCGCGTCCGCGGGCCTTGAGCGCCTCGGTGACGGCGTTGATGCCGTAGATATAGTTCATGAAGTATCAGTGTACCGAAAGCTGAGAAGCGATGCGGTCAGTGCGCCGCTTGAAGGAAGTTGACGATGTCCTCGGGCTCGGGACGCTCCGCGTAGTCCGCGTTCGCCGAAGCGTAGAGCACGTTACCATCGCGGTCGATGATGTAGGTCGCGGGAATCGGCAACTCCCAACTCTTGTCGCCATTCACAAAGGGCAGGTTCACGAAGGCACGCTGATAGACCGCTCGCTGCTCGTCGGGGACGCGGTAAGTCAAGCCGAACTGCCGCGCCAAGTTGTTGCCGGCATCGGAGAGCAGCGGAAAGCGCAATTTGTGCTGGTCGCGCATGAAGAATGATTGCTGCACGGTCTGCGGAGAGACCGCAGCGAGCGTCGCTCCTGCCCGCTCGATGTCTGGCAGGATGAGGTTCGTGGCTTCCATCTGAGCAACGCAGAACGGGCACCATCGGCCGCGGATGAAGCAGAGAACGAGGCGTCCGCGTGCGAGCAGGCCGGAGGAAGATATGCTCTTGCCTTCGTGATCTTGCAGCTGGAATTCTGGAACCTTGGCGCCGACGGGCAGCGTATTCTCCGCCCGATGTTGTCTCTGCAGTTCCGCGACAGCTCGGGCATGAATGGCCTGCGTCTCCGCTGGAACGTACTTCGCGATCAGTTCCTTGCGCTCAGCGAAGATGTCGCGCAGCGGTCGGATGTCAGTGTCGGGAGAAGCTTCCTCGAGGGAACGCCATTTCATAAGAAATCTCAGCCGCTGGCTATCAGCCAATTCTGGCCGATTGAATCAAATTACAGTCAACTAAACATCTTCAACATGGACATCGCGAATACCTGGATCGGCCATCAGAATTTCCTTGACCGAGAGCAACAACTCGTCATCGCCTGTAATCTTTCCCTGGCCGGATAATCGCCGACCTATTGACCGCTTCTTTTCAACAATCACCCGCCGCGCACCCCTCATCCCGATTGTCGGAGGAGCCATCGGCATTCCCGCCTGCCCCGAGATAATATGATTGACCGCCGTTCTTGACCGGGAGTCCCCAGCCTCAATCCGCCTGATACGGTTTGCCAAGGTCAATGCCTTTTTGCCTGAGCTTGTCCCAAAGCCCGAAGCAACCAAGATTGATAAAATGCACGCCCACTTTCGAGAGATCGAATCGGCTGGTCCTGAAAACCTGGTCCTGAAGACAACGTGTCGAGCATTCACGGGTCCGCTGAAAACTGATGACTGATCGCGGTCGGCTACATTCCCGGCAACTTCATCCCTGCCATCCTCCGCGCGAAACTGGGCTTGCCCATCTGCTTGAACATCTTTTTCATCTGCGCGTACTGGCGGAGCAGGTTATTCACTTCCTGGACGCTGGTTCCAGAGCCGCGGGAGATGCGTTTGCGGCGGCTGCCGTTTATCACTTCGTGATGATTACGCTCGTGCACGGTCATCGAGTTGATGATGGCCTCGACGCGGTTGATTTGTTTTTCGTCCACGCTGTCGGCAGCCTTCTGCAGGCCGGAAAAGGGACCGATCGAGGGCAACATGCCCATCAGGCTTTTGATTGAGCCCATCTTCTTCACTTGCCGCAATTGGTCGCGAAAATCTTCGAGCGAGAAGCCGTCGCCGGTGAGGGCTTTAGTAGCCATCTCCTGCGCTTTCTTCTTGTCAATCTGCGATTCTGCGCGCTCAATCAGCGAGAGGATATCGCCCATGCCGAGGATTCGCGAGACGATGCGGTCAGGATGGAACGGCTCCAGCGCATCGTACTTTTCGCCCACACCGATGAACTTGATCGGCTGCCCGGTGACCTGCCGAATGGAGAGCGCAGCCCCGCCGCGGGCGTCGCCGTCCATCTTGGTCAGGATGACGCCGGTGAGCGAGAGCTTCTTGTGGAATTCGTCGGCGGAGCGGACCGCATCCTGTCCGGTCATGGCGTCGGCAACGAACAGAATCTCTGATGGATTCAGCAGCTTCTTCAGCGACTGCATCTCGTTCATAAGATCGTCGTCGATGTGCAGACGTCCGGCGGTGTCGACGATCAGCACGTCGCAGCCGGAGACGATGGCCTCGCGGCGGGCTTCTTTCACCAACCGCTCCACCGCTTGTGTGAGCTGTGCAGGTGTGTTTGCTTCGCCCACTTCGCCCTCGTAAATCTGGGCCTTTACTGCCTGCGCTACAATCTTCAACTGCTCGCGCGCAGCGGGACGGTAGACGTCCACTGAAACCAGCAGCGGACGATGCCCACCGGTTTTGAACCAGTTGGCCAGCTTGCCCGACGTGGTGGTCTTGCCGGAACCCTGCAGTCCGGCCATGAGCACGACCGTGGGCGGCTGCGAAGCGAACTTCATGCGCGCCGTGTCCTTGCCGAGAGTCTCGACCAGTTCGTCGCGCACGATTTTGATGACCTGCTCTCCGGGAGAAAGCGCGGTCAGCACTTCCTGGCCAACGGCCTTGGCCTGGATGCGGTCAATCAGCTCTTTGACAACTTTGAAGTTGACGTCGGCTTCGAGCAGCGCCAGCCGAATTTCGCGCAGCGCCTCCGCTATGTTTTCCTCGCTGAGGCGGGCCTGGCCGCGAAGGGACTTGAAAGCGCGCTGAAGTTTTTCCTGAAGATTCTCGAACATAGGCTCGAAAACTATATTACCAGCGGTGGGCTGAACGTTGCTCGGTCTCGAATAGGGGGATAAATGGATAAGGGGAATCGGCATCTGATTATTCCAGAAAGGGTCTAGTGCCGAAGGAAAGTATGGGAAAGCCCGGCACGGCAGTGCCGGGTGGCCGAACCAGCGACACCCGAGTCCGGTTTAGGGGACGGCACTCTCGGTTCCGCGTCGTTGTGACATCCGACACAGACTCATATACACAAACGGTAGATAGTCGGTGCATGACCCACAAAGATCCCAACATCTCATTCGGGCTGTCTTCAGCACCAGGAAGCGGCGGGATCTCATCGCTCAAGAGATACGGCCTAGGCTTTTTAGAGATTTTGCGGGCATCGGACGGAGTCACCGATTCCCGACGCTTGCCGCAGGAGGTACTTCAAACCATTCTTACCTACTGATGGTGGTGCCTTCGGATACGCCCGTCGCCAAGGCCGTTCGGGTCTTGAAGGACGAACTCCTCGCACTGGCTCGGCGAACCTGGCTTGGATTTTTGCATGGCAGGAGGGATAAGGAGCGTTCAGCGTCAGTAGTACAAATAGGGATGCGGTTAAGGATTACATTGAGCATCACGCCGCGCATCATCAGAAGCGATCTTACGAGACCCGGGTTTGCAGAAATTGCTGCGGAAATCGGGAATTCCGTTTGATCCGAAGCAGGCATTTGGCGAGGTGCCGTCCCCGCGGGACTCTTTTCTTCATTCCGTCCGGCAATGCCGTGCCGGCTTTCGCAGGGCGTGCCTTCGGCACTGACCCATGGCGAACGCTGGCAACCTACCCCACCTTCGGCCGCACCATCTCGAATCTTTCTTTCGTTCGCGTGTACTGTAGTCCGCCCATACGGCCAATGAGATCCAGAGAATCCCGATCCAGCCGTCCGTCTTTCAAATGCGCATCGTTCACGTGAATGCAGACTATTTCGCCTATCACCAGACTGCTGCTGGTGGGCTCGGGAGAGAAATCAAGAATCTGATGCAGCCTGCACTCAAAGCTGACGGGAGATTCGCCGACTCTTGGAGGCTGTACGATCTTCGACGGCTTTGGAGTGAGCTTCGCCAACTCGAATTCGTTCACGGCCGCGTCGTATTCGCCGCTGGTTAGATTCATCGCCTCGCGGAGTTCGTAGGTAACGATGTTGACGACGAATTCCTTGCTCTCACGAATATTTCGTAACGTGTCTTTAGGTACGCCGTGCACAGCTTCCGGCGGCTTGGCACGCCGCAGTCCCGGCGCAAACGCCAGCATCGGAGGGTCGACGCAAACTGCGTTAAAGAAGGAAAAGGGCGCAAGGTTATGCTGTCCGGCTGCGCTTATCGTCGACACCCAAGCGATTGGGCGCGGGGCTACCGAGTTAAGCAGAATGGCGTAAAGTTCGTTGCTCGAAAGGTCGGCTGGGCTGACGATCATTTCATCGAGTATATCTTTTGGCGGGAGTCACTTTCCGGCTTCACTTCCGCGGCGCGAACACCTCCTTCGCTGCGATCACCGTGTTGCAGTGAATGGTCACAGTATCTTCCACGCTGCGGGCGTAACCACCCGCAAAGGTCACCATTACGGGAATGTTCCTTGCTTGTGCTATGCGGAACACAAGTTCGTCCCGCTTTTTCAAGCCATCGATAGTCAGACAAAGCCCGCCCAGTTGGTCTTCTTTATAGGGGTCGGCGCCGGCTATGTAGCACAGCAGGTCCGGTTCGGATTGGCGCAGGCCGGAGCTAAGAGCGTTGTCGAGCCAGGCCAGATAATCGTCGTCTCCAATGCCGTCGGGTAGATCGACATCGATCGATGAAGGCGGTTTCCACATCGGATAGTTATTGTGCTGGTGCAACGAAATGGTGAAGACATCGCCAGCGTTCGCATTTTTGCGGCGGGCTCTCGGCGTGGCTGGTGGCGAACCTGAAGCGGATGGCAAAGGATCGCCCGGCGCATGCTTGGTGGCAAAAATTGCCGCCGTTCCATTTCCCTGATGGACGTCGCAGTCCACTGTCATCGCGGTACGAATTTTGCCGTCGCGTTGCAGTCGCCGGATCGCCACGGCCACATCGTGGATCATGCAGAATCCCTCGCCGTGGTCCGGGAAGGCATGATGAAATCCGCCGCCAATGTTGATGGAGACGCGATCGATCAAAGCCTGCCGAGCCGCCAGCATGGATCCTCCGGCCGCGAGCCAGAATGCCTTAACCAAATCCTGCGAGTAAGGAATCTCAAGCTCCATCTGCTCCCGTTGACTCAGCGTTCCGGTCTTCAACTTCTGCACGTATTCCGGCGAGTGCACGAGCAAGATGTCATTGTCAGCGGCGGGTTGTGGTTCCAGAAAATCGCTCGGCTCCGCGTTCCCGCCAACCAGCAGCCGGTCGCGGATGCGGCGATATTTTTCGGCGGGGAAGACGTGTTCGCCGATGGGCAGGTAGTAGGCGTCGCTGTAGATCAACTTGAACAGAAGCATGAAGCACTCAAGCATTCAGCACCCGTTCGGGTGGGCACTGGGGGACTTCACATAATACGCGCAGGGCAGACTTCGCAGGGTTCTGGCTAGCGCTTCTTCGGGGGCTGGATGGTCTGAGCCAGCATCGACCTGCGCACCGGTACGATCGCTCCCTTCGCAGGATCGGCGGCGGCATGGGCGCGGGTCAGCACTTCTTCCTGAATATACTGCACAAACTCCTGGATCTGGCGCTGCATTTCTTCCATGCGTTCGCGCATTTGCAGGATGATCGCCATCCCGCTGATGTTTACACCCAAGTCGCGGGCCAGCGAGAGGATGAACTCCAGCCGCTGCAAATCTTCGTCAGTATAGAGGCGAGTGTTGCCCTCGGTGCGGGAGGGTTTCAACAGGCCCTCGCGCTCATAGAGCCGCAGCGTCTGGGGATGGATGCCGTACATTTCGGCGACGGAGGAAATCATGTAGGCGCCTTTTGATTTCCGCTTGGTCATAGATATCGATGCCCTGCGGTCGATTTTAGAGCACTATAGCTTTTCTGGCTAATTTCGTGGGCATTTCATGCGCCGAATTTCGCCAAACCCTCGCGCCTTCCGGGCATCCAAAATGAAGGAGGAAATCATGGACGTGAATAACACTGTCAGTGTTCTCGAAGAACTTATTCAGACCAACAAGGACGGGCAAAAGGGTTATCAGGAGGCGGCCGCGAAGGTGAAGCGGCCTGACCTGAAGACGTTTTTTGACGAGCAGGCCCTGGAGCGGGGGCGCTTTGCTGCGGAACTGGAAGCTGAACTGAATCGCGTAGGAAAGCCGGATAAAAAGCTGTCCGGGTCGGTTCTCGGAACGCTGCATCGCGCCTGGATCGATACGAAAGTTAGCCTGGGCGGTGGCGACAAGACCGTCCTGGAATGGCTTGAGCATGGTGAGGACAGAGCCAAGGATGCTTACCAGAAGGCGCTGGGTGGGTCACTGCCAGCAAGCCTGATGGAGACTATCCGCCGCCAGGCTGCGAGCGTGCAGCAAGCTCACGACAAAGTAAAGAATCTGCGAGACACGGCTGAGGCAGCAGCCGCGTAGTGCAGTTTGAAGGTGAAAAGGATGCAAGATCAAAGATAAAGATTAATGATTAAAGATATAAGGAAAACGAGGACGGGGTTTTCTCCGTCCTCGTTTTTTGCGTATGGGTAATTTGTCTTTGTACAAACGCGCTAGGAAGTTGGCTGCGGTTTCTTATGGCGTATAGCCCAGCCCTCTGGCTTGAGGGCGTGATTGATTAAGTAAGCTACGATGCCCGCCGCGATCAGGATCATGCCGAAGGCGAACGAACTCATGTTCCAGACTTGCTCATGCTCGCTGCGGATGATGGAAAAGCCCAGCAGCAGCATGGGCGGAATCCCGATCGCGATTGCACCGAGCAATCCACCAGGAACGCGAAACGGGCGCGCCAGTTCCGGTTCGCGGAAGCGCAATACGGCGAGTGCTACGAATTCCAGCATCAGGCTGAAACCGTAGAGAAGGATGTCGAGCGTCACTAGCCGGGCAAAGCCCAAGCCGAGACACATCGCCCAGCCCATGGCCAGCGTCACAATAGCCACCCAGGGCGCCCTCGACTTCGGGTGCAGTTTGCCGAAAATTGCTGGCAACATGCCATCCTGTGCCATCGCCAGCGGCAGACGCGAATAGCTCATCACCAGAGCGTTGAACATGCCAAAGGCGCTGATGATTCCGCCGAGGACTACGCCAACGCGCAGCAGTGGGCCGCCGAGCAACCCGGCGATGTCCGCCCAGGAACCAGTCTCCCACGCACTGGCCTTGAGACCTGTCATCCACATGGCAGCGAAGGGAAGCACGTAGCTTAACGCGACAATCGCGACGGCAACCAGCATGGCACGCGGATAAGTCCGCTGCGGCCGCTCTACTTCGGTGGCGATGGTCGAAGCATTGTCCCAACCCATGTAGTTCCACATGCAGATGAGCAGACCGCCGAGAATATCGACGCTCGAAGTGGTTGGCTTAGTAACGGCATTGGCGAGGGCTCCCAGCTTGAACGGAGCCAAAACCACGATCGCAACAAAAGGCGCCGACAGCGCGAAGAAGAGCCATAGCGACGTAAGCGAAACCACTTTTACGCCGGCGATATTTAGCAGCGCGCAGGCTATCACGACCGCCAGCGCGACCCACCATCCGCGATTTGCCTCCTGGAACCACGGGAACATGCGGGTCAGGTAAGCCACGAACAGGGTAGGATAGATCGCCATATCGAAGATGGACGCAACCAGCGAGAGCCAGGCTTCCTGAAATCCCCAAAAATTTCCCATGGCGCGGCGCACCCAGGCGTAGTAGCCGCCTTCGTAGGGCAGCGCGCTTGAAAGCTCGCCGATCATGAAGGCAGTGGGCAGGCTCCAGAGCAGAGGGGTGAGCAGCAGGATCAGGATGGCGCGTCCGTACCCGGCTCCGTGGACGATGTCTTCGGTGCCATAAGTTCCGCCTGACACCATAAAGAAGGTGGCGGCGACCAGTGGCCACAGAGTGAGGCGAACAAACGTTTTCTTGGCGATAGGGTTCCGGTTGGGGATATCGGTGAGAGGTTGGGGGTTCTCGCTTTGTTGGCGTGGGGCGCTAGCAGTTGCCAATTTCGATGTGTTCCTCCTCAAGCGACTCACTCTCAGCTACTCCGCAGCGGGCTGGTCTTCTTTCGAAATCGTCTTCGAAAGCGTGCTCGAGCTTTCCGGTTTGTTTAGATTCCAGAAATTCCGCTGGAGTTAGTTCGCAATTGTGAGATTACGGGAAATTCACAACGATGCAAGAAAAATGTGGAAATTTCTTGGAAAAGTTTTGTCAGCAAGGTCAGCAGCGGAGGGAACGCAGCATCGGCTCGTTTACAGCTTCAATTCCCAGGTCTCGGCCACCAGATTCCTTCGACTCCAACTGCTGTGCTTCTCTTTCCCCACCAGTTTGAAGCCGGCGCTCTGATAGATACCTCGCGCCGCGGCCAGTTCACTTTGCGTCCATAACAGGATTTTCTTATAGCCGGCTCGGCGGGCAAATCGAACGCATTCCGAAACAAGATGTTTCCCAATCCCCAGTCCGCGGGCCGAAGGTTCCACCAGCAGAAGGCGAAGCTTGGCCACAGTCTTAGACTTCCTCACGAGAAATACCGCCCCGACATTTTCTCCATCCCGTTCCGCGATCCAGCAACGCTCTTTCGACGGATCGAGTGTGTTGATAAACTCCGCCACAATCTCGGCGACCAGAGCCTCGAAGCGCTCGTCGTAGCCGTATTCCTGGGAATACAGCAGCCCGTGTCGCCAAACCACCCAACCCATGTCCCCGGGACGGTGCCGCCGGACGCGGTACGTTTTCGCTCTGGGCGGGTCGGGATTCAACCCTGACTCCTCGGTTTACATAGAGTGCACAAGGCAAAGACCGCCAGGTCGCGGTGCCCGCTCCACTGCGCGCCTCACGTCGGCAGGAACATGCGGTTTCGCCGTACATTCACGGCCTGCCGGGCTGGTTGCACCGAAAACGCCGTGGTGCCGCGCATTACCTTCTGCAGTGCGGACTGGAAATGCTGCATCTCGTCGTGTGTGCCGACGGTGATGCGAACGCAAGTGGGCATAATGGGCCAGATGCGCCCGATGAAAACATTTTGTTCTGCCATAGCGTCGATCACTTCCTTGCCGGGACGTTTGGTATCGAGCAGGAAGCAGTTCGACTCTGAGGGGATGTAACCGTAGCCATTGCGGTCGAGCCACTGAAACGTCTCCTGGCGGACGGCGGTGTTGATACGCTTGCGTTCCGGGACCAGGCCGGGATCCTTGAGGCTGGTGGCGGCGGCGACGACGGCAGTGACCGGCATAAAGTTCCAGCCCGAGCGGTCTGTGATCTTTTCGAGCAATTCAGGGCGCGCGATGGCGAATCCGCAGCGCAATCCGGCCATGCCATAAGTTTTGGAAAAGGTGCGGAGCACGACCACATCTTTACCAGCCTTGACGAAGTCGAGAGAGGAAGGCGCGTCGCAAAAATGGATGTAGGCTTCGTCGACCATCACGATGGATCCCTTAGGCTTATTTTCGACGAGGTATTCGATATCGGAGTGCCGAGTGAGCGTGCCGGTGGGATTGTTGGGATTACAAATGTAGAACAGTCCCGCGTCGGGCGCGGCGGCGACCATGGCCTTCACGTCGTGAGCGTAGGTTTTAGTCAGCGGAACTTTCACGACGCGGGCTTGGGTGGCCGCGGCCGCGTAAAATCCAGCTTCGTAACCGGGGTCGGCGTTGACATAGCTTTTTTGCGGTGAAGTGAAGGCAACGACTGCGAAGCGGAGCGGGGGACTGGAACCGGGAAATATCTGGACATGGTCCGGGTTGAGGCCCTCCAGTTGGGCGAAGCTGTTGACCAGCTCCTCAGTGAGATTGTCGAGGTAGCGTCCACCCATGGGAATGATGGCGGAAATGGCGTCGCGCGCCGATTGGCTTGGCCCGAGCGGATTTTCGTTGGAGTCGATCATGACCGCATCCTTGGAGAATGGCTTGCGGCGCGCCGCGGCGGCGAGCGCCGGTTCGCTGACAACTTGGAAGGCCGCAGCGGCAGCTGAGAGTTGTAGAAATGATCGACGCGAAAAGGGCGAGATGTTTTCAGACGGCATGGCAAACCTCCGGCGCATCCAGCGTGATACAGGCTAAATGTTTTTCGGTTTGGGCGATAGTGTGTAGTGGATCTCCCAAGGCAGTGGCGCCACCGCAACAACACGGGCAGCGGGCAGAACTGCCAGCTCCGCACTGGGCGCGAGGTTACTGCGGCAGGGGCTCGCGTGCGGTGGCATAGTATCCGGCGCGGGTTTGTATTTTGTAATTCTGTTTGGATTTAACTTCCAATTTACGGTAAGTGCCGTCGAGCTTGGGGTTAGTCGAGGTGTAGCCAATGTTGTACTGGCTGCGCAGTTCTGCGGCGATCTGATCAAAAGCCTCTTTCAGTTTGTCGAACTTATTGCCGACGTTGATCACCCGGCCGCCAGTTGCTTCGGTGAGTTTATGCATTTCGCCTTCGCCGGAGTAGGACATGCCAATGCTAAAATAACCGCCACGATCGGCGCAGAGCAGGACATAGACGATGGCATCGGCTTTCTGGGCGGCTTCGATGGCATCTTTGATTTTGAGCTTGCTGCCTTGGTCCTCGCCGTCCGTGAGCAGAATCATGGCCTTGCGCCCTACTTCCTTGGCCAGCATTTCGTTGGACGAGAGATAAACCGCGTCGTAGAGCACGGTGCCGGGAGAATTGTGAACGGGTACCGGGCCGCCACCAAGGCCGGGTATTCCGCCGCCACTCGAGACCCCGCTATTAATTTTCACTTTGTTGAGCGCGGCTTGCAGACGGTGAACGTCGCGCGTGTAATCCTGCACCAGTTCGGACTGAATATCGAAGTCCATCACGAAGGCCTCGTCCTTGTCGGTAAGAATCTGGCGCAGGAATGCGCCACCGACCTCTTTTTCCATGTCGAGGACTCTCAACTGGCTGCCGGAAGTATCAATGAGAATGCCAAGCGTCAGCGGCAGATTCGATTCCGCGGTGAAGTACTTGATAGTCTGTGGTTTGGCGTCTTCGAAGACCTCGAAGTCATCTTTGGTCTGATTGGGAATCAGGGCGCCGTGTTTGTCTTTGACGTTGAAGAACACCCCCACTACGTTGACGTTGACTTTCAATGTCTGGTCAGACCGCTCCGGCGGCTGTTGAGCATCGCTGGGCTGAGAAGGAGCCGAGGTCGGAGTCTGGGCAAGAGCCGGCAATGCGATGCCCGATACGGCTGCCAGAAAAAATAGAAGGTTGGCTACCAAGCTAGGCAAAAATCTTTGGGAAGCGGATAATCTGGGCATGGATGATTCCCTTTCGGGGATTTTTGTTAGTCTAGTCTTGAACCTTAGATGCACCAAATGGGCAGGTCCAAGCATCCCAAGCAACAGCCGTGCGTTTATTTTCCGTATTGCGGTTTCTGAGGGGATCAGAAGCCGAGTGTGAGGGACGAAATGTCGGATCCAGATAAAAACCGTACGGCAATGTCCCGGCTAATGGCTGGCATGCTGGTTGTTGCATGTCTTGCCTTCAGCCTAAGCGCCAGGGACAGTTGGGCACAAACCCCCGCGACCCAGACTCAGCAGGCGCAGCCCTCACAGACCCAACCGCCCCAGGATGCCGATATTCCGGATGCGCCCATGGTACAGCCCTCCGCTACCCCTCCGGAGCCGCCTCCTATTCCCAAGCCCGAGGAAAAGAAGCCCCCCGCCGTAGAGAGAAATCCGTGGACCAACCAGCCCACTACTAAGCCGGCCGATACTGGCTCCTCTAGCGCGGCTCCGGGTGACCAGCCCGCCTCGCCGCCACCCATGCCACCTGTCAGAACCGTTCCGCCCGGCTCTTCTGCAAAGGTCTCCGGGGCGCAGGAGCAACTTTACACCTTAGTGGTACACCCTACTTTTGTCCAGCTTCCGGTGACCGTTAAGGATCGCGATGGACGCAGGGTGGATGGTCTTCTGCCCACCGACTTCACCGTCAAGGAAAACGGGACGGTGCAGAAGCTTAGCTTCTTCACTCAGGACCCGTTCGCGCTTTCGGTGGCGATCGTGCTGGACCTGGGTATGCCGGATGCGGCCGTGCAAAAAGTGAACCAGACATTTCCCGCGCTGGTGGGGGCCTTCGCTCCCTACGATGAGGTCGCTCTTTATACTTACAGCAGCACGGTGAGCGAAGTTAGCGACTTCACGGCCGTAACCCAGAAGCTGACTTCGCTGCTGAATGAGATGAAGACAGAGCGCGGCCGTAACAACGGCGTGCCTGTGTTGAGTGGTCCGATGGCACCGAATGGGCCAATCATCAATGGTACTCCGGTAGGCAGCCCGACACAGCCGGTGTATACGCCCCCGAAAGAGGCTCACGTTTTAAATGACGCCATTCTGCGCGCCGCACTCGACTTGAGCAAACGCGACCGGACCCGCCGGAAGATCATCTTTGTGATCAGCGACGGGCGCGAACTGGGAAGCCAGGCCAGCTACCGTGACGTGTTGAGACTGCTGCTGAGCAATGAAATTCAGGTGAAAGCGGTGGAGTTGGGTAGCGCAGCGCTGCCGGTGTATGACAAGCTGGAGCGACTGCACCTGCCGCGCGAAGGCTATGGCGACATCCTGCCGAGATATGCCTCGGCCACGGGGGGAGATCGCTACGCTGACCTTTCCCGTAGCGCAATCGAGGATATCTATGCCCAGGCCATGAGTGAGGCCCGCAACCAATACACCCTGGGATATACGCCAGCCCGTCCCAAGACACCCAGCGCGGCACCGTACCGCAGCATTGAGGTGGTGGTGAACCGGCCGCATTTGAAGATCTATGCCAAGGATGGGTACTATCCGGCACCGGCAGCGCGGTAGATCGGCTGCGTCTTCCAGCTTCGGGCACCCTTATGGGGCAGGGGTGACCTGAGTAACCTGCCTTGCATCCCACGCCTGTGATATAAAAGCCCCGAGCCCCCAAAGGGATATTTTTGCGCGCGAGAAGCTGTGCGGTCCGCGCTTTTTTGAGGAAAGCCTTGAGTTTCATCAATTTCGCAGCCCGCGAGATCAATTGTAAAATCGTCTACTACGGCGCTGGCCTTGGCGGCAAAACTACGAACCTCCAAGTGATCTACCAGAAGACCGCAGAACAGCAGAAGGGCAAGATGATTTCGCTCGCCACCGAAACCGAGCGCACCCTATTCTTCGATTTTCTGCCGCTCGATCTCGGCAACGTGCGCGGCTTCAAGACCAGAATCCATCTGTACACTGTCCCTGGGCAGGTATTCTACGATGCCAGCCGCAAGCTGATTCTGCGCGGAGTCGATGGCATCGTCTTCGTTGCCGACTCGCAGGAGCAGCGCATGGATGCCAACGTGGAAGCGCTCGAGAATCTGATGTCGAATCTGAAAGAGCACGGCTACGATTTCAATAAGATTCCTTACGTGCTCCAACTCAACAAGCGGGATCTGCCAAATATTCTGTCCACCGAAGAGCTGGGCAAAGAACTGCGCAAGAAGAACGAGGCCATGATCGAGGCAGTGGCTTTTCAGGGCACAGGCGTGTTTGAGACCTTGAAGGAAATCGCCAAGCAGGTGCTGACCGAGTTGAAGGCTGGCGGGTAAGAGATTTATCCATATTGATTTCCGCTGAAGCGTTGCGAACGATTCTCGTTGAGTTAGAAGTCTCTTAGAAAAACAAAATCACATCTCCCGCTGCCCTAAGCGGGCTCTTCTTTTTCCCATTCTGATAAGCCGGATTATCGTACGAGCGATCGCATCGGACCGCAGGACGCAACCGAACCGTGGTCCCAATCCAATGTCCCCGATCGAACAAGTGCTCGGTGTAGCGCGACTTCGTTCCGGTGCGCCGACCAACCATGTCATCGAAATACTCGTTCCGTATCGAGATGTAACTGTGAGCCCCGAACTCCCGCTCCCGATAGTCCAGAATCGCCCACTCAAGAGGCATAGCAAGTGAAGGCGGTGTGTGGCTGCTGCAGAGAGCTCCATTGTCGTTCGTCTCCGAAGAAGTCGTGCCAGGACCAGCAGCTAAGGGCTTGCAATCGTCTGCGTATGCCTTTGATGAGCCGCCGCAAGAAGCTGCCTTGATCCGGTCGCGGGTTAAGGGTTTGGCCGGGATTAGCCGCACTTGTCGCGGGCTGCTGCTGACTCGGCGCAACAGGTGGCTCGCCATTGTTTTCAGGAGCGATCTCCAGTTTGAGGTATTGGGCGCACCAACCGGTCCGTGGTGATCGGAGAACTCGCAAACGCCGATTGGCCGAAAACACCAGGGCAGGAGAGCAAGACGGTACGTGTCGAGCAGGCACAGCACTGCGAGAGAAAAAATGTCCCGGCAGAAATCCAGTGACCTGGACCTCGAGAACAATCAGAATTGGCAACGCGAAAAGCGTAGCTGGCCAGGCGTAAGCTGTAAAGTAAGTCGCGGAAATTCATGTCGTTCGCAGAAATTTCCTGGTAGCGAGTGTTTTTCCGATTCCCGCCCGCTCCAAGACACGCGCTTCGGGCAATTCGTCTAGAATGGCAACGAGATTTGCGCGAGCACTAGCGCCGGTCGGGATGGGTATTCTCTAGTTTTTCGGCGAGAGCGCGAGGCGCTTGTTTCGATAGAATCCGCGGCTAGGGGCTGGTTTAGGGATTTTTCTATGATTGTGGCGATGCAGGAAATGGCGGATGAGACACAGATTCAGCAAGTCATTGAACACCTGGTGAAGATCGGATTTGAAGTGCACCGATCTACCGGGGCGCGACAAACCGTCCTGGGAGCGGTGGGAGCGGGGATTGATTTCGACATTCGCAATCTGGAACTGCTAGCGGGGGTACAGGAAGTCCATCGCATCAGTGCGCCGTATAAGCTTGCTGGGAAAAGTTTTCGTCCGGAAGGAACAATCGTCAAGCTGGCGAATGAAATTGAGGTTGGCGGGAACGAAGTGGTGGTGATGGCTGGGCCGTGCACGGTGGAATCGCGGGAGCAGCTTTTTGCCACAGCGGAAGCCGTCGCAAAGGCCGGGGCGCGAGTGCTGCGCGGCGGAGCTTTTAAGCCGCGGAGTTCTCCCTACTCGTTTCAGGGGCATGGAGAAGATGCGCTGAAATTAATGCGCGAGGCGGGAGGAAAATTCAAGCTGCTGGTGATCAGCGAGGTGATGGAGATCTCGCAGATTCCCATGATGCTGCCTTATGTGGATATTCTGCAGGTGGGAGCACGCAACATGCAGAACTTCAATCTGCTGCGCGAGTTGGGGAAGGTGCGCAAGCCGGTGCTGCTGAAGCGAGGAATTGCCGCGACTCTGGAAGAGTTGCTGCTCTCGGCGGAATACATTATGGCGGGTGGCAATTATGACGTGATCCTGTGCGAGCGAGGGATTCGGACCTTCGAGACCTACACCCGCAATACCATGGATATTTCGGCGATTCCGATTATCCATAAACTCTCTCACCTGCCGATGACGGCGGATCCATCTCATGGAACAGGCCGCCGCGACAAGGTGGCGCCCATGGCGCGAGCCTCAGTGGCAGCAGGAGCGGATGCATTGCTGATTGAAGTGCATTGCGATCCGAACAAGGCGTGGTCCGATGGAGCGCAATCGCTGTTTCCGGAGCAATTCGCAAAATTGATGGATGAGTTGAGGATGATTGCACCGGCCGTGGGACGAACGATTGGTTAACCGGTTTCACCACAAAGACATGGAGAAGGCAATTGTTGATTTCTGATGGTTGAGCAAAGTCATCCTCGGGCTGGTCGTCACTCAGCGATCAGAAATCAATAAGCGGCAGTTGCTTTCTCTGTCTCTCTGTGTCTCCCTGGTATGAGTTTCTGATCCATTGGCGATTCGGCAAATCACGATTATTGGGACGGGCCTGATCGGCGGATCGTTGGCGCTGGCGCTGCGCAAGCGACGCTTTGCGGGTCACATTGTCGGCTGCGATCGCGAGTCGGCGCTGCGGCGGGCGAAGACCTGCGGCGCGATCGACGAAGGATTTATAGAGCCCGCCGACGCGGTGCGAGGGAGTCAGTTGGTGGTGCTGGCGACGCCGGTTCTGGCCATCGTGGATTTGATTGGGCGTTTAGGTCCGGCATTGCCCGCGAGCACGTTGCTTACGGATGTGGGGAGCACGAAGGCCGCGGTCGTAGAGCAGGCCCTGACCGTCTTTGGAAAGAGTGCCGGAAAACGATTCCTGGCCGGGCATCCGATGGCCGGAAAAGAAAACAGCGGTGTGGAGAATGCCGATGCCGACTTGTTTCAGAATGCTGTTTGGTTCTTGACCCCGCTTCCCGAACAGAAAATTCATGACGGATTGTTCGCCGAGTTTGCCGGATGGATTGACCAGATTGGAGCACGCATCGCGGTGCTGCCGCCGGATCAGCACGACCGCCTATGTGCGTGGATCAGCCATCTGCCGCAGATGATTTCGACAGCGCTGGCCGCGGCTCTGGTGGAGGAGTTTGGAGAAGAGGCGTCGTTGCTTCCCGCCGGCGGTAAGGCATTGCGGGAGATGACGCGAATTGCTGCGAGTCCGTATTCGATGTGGCGTGACATTGCGATCAGCAACAGGAAGAATATCGAGAATGCTCTGCTCAAAGTGGAGCAGCGACTGGCACATATCCGGGAGAATCTCGGGACACGGCAACTGGCACAGGAGTTCGAGCAGGCGCATGGGTTGAAAAAGAGTTCAGGAAAGAAGCCATGATTCACCACGGAGACAGGGAGGCAATCGATGCTGCTTTTTGAGCCGACGAAGGCGGACAATGTGTTTGCGATGCTGTTGCCTTCTCCGTGTCCCCGTACTGAATTTCATTTAGAATGCGGACGCTATGAATAAAGTTGTGGCCAGCGCGGACGAGGCGATTCGCGATGTGGGCGATGGTTCGGTCGTTATGCTCGGCGGATTTGGCTTGTGCGGAATTCCTGAGAACTTGATTCGCGCGCTGGCAAAGAAGGGATCGAAGAATCTAACGACCATCAGTAACAACGCGGGAGTGGATGGGTTGGGCGTGGGCCTGCTGCTATCGGCGGGTCAGATTCGGCGGCACATTGGAACTTATGTCGGAGAGAACAAACTGCTGGAGTCGATG
>Ga0209330_1000236_pt1 | contig 26853 bp, 22 predicted proteins | sample JacPinW_OM2H0_O3_FD_187969 | JGI IMG/M metagenome (GOLD analysis project Ga0209330, IMG submission 187969) | Forest soil microbial communities from Algoma, Ontario, Canada - Jack Pine, Ontario site 1_JW_OM2H0_O3 (SPAdes) (version 2) | ecosystem: Environmental > Terrestrial > Soil > Boreal...
TTCTCCACCGTGGCGCCGATTGAGCGACTGCTGATTTGTTCGATGATCCCCACGCCGTGGTTGGGATACACAACCTTGTCGCCGATGTGAAAGTTCAAATCACCGTTCATAAAAGGCACCCAGGCAGGACAAGGGTCGAGTGAGGGAGAGCGTTGTCTCTACTATAAACATACTATCCCGAATTGGGACGGAAAGCAATGTGGGCGGGGGGAGTTGGGGGAGTCGCGTAGCTGGAAAGCGCGTCGCAGAGTCGCGGTGCAAGCCTCTTTGGCGGTCGTAAAGTTTTGTTGTTAAATGACTTAGGATCCAACGACGAACGACACAAAGCCCGAAAACCGGCCGCCGATACCCACGTCTATAATCGCTGCTTGAGTTTCCATAGACCCAAGTCTCGCATCGACCCTTCGCCCTTAGAATTCAGTCCGGGGCAGGCGTCAGTCACTCAGTCTACCCCCGATTCCAGAAGAGAGCATCCGACAGGGAGAGTTCTTGGTTTAGATGTGGGATCCAGAAGGATCGGGATTGCCGTCTCCGATCCCCTGGGCATCACAGCGCAGGGACTAGAGACCTTGCAACGCCGGAACAAGCGGCAGGATTTCGCGGCCCTGGAGCGGATCGTTCGCGAGTATGGGGTGCGGCAAATCGTGGTTGGGCTCCCCCTGCGCATGAGCGGCGCGGAAGGTACCCAATCCGACAAGATGCAGGTGTTCGCCGAGGACCTGCGGAAGCGATTTCGGCTGCCAGTACACCTGTGGGACGAACGGTTAACCTCGGCGGAGGCGAATCGGCTGCTGCGCGAAACCGAGCTGTCGATTGAGAAGCGCGCCAAGGCAGTCGACCGCATGGCCGCAATGTTGATTCTGCAAGGTTGGATGGAGAGCCGAGGTCGGTAGAAAGTCGGCTTGCCGGATCCGGTTCTTAATGACCGACCATCGCTCGCCGGTAGGCGGCCACATTCTTATTGTGTTCGTCGATGGTTCGGGCGAAGCGGTGGTGGCCCGCGGCGTCGGCGACGAAGTAATAGTAGTCAGACTCTGCCGGATGCATCGCTGCTTCGAGAGCGCTCCTGCCGGGATTGGCGATGGGGCCGGGCGGAAGCCCCACAAATTTGTAAGTATTGTAGGGGGAGTTGAACCGCATGTCGTCGTGATGCAGCGCCCCGCTGTAAGTTCCGGCTAGTAATTCCGCATAAATGATGCTGGGGTCGGCGTCGAGCGCAATCTTTTTTCCCAAACGGTTGTAATACACACTGGCGACGAGGGGCCGCTCGTCGGCGACCGCAGTCTCTTTTTCAATGATCGATGCCATGATCACCCTGCGTTCAAGCTCGCCCGGGCCTTTATTCGGGTCAACAAATCTGCCGTTGACCTCAACTTCAATCGGAGGCGAGTTTGCCGGGGCGCTTGATCCGATTTCTGGGACCCCCGCTACTTCTATCAACCCGATTTGGCGTGCGACCTGACGAAATTGCTTGACCATGGCAGCCGCCATCTCTTCCATCGTCATCATGCGACTGAACTGGTACGTATCCGGGAAAAGGTAGCCTTCGAGAGAGTGCGCTTGGGGGGCAAAATCGCCGATCAGAGCGGTGTCGGATTGCGCGACCTTCAGGAAATCCTCCGCGGGACCCAGCCCTGCGCCTTCGACAGCCCTGGCGATGTCGAACATCGTGAAGCCTTCGGGGACGACAACCGTGCGGAAGTACACCTCGCCGCGAGCCAGGCGGCTATGGACTTCGACAATATTCCGCGGTTTGTCGAACAAATACTCTCCCGCCTTCAGCGAACGGCGATGGTGCAAATAGTGCCACAAGATGAAGGCATCTTCGCTATGGATGATCCCGTTGGCCTTTAGTACGGAGGCAATCCGGCGGGTGGAGAAACCTGGCCGCAGCATTACAAAGGTCTGCCCTGAGGGCTCGGTGGGCCTGAGGAGTTCCCATGCAACCCATGCCGCGGCAGCGAGCGCGATAATAAGGACGAGCCCTGCAATCTTGCGCACAATGGCAGTAGTGTAGATGATTTGCTCCGCTTTTAGCCTGAGACCCTAAGGCGGCTAAGCGTTGGCAAGCCAGGTTCTCCTCGGTGTTTTCCTTGTCTGATTGCCAGCCCCTCCCGGCTAGGGGGCTCGGGCGGGGGGTCTTATTTGCGGGCTGGGGGCGAGTTCTTGCACCCTTTCGGGCGCGCTATACTCAAATGTTCAGGGAGTCATCCAATACTTCATGAGACGTAGCCAGCCCTTTTGGACCGCGATATTGCTTATTGCGCTGTTGCCCACCATGGGTTGTTTGTTCCGGACGCGGCCGGTCGAGGAGACCTATTCCAAGGCTCCGCTCAAGGAATCGACTCAGGCGGCTCTCATCGAGAGCATCAACCAGCAGGCGCAGAAAATCCAGTCGCTGCAGGCGACCGTAGATATTGATACCTCCGTGGGCGGCGCGAAAAAAGGCCTCGTTACAGACTACAAAGAGATTCGTGGGTACGTGCTGGCGCGGAAACCAGCCATGCTGCACATGATCGGGCTGCTGCCAATCGTGAGGACTACGGCCTTCGACATGGTGAGCGACGGACAGGAATTCAAGCTGTGGATTCCGCCCAAGAATCGTTTCGTGGTGGGCCGCAACGATGTGCAGACGCTCAACTCAGATCAGCCGATGGAGAACATCCGTCCGAGCGACATCTACGATGCGCTGCTGATTCGGCCCATCGATCCTGAACACGACATCGCGGTGCTCGAAAATGGATATGAGATTCTTCACGACCCCAAGGGGCATCGCGTTCTGCAGGAAGACTATGAACTGGTCGTGATCCAGAAGAGACCGACGGGCTGGGGCCTCTCGCGCAAGATCGTTTTCAGCCGCACCGATCTGCAGCCTCACCGCCAGTTCATCTATGATGAGCAAGGGAATTTGGAGACCGATGCCCGCTACGCCAACTATAAAGAGAACGATGGCGTCAGCTTTCCATCGCGCATCCAGCTTTTCCGGCCTCGCGAGGAGTACGAAGTAACTCTTAACATGCTCAAGCTGGAAATCAATAAACCTTTGCGGGATGATCAGTTTGCTCTGGAACAACCGCGCGGGGCAGACGTCGTGCACCTCGACCATCCGCCCTCAAGCGCAGCGGCGCGGCCCTCGTCAGATACGAGAAACCGGCGCTAACCGCAGTGGGCGCTCATGATCAATAAACATGATCAATAAAATGGTTGTCGCTAACCTGGTGCAGAGGCCTATGCGTTCGCTCATCAGTGTCAGCGCCGTCGCCCTGGAAGTGGTTTTGATTTTGCTGATCGTCGCTTTCTTCTACGGGCAGCTGAACGGATCAAAGGCGAGCCAGATCGGAGTGGGAGCCGACGTAATGGTGCAGCCCCCAGGTTCCTCTGCTTTAATTGGGGTTACCGGAGCGCCCATGCCGGTGAAGGTAGGCGACAAGCTGCGCGCCTTGCCGCATGTTGCAGTGGCCGCACCGGTGATCTGGGAGTTGACCACCAAACCTACGCTGGAAATTATCTATGGCATCGGCTTTGACAGCTACAACAGCATCGCTCCCGCTTTTCACTTTCTTTCCGGAGGTCCATTTCAAGGCCCCTATGATGTGATCGTGGACGACTATTTCGCGGGTGCAAAAAGGATGAAGGTGGGAGACTCGATTGAGATTTTGGTTCACACCTTCCGTATCTGCGGTATCGTCGAGCACGGAAAAGGCGCGCGAAAGTTCCTGCCGCTTGCCACCATGCAGGACTTGATCGGCGCCCCCGGTCACGCTTCGGTCTTCTATATCAAGCTGGACGATCCGCGTAATGTTGACGCGGTCGTCGATGAAATCAGACAGGTCCCGGGCATGGGAGATTACTCCGTGCGCTCCATGCAGGAGTATCTATCGATGATGACGCCGGAGAATTTGCCGGGATTCGCAACTGCGATTCGCATTGTGATCGCGATATCCATGATCATCGGATTTCTGGTGATTTTTCAGTCAATGTATACGGCGGTGATGGAACGCACGCGCGAGATCGGCATTCTGAAGTCTCTGGGCGCATCGAAGCTCTACATCGTGAACGTTGTGCTGCGCGAGACGGCTCTGCTGGCCATTGTGGGAATTGTGGTGGGAACGATTGTAAGTCTCATGGCTCGGCGCATCATTCTGGTTGAGATCCCAACCCAACGGCTTTTCTGGAGTGTCGCCTGGGTGGTGCGGGCGACGGTGATTGCTTTGACGGGAGCGCTGTTGGGAGCACTGTATCCGGCCTTCAAAGCGGCGCAGAAGGATCCGATTGACGCACTGGCGTATGAGTAACGCTAACTGCCCACCAGCATCAGCACCGACGAGCCAACCAAAACTTACGGCTCTCTGTCTTGGCTACAAATCTAGTCGCAAAGACGCAACCTAGGCCTCACTCCGTTTCGGCCTTAGCTTCGATTCCCGCACGCTTCAGCAGCCTTCGCAACCCTCTTTCTCCCGCGGCGCCCCGCTGTTCCCCGGCGATATTCCCGTCGCGGTCCACCACCACATAGATGGGATAACTCTGCGCGTTGTACATGGCTGCGAGATTCGTATCCTTGGTAAGCACAATCGGGACGGATCGGGGATGCTCGGCAAGATATTTCTTCACGGTTTGATCGGGTTCAAGAACATCCACCGCCAGCACGAGCAGACCTCTATCAGAAAATTCTCTGGCGATGTCATCGACCAGCGACGCTTCCTCCTCGCAATACTTGCACCAGCTCGTCCAGAACTCGAATAGGACAACTTTGCCTTTGACCGATGCATTGTTGAACTGGCTGCCAGATGTAGTCCGGGCGCGAAAGCGCGGAGCAGGCTGCCTGGTTTCGTCGGCTGCGAACACGCAGAACGAACTGAGCATCAGCGGAAGTAGTAGAGAGCGAAGTAGAAGTAGTAGAGTGCAACGACAGATGAGTGATGGCGCTGCCATGGGTCGGCATATTAGCATGGGTGGGCATATTAGCATGATCGCAGGCGGCGACAATGCAAGTAACTCTCTAACTCTCCGTTGACAATCTCGCGCGCCCTACGGTATCTTTAAAGCTTTGGGAAGTCTCGCGGTTGCCCGCCTGATGGTCTGGCGTCCTCGCCGGGGAATCAACGAGCGGTCTTCTTTCGTTATTCAATCGCGGTTCGCTATTTTTTCATTCTGGGAGATTTCAGATGTCAACGTATTTCCCCAAACCGGGGGAAATTGTGCGCAAGTGGTATGTCGTGGATGCGGATGGGCAGACGCTGGGGCGTATGGCGTCGCAAGTGGCGCGCGTCCTCATGGGCAAAGAAAATCCGCAGTACACACCTTTTCTTGACACTGGCGATCATGTGATCGTCATCAATGCCGAGAAAGTCAAAACCACCGGCATGAAGTCCGAGCAGAAGCAGTATCACCACTACACCGGCTACCCGGGTGGTCTGCGTACCGAAGATTACCGCAAGCGTTTGGCGCGCAAGCCGGAAAGAATCATCGAAGACGCGGTGCGTCGCATGCTGCCGAAGAACAAACTGGCGGATCACATGCTGTCGAAGCTGCAAGTCTACAAAGGCGACAAGCACCCTCACGAGGCGCAGAAACCGCAGGCCTTGCAGTTGGAACTACGAACGTAGAGCCGTTTTGCTGGAGCATGGCTTAAGCCGTGCGCCAGTGCGGGTAAGTTTTTCGGGCTTTAGCCCCTGAGGGGCCCTAGAGCTCAAGAGAAAAAATGGAAAGCTGCTTCTAGGGATTCGCGCTAGAAGCTTAGGAGCTGAAAGCTAAATGGCAGATTTGGTTCAATATTACGGAACGGGGCGCCGGAAGCGAGCGATTGCGCGCGTGTATCTGCGTCCAGGCGGCGGCGAGTTCAAGGTGAACGGTCGCGAGTTTGAAGAATATTTCGTCACCCCGGCCCAGCGGTCGGCAGCCAAAGCGCCCCTGGCGTCAACCGACACTGGGGCTGCGTTCAACATCGTCGCGAGTGTATTGGGGGGCGGCGTGCGCGGCCAGGCCGACGCAGTAAAGCTCGGCATCGCGCGGGCGCTCATGCAATTCAACGCCGAACTCCGCGGCAAGCTGAAGTCCGAGGGCATGGTGTCGCGTGACTCGCGCAGCAAAGAACGCAAAAAATACGGTCAGAAGGGCGCCAGAAAGCGCTTCCAGTTCAGCAAGCGCTAGGTCCGAGAACCGGGTGCCGGGCGAGACCAGGATTGCTCGCTTCGCCGGAATGGCAGAGCTTGAATGACAGAGCTGGGATGGGCGATAAGGTTTAGTATTTTGGCTGGAAGCTGAGAGCTAGAAGCTAACAGCTGTTTTTAGGTGTTCAATTCTTCCTGTGCCTCGCGGCGCGGGGACGGGAATGGCAATCCGGAGCGGTACTTACGCAAAGGATGCAGATTAAACAAGGAGGTTCATTGGCTACTATCACCATGAAGGAGTTGCTCGAAGCGGGTGTTCACTTCGGGCATCAGACGAAGCGCTGGAATCCCAAGATGAAGGAATACATCTTCGGAGAGCGCAATGGGATTTACATTATCGATTTGCAGAAGACGCTGAAGATGTTTAAAGAGGCGTCCAAATTTGTACAGGAACTGGCGGCCGACGGCAAGATTGTGCTGTTCGTGGGAACCAAGCGGCAGGCCCAAGACGCCATCGCAGAAGAGGCCACCAAGTGCGGCGGCTTCTACATCAACCAGCGCTGGCTGGGAGGACTTCTCACCAACTGGATTACGGTGCAGAAGTCGGTGAAGCGGCTGAAAGAGCTCGACGAAATGGCCACCGATGGCCGCTACGAGCTACTGCCGAAAAAAGAAGTGATCAAGCTCGAACGTGAGCGAAAGCACCTGCAGGCCAACTTGGCGGGCATCAAGAATATGAGCCGGTTGCCGGATGCGGTGTTCGTTATCGATTCGAATAAAGAGCAGATTGCGGTGCGCGAGGCTCGTAAGCTGGGCATTCCCGTGGTTGCGGTGGTCGATACCAATTGCGATCCCAGCGAAGTCGATTACGTGATTCCCGGTAACGATGATGCGTTGCGCGCCATCCGCCTGTTTACGTCGAAAATTTCGGAGTCCATCGCCGAAGGCGCCCAATTGATGAGCGATAAACAAATCGCCGACATGACTGCGGCTACGGAACAAGCGCAAGCACGAGAAGCGCAGCACGCCGAAGATGCCGCAGCGGCTCTCGAACTTCGTGCCCAGGAAGCCGCGGCCGCCTCGGACATGGCAGACATCGGCGAAGACATCAGCATGGAAGAGGTGCTGGGCCCAGGGACGCATAAGAAGCCGGTCCCCAATAATAATAATAATGAAGAGGCCGACGTACCGAAAGTGGAGAGCCAAACGGTTTAGAGGCGCGTCGTTGGTTGTCCGTGGTTAGTGGTTGGCCTTCGCGATTGATTGAGTGTTAGCGAGAGGTTTTTGGGAAGGGCACGGCTTCAGCCGCGCCGCCAAGAGCCACTATAGATGCGGGGTTTAGCCCCTGAGGGAACTCTCCAGGCGAGATTCCAGGAAAAACCGGGCGTTTGACATGAGACCCGCGCGGGGTCGTCCGGCGCGGGTAAAATTTTGTAAGAGGCGGGTCCCAAACGTTGAGAAGGATTTCATTGATATGAGCACTACTATGGCGAATATTTCTGCAGCGCAAGTAAAGGATCTCCGGGAGAAGACCGGAGCTCCCATGATGGATTGCAAACAGGCTCTCACCGAAGCCAAGGGCGATATGGAGCAGGCGGTCGTGATCCTGCGCAAGAAAGGCGTCTCAGTCGCGGCCAAGAAAGCAACTCGCGTGACCAGCGAAGGAGCGGTTACGAGCTACATCCACGCCGGGGGCAAGATTGGCGTGCTTCTCGAAGTAAATTGCGAGAGCGATTTTGTGGCGCGCACCGAGGACTTCAGGGAGTTGGTGCATGATATCGCCATGCACATCGCGGCCAGCGACCCGAAGTTCGTGCGCAAGGAAGATGTCACCAAGGCTGATTTCGATCGCGAGAAGGACATTTTCCTCGCGCAGGCCGTCGCCTCGGGCAAGCCCCCGAATATCGCCGAGAAGATGGTTGCGGGCAAGATGGAGAAGTTCTACGAGGAAGTCTGCTTGTTGGAACAGCCCTTCATCAAAGACCAGACGGTGTCGATTGCGCAGCTCATCGCGGCGAAGATCGGCAAGCTGGGCGAGAACATCAGCGTCCGGCGCTTCGCGCGCTTCAAGGTGGGAGATGCGGGCGAGACCATCGCCATCACTCGGCCTTCTGAACAGAAAGCGGAGTAATTTTCAAGGCACCCGGTTGGGTGCCTTTTTTTGTACCCGTTTATCGACAACCGGCGGATGCCGGCGCTGCAAAACCTAAATGAACTCTTCCGCCCCTGCTTTCAAACGCGTGCTCCTCAAGCTTTCAGGCGAAGCCTTGGCTGCGAATCAAGGGTTCGGTGTGGATACGAAACGAATTCACGAGGTGGCGGCGGAATTGGCCGACGTGCACAAGTTGGGCGTACAACTTGCGATCGTGGTGGGCGGGGGCAATTTTTTTCGCGGCGTGGCCGACCAGTCTCGTGACATGGACCGGGTTTCCGCCGATCATATGGGCATGCTGGCCACGGTGATCAATGCACTGGCCCTGCAGGATGCACTCGAAAAGCAGAAGGTATACACCCGGGTACAGACTGCGATTGAGATGAATCAGGTGGCCGAGCCGTTTATCAGGCGGCGCGCCATACGGCATCTGGAAAAAGGGCGCGTAGTGATTTTCGCAGGCGGCACGGGAAATCCCTACTTCTCGACCGACACCGCCGCATCCTTGCGGGCCATGGAGATCAAAGCCGACGCCATTCTCAAAGCCACCAAGGTGGATGGCATCTATGACGCGGATCCCATGAAGGTGAAAGACGCCAAGAAATTTACGGACATCACCTATATGGATGTTCTGAAGCTGGGGCTGAAGGTGATGGATTCCACTGCCATCAGCTTGTGCAAGGACAATAACCTGCCCATCATCGTCTTCAACCTGAATCAGCACGGAAACATACGGCGAGTAGTCAGTGGGGAGAAGATTGGTTCGAGGGTGAGCGCCTAAGCTATGGTTTACAGGCCTTCACGGATAGACCCGATCTTGGTAACTTCTGATCGGTAGCGATCCAAGCAGATTCGCGGCGGCTTCTGTTCGGTTTATAATTCAACGTTTTGATTCCTGAACTGTTTAGTGGAGCTCATCCATGGCTGACAGCGGGCCTCTTAAAGAAATTCGGTTACAACTCAAAACCCGGATGGATAAGGCTGTCGAAGACTTTCGCAAAGCGATGGCGGCTACGCGCACCGGACGCGCCTCGGTGCACATGCTCGACAGTGTCAGCGTCGACTACTACGGGTCGCAAATGCCGCTCAACCAGATTGCGCAAGTGCACGCACCCGAGCCGCAAATGATCACGGTGCAGCCCTTTGATACTTCGCAGGTGGGTGCCATCGAGAAGGCCATTCGCACAGCCGATCTCGGGCTGAATCCGATGAATGACGGCAAACTCATCCGCGTGCCCGTGCCGGCTCTTACGCAAGAGCGCCGCCAAGACATGGTGAAGCACCTGCATAAGGTCCTCGAAGAACATCGCACTGCGGTCCGCAATATCCGCCGTGACGGCAATGACGCGATCAAGAAAGCCATGAAGGACAAGAAGATTACCGAGGACGATGAGAAGCGATCGCTCGATGAAATCCAGAAACTTACCGACGATGAGATCAAGAAGATGGAAGAAATGAGCAAAGCTAAAGAGAAAGAAGTCCTCGAGATTAAATAAGCGTCAGGGTCCTTTTCCGCAAGAATGAGGGCATCCGAAGCCGCGCGGATGCCCTTTGTGCTGCATCCTCCGTTCGCCTCTATAATCGAAACAGTGAAGATATGAAACAGGTGGTCCATGCCGCGTGTCCTCACGACTGCCCCGACGCTTGCGGAGTGTTGATCACCGTAGAGGGTGGCCGCGCCACGAAGATTCAGGGGGATCCGAAACATCCGGTAACCCGCGGATTTTTGTGCGCGAAAGTGGCGAAGTACCTGGACCGCGTGTATTCGCCGGACCGCGTGTTGTATCCCATGCGCCGGATAGCGGCAAAAGGGACGGCAGCGGCGGAGCGGCGCTGCGCTCCGCCTGGACAGCCGGGAGCCTGCCCTGAGCTTGCCGAAGGGGCAGCTGTCCCCCAACAAGCCTGGCAGCGCATTACTTGGGATGAAGCGCTCGAGGAGATCGCTGAACGCCTGCGCAAGATCATTGCCCAGTTCGGCAGCGAAGCGATTCTGCCGTATTCCTACGGCGGAACTTTGGGCGCTCTGAACGGCGCCTCCATGGACCGCAGATTTTTCACGCGCCTTGGGGCTTCAGAATTGGAACGCACAATCTGTTCTTCGGCCGGCGAAGCTGGGCTGGAGTCTGTCATGGGCGTCAAGCTCGGGACTGAGCCCGAGCAGTTTGTCAACTCCCGCTACATCATTGCCTGGGCCTCGAACATTCATGGCAATAATGTCCACCTCTGGCCGTTCATTGCCGAAGCACGTCGCCGGGGTGCGAAGCTAGTTGTCATTGATCCCTATCGCACCCGCACCGCCGAGTGTGCCGACTGGTATCTGCCGATCAATCCCGGCACCGACGCTGCGCTGGCCCTCGCTATGATGCACGTCATCATCGGAGAAGGGCTGCATGACGCAGACTATGTCGCAAGATACACGCTGGGCTTCGACGAGCTGCGAGAGAAAGTTAAAGCATATCCGCCTGAACGCGCGGCCCAGTGGACCGGAATTGCTGCCGAAGACATACGCAAACTGGCCCGCCAATATGCCACGATCAGGCCGGCGGTCATTCGTGTGAACTATGGTGTACAGCGGTCCGAAGGCGGCGGGATGGCGACGCGTGCCATCGCCATGCTGCCTTGCATCACCGGATCGTTGCAGGAAGCCGGCGGTGGAATCCATCTGTCCACCAGCGGCGCCTTTGATCTCAACAAGCACTCTTTGAGGCGGCCCGATCTCAGACCCCAGGGTGCGAAAACTCCAAGGGTGGTGAACATGGTGGAGCTCGGCAAGGCGCTGAATACGCTGAGCGATCCCCCGTTAAAAGCTTTATTGGTCTACAGTTCCAATCCCGCGGCGGTTTGCCCGAACCACAACGAGGTCGTGCGTGGCCTCAGGCGGCCGGACTTGTTCACCGTTGTCCATGAGCAGTTTCTTACCGACACAACCGACTACGCCGACATCGTTTTGCCGGCGACCACCTTCTTCGAACACAAGGATTTGCAGGCGGCGTATGGCCACTACTACCTGCAAATTTCAGACCAGGCGATCGAGCCGCTGGGAGAGTGCCGATCCAACGTCGAATTGTTCCGGGCGCTGGCGACGCGCATGGGATTCAACGACGAGTGCTTCCACGAAAGTGTTGACGAGATGATCGATGGCGCGCTGCTTTCGAATGACCCATGGCTGCAGGGAATCACCCGCAAGCGGTTGCAGAACGAGAGCCAGGTAAGACTGAACTTTGCACCGTCCACCCCGTCAGCTTCCAAGCCAGCAGACGGCGCTCCGCAACCATTCCTTCCTTTCGCCCGAGGCAACTTCCGAACGCCGTCGGGCAGGGCCGAACTGTACAGCGAGGCAGTGAAATCGCTGGGCCTCGATCCGGTTGCCGAGTTCACTCCTCCCTCAGAATCGCGTTACGGCAGCGATAAGGCCACATTCCCGCTGGAGCTTTTAGCGCGTAAGGCTGACAACTTCCTGAACTCAACTTTTTCGAACCTGCCATCCATTCAGCAGATGGAAGATACCGATCTTCTGGAGATGCATTCCGCCGATGCCCGCTCCCGCGGCATCGTCGACGGAGCGCCGGTCCGGGTCTATAACCATCGAGGAGAAATTTTCCTAAAGGCGCGGGTGGATGGCGCAGTTCAGCCCGGAGTCGTCTCCGCCCGGCTGAATTGGGCGAAGTTGAGTCCTGGATTTCGCAACATAAACGTGCTGACCTCAGAAAAACTTTCCGACCTGGGCAACTCCGCCACGTTTTATTCCGTCTTGGTTGAAGTGGAGTCAACCAACTCCATTCCCTGAAGCCACCAGCAAGAGTGGCAACTTGGACGCTTTATCATTCTCTACCGTATAATTGTCGTTTTCCTACATCCGAGAGGCTGAGGTCGTAGCGATTCATCTTCGCTTTCATACGGACATTGTTGTGCCCGAGGACGGCTGTGGCCCTTCCGCTACCGCGTCGGTTCCATCTCCTTCATTCGCACGGCTTTGTCGCCGAATGAAAAGGTGCCGGTGGCTGCTGGGAATTGTGCTCGCAGTTTTTTTTGCCGCGGTAAGCTGGGCTCAAACCGACGTTATTTCAGAGATCGACGTTCAGGGCAATCGCCGAATTCCCTCAGAGACGATTAAGGCTCGCATCTTCACTCACCCCGGGGACATCTATGATCCCGCCGGACTCGAGCGCGACTTTAACGCCTTGTGGAACACCGGATACTTCGAGGATATCCGCTTTACCCGCGAGCAAACTCCGAAAGGCTGGCGCCTGATTATCCAGGTCAAGGAAAAGCCCACAATCCGCGAGATCAACTATGTCGGCCTGAGTTCGGTCACCACCAGCGACGTGCTCGATCGCTTCAAAGAGGCGAAGGTCGGACTGTCGGTAGAGAATCAGTACGATCCCACCAAAGTGAAGAAAGCCGAAGTAGTCATCAAAGGCCTGCTTGGGGAACATGGACGTCAGTTTTCTACCATCAAAACAGAAGTCCGCCAGATCCCCCCCGCTGCCGTGGGAATTACGTTTGTCATCAAAGAGGGCCCCAAGGTCAAGGTAGGCAAGATCAAGTTCGAGGGCAATAAGAACGTCAACACGCGAAAGTTGCGTTACGCCATGAAGAACTTGCGCCCCATCGGCGTGCCCCACTCGATCTTTCTGGAAAACATCTTTGCCAGAACCTACGATGCGACCAAACTCGACGAAGATACCGAACGCGTCCGCAACGAATACCAGAATCGCGGCTATTTTAAGGTCATTGTGGACCAGCCGAAGACCCAAATTCACGATACCGGACACCAGGGGATGCATATCCCGCTTTTGCAAAGCGGCCGAGGCAAGGCCGTCGACATTACTATGCCTATCGAGGAAGGCGACCGCTTCACTTTGGGGTCCATCACCTTCAAGAACAACAAGGCAGTGTCGAACACGAAAGCCCTGCGCAATCTCTTCCCCATCAAAGATGGAGATGTCTTCAGCAAGGAAAAAGTGGCGAAGGGGCTGGAAAACCTGCGCAAGGCCTATGGCGAGCAAGGTTATATCAACTTCACTTCGGTGCCCGAAACGCGTTTTGACGACGAGAAGAAACTTATTTTCCTCGACATCGACGTGGACGAAGGCAAGCAATTCTACGTTCGCCGCATTGAATTCCAGGGAAACACTACCACCCGTGACAAGGTAATCCGCCGCGAGATTGCGCTCGAAGAAGGCAACATCTATAACTCGCGGCTTTGGGAATTGAGCTTGCTGCGCCTGAATCAGCTGGGATACTTCGACCAGTTGAAGCCGGACGATCCGAATATCACCGACCGCAAACTGGACGAGAAAGACGGACTGGTCGACCTCACTCTCAAGGTTAAGGAAAAAGGCAAGAACAGCGTCGGGTTGAACGGCGGCGTCAGCGGACTGGAAGGCGCCTTCGTCGGCATTAACTATTCGACGAACAACTTCCTGGGTCTCGGCGAAACGCTTCAGGTACAAGCCAGCATCGGAAACCTGGCACGCAGCATCCGCTTTGGCTTCACCCAGCCGTACCTGTTTGACCGGCCTTTGCAGTTCGGATTCAACGTGTACGTGAACAAAGTGAGTTATGACCAGGCGCGGCAGCTTTCAATTTTCAGCGGGCAGAATCTGAATCTACCTAACACCGTGCTGCAGAATCTCCAGAACTATACGCAGTCCAGCGTCGGATTCACCAGCTCATTGAGCTATCCGCTGCGTCGCTCCTTCAAACGCGTGGGAATTACTTATTCGTTCGACCGATCCTCACTGCTGGCTCTAAGTTCTGCATCGAAGAATCTGTTCGAGTTCCTCGCGTTCCGTGGCATTTCGGGTCCGAACGCGCTCGAAGGAATTATCACGAGTAAGATCTTCCCCAACTTCTCTTTCAATACCATCGACAGCCCGCTTTCCCCCCACCACGGGCACCAGTTTACGTTGGGCGCGGAATTTGCCGGGATTGGCGGCACGGTTCGATCGATTCGGCCCATTGTGCAGTATAAGAAGTTCATTCCCGTGAACAACAGACGCAACGCACTGGGTTTCAATGTTCAGGGATCTTTTATCACCGGCTACGCAGGATTAGTCGCTCCTCCGTTCCAGCGCTCATACATGGGCGGCGAGAACGACCTGCGCGGTTTCGACATCCGTTCTGTATCTCCGGTGGCATTCCTGCCGAGTGTTGGTTCGATCACGCTCACCAATCCGGATGGAACTCCTGTCCCCAAGAACGCACAGAATCCTCTCCTGGGAAACTTGAGCATACCGATTCCGGTGGACCAGATCACTTTTCCGGGCGGCGATCTCAGCGTGGTTACGAACTTCGAGTACCGCATCACAATCTATGGACCCGTGGCCCTGGCCCCCTTCTTGGACGCAGGAATAGACCCTATTATCCGGCCATCCCAGTTACAGATTGCGTCGCAGCAATACGACAGCGTAATCAGCCAGCAGTTCGGATGTCCCATGCAGGATCCAGCCACAGCGACCCCCACTGGAACGGGTTGTACTCCTGGGAGCCTCTTGAATCCCACTCCGAAGCAGCAACTGCAGGTTTTGGGTTCTACGAACTGGAGACCGAGAATGTCCACCGGTCTTGAGCTTCAAATGTTTCTGCCCGTGATCAATGCGCCTTTCCGCATCTACTGGGCCTATAATCCGCTGCGGCTGGATAACCCAGCGACTCCCCCAATTCCGATCACTCGTTCCATGTTCCCCAATACCGCGGCTGGCGACTACACCTATCACTTGGCCGTCAATACCTTCGCCCCCAGCTTCCTGTTGCGGGAGCCCCGAAAAACCTTCCGCTTCACTGTAGCCACCACGTTTTAAGGCGGATGCTGTTTTTGGGTGACACAGGGCAATGGGCGATAAAAGCCGGAGGCGGGTGGCCTCCGCTCTGACCAAGGACACCCGCGCTGGAAAACCCGGCAGCTCATCAACGTGTGCTGAGATGCTTGACGGGACTCTTCACCCCGTCGCTTGGCGTTGGGCTCTATCGAAGCGACCGTATCGAGTACGTCGGCTGTGGTGTGAGGCCCTCAACGCGCACGCGAAAAAATTGATAAACCGCAGAATCAGGTTGGCCGATTCGAGCTCTGTCGGCTGCGTACGCAAACGATTAAACGATTAACTGCGCGTTTGATGTCGTCTAAAAGATGGACCAATCGTGGCAAAGCGCGGCGGCCAGGATTGCATGGATCCCGCGCCACGTCCGCATCGGTTTGACGCGGCCCGACGATGCTCACTATAATGACTGCGATCCACACCATTGCAGAAAGCTGACCAAGGGTGGACGACACGTGCGCAACCCCGGCGTGTGATGCTGGCAATCCAGTGTGCCTTCCCAGCGTTGCCTGAAAAGGGTAAATCTGAGTTCATATTCCGGAGCCAAGTTTCGCGGAATCAAGTTTCGCGGAATCAGGTTCCAAGGAGTTTAAGCGATCCAATGACAAGCAAGCTTCTGCGTTCTTTCCTGGCCATTGCGGTTATCTCAATGATATCCGCCTTCGCCCAAACCAGCAGCGCGACTGCCCCCGCGAGCGGAGTTACTTCGCCCGCAGCCTCGGCCCCCGCCGCCCCCGTCGCCACCGGTACCGGCACGAAAATCGGGACGATCAACATTGAGCAGGCCGTGGTCGGCACCAACGAGGGCCAACGCGATTTCGAAGCTTTGAAAAAAAAGCTTGAACCGAAACAAAACGAGCTGAAGTCTCAGAATGACGAACTCGAAGGATTACAGAAACAACTGCAGACGCAAGGTGAGAAGTTAAACGAGGACGCCCGCGCCACCCTCGTGAAACAGATCGAGACCAAGAAAAAGTCGTTTGACCGTTCCGTACAGGACGCCCAGGAAGATGCGCAGAACCAGCAGAAAGAAATTTTCCAACGTATTCTGCAAAAGATGGCACCGGTGATTGTAAAGCACGCGCAGGAAACTGGGTTTGCCATGATTGTCGACACCTCGAATCCCTGGCCGCAGAGCCCAATCCTGTGGTACGGCGACGGCGGGGACATCACCAAAGCCGTGGTGGACCTCTATAACACGCAGTCTGGTGTACCGGCCCCTTCCGCTTCCGGAGCGTCAGCTCGTCCGGCAACTCCGAGGCCCGCCGCCCCTAAGCCAGCTACTCCGAAGGCTACCGAACCGCCGAAGTAGTTTTAGACGACACCGCGTGTGTCGGGAAAGTTCCCGGAAGGCCGCACCCCCTGCGGCCTTTTTTTATTTCTCAGGAGCGCGCCGCGGAAGACCGTCTTGGTGTCCTTATCAGCAACAGCATTTCGTTGAGGAGGACACCATGGTTGACCGAACTATGCTTAACCGAAGCATGCTTGACCGAAGCATGTTTGCTGACGCAGTCGAATCATCATGGGCAGAGCGCGCGCGTCGCGGAGGCACAATCGTGACCTCGTTCGGGTTGCAGGCCTTTGTCGTGGGAGTATTACTAGTGTTGCCGCTCTTGCGCCCGATGGGATTGCCATCATTCCACCAACTTTCCACGCCAATCAGTCTGGGTCAACCTGCGACGGAGGCTCCAGCAGTCAGAGCCCACACAGGTTCAAGCATTGCTCCAAGCAGGCCTGCGGAATTCTTCTTCCGCCGGCCATCGCCTCTTCCTGCTGTTGGCACGCCGGCTCCGATCGATGACGGAGCGCCCTTGGCGTCAGGCTCTGGTCCGTACATTCCCGGCGCCAAAAGTGGCGACACGAACGGGCCGAATTTGTTTGACGGTGGTACGCGGCCGGTTCTGCCAGCGCCGCCCGCGGTGGTAGCCCATCCCCTCCGCCTCTCACACATGGATGAGGGAAATCTGATCCGCAAAGTGCAGCCAACCTATCCGGCATTAGCGCGCAGCGCCCGTATTCAGGGAACTGTCATGCTGCAGGCAGTGATCAGCAAGCAAGGTACGATTGAAAATCTTATCGTCTTGACCGGCCATCCGATGCTGGTGCCGGCTGCGATCGATGCCGTGCGCCAGTGGCACTACCGGCCTTACATTCTGAACAATGAGCCCGTCGAAGTAGAAACTCAGATTACGGTGAACTTCTCGCTGGCTGGAAACTGATGCCGAAGAATTTGTGCAGGACTGGGGGAAAACATCACTCGGGAGTAGCCCGAGCGTAACCTGAGGGCGCGCACCACTGCCGCTATAATCGACCTCAGTGGCGACTACCATCGAAATTCCGGGCCGCGTGGCTACCCGTCCCACATGGGCGGAAGTTTCCCTGACCACGCTGCAGCAAAACTTTCGTACAGTTGTGAAAAAAGCGGGTCCGGACGTAACCGTATGCGCCGTCGTGAAGGCCGATGCATACGGGCACGGCGCCGTGGAATGCTCGCGTGCATTGCGGGATGAAGGTGCGCGTTGGCTGGGAGTCACTTCGCTCGATGAAGCAATTCCGCTGCGCGAGGCGGGCATCGAGTCCCGCATTTTATTGATGACGGGTTTCTGGCGTGGCGAAGAAAGTGAGATCGTCCGGCTCAAACTCACTCCCACCGTGTGGGAACCGTGGCACATCGAGTCTCTGGAGAATGCCGCGGCGCGAGGAACCCAGCGGCAACCCGTGCATTTAAAAGTGGACACAGGTATGGGCCGTCTAGGGGTCGCTCTGGATGAACTTTCCCGAGTCCTCAAGGCTCTGAGCGCGTCTCCGCATCTGCTTCTCGAGGGTCTCTCAACCCATTTGGCGTCGTCCGAAATTATGGATGCACCTTCGGTCTCCGAGCAGGAGCGCCGTTTCGAAGAGGCGCAGAAAATGGTCGGAGCGGCCGGCTTTGAGCCGCAGTTGATCCACATGGCCAACACCAGCGCGCTGATCTCGCGGCGGGAGACGTGGAACAAGATGGTGCGTCCCGGCATCGCGCTCTATGGATATTATTTGCCGTTCCAGCGTGCGGGCAGGGAAGTGAGCGGAGGCACATTGCGGCTCCCGGTCAAGCCGGTGCTGACCTGGAAGACGCGCATTCTCTCCATGCGGAACTTCGCCGCGAATCAAGCGCTGGGTTATGGCGGGACTTATGTGACCAGGGCGCCGGCACACGTCGCCGTGCTGCCTGTGGGGTACGCCGACGGATATAACCGGCAACTCTCCAATCGCGGCCGTGTAATCGTCCGCGACCACTACGCACCCATCGTGGGCAGCATCTCGATGGACCTCACGCTAGTGGATGTGACCGGTATTCCGGGGATTGCGGTCGGGGATGAAGTGATCTTGCTCGGAACCAGTGATGGATTGAGCGTCGATGCCCTCGAACATGCTCGTCTGGCCAACAGCTCTCCCTACGAGATTCTCTGCAACATTTCGAAGCGCGTGCCGCGGAAGTACGGCAACTGAGGGTACTAATATACTTGCCTGACCATACGGAGCGGGTAGTCTGATTTCCACAGGGCTTCATGGGTGGATGAAGAGCGCGACAGTAAATACCACGAAGTTCAGGCAAGGAAACAAGGAAGCTACCGGATTCTTCCCCCTAAATATCCCGACTACGCCCACAGATACCGGATAGCTCCAAATAGACCACGCACCAATATATATCGATAGCGTGGGGGGCCCATCGAACATCAAGGCTACGAATGGAGCCACGACGATCCATGGCAGCAGCAGAATCAACCAAACGATAAACAGACGTTTTCCTTGCTTTTCCGTCAGCAGCCCACCGGTTCCAGTCTCACTATCCAGTCTTTTCTCCAACCGCTTTCAGGATAAGCCCCCTGTCCACACTTTGACCATGTTCCGTTATCACCAATCTTAGTTAGTGCCATCCGCGCCGCTCAGGGGCCAAATGTCAAGTGCCGACCACCAGTTACCGCTGTTCGCTGATTCCCGCAAGAGCTGGTGAAGTTCGCTTGTTAGACTAGAAGATTGACCATGCCCTCGCGCTACGCACAATGGATGTACGACTGGGAGCACCGGCTTACTTCGGTGGACAATAATCGCGTGGTGCGCCCGCTGGAGTGGGGGGTGGAGTGGGCGCGGGACTGGCCCTGCCGGAATGGCTGGCAGCCGGGGCAGGCGGCGGGCGATCCGGAAAAGTTCTTGGTGGATTTCAATCGACGCATCGTTGCTTCCAGCGACGAGTTTTTTTCCTACAAGACGCCGACCGATTTCCGGCTGGAGAAGCGCGAAGTAAAGGTTTTCTCCACGCGCGAAGTTCCTGATATGAAGCTGGCAGCGAAGGTCAAAGGAACCTTCGCGGAGTTCTTGCGGTTCAGTGCGCCGGTGAAAACTCCGTATCCCGAAAACAATCTGGCGAACGCGCGCTGGTTTCCAGCGCGAGGGCGGCGTGCCATCGTTCTTCTGCCGCACTGGAACGCCGATGCGATCGCCTATGTCAGCCTGTGCCGAGTGCTGAACCTGCTGGGGATTTCAGTGTTGCGGCTCACGATGCCTTATCACGATATCCGCATGCCCGCCGAGATCAGCCGCGCGGATTACGCCGTATCCGCCAACATCGGACGCACGCTCGATGCGGTGCGCCAGGGCGTGGTGGACGTTCGCTGCTGCCTCGATTGGCTCGAGCAGCAGGGCTATGACAAGCTCGGAATTGTGGGCACAAGTCTGGGCTCCTGTTATGCCTTCATTGCGGCCGCGCACGAGCCACGCATCCGGGTCGCGGCCTTCAATCATGCGTCCACTTACGTTGCCGACGTGGTGTGGCATGGGCAGTCAACCCGGCACATCCGGCAGGGAATGGAGGCGCAGATCACGCTGGAGACGTTACGGAACTCATGGCTCGCGGTCAGCCCGATGGCTTATTTCGATAAATTCTCGCGCTGGCCACGCAGGTCGCTCATTATCTATGCGAAGTACGATCTGACTTTCTTGCCCGAGCTCTCGCGCAACGTGGTGGAGGAATTCGAGCGCCATGGGTTGGATCACAAGGTCGTGGTGCTGCCGTGCGGTCATTACACCATGGGTGAGACGCCGTATAAATACATGGATGGCTGGCAGCTGGCTTCGTTCCTGCGTACGGCATTTGAAGGGTAGCACTCCGCTCTCGGCATTGGTATGTCGAAGCGCGAAAGCGAGGAAACCCGCTGCATGCTGAAGGGAGGGCTGCGTCGGCAGGGTTTAGAATGTAGCGATGCAGTCTGCGCAAGCTATCAATCCCGATACGATCGTCGAGTACCGGCGCGGGGAGTTCTCGATCAGCACCGACCGTGAGCGCCTGAACCTGAATGTGGTTCATGGTTTTCTGACCAGTTGCTATTGGGCGAAAGGCATACCGCGGGAAGTCGTGGCCCGGTCGATTGCGCACTCACTCTGCTTTGGCATTTACGAAGGCGGCGCGCAGGTTGGGTTTGCCCGTGTGGTGAGCGACTTTGCTACGATGGCGTATCTGGGCGATGTGTTTGTGCTGGAATCCCATCGCGGGCGCGGATTGAGCAAGTGGCTGCTCGAGTGCATCGCGCAGCATCCGGCTCTGCTGAATCTGCGGCGCTGGATTCTCCTAACCCGCGACGCGCATGAACTTTATTCACAGTTTGGCTTTGCTCCGCTGAAGGCTCCGGAACGATATATGGAACTTCACCGGCCCGATGTATACGAGACATCCTAGGAAACCTATATGAATTCGGCAGGTTCGACCAAAATGTACCGTCCGCTGTATGAAGCCGATCCGCAGATTGCCGCCGCCATCGACAACGAAACACGCCGCCAGCACGAGGGGTTGGAACTGATCGCCTCGGAGAATTTTGTCAGCGAAGCGGTGCTCGAGGCCGCAGGTTCGGTGTTCACCAACAAGTATGCCGAAGGATATCCTGGCAAGCGTTACTACGGCGGTTGTGAGTTCAGCGACGTGGTGGAGAACCTGGCACGCGACCGGGCCAAAAAATTGTTCGGCGCCGAACATGCAAACGTGCAGCCCCACGCCGGCTCGCAGGCGAACATGGAAGCGTACGCAGCGGTGCTACAGCCGGGCGATACAATTCTCGGTTTGAATCTCGCCCATGGCGGCCATCTGACGCACGGGCATCACCTGAATTTTTCCGGCAAAACTTACAAGATCGTTCCCTATGGCGTAACCCAGGAAACCGAGACGATCGACTATGACGCATTGCAAAGACTGGCGGAGCAGGAGCGCCCCAAACTGATCATTGGTGGGGGCAGCGCTTATCCGCGGATCATCGACTTTGCCCGCATGCGGCAGATCGCGGACAAGGTGGGCGCTCTCTTCCTGGTTGACATGGCGCATTTTGCCGGACTGGTGGCGGGCGGTGCGCATCCCTCGCCAGTGCCGCATGCACACATCGTTACCTCTACTACCCATAAAACACTCCGCGGACCGCGCGCGGGAATGATTCTTTCCAAGGCCGAGTTCGGAGCGGCGATCGACAAAGTCGTTTTCCCCGGCATGCAGGGCGGCCCGCTGATGCACATCATCGCCGCCAAGGCGATCTGTTTTCTGGAAGCAATGCAACCGGAGTTCCGCGTCTATGCAAAGCAAGTCGTTGCCAACGCCAAAGTGCTGGCCCAGTCTCTTGCCGACGAGGGCTTCCGCATCATTTCCGGCGGGACGGATACGCACCTGATGCTGGTCGATGTCTTCTCCAAGGGGATGCTGGGCAGCGAGGCCGAGAAGGCTCTGGGTGAGGCTGGAATCACCGTCAACAAGAATGCCATCCCATTTGACACCAATCCGCCCATGAAACCAAGCGGCATCCGCATTGGCACTCCGGCGTTGACCACCCGCGGAATGAAGGAAACCGAGATGCGGCAGGTCGGACGCTGGGTCGCAGATGCGCTCCTCGGTCGAAGCGACTCCGCTGTGCTGGCAAAAATCCGGAAGGAAGTGCTGGACCTCTGCGAGGCATTTCCACTCTACGCTGAGCGCCGAGCCAGAGCCCAGACTGAAGTCCGTGCCTAGCGATAGAGTTCCTTTAATCCTGCTGTAAGGTCCGGTGCCGTCTGTGGTTAAATGCCTTCGGTGAAAATCGCCATCGACATCCGGCGCATGACTGAGTTCGGCGTCGGCACCTATATCCGCAATGTCGTGCGCACCCTGGGGCGACTGGACCGCGAGACCACGTATCTTCTCATTGGCAGTGCGGCCAAAGTACACGAAATTGGAGCGCTGCCGCCTAACTTCCACTCGGTTCCGCTGTCCGAGCCTGAGCGTTCGCTCAAGGGTTACCTTGAGTTCCGTTCGGTGGTGAAGCGGCTTGAATGCGATCTGGCGCACATTCCTAATCTATTTTCTGTCCCGCGAGCGCTGTCCTGTCCCTATGTCATGACAGTGCACGACATCCTGGAGCACCTATCGGGGGCGCAAGAGAAGACCGGGTTTTCGCGAACCCTGCACTTCCAACTGACCAAGCGGGTTCTGAGGGGGGCCGCGCGCATTCTTGCGGTCTCGAACTTTACTAAATTAGAAATGGAGAAGCTGTTCAATACTCCCTCGAGGTGCATTGAAGTGGTCTACAACGCGATCGACGAGCGGCTGCTGCGCGGACACGCGAACCCTGCCGACCGCCAGTTGATCGCAGAACGGTATCAGGTGACTTATCCGTTTCTGCTCTATGCCGGGAGAATCAGTCCTCACAAGAATGTTGTAAGGATGATCGAAGCTTTTTCCGCCTTGAAAACGGAGTTGGAAAAAGATCAGCTGTTTCCTGACCTGAAGCTCATCATTATTGGAGATGACGTTTCCGGCAACCCTGACTTGCGCAGGACGGTAATCCGCAGCGGCGTGCAGAATGATGTGCGCTTCTTGGGCTTTGTGCCGATCGAAGTCTTGCGCACGTTTTACGATACGGCCAAGATCTTCGTATTCCCATCATTGTATGAAGGCTTCGGCCTGCCCCCGCTGGAGGCCATGGCGCACGGAACCCCTGTGGTCACCTCAAACGTGACTTCGCTGCCTGAAGTGGTGGGGAACGCCGCGGTGCTGGTGCATCCGGAAAATGTTTTCGAAATTATGCGCGCGCTGCACAGGGTTCTTCTTGACCAGCCGTTGCGCGAGAAAATGAAGGAACGCAGCTATCGGCAAGCGGCCAAGTTTTCCTGGGAAAAATCCGTGCGTCGGATCATGGAAGTCTATCAGGAGGTTCTTCGCCCCACACACAATGCGGAATCTGCAGGCGAGTCGGCAGCCTCGGGCGGCAAGACCAGCGCGGGAGCAGCTTGATCCGGCGAGTTTCTGGCTCGCCGCCTCCGTCAAGCCAAGCTTAAGCGAGGGACCTACTTCAGCAAAGGCTGACCAGGCGAAGCGATGGAGAGCTTGTGCAACTTGGCGGTGACCCGGTTGCGGTCGGAGTCGGACTGAGCCGAAGCGAGGCGTTTGCGGAGGGTGGTGATCTTATGCTGACGAGCGCGGCGCCTGCGAATCTCGGGCCGGCGGCTGGGTGCTGACATGGAGTGTGCTCCTGAAGACGAATTTGCGGCTGTCGGACCTAATGAGCGGAATTCGCCGGGTCAGGTTGCAGCTACATTAGCTATTGAATCGGAGACCGCGGGAACTGTCAATGATGTCGGCTTTGGCTGTTCCGCCGGCTTTTGCTTCACGCGGTTCTATTGCAGCGATGACGCCGGTTGTTTTCCTCCCATGATTCGTACAACCATCCGAATTTGTGATACAACAGTCCGCATTCAGCGATACCACCGTGGGAATTCCAGGGAGGCATAACCGTGAGGCGTTCCGTTTGTCTGGCATTGATTCTCTTTGAGGCCATACTGTGCGTTGCCCAGAATCAAAGCGATTCCAGCAACCCGCCGTACAAGAACCCAACTCTGCCGGTTGACGAACGCGTTCAGGATCTGCTCGGACGTCTGACGCTGCAGGAGAAAGTAGCCATGCTAAGTGGGGCTGATTGGATGCAGAGCGTCCCGAATCAGCGGCTCGGCATTCCATCAATAAAGATGGCAGATGGCCCGATCGGCATAAGGTCGTGGGCCGGACCTTCCTCTGAGACCAAAGCGGAGGTCGCCGAGAAGAAGGTGACCACGACCGCCTTCCCCGCTGGAGTGGCGATGGCCGCGACTTGGGATACCGACCTGCTGCAAAGCGAGGGGCGGGCGATCGGTCAGGAAGTGAAAGCTTTGGGACGCGACATGATCTTGGGGCCAACTGTGAACATCAACCGTACCCCTCTCTGGGGCAGAAATTTCGAGGGCTACGGCGAAGATCCATATCTCTCCAGTCGGCTCGCCGTGGCTTACATCAAGGGAGTGCAAAGCGAAGGTGTTATCGCGACCGTCAAGCATTTTGCCGCGAACAATCAGGAGTTTGAACGACATCGAATTAATGCGGTGGTTGACGAGCGCGCTTTGCAGGAAATCTATTTCCCTGCTTTCAAAGCAGCCGTGGAGGAAGCCGGGGTCTGGTCTGTGATGTCGGCATACAACAGGCTCAACGGCGTGTACTGTGCGGAGAACTCTTTTCTGTTAAAAGACGTACTGCAGAAGCTGTGGGGCTTCAAGGGATTTGTAGTGTCTGATTGGGGCAGCACCTACAGCACGGTGGGCACAGTGAATGCGGGCATGGATTTAGAAATGCCAGGCGGACAGCCAATGAAGGATTGGCTAAAAAAGCCAGAGGCGCAAGCCGCAGGCAATGGCGGCGGTTGGCTGGTCCCGGAAAAAGTGCTGCCGGAAATATCTGCTGGCAAAATTTCCGCGGCCACAATTGACGACAATGTTGCCCGCATCCTTCGCGTGATATTCATCAGCGGACAATTCGACAAGCCACACTCCGCTACCGGCGTGGTCGATACGGCCGAGCAGCGCGCCGTGGCGCGCAAGGCCGCGACCGAGAGCATCGTGCTGCTCCAGAACGATGGCGGTCTGCTCCCGCTGGACCCAGCGAAGGTTCACACCGTCGCGGTGATTGGACCGAATGCGGCCGTCGCCGTTACCGGTGGCGGCGGCAGTTCGCTCGTAGTTCCAAAATATTCAATATCTCCGCTGCAGGGCATTCAGGAGCGAGCCGGCAAGCGCGTGCAGGTGAGTTATGCCCTGGGCGTCGCGATGGAAGGCGACGACAGGAGACAAGATAATTCCCCATCCCGCGAGCAGATCAAAAATGAAGCTGTCAGTGCCGCGGCGAAGGCGGACGCTGCCATCATCGTTGTGGGACGGTCTCCGAAACTTGAGTCGGAAGAATTTGATATCAAGTCGCTTGATCTGCCTGCTGGACAGGACGAACTGATTGAGGCGGTGTCGCAAGTCAACAAACACACCATCGTGGTGATCAACGCAGGCGGCCCTGTTGTTATGTCGAAGTGGATTGCGCATGTTTCTGCCGTCGTGGACATGTGGTATGGCGGGCAGGAAGGCGGAAACGCAATTGCAGATGTTCTGTTTGGCGATGCCAATCCCTCTGGCAAGCTTCCCGTTTCTTTTGTGAAAGAGTGGAAGGACTCGCCGGCGTATGGACACTATCCTGGCGAAAATCTGCAGGTCGATTACGCGGAAGGTATTTATGTAGGCTACAGATATTTTGATAAGAAAAAGATAGAGCCGCTCTTCCCTTTTGGCTACGGTCTCTCCTACACGAAGTTTGATTACAGCGATCTGAAGGTTTCGCCGAGTGAGGCATCGCCCGGACAGCCGCTGGAGGTGAGCCTGCAGGTCCGAAACAGCGGATCACGTCCCGGTGCAGAGATCGTGGAACTTTACGTTCACGACGGACACTCCAGCACCGATCGCCCGATCCAGGAACTGAAGGGTTTTCGTCGAGTTGATCTTGCCCCCGGAGAATCGAAGGTGGTGCAATTTAGGCTGGACCGCGCCGCAATGGCTTTCTACAGTACCACGAAGAAGGACTGGGTGACGGAGCCCGGCCCGTTCGACGTACTGGTTGGGGCGTCGTCACGGGACCTTCGAATGAAAAGTTCGTTCATCCTGAAGCCGTGAGCGAAAATGAAATAGATTACGGCAGCCGGACAATTCCTCCGGCCACATGCAACCATAGATCGCTAGTGAAATCTCTAAGGCAAGGCGCTCAAAAAGACTGAACACCACAGGGCCCTCAACGAGTGCACAACGATCATGCAGGGCGTAGGTTGTCCCAAGTTGAAAAGAAAAAACAGAGTGGAGGCTGGTCTCGACGTCGGCGCCAACTGGTTCGGAGTTCCTGAGCAAAACGTGTTGCCGCCAAGCGCGCTAGAGCTGCTAGCTAGCTTTTGATTTCATGCAAAGTGGCCGACTTCCCGTTCGAAACTACAAATCGCCTGCTTACCGTTGCACCCGGTCACTTAGATTTGGATTTGGTGCGATGAGAGAGTAACTCAGAGCGCCCGATGCCAGTTCGCGGGTTTTTGAGTTTCGGCGGATCCGAGATTCCCTCGAAAGCGGGGGACGACTTCCACGTGCTCAGGCCGTACATACGGGAATCGCGCAGAACACTTACTCCCTCGCTCCATGCGGCCAGCATCCGCTTTCCGGTTTCCTTGAAACCTGCCAGACCCTTCACCAGTTCACGAACGGCAGGAGCGGTGTCTGCGACCGTATCACTGATGCGCTCCAGGATCTCCTTCTGCTCACGTTGAGAAATGCCAAAGGTGGAAGTAATAAAGGTGCCCAGAGTTTTTCCAGGCAGCCATGTCTTCCTCCCCATGAAACTGATTCCGGGGGGATTGTTCTGGTAACCTTCGTAAACGGAAGTCGTAAAGAAGTC
>Ga0209330_1000237_pt1 | contig 26833 bp, 26 predicted proteins | sample JacPinW_OM2H0_O3_FD_187969 | JGI IMG/M metagenome (GOLD analysis project Ga0209330, IMG submission 187969) | Forest soil microbial communities from Algoma, Ontario, Canada - Jack Pine, Ontario site 1_JW_OM2H0_O3 (SPAdes) (version 2) | ecosystem: Environmental > Terrestrial > Soil > Boreal...
GTCTGGCCGATCATGGATGGATGGGGCGGAAAAAACCATCTTAGGGCGATGCGGGAAAGCAGTCAAACCACGTCGGGAGCGGCTTATGCGACCGACACCTGTTCGGCGGCGCTTACGGAATCGAAGAAACGAAAAAACTGCTCGACCCGCGTAACCTTGAGCGCGTTGTGGATGCGCTCGCTCACGCCTACCAGCGCCAGATTCCGTCCGCCATGCTGGCGGGTGACGTATGCGCCCACCAGCGCCCCGATGCCGGCGGAATCCACGTAAGGGACATTCGAGAAATCGATGATCAGCGCTCGGGAAGTGTCGGCGCGTATGGTGGCCTGGAACTCAAACATCGTGGTCATCACCAAGGCTCCATTGAGGCGGAGAACGCGCTGTCCGGGCTGCGTTCCGGGCTGATCTTCAATGCGGAGGGACTCTTGCGGCATCGGCAAATACTAAATCCTGCATTACAGAGGATTGTTAACGTAGTATTAATTTACGCCGGACAGGCTCGGCCTGGTCTAGATTGCGACCGCATGCTGACGGCGACGCGACTGTATTTCAATGTAGACGTTCACCAATGACACCGCGGCCGGTGTCACTCCGGGGATGCGCGAGGCTTGGGCCAACGTGCGGGGCTGCACATGGCTCAGCTTTTCCTGCATCTCATGCGAAAGTCCGCTGACCGAACGGTAGTCGAACCACCCCGGGATCGACCGCTGCTCCGACTTTTTCATCCGCTCCATGGCGCGCTGCTGTTGCAGTAGATAGCCCTCGTACTTAACTCCAGTTTCGACAGATTTCAATTCGTTCCGCACTTCCGACGAAATTGAAACCGCCGACGGCGAGGAACCAGCCCGGGCAAAAAACTCCGGCGCGATTTCTCTCAGGAGCGGAACGAGGTGTTCGATGGTTACTTCGGGGCGCTTGAGTAGTTGCGCGCAACTTTGGCCGACCGCCGAACTCCAGTCGTTTCCCTGCAGTGGTTGGTTCAGCATCACAGTGCTGAGCTTGGTCTTTTCCAGAAGCAGCTTCAGGGCTTCCAGTCGCTGCTGCTTCGTCTGAAAATCTTCCCAGGCTTCATCGGAAATCAGACCTACACGGCGGCCGTGCGGCGTAAGCCGACGATCGGCGTTATCGATACGCAAATGCAAGCGGAATTCCGCGCGCGAAGTGAACATTCTATAAGGCTCGTTGGTCCCCTTGGAAATCAAGTCGTCGATCAGGATCGCGGTGTATGCCTCGGTGCGGTCGAGAATCAGCGGGGCTTGCGCCTTCACCTGCAGTGCTGCGTTTATGCCTGCCATAAGGCCTTGGCAAGCGGCTTCTTCATAACCGGACGTGCCATTGATTTGCCCGGCAAGAAACAGGCGGGCAATCTTCTTCGTCTCCAAAGTGCGCTCCAGTTCCGTGGGATCAATGGAGTCGTACTCGATGGCATAGCCGGGACGTAGCATCTCCGCGCTTTCGAGCCCCGGAATCGACTTCAAGATGGCAACTTGTACTTCCACGGGCAGTGAAGTGCTCATGCCGTTGACGTAGATTTCGTGCGTGTTCAACCCCTCGGGCTCGAGGTAGAGTTGATGCACCTGCTTGTCTGGAAACTTCACAATCTTGTCTTCGATCGATGGACAGTAGCGCGGACCAATCGACTGAATCTGTCCGCTGTACATCGGTGAGCGATGCACGTTCTCGCGGATGATGCGCTGCGTCTCAGGCGAAGTCCAGGCAAGGTAGCAAGGCACCTGGGAGTCGTGATGGGCTACGCGCCGGGTGCGAAAACTGAACGGCGTTGGGTCCTGATCGCCGGGCTGCATCTCGAAGCGTGACCACTCGATGGTGCGTCCGTCAAGCCGAGGCGGCGTTCCCGTCTTTAGGCGGCAGCCGCGCAGGCCGAGCTTCTTCAGGGACTCGCCGAGCAAAACGGCGTTGGGCTCGCCGGAGCGCCCGGCCGGATACTGCTGCTCGCCGCAGTGAATCAGGCCGTTCAAAAACGTACCGGTTGTGATGATGACAGCGTCCGCGCCAACCGAGCGTCCGTCGCGGAGGCGCACGCCAAGAATCCGACGCGAGGTCTCAGAACCAGGCTCTTGGCTCTCATCTGCATTCCCATCGCCCTGCGGATGATTGACAGCCGCTGGCGGAGAGCTTTCTTCGAGGATCAGCTCTGCCACTTCCGCCTGCTTGATCTTGAGACTGGGCTGGCTCTCCAGCACCTCGCGCATCTTGAGACGATAGGCTTGCTTGTCGCACTGGGCGCGCGGCGACCATACCGCCGGCCCGCGCGAAGTATTTAACAGACGGAACTGGATGCCCACCGCGTCGGTGATCTCACCCATAATTCCGCCGAGCGCATCCACTTCGCGGACGAGGTGACCTTTAGCGATGCCGCCGATCGCCGGGTTGCAAGACATCTGCGCGATCAGGTCGACGTTGAGTGTGAAGAGCGCCGTCTTCAGCCCCATGCGCGAGGCGGCCATCGCGGCCTCGCATCCGGCATGGCCGGCGCCGACGACAACCACATCGAATTGTTCGGTGAACTGCATGGGAATGATTCGAAGCTCTAGCCAGGTTTCCGGTCGCCGCGATTTTCTGTTTTCATTCTAACAAGTTAGGGCGCCAGTGACTGCCATCCACTTGCCGCCCCGACAGACTCGCTCGTATATTGATGTGTCAAACCAGAAATCATCGGGGGTGGTCATGAATAGCACTCAGTTCCTGGAACAATTGGAGGCATCGATCGCCAGATATGACTTGCTCAGCCATCCGTTCTACAAAGCGTGGGCGGCTGGCGATTTGACGCGAGATGATCTCCGCGAGTATGCCCGCCACTACTATCATCATGTTCAGGCGTTTCCATCATACCTGGCCGAGTTCGCGCTTCGTCTCGACGAGGGAGAATTGCGGCGGGCAGTTCTGGCAAACATGATGGACGAGAAGGGTACCGCGGGCGGATCGGGCAAGAATTCTGTGACCCACTCCGAGCTTTGGCTCGATTTTGCCGAAGGCATGGGATCGAGGCGGGACATGCAGTGGCACCTGCCGGTCACCCAAGTTCGCGAACTGATGAAACACTTCCATCGCGTCGCCAGTGACGGTTCGCCGGAACAAGCCTTGGCGGCGTTCTACGCCTACGAATCTCAGGTGCCGCGCGTGGCCAGAGAGAAAGAGCGCGGTCTTCGCGAAATGTATGGCGCGGATGATAAGACTTGTGGCTACTTCGCTCTGCACGCGACCGCGGACATTCACCACTCCGAGGTTTGGCGAACCCAACTGGAGAATCGCATCGCGGGAAATCCTGAAGCTGCCCAGGCTGCGCTCGATGCAGCCGGGAATACAGCAAACATGTTGTGGCATGCTCTTGACGGGATTGAGGCGGCGGGTATGAGTTACGCGGTTTAGTTCAGCTTGCACTGATCGCAATTTGGATGGATCGCGACCGCGGGCCAATGATTTCTGCGGTGGAGTTTTTGCCGCCATCATTGGCTTGTCGGCGCGTCGTTTCCTGGGCTTGTCGTTTCCTGCCCCTAAGATTCGGCGAGAAAAAAATAGAATGGCAAAAGAAATTCCTATCGGCGCCAAGGGCGAAGCGCGCGAGACGGTCGAATTCAGGCACACGCTCGCCGCCCATCACCCTGAGCTGCCACCGGTTTATTCCACGCCCGATATGATCCGGCTAATGGAGACTGCGGCCTTCCTGGCGCTTCAACCCTACTGCGAGGGCGACGAGATTACAGTGGGGACTGCGGTCAACATCGAGCACCGTGCTGCGAGCGCAATCGGTGCGCACATCCGAGCCCAAGCCGTGCTCGAGTCATTGGACGGTCGCTTCTATTCATTGCGCGTTATGGCGCGCGATGACGACCAGGAAATTGGCCGTGGAACGGTCGCTCGCGCGGTGGTAAGCATTGGGAAATTCTTGAAGAAATCGCAGACGAAAAAAACGAACCTTGAGCTGTGAAAAATGAGCTGTGAAAAATGAGCTGTGAAAAATCGCTTCCGCTCCCGGAGGCTGAATAATCTGGGCTGAACAATCTAGGCTGAACAATCTAGAATGGCATCATCATCGTAGGGAAGAATATGGCTCAGGAGCAGGCCAAGGCGGCATCCTTTCGCGTTCTGCACTCAGGCGGAGAGATTCTGCTGCTTCCCAATGTATGGGACGTCGCCAGTGCACGTCTCATCGAAGAGTCCGGCTTCCCGGCGGCGGCCACCAGCAGTGCCGGCATCGCCTTCTCGCTCGGCTATCCTGACGGGCAGAGGATTTCACGGGAGCAGATGCTGACAGTGATTGCTCGCATCGCAGAAGCTGTGCGGGTCCCGGTCACGGCGGACGTGGAAGCGGGATACGGAAAGACTCCAGAAGACGCGGGCCGAACCGCCCGGGCGGTGGTCGAAGCGGGAGCGGTGGGCATGAACCTGGAAGATGCGATTGGAGACTCGCCCTCCGTGCTGGTTGAATTGCCGCTGCAACTGGAAAAGATACGCGCTGTTCGCGAGATGGCAAGCCGTCTGAGGGTTCCGCTCGTGCTCAACGCGCGTACTGATATGTATCTTCTGCAGATTGGAGATCCGGCCGAGCGCTACGACGAAACCGTCCGCCGGCTAAGCGCTTTTCGGGAGGCGGGAGCTGACTGCGTTTTCGCGCCCGGAGTTCGGGATGCGCCTACCATCGGTCGGCTGGTAGCGGACCTAAAATGTCCGATCAATATTCTCGCGGGGCCCGGTTCTCCTTCGGTGCCGGAATTAGCCAAACTGGGAGTGGCCAGAGTGAGCCTGGGCTCGGCGACCATGCGCGCTACGGTCGGCTGCCTCCGCCGCATTGCGCAGGAGTTGAAGGCCACCGGCACCTACTCCAGTCTGGAAGACGCTCCCTCTCACGCTGAGATGAATCGCATGATGGAGCGCAAGCCCTGAAGATAGCTCTGATACCGGGATGACGACTAATAAGAAGCCTATCCTTATCGGTGTCATCTCCGATACGCACGGCCTGCTGCGTCGGGAAGCGCTCGACGCTCTGCGAGGATCGGACCACATCATCCATGCAGGCGATGTCGGAGCTCCCGAGATTCTCGATAAACTTCGCGACATCGCACCCATGACCGCGGTTCGCGGCAATGTCGACAAAGGCGATTGGGCTGGCGAACTGCCTGAAACCGACGTGCTCGAATCGGGCGGCATTTTGATTTATGTGCTGCACGATCTGCAGCGATTGAATCTCAAGCCCGTGGGCGCGGGATTTGCAGTGGTTGTCAGCGGCCACAGCCATGTTCCTAAACAGGAGATGCGCGACGGAGTGCTTTATTTCAATCCCGGGAGCGCGGGGCCTCGGCGATTCAAACTTCCGCTGAGCATCGGCAAACTAATCGTGGAGGGTGGCGTCGTGCGCGGCGAAGTTCTGCAGCTGCGAGTATCCCAGGGCTGAACGCCATTCCCACTCCGTTGCTACAATCGCAACCCAATGTCGATTGAGTTCAAACTAGAAGCCCGCGAGGGTGCGGGCCGTGCCGCTCGACTGGTGACCCGGCACGGCGAGATCGAAACTCCGGTGTTCATGCCGGTAGGCACGGCGGGGACTGTCAAGGCCGTGCCCCAGGACATTCTCGAAGAGCTTGGCGTCCAGATACTGCTCGGCAACACTTATCACCTGTACCTGCGTCCGGGAGTCGAAATCGTCCGCCAGTTCGGCGGCTTGCATGGTTTCATGGCGTGGCCGCGGGCAATCCTTACCGATTCCGGCGGCTTCCAGGTTTTCAGCCTGAACGAGTTGCGCAAAGTGACCGAAGAAGGCGTTACTTTTCGCTCGCATCTCGACGGTTCGGCGCACTTTTTCAGTCCGGAGAGCGCCATGGCAGCGCAGATCGGGCTGGGCGCCGACGTAGTTATGGCGTTTGACGAATGCACCGAGTACCCCGCCGACCGCTCCCGCACGCAGGCTTCGATGGAACTGACTTTGCGCTGGGCCGCGCGCAGCAAGAAGTATTTTGAAGAGCACAAGCATGAGGTGCCCTGGGCCGGCAAGGCTCATGGGGGGAAAGCCACCCTCGGCTGCCCGCCAGGCCTCAGGCCTGACTTTTCGCCTTCCAGGAAGTCGCCAGTGCCGGGGGCAGTCGACCTTCGCTCGACTGCGCAGTCGCAGGCGGTTGTCCCCACATCTTCCGAGCAGACTCAGTCCCTGTTCGGAATCGTTCAAGGCGGCATGGATCTGGCTCTGAGAAAGGAATCTGCCGAGCGGACCATCGAGATCGGGTTTCCCGGCTACGCCATCGGCGGCCTTAGCGTCGGCGAAGCTCGGGAGCGAACCCGCGAAGTTGTCGAAGCCACGCTCGAACATTTGCCCGCCGATAAGCCACGCTATTTGATGGGAGTCGGGACTCCTGAGGAGATTGCCGAGTATGCCAGGCTGGGTGTCGATATGATGGATTGTGTCCTACCCACGCGGGCGGCGCGCCACGGGTTGCTATTCACTTCGGAGGGAAAAATTTCTATCAAGCAAGCGCGTTATGCTCGGGATGCCGGTCCGCTTGACCCCAATTGCGGCTGCCGCGTCTGCCAGCGCTATTCCCGCGCATATTTGCGACACCTTTACGCTTCTAATGAAGTCTTGGCTCAGGTCCTCAATACCATTCACAACCTGAGTTTCTACCTTGACACTATGGGGCGGGTGCGTCATTCTATTCGACTTGGGGAAGAGTCCAGTTTTCTCTAGCGTCTGGTCTCGACCGACGCCCTGACCTTCGGGGAAGGACCTTCCCGGATTCAACCTTAGAGCAGTGAATGATCCGGCACGAATCGGTCAGCATCCCCGTCGTGAAGTGACAGGCCTGCAGCGCTGGCAGGCGTGGGCGCGGGTCCGCGGACAGGGCTCGAGGAGTGCGTGAGTAACCAGGTAATCGGGTGAATACATTTTGGCGAATATGCAGGGTTTCTTAGCAATGCAGGCGGGCAGTGGCGGGATGGGCTGGTTGAGTGTCGCACCGCTGATTTTTATTTTTGCAATCTTTTATTTTTTATTGATTCTTCCTCAGCAGCGCCGTCAGAAAAAATGGACCGCCATGCTGGATGGCCTCAAGACCGGCGACAAGGTGGTGACCAGCGGCGGCTTGCGGGGAACAATTATGGCGCTCAAAGATGATTCCGTTCATCTTCGCGTTCCTCCCAATAATATTGTGGTGGAAGTGACCAAGGCCTCCGTGACCCAGGTCACGACTACGGAGGAAGAAGTCAAGACGAAGTAATGGCCGCACAACCCAAGTGTTTTTGGACTTAGTTTTCCATGAATAAGAATCTTGTTTGGCAGTTGGTACTCATCCTCGGAGTCCTGCTCGTGTTTTTGTTCGGGATCTTCGGCATTCCACAAAGCTTTTCGGCCCAGGGCATGCTTGCGGCCATGACCAACCGCATTCATCTCGGTCTGGATCTGCGCGGCGGAACTCACCTGATCCTGCAAGTGCAGGTGAATGATGCCATCAATGTTGACTCCGACAACGCGGTCGAAATCCTCAAAGAGCAACTGAATAAGAAAAAGATTGCTTTCGCGGACATCTCCAAGCCTGATCCGCAGAATAGTCCCGACAAAATTATCCTGAAGGGGGTTCCGGCAGACTCCCGCAAAGATCTCCTGGATATCGCAAACGAGCGCCTGCCTGAGTACAACCTTACTTCCGGCGCGGACAACAGCTGGACGCTTGCCATGAAGCCCCAGATCCTCAGCGATCTGAAGAATAAGGCAGTTACGCAGGCCATTGAAACCATCCGCAACCGCATTGATTCGTTGGGTGTGAGCGAGCCGACCATTCAGGAGCACGGCCTCGGTCAATACCAGATTCTGGTGCAGTTGCCAGGCGTAGACGATCCTGCCCGGGTCAAAGACATTATGCAGTCCACTGCCATGCTTGAGATCAAGCAAGTCTTGGGCGGACCTTATCCCAGCGAGCAGGCTATGTTGCAGGAAAAGGGCGGTGTTTTGCCGCCGGATGCGATTCCTCTGCCTGGCCATGGTGCGCCGGGAGCGGCAGGAGGCGACCAAGCCTGGTATCTGGTGTCACGCGTTTCCGCGGTTCGAGGGAAAGATCTGCGCGATGCGCAACCCAGTACGGACCAGAACGGTCAGCCCAACGTGCGCTTTCAATTGACCGGCGAAGGCGGGCAGCGCTTCTATAATTTCACGTCAGCCCATGTGGGCGAGAGCCTGGGGGTAGTCCTCGACAACAAAGTTCAGGAAGTCGCGAATATCAAAGAAGCCATCCGCGATACGGGCGAGATCAGCGGCGGCAGCATGACGCAGCAGGCGGCCAAAGATCTCTCGATGATCCTGCGCTCGGGGGCGCTGCCTGCGGGCATTAAGTACCTGGAAGAGCGGACTGTCGGGCCGTCTCTGGGCACGGATTCGATCCGCGCCGGGGTTCGCGCGGCGGTGGTCGGCATGCTCGCAGTGCTGATCTTCATGCTGATTTACTACCGCGCCGCCGGCATTAATGCCGACATTGCGCTCTTGCTGAACCTCGTCATCCTGCTCGGGTTCATGGGCTATTTCGAGGCGGTTTTGACGCTCCCCGGAATCGCCGGAGTGATTCTCACCGTCGGTATGGGCGTGGATTCCAATGTGCTGATTTTTGAACGCATTCGCGAAGAGTTGCGCAATGGCAAGACTCCGCCATCGGCGGTCGATCAGGGTTTCAGTCATGCCTGGATTACGATCGTGGACACCCACGTCACGACCATCGTGTCGGCGGCAATTTTGTTCCTGTTCGGAACCGGGCCGGTGAAGGGATTTGCGGTAACCCTCACGTTCGGGTTATTGGCGAATTTGTTCACCGCAGTATTCGTTTCGCGCGTGATCTTTGACTGGGTCTTGAGCCGCAAGCAGCGTGGCGAAGCATTGAGCATTTAAGAAATTGATTGATCGGGTGATCGGGTCATCTGGTGATTGGGAAAAATCGTTAGGTCATCAGATGGCTAATTCGTCCGGTCAAGTTAAGGGGCTAGACAAACGGTGGAGTTCTTTCGCAATACAAACATAGATTTTCTGGGGAAGAAGTGGTATTTCCTCGCCTTTTCGCTGGTTTTCAGCGTGGCGGGCATATTTTCCATGTTGTTCTGGCATGGCATCCCGTATGGCGTCGACTTCCGCGGCGGCACGCTGGTGTACGTAAAGTTCTCGCATCCTCCGAACGATAACGCGATTCGTGCGGCAATCGACCGGGCAGGATTGCACAACTTCAAGCTGCAGCGCTATGACGTTGCTTCGAACAATGAGGAACTCATCGATCTCGACGTCCAGGAAACCAGCGAGCAGGCGCTCGACCAGGGAAAAACCCGGATCATTCAAGCGCTCGAAACCAATGCTCCAGCCGGAAAGCAGGATCTGAACAACTCCAGCTCTCTGGCCATCAAGAATTACCTGATGGACAAAGATCCGATGCACCTGGGTTCGGATGCCGATCAGAAGTACACCCAGCAGGCGCAGGCGGTCGTGGATGCCCGCGACAAAGGTGCGGGGGGAGTCTTGAGTTCCTTCGATCAGCTCAAGGGCGCAGTCGATCCGGCGGTGGTGGGGTCTCTGCCTGAGGGCTTTTTCCTGTCGGATTTCAGCGTGCGCAATGTTGAAATTGTCGGACCACAAGTCGGGGCTCAGCTGCGCCGACAGGCCCTTCTGGCTACGGCCTATTCGCTTGCGGGAATGCTGATTTATCTGGGTTTCCGCTTCGAGTGGATCTACGGCGTAGCCGCCGTGGTCACGGTCTTTCACGATACTCTGATCACCTTGGGCGCGTTCTCCCTGCTTAACAAGGACATTTCGCTCACCGTGATCGCCGCCATCCTGACCTTGATTGGTTACTCCAACAACGACACGATCGTGGTATTTGACCGCATCCGGGAAAACATTAAGCTCATGCGGCGCGAGAAACTGTCGGAGATCGTTAACCGAAGCATCAACCAGACGTTAAGTCGAACCATCTTGACAGCCGGGCTAACCTTCCTTACCGTACTCGCACTCTATTTGTTTGGCGGCGAGGTGCTTCGCGGGTTCAGCCTCGCGCTGGTCATCGGCATCTTAATCGGGACGTATTCGTCGATTGCCATTGCGGCACCAATCTTGGTCGCTTATCAGGATTGGCGGAACAGCAGAAGCAAGCGTCAAACGGCGGTGCCGGTCCGCGCCAAGTAATTGCCCCGATGGCGTTGCGGACGATTTTGTGATACGCCTTGGTGGGTAGTAGCTTTAACCGCGGGGAAAGGCTGATTTGGCCAGGCTGCGCGGGTAGTCGATTTTGGGAGCAAAGGGGAGTCCGTCGGTGTCTAAGTTTACGTAGGGTCTAAAGCAGGGAGAAATCACTATGTTTGAAGATAGCCTTCTTGAATCCGGTGGCAGGCTGAAGACGAAGCGGGGACGGACCACGACCTTCGCTATCATTCTCGAGATAGGTCTGATCGGCGTCATGGTTCTGATGCCCCTGATTTTCACCGAGGCGCTGCCCAAACAACAGCTGATGACATTTCTGGTAGCTCCGCCGCCACCTCCGCCCCCACCTCCTCCGGCAGCGGCACCGGTACATGTGGTGAAGCAGATTCAGACCGACATCGTGAATGGGGCTCTGCGCACACCCACCAAGATCCCGCAGAAAATTCAGATGATTAAGGAAGACGAAGCCCCGCCACAGATGGCAGCCGCTGGCGTGGTCGGGGGGGTCGCGGGAGGCATTCCCGGCGGCGCTATGAACGGCGTGATTGGCGGAATCATCAGTTCGACTCCGGTGGCCGTTCCCAAGGTCGCTACTCCGCAGCGGGTGCGCGTTTCCGCCGGCGTTACCTCCGGCCTTCTCGTCCGCAAGGTGAATCCGGTTTATCCGCCCCTGGCGCGGCAGGCCCGCATTTCGGGAACGGTGGTACTGAGAGCGGTAATCAGCAAGGATGGCTCTATCGAAAACCTCTCTTTGGTAAGCGGGCATCCTATGCTGGCTCCGGCGGCGATCGACGCCGTCAAGCAGTGGAAGTACAAGCCCTATCTACTCAACGGAGAGCCCGTGGAGGTAGATACCGAAGTACAGGTTAACTTCACTCTGGCCGGAGGTTAGTTCGGCGGTCAGTTCGTCCCAGATCGCGTGAGGCAGTTGCCTTCGCGATTCGATGGTGTAGATTGCGTTGTGTAAACGGCCCTCCCCCCTTTCCACCTTGATCGGTGGCCGGGAGAGAGACCTTCTACCCTGCGCTGCCTGCTTCACAGTGGCACTCAAAGAAGGGGTCGTTGAGGGGCCGAAAACGAATGCTGCAAGCGCCGCGCAGCAACTTTGTATGGTTGAATTTCACAGTAGGCGAGAATTTCGCATCAAAGTCTAAGACGTTTCGAGGAGGGAAAAGCAACTCATGTTAGCTAACTTGGCCGTAGCAGCTTTCAATCACGTTCCCCGGGTAGCCGCCTGGATTGTGCAGGAGGGTGGCGCAGTGGGTTGGGATCCGATTTCGCTTTGGAAGCAGATGGGTATCATTGCGAAGATCGTGGTCGTCATCCTGTTCATTATGTCGGGCTGGTCGATCGGAGTAATGATTGATCGCGCCATGGCGTACAACGCAGCCCGTAAGCAGTCTCGCGCCTTCGCTCCCGCAGTTGCCGGAGCCCTGCGCGATGGCCGCATCGACGAGGCCATCAAAGTTGCCGAGCGCAACAAGAAGAGCCATCTGGCAAAAGTTGTCACCGCCGGCTTGATGGAATTCAAGGCCCACCAGGACAGCCCGGGCGCTATTCCCGGCGAGACCATTGAAGCTTCCAAGCGCGCTTTGGAGCGCACTGAAGCGATCGTCCACGCCGAACTCAAGCGCGGACTCGGTGGTCTGGCCACCATCGGCTCAACCGCCCCCTTCGTGGGATTGTTCGGCACCGTGATGGGCATTCTGAACGCCTTCAAAGGTATTTCCGAGCAGAAAGCTACCGGTCTGGGCGCGGTCGCAGGCGGCATTTCCGAAGCGTTGGTAACCACGGCTTTCGGGCTGCTGGTGGCCATCCCCGCGGTTATGATGTTCAACTACCTCACCGGGCGCGTGGAAGCCTTCGATGTGGAGATGGACAATTCGTCTAGCGAACTGATCGACTACTTCCTGAAGCGGCGCGACGTTCGCCGTTCCTAGTCCCAGTTGCTAGGGCCTTCGCTGTGAGTTGCTGTCCGGCGGCGGGATAAAACCCGGCGCCGGCTTTCCCAACTCTCAGACTTGCTTGCAGTATCTGGACGTACGGGAGATTCACGCTATGTCAATGGCAAAACGAAATGAAGGTGCCAAAGTCAACTCCGACATCAATGTAACTCCGATGGTGGACGTGATGCTGGTGCTGCTGATTATCTTTATGGTGATCACGCCTATGCTGCAGAAAGGTATCAGCGTGGACATGCCGAAGGTAAATAATCCTACGCCGATGGCTGATGCGGATAAGGAAGACGCGCTGCTGGTATCCATCATGCGCGACGGGACGGTTTATTTCGGCACCGATAAGATCGCGGTAGACAGCTTGACTGGCAAGGTGAAGGATCGCCTGACCAATCGCACTGACAAGCGCGTCTACGTTAAGGCCGATGCCCGCGCTCACTTCGGCAATGTTGTCCAGGTCGTGGACGGGGTTCGCGCCGCCGGTGTGGATGATCTGGGCTTGCTTACCGACCAGAGGAAAAGTACTCCAAACGCTCCAAACAACCCGCCGGGTTCGCCTGCGGCGCCCGGGCAATAGGGAGAACGACTATGAGTATGGCAGTTGGTCCGAGTGGAGGCCAGAGCGCAAATATTAACGTCACTCCGCTCATTGACGTGCTACTGGTGCTGCTCATCATTTTCATGGTGATCACGCCGCTTACGCCGAAAGGTCTGGATGCGCTGGTGCCGCAGCCGCCTCCGCCCAACGCACCCAAGAACCAAGCGCCGGATCGTACCATCGTAGTGCAGCTGATCGATCGGGGCGCCGGCCAGGATCCCGGCCTGAAGATCAACAACGAAGACGCCACTTGGGACAATCTGCAAGGCCGTCTGGCTGATATCTACAAAACCCGCGCGGAGAAAGTGATGTTCGTGAAGGGCGACGATCCCATTCCCTTCGCCGATGTCGCCAACGTAATCGACATTGCGCACGCCGCGGGAGTGGATAAAGTCGGTCTGATTACGGCGAAAATCGAAGCGGGCGGCTAGACGCTCGTCCATGTTTTATCTAAGAGCCCGGAAGAAGGCCGCGCATCGCATCCGGCACGCGCACGGGAAGCAAGTCAACCCCGTGCGCGTGCTAATGTTCGGTCAGCGCTTGTCAACTTGATGTCTCTGGGCCTACGATGCTGTGGCAAGGGAGACTGATACCGCAATGAATAAATCCATTCGACTGCTCACGCTGGCGGCCTCGATGCTGGCGATCCTATCCTCCGTGGGGTGCAGCAAGCTGCGCGCCCGCGACCAGCTCAACAAGGGCGTCACCGCTTATAAGAATGCCAAGTACGAAGAGGCGATTGAGCACTTCCAGCAGAGCGTTGAGCTGGATCCCACCCTGATTAACGCCAAAATGTATCTGGCCACCGCCTTCGCCCAACAATACATTCCCGGTGCCGACACCCCTGAGAATAATAAAATGGCGGAACAGGCCATTGAGCAATACCTGCGAGTGCTCGATATGAACGCGGCCCGCGATCAGAAGGTGAACGCCGCCAAGGGCATTGCCTACTTGTATCTCAACATGAAGAAGTTCGATGACGCCAAGAAGTTCTACCGCATGGCCGGCGACCTCGATCCCAACGATCCTGAGCCTTACTACTCAGTGGGCGTCATCGATTGGACAGCCTGCTACCAGCCGCGTATGGAAGAGCGCGCCAAACTTGGTATGAAGCCGGACGAGAACCTCAATCCCAAGAACAAAGACCAGAAAAAAGTTTGCTCCGACCTGAAAGCCAAGAACGGACCCCTGATCTCGGAAGGCATCGACAGCCTCAATAAGGCGATCCAACTCCGTCCCGACTACGACGATGCCATGGCCTATCTTAACCTGATGTACCGCGAGAAGGCCGATGTAGAATGCGACGACCTTGCCGCCCGTCAGGAAGATCTGAAAACCGCCGACCACTGGGTCGACCAAACCCTAAGCACCAAGAAGGCCAAGGCCGAGAAACAGCCCGGCACGCAAGGTATCACCATGGATCAGTCGAAGTAGGATCAGCGAATCACCAACATGCCGGTGTGGGGCGGACACTCCTGTCCGCCGTCTTTTGACTTTGTGGCTGGCTCGCCACTGCAGGACATCGAGGGGAGGATATTCGCCACTCCTCCGGCGCGGGTCCTACTGAATCTTCTCCGATTTGCCTTTGTACTTCACAAGCCCGTTCTGTTGGTTCTGGCGCGACACATCCTCGTTTGAATAGGTACGGGTGGCCTGCCTCGCTTTTCCGCCTTCCGTCACCTGCCCTGGAGCGGCGGCTTGTTCGGCTGAAGTGAAATAGATCCATGCCTGCTCAGTAGAGGGGCTTTCGTCCTCTTTGCCGAGTTCCCGACCGGATTCCTGCCCAGATTCCAATCCCCGCATCCTCCGTTCATGCCTCGGGACTTCCATCATTGGTGACGTCGCTGCTGTCGGCGATATAAATGGAGTCTGACCGCCCGAATACCAAACCGGCACCGTGTAAGTTGCGTCAGTACTGCCTTGGACCTCGGAGAGCGTGGAATTGGTTGCACCCGCAACCAGTCCGCCGGTGGCGTTCGTGGCCCCGACCGGGTCTGAAGAAACGGTCGCGAAGGACAGGCTTGGGGTCGTGATCAGCGGGATATAGGGTCCGCAGCCGTACGGACAATATCCCGCAATGCCTCGCTCGCTTTGGCCGAAGCTTAGAGCCGTCAGTAGCAGAACCGAAGACAGTACCGCGAACCTACGCATAAGAACCTCCTGGGAGACTTGCCTGCGTGGTTTCGCAGCAGGCCTGATGCCACTGGCTTATATCCTGCCCACAGCGGATATCTTCTCTATTTTGGCGGTTTCGGGGCTTTCGGCTTCGACGATGCGGAGCTAGGCGTGCAAAGCCTTGCGTCAAAAATGCAGGGAATTGTTGCGCGGTTAGGCGATCAGGGCTTGCTAAAGACTCGGACTTCCACCTGCGGGAATTGCACAGAATCGACTCGCGGGAAGGATTCTTTCAGAATCTGATCGAGCATGAGCGTAGTGGCATCGGGCCGGCCGAGACTCGCATTGCTCATAAGCACCAGCCATATCCGAGATTGGTGACTGGCTAGCGACCGCACGAACTCGCTGGTGGGCTTGCCCGTAAAGTCACGATAGTCGAGCTGGTCACTGTGACGTGGATAGATGACTTCCGGTCCAGCCGCAATGTCCGGGGAGGAACGGCTCGCCCGTAACGACTTGAAAAATTCGTATGGCACGCGCGTCTCCGCGATGTGAAACAGAATCACATCGCCCGGTTGCGCGTGATCGAGAACATAGTTCGCTGCCGCCTCCGAGCCATCGCGGGCAAGATCGAAGTCGTGATTGTAGTAAGAAAACGCTCCTTGCAGGGAGAGCAGAAGCATCGCCGCGAGAGTCATACCAATCAGCCAGGGCCGGCGCAGCCTGGCTAGGCCAGCTGCCGCCAGAATCACCAGCGCCGGCAGGCAGAAAATGAAATAGCGCCCGAGAAAAAGCGGACGCGCCAGGGAGAGCAGAAGCGTCAGCGTCACTGGAAAGAACAGCCAGACCAGCAGAAAGCGGAGGCGCCAGACGTCCCAACCGGTTTCCGCCCTGTCGGGTTCAGTGCGAAATATCATCATCATTTTTTGTGGCGGAATAATCGCAATGAGACAAACCGCGGCATAAAGCAGGAGTAAAGGCAGTCCCGCGTTGCCCGAAATATGCTCCGCGAACTCCAGCAAATCACGAAGACTGGGCCGCTGGATCCATCGGATAGGCCCGGCCCCAGTCTTGGCCGCGAAAATAACCAGCGCCAGCGAGGCGAGTCCGATCCAGATCCAAGCCCGTCGCAGCCCATGAATGCCCATGCGTTTTGCCCACGGTCCACGCAGTGACAACCAATGCGCTGCCAGCATTAACAAGGCATACAGATGAGCATAGGCGGCGAGAACACTGGCAAGAATGTAAGCCCTACGGTTGCGACTCGACGGTTCTCGAAAAGCTCGAACGAAGAATCCGCTCGATAGCGTCGCCAGCAGTACAAACAGCGAGTAGCTGCGTGCCTCTTGCGCGTAGCGAATGTGATAGGCGTTGAAGCTCATCAGCGCGACTGCGATCAGCGCCACGCGCGCGTCAAAAAGTTTCCGGGCGAGCCAAAAGATGGCAGGCAAAGTAGCCAGGGAAACAATGACCGATAAGCTGCGGACGAAAAACGGGCTGGAGCCGAAGTGCAGCCATCCACGCAACATCAGATAGTACAGCGACATATTCGCTTCGCGCCGCCATAACAGGTGCACCAAATTTTGCCAGCTGAGGCGTGCGACTTCCACGCTGAAGCATTCATCAAACCAGAAAGGCTTTCGCCCGAGATACGAGAAGCGCAATACCGCGGCTGCCACAGCCAGCGAGGCCAGCGTGCCCACTGAAGTGGACGTCCAGCGGGTCTCTGCGGGCGATCCTGACGCAGTGTCCGCAGTTTTGATCACCGGCGTGGTTGAAGGCGGCATGAATGGTAGATCCCAGAGGTGCGGAATCCAAATGATATTATGCTAGGAAGTTACGAAGTGAATACGAAGTGAAGTTACGGAGTGAAGTTACGAAGTGAACAACAGCCCACAACGAAGCGGGCATCGTCGATGGCTCGCTTTCCCATGATGAGTGTACCCTCATTGGAAGCATCCCCAGGCACCGTCGCCGACGCTGTAGATGACCGGTGGGCAGGATGCGTATCCGTGATTGTCCCCGTCTATAACGAGGCGGCGCACGTGGACGAGTTGCTGCGGGCCATCCACGCCTCGCCTGTAAAGAAGGAAATCATCATCGTGGACGATGGTTCTACCGACGGGACTCGGGCGAAGCTCCAAGCCATGCCGCTCGCCGATGATGTCACGGTAGTGTTTCATGAAATGAATTGCGGTAAAGGCGCGGCCATCCGTACGGCGCTCGAATACGCTCGTGGAGAATACGTTCTCATTCAGGATTCAGACCTGGAGTACGATCCGCAGGACTATTCGGCGCTGTTGCAGCCTTTGGAACGACGCGAGGCGAACGTAGTCTACGGCGTGCGTCCAGACCGGCCGGAACGCGGACTGCGATTTTTCCTGGGGGCAAAGCTTTTGACTCATCTCGCCAATCTGCTGTATGGAGCGGGTATCCACGATGAAGCGACTTGTTACAAAGTCTTCCGGCGTTCGTTGATCGCGCAAGTTCGTTTGGAGTGCCGTCGTTTTGAGTTTTGCCCCGAAGTGACTGCGAAGCTCTGCCGGATGGGCGAGAAGATTGCCGAGGTTCCGGTTTCCTATGTGCCACGCTCGGCCGGAGAAGGCAAAAAGATTCGTCACTCGGATGGGTGGCTAGCGATTTGGACGCTGTTGCGTTACCGCTTCACTCGCAGCTCTCAATGGACGAGGCTGGCAGCGCACAAACCCCAACCCCCATTTCTCGTGAGTTTTGTGCGCCTGCCTGCGGAATAAACCATCGCATCCCGCCTGATACACTTCCGCTCGATGGAAAAAACGTCTCCGCCGCGGATGCCGAAGTCTGTGCTCTGGCTGGTTCTGTTGTCGTTTATTCTTCAGGTGGCGATGATCGGAATCTTTCGCCAATATCGCACGCGTCCGATAGAAGATCACTTCGCTTTCGGCTGGGAGATGGGGCGCGTGGCCCGTTCGATTGCGCTGGGACAAGGTTTCAGCAATCCTTACGGGGGCAATACCGGCCCAACCGGATGGGAGCCGCCGCTCTATCCCTATCTGATGGCCGGAGTTTTCCGGGTCTTCGGAATTTACACCTATGCCTCGGCTTGGATCCTGCTGACCATCAATAGTCTTTTCTCCGGGTTGACGACCATCCCTATTTTTCTGATCGCTCGCAGAATATTCGGCGAACGCGTGGCGCTTTGGTCGGCAAAGGGATGGGCGCTCAATCCCTACATCTGGTATTGGTCCGTTCATTGGATTTGGGACACAACGTTCACGCCGCTCGTTTTGAGCCTGATCTTTCTGGTAGCGCTCGAGCTCGAGGACTGGCGCGGCTTACAAGGCTGGATGACGTTCGCAGGCCTGTGGGGCGTGGCTGCGTTGGCCAATCCCTCGATGCTCGCCTTCCTGCCGTTTTGCGGGCTTTGGGTTTGGCGGCAGAGATTCAAGAACGGGCTGCCTTCCTTAGCCGGGGTGGTGCTGGCGTCGGCCATCTTTTTTCTCGTGATATCCCCGTGGCTCGTCCGGAACTATGAAGTCTTCGGGAAATTTGTTTTTCTGAGAGACGATTTCGGACTTCAATTCAGGCTGGGCAATGGGAAGGGTGCCGAGGGAATGCTGATGGCTTACCTTCAGCCTAATCTTAACAAGCTTGAATTTGAGAAGTTCCAAAGCATGGGCGAATTGGCCTACGCGGCTGAATGCAAGCGGTTGGCCTTTGCCTGGGTTCGCGAGAACCCGGGGCGCTTCGCGGTGGTCAGCCTGAAGCGATTCTTCTACTACTGGAATGGCGTACCCCAACCCAGCGATAGTCACGCTCCCTGGGACTTTCGCAATTCGTTCTTCCTGGCGTGGTCGGTGCTCTCCATTTGGGGTGCAGCTCGTGCGCTACGGCAGAACGTCCGCGGGGCGTGGCTTTTCGCTGGACTGATGCTGACGTATCCGACGACTTATTATCTTGTCTTTCCGCATGCGCGCTACCGGCATGCGATTGAGCCGGAGTTGCTCATCCTGGCTGTGTTCCTGTTATTGCAGACTGTCCGCCCAAACCCGTCCCGCAGTCGAGGACCTATGGCGCGCCCGACATCCTAGGAGGGCCAGAATGGCCCGGCTTCGCTGGGGCGGGCTTCAGCAGCACTGGATCGAGATGTCCCGCGACAAGCCGCCATGAAGGCGGCGCTCCATTTTCACGCTGCCTCGGCGTCTACTGTAGAATCTGGGGTTCGCCGAACCGTTTCGCCTGGCCGTGCCCATGTTCAAGAAAATTCTGATCGCCAACCGGGGTGAGATTGCGGTGCGCGTGCTGCGCGCGTGCCGGGAGATGGGGATTGCAGCCGCAGTGGTTTACTCTGACGTAGACCGCGCCGCGTTGCATGTGCGCAAGGCTGACGAGGCCTATCCCCTGGGGGCCGCTGCGGCCTCCGAATCGTATCTCAATATCGGGAAAATTCTCGATGTCGCGCGGCGGTCGGGGGCCGACGCCATCCATCCCGGTTACGGTTTTCTTTCCGAGAACGCGAAGTTCGCGCAGGCCTGTCGCGATGCCGGAGTGAAGTTCATAGGGCCCACGGCCCCTGCCATGGATGCGATGGGATCGAAGACGCGCGCGCGGCAGGCCATGGAGAAGGCGGGCGTGCCTTTCGTGCCCGGCACATCGCGCGGGGTGGAGTCGTTCCAGGAAGCCGAGCAGGTGGCTGCGAGAATTGGCTATCCCGTGATGCTGAAGGCCGCGGCGGGTGGTGGCGGCAAAGGCATGCGGCTGGTGCACGGTCCGGCTCAGTTGAAGTCATCCCTGGAGGCGGCGCGGAGCGAAGCCCAAAGCTCTTTCGGCGATGACGAAGTGTACATCGAAAAGGCGATCGTCAACCCGCGGCACATTGAAATGCAGGTGCTGGCCGACGAGCATGGTCATACGGTTTACCTGGGTGAGCGCGAGTGTTCGCTGCAACGTCGCCATCAAAAGGTGTTGGAAGAAGCGCCTTCGCCGATCGTCGATGCCGAGATGCGGCGCCGTATGGGCGAGGTCGCGGTTCGGGTGGCGCGAGCCGCGGACTATACCAATGCTGGTACCGTCGAGTTCCTGGTTGACCTGCAAAAAAATTTCTATTTCCTCGAGATGAACACACGCTTGCAGGTGGAGCATCCGGTGACCGAGTTGGTCACCGGACTGGATCTGGTCCACTTGCAAATTGGTATCGCGGCGGGAGAAAAGCTGCCGTTTACCCAGGAAGATGTGCGCCTTCGTGGTCATGCCATCGAGTGCCGTATTTACGCGGAGGATCCGGACAATAATTATTTCCCCAGCCCCGGCGAAATCACACTGCTACTGGAGCCTTCGGGGCCGGGCATCCGGCAGGACAGTGGTATGTATGAGGGTTGGAAGGTGCCCCTGGATTACGATCCGCTGCTGGCCAAGCTGATTGGGTACGGCGCCGACCGCGAGCAGGCCATTTCGCGCCTCAGGCGGGCCCTCAGCGAATACTTTGTGGGCGGAATCAAGACGAACCTTTCGTTGTTCCGGCGCATTTTGGGGGACGCGGATTTTTTGTCCGCCAAACTTGATACCGGATTTCTCGACCGGATGTTGAAGCGGACCGCGGACAAGCCTGTCGATTCCAGACCGGCGGAAGTTGCCGCGATTGCTGCCGGAGTGTTTGCCGCCCTTGGCGCAACCGCGCCTGGCGCAGGCAATGGAGGTGGAAGCTCCGGCCTTCCCGCTGACAAGGTGACTTCGCACTGGAAGAGTGCCAGCCGCCGTGAAGCCTTGCGTTAAGCCATAAGAGCGGCGATGCAAGAGAAAAAACTGAAATGTCCTTTATGCTTTTCGAGGTAACCATCGACGGCAAGAATTACCGGCTTAAACTGGATCGCAGTGACGGGCGATGGAGGTGCCATCTGGATGGCCGGGAGTTCGCGCTTGACGCCATTCTGGTGCGCCCGGATGTTTTGTCGCTCCGGGTGGGGAACGCGGCCTATGAGGTTAAGTCGGAGCGGGTGGCCGGCGATTTGTATTTGTGGCTGGGCGCTACCCGGTTCGGCGCGGAAGTTCGCGATCCCCGCTCCCTTCGCGGCCGCACGCGGGCAGGAGAGGATCACGGGCCAAAGAAAATAGTGGCACCGATGCCGGGAAAAGTTGTGCGGCTGCTGGTCGGTGACGGAGACGAAGTGGAACTGGGCACCGGTGTGGCGGTGGTGGAGGCGATGAAGATGCAGAACGAAATTAAGTCGCCGAAAAAAGGAACAGTCAGGAAGATTCTAAAAAGAGAAGGCGAGGCGGTGAATGCAGGCGACGTCCTGGCGATCGTGGAGTGATTCGATCGCCGCCTTCAGCGATTGCAACCTGAATGGCCCTACTTGGTCAGCCCGTTGCTATCCAGCACCTTCCTGGCGTAGTAGTTGTCGACCTTGGCGGAGTCGCGCAACAACTCATAATATGCGGCCTTGAGCAACTGCTCGCGCCGGTCATGGAGTTGCGACCGGATGGCCTGCTGCACGCGCGGATCGGATAAATCGCGCTGCCCCGCGGGCTCCTTTGAAACCAGCTTAACGATGCGGAAGCCCAGCGCCTGCTTGGTGGAGGGGTTGGACACGGTAATGATGGGGCCATACTGTCCGGGCTTCAGCTTCATCACCGCATCGCGGGTGAAGGGATCGGTGTTGCGCAGTGATGACTCGGGAACCGTTCCCAGATCACCGCCGTTGCCGGAAGTCTCCGGATCCTCGGAATAATTCATGGCGAGCGTGGCGAAATCGTCTCCGCTGTCCAGGCGATTGGAGATCATCTGGATTTTCTTGCGAGCTTCCGCCTCATTTTGTGCCTTATTGTTCTGGTTGTGTACTTGCGGGTTCGGCGTGGGGGTGACGAAAATTTGGGCGAGGTGGTATTGCGGCTCGATGAGGTTGAATTCTGATTTGTGCGCGGCGAAATAATCGTTGATGTCCTGGTCGGTCACGTTGATCTTGGAGGAGACTTCTTTGTTCATCACTTTGTCGACGGTGATGGAGCGGCGAATGTCGCGCTTGAAGTCTTCCATGCTGATCTTTTTTTCCTTGAGCCGCTGATCGAACTCCTGCTGCGTGTACGGAGACTTGATCTCATTCAACTTGCGATCGACTTCTTCCTCGGTGGCGAGAAGGCCGAGTTTTTCGGCGCGGCGCATCACCATCTCGTCGTCAATCAATTGGCGCAAAATGTTGAGGCGGAGGATGGTGGCCTGCTCGCCGGCGGGAGCTTGCTGGGCACTGGCCACCTGATTGTCGTAGTATTTATCAACATCCGAGCGGAAAATCTTGCGGCCGTCCACCGTGGCCATCACGTCTCCGCTAACTTGCGACTTGCAGCCCACGAGCGCCGCCAGCAAAACTGCGGTGGCCAGTAGTGCCGTGAGCCGGGCAAAATCCGGATTTCTTTTCAAAAGGTTTTCTCTCCTAAACTTTCTCTTCGGCCGCGTCAAACGTCCCTCCGCCAGCCATCATTTGGGGGGCGGAGTGGTGGAGGCGGCCGCGTGATCGGGTACAGGCAGATTGGCACTCTTGAGAGCGCGATCCAAAGCGGCGCGCACTTCGTTCGGAGGTACAGCGCCGTCAATTTTTTCGCCATTCACAAATAATGTGGGCGTGGCATCCACACCGACCGCGTCCGCCCCTTTCACCGACGCTTTCACCGCACTCTCGTCCTGCGCCTTGACGCAGGATTGCAACTTTACCACGTCAAGATTATGTTTCTGCCCCTGCAGCATAGTAAGCCGATCGAGGGCCTCGAGCCTGGCTCCCGGCGTCTTTTCGTTGCTCACCTCGTGCTGGTTGGCATGAATGTAGTCCGCAAAATCCCAATAAGCATCGCCGTTCTGCGCGGCCAGACAATTGGCATCGACCGCCGCGTGCATCGCCCAGGGATGCATCTCCATGGGGAAATCCTTGTAAATAAAAGTGACGCGGTCGCCATATTCCTTGAAAATTTCGGGGAAGAGTTCCTGATGCATGCGCGCGCAGAAGGGACACTGGAAGTCGTCGAAACTGACCACGACGACCTTCGACGCTTTGGCACCCCGCGTAGGCCGGCCGGTGGTATCGATCTTGCTCATGGTGTCGGCATAGGGGTCTCTGCTTAAATCGAATTTGTTCATTCGAATCAACGACAAATGATCTTTGGAAACCAGGAAGTTGAGATCCTGTTTCCTTTCACCGTTGTCGACGGTTACTACAATGGAGTCGTAGTTGGGAAAGTCCGAACTCGGCGAAGCCGGCCCCACCAGCACTTTGAGTTCGGCCGGGACCTTGTAGTAAGCACGGACCTGGCGTTCGATCTTTTGTGCCAAATCAGGGGAGACGGATTGAGCAGTACAGCCCAGACAAACTACAAGAAGAAGAACAAAAGAACGTCGAAATGGAGTCACCAAAAACCGCCTGAACATTGAGGTTTACGCTTGATTATCTCATAGCGTCAGGCGGGTGAGAAAAGACGGGCGCTGGAATCGGGGAGAATGCCCGAGCGGATTGAAAGCCATCGAAGAGGGAATGGTTAACCGGTTCGGCGGAGCAATTCCTCGGCAGGCAGCAGGGTATTCATCGATCCGGAACGGAAACCTTCCACATCGAGGGTTACGAATTTGAAGCCCAGCGCTTTGAAAATGCTGGCGAACTTCGCAGCCATTGCGGGATCGAGCGCCCGCGGTAACTCCTCGCCCGCGATTTCGATGCGGACAATTTCTCCATGATGACGGACGCGCAACTGCCGGAACCCGAGGGCGCGGAGGGCGTCTTCGCCTCGTTCCACGGTGGCGAGGGCTTCGCGCGTAACCGGCCGACCGTATTCAATGCGGGACGACAGGCAAGCTGAGGCGGGCTTATCCCAGACGCGCAGGCCGGCCTCACGTGCGAGAGCGCGGATTTCATCTTTGCTAAGCCCGACCTCGAACAGCGGCCGAACCACACGGTGATTAGCCGCGGCCCTTTGGCCGGGACGGAAGTCGCCCTGGTCGTTCAGGTTGACGCCATAGGCAATGGCGTCGAAGCCGCGAGCTTGCCGCAGGTCTTCCATCAGCGTGAAGAGTTCATCTTTACAGAAGAAGCAGCGCTCGGAATCGTTGCGGACGTATTCCGGGCGATCAAGTTCGAAGGTTGCGACCACTTCCAAGGGGATCGACTGTTCCTGGGCAAAGGCGACGGCATCGGAAAGCTGGGTGCGCGCCAGGCTGGGAGAGTCGGCGATGATGGCCAGCATTTTATCTCTCAGCACCTGATGAGCAGCCCACGCGAGGTAAGCGGAATCAACTCCGCCGGAGTAGGCGACCAGAGTGCGGCCCAGCCGGCGCAGATTGGCCTGCAGCCCTTCACTCTTGGATTGAAGATCGTCAATCGCGCCAAACATAGGTGTTATGTTAGCAGGGTTAGATGCTTTCGCGACTTGCCGCGGCGGCTAAAAAATCCCTCAATACAGGCTCTCCTGGTGCCGCAAACTGCCGAAGGCCCCGATGTTTGCCAGAGAGAATGTAAAGCGGAATAGGTTTTCATTGCGCACATTGGCAATGGTATAGCTGCGATACTCCAGGGTTACGCCACAGCAATCCCAGTTGTAGGTGGTCTGGGTGCTGAGGAATTGGAGTTTGTTGACCTGGGCGTCAAAGCCAAAGCTGCTGGCGCCGCTGAAGCCGCGCTTACTCGGGCCGCCGTATCCCAAAGCAGCGCGAAATTGATTGAAGCGGGCGGGCTGGGCGGAGCCCGAAGACGAAATCGTCGTCTGGGCCGGGATTTGCAAAAAAGCATCGCCGCCGCCCATCGTCACCTGACCGATGTGGTAGTTGACCAGCAGAGTGGTGGCATTGACGCGATGGCCTTGAAAGTCGTAATCCATGTCCCATTCCGCATCAGTGCGCGAACTGGTTTCCGCACGAAGCCGCGAGACCAGCGGCGAGAGATGGCGAGGTTGAGTGAGAAACGCAATGCCGGTGAGGTCGACCGTGGTGGTAAAGACGTTGCGCTGGCCGGGAATCAATGTCCCACCAAAGGTGGGATCGAGGAAGTATTTCTGGGCCAACTCCCAGGTCACGATCTCGTGCACCTGCGGCCCCGGCTGACACGGAGCACCTGCCAGCGGATTGGTATGCTGCCAGGGAATGGTCGATTCCGGCGCGGCGCCGCCTACGGTGAGGGGTGACATAATTTTGCTGCAATCCTCCGGCTGATGCGACAGGCGCTTGGCATAGAGGCGGGTCACGAACCCGTACTCAACTTCGTGGGTGTCGGTAAGGATGTCACGTTCGTCGAACTTCACGATATTTCCGAAGTTGTTTACCCCAGTCACAAACCTGTACACGGCGCGTGGTTCGATGACATGCTTCCATTTTCTTCCCATGAATTCTTTATCAAAGACGCGCTCGAGCGCAGGAGGACGCAATTCCACGGCGGTCTCCACGGCGTGGCGATCAATTGGATGGTCGCTGGCTTGCCCGGGATTTTGTCCAACCTCTCCCACGAGCCTTTCTGAATAATAAGTGTCATGGAGTATTAGATCGGGACGGAGAGTCCATCCCCGGAACAACAACGGCAAGGAGATTTCCGGGTTCAGATCAAAACGCCCAAGCAGATTTGCCGTGCGGAAAGGCGGGGTGCAGGATTGAAGTGAGCCGACGGTCGAACACTGCTGAGGCTCACTGCGGGACAGGCCCGCCGCCGAAGCGTCGAACGACCAATACAAAGGCGTATGCCATGCCTGCCGATCGACGCCGGAAAAATCAAAACTGGGAGCGTGCAGAATCGTAATCACCTGCCCCGGAGTGGTGCTCAGAAAGTTTTGATAGCGCTCGGTGAAGCCGTTGAAGGTGAAACCGTTGGCGGACTTCGAAAGAAAGGCCTGAGACTTCACCTCCGAGTACACCGCTTGGCTGAAGACTTCGTTGAAGGCCAGCCGGAACAGAAACGAACTCAGGTAGTCGATGTTGGCGACAGCACGGAAACCATCGAAAGTTCCAGCGGCGTTCAGTCGCGCGTTTTCACCGCCTTCTTTGAGAGGAGGCGTGCCGATGCCGCGATCAATCACTCCAAAATAGTTCAGATCGACATAGGAAGTTTCGCTGGGACGGGCGCGAAACTCTCCGCGCTGCGACCAGCCGCGCAGGGAAAAATATTCGGCGCCGATGGTGGCATCCATCATGCGATTGATGGCCCAGTAGTAAGCGTCGCCCAGGATATTGCCTTTGGTCGAAGAACGGCCCACCGAAGGAATCAGGAATCCGGACTGACGCGACTCCTTCTCCACCGGATGGGTGGCGAAGGGGAAATAGAGGATGGGGAACCCATGCAAGACAAATTCGCTGTGATAGATCTGGGCGTTACCGCCCGCGTCCACATCCACCTTGCGCGCATCGAACTGCCACTTGGGATGGGGCAATTCGCAAGTCGTAATGGTGCCGTCGTAAACGAGGTAGTGAGCGGGACCGGTTTTCTCTACCAGTTTGCCGGTAAAGGCAAAGGGAGCAGTGGAAGTGAGGATGGGCCGGTTGGCCCGGAAGCGCAGGCCAGTCGTTCCCTTCACATCGTAAAACTTTCCCGTTTCCAGAGCGAAGTTATAAGTGCCATGCGAGGCGCGAATGTGATCGTCGTTGGGACCGCCGTCCAAGGCAAAATGTCCGCTGGCCGAGGCTTGATTGGTATCTGAGTTGAAGGTGGCATCATCGGACCGCAAAATATAACTTTCGTAATAGATTTCCACAGCGCCATGCAGCTTGTAAATGACGCCATCTCTCTCCTGTTCGATAGCGCAAATTGTTGGATGATTGTTTGATTGCTCCGCGAAGGCGCGGCCGCATGGTGTGGTGGGAGCAGTCCTAGATTCTTCCGCCGGCGCGCCGGGGTGCGAGGTTGTGGAGGACGTATTCGCAGGTGGCAACTGGCTGGTAACTAACGGCGGGACGAGAAGCAGGTGACAAAGCAGCGGCGCCGTGATAAGGAATCTGTTACGAAGAGTCATCGGAAGACGATCATTCGAATGCAATCATCCGACGCGCACGAAAAC
>Ga0209330_1000238_pt1 | contig 26787 bp, 22 predicted proteins | sample JacPinW_OM2H0_O3_FD_187969 | JGI IMG/M metagenome (GOLD analysis project Ga0209330, IMG submission 187969) | Forest soil microbial communities from Algoma, Ontario, Canada - Jack Pine, Ontario site 1_JW_OM2H0_O3 (SPAdes) (version 2) | ecosystem: Environmental > Terrestrial > Soil > Boreal...
GCACCAGCATCTTCTGCACGTGGACGCGATATTTCTTAAGCGTCTCCACCGACTTCTCATCAGTACTGATGTAGTAGTCGCGATTGGGAAGGGTCAGGCCGCCCTGGTCGATTTGAGCGACCACCTTGGATGCGTCGTCATAATCTTGCCCGCCGCTGAAACCGAAAAAGGGAGCGTTCGTTTGATTATCGGATCCCACCCATGCGCCCGGGAACGCGTGGTGTAGATGGGCAATTTCCAGAGTGATTTCTTTCTTGGACTTCAGCCCAGCGATTCGGTCCAATTCCGGCTGCAGAGGTTTCATGCCCGCCGCTTCGATGCCACTCTCGTCCATGCACGCGGCCCAATAATCACCGATTTTCTGCTGCACGGTGCTGCGCGTGGAATCATTCTTACTCGCCGCTTGCAACGTCTCCCGCAGTACGTTGTCGTTCCACATTTCCAGACCACCGCCAGTGCTCCAGTAGACCTGATCGGCCGGAATGGGATTGGCGGCAATCCATTTATTGCAGGCGTACTTGTAGAAGTCGTCGCAAGGATTCAGCGTCTTGTCGACCAGGTCCGGGTCGAAGTGATCGAGCTTGGGAACTGTGGTCTTGTCAGCTGTAACAGCGGCGCTGGCGGCCGTAGGTGGAGCGGGGTTTTGCCCGAGCAGAACCAGGGGCAAAATCAGGAACAGACACAGAATGATTCTGGAAATAGACATAGCGCCTCTTTGGTGGATCTGTCGCAATTGGAGCGAGAATGGCAATGGCCGGCTAACAACATACTACAGACGGGCTGCCAGCCGCATAGTTAGCGCCCAAATGTTTCGGGGGCTCTTGAGTTTGCCGGCATTTGAGTTTACCCGGTATTGTGCAGTCCAGCCGCGATGCCGTTGATGGTCGCGCCCAGGGGATACTCAAGCTTTGCCCGGTCTTGGCCCTGCTGTTTGCGGCGCAAAAGTTCGACCTGGATCAGGCTCATGGGATCCACATAGGGATTGCGGAGATGGACTGAGCGCGCCAGTACGCGATTACGGGCCAGCAACTCGCGCTGACCAGAGACGCTCAAGATCACTCGCTTCGACTGCAGAAACTCACCTTCCAGCATTGCGAAGACGCGTGTGCGCAGCGCCTCGTTCCTTACCAATCCCGAATAAACACGGGCAATGTGGAGATCGGCCTTAGCCATCCCGAGTTCGACGTTGCGTACCAGATCCGCAAACAGAGAGAAATGTTTCAACATTTCACGCAGCAAGCGCTCGTGGCTTCTTCCCTTTTTTGCAAAACTCTGCAGCCCGTGCCCTACTCCGTACCATGCTGGAACGGCGTGACGGCTCTGCATCCATCCAAACACCCATGGAATAGCGCGCAGATCTTCGAGGTGCCGGCCCTTGGCCCGGCGTGATGGCCGTGAGCCGATGCGAGCCGCATCCAATTCCTGGACGGGCGTTGCCTGCTCGAAATACTCCAGCACGTCGGCATTCTCCGCAATATCGCGCCGATAAACGCGGAAGGCTTCCGACGACATTTCCTCCATCGCCTCTTCCCAGCGCGCTTGATCTTTTGGTTGCTGCTCGGGACGAATGAGCGCTTCCAGACTGGCGGCAATCATCAGTTCCAGATTCCATTCCGCCAGCACCGCATCGGCATACTTCCAGTTGAGAACTTCTCCCTGCTCGGTGATGCGTATACGCCCGGAAAAACATCCTTCCGGCTGCGCCAGGATCGCCGAATGCGTCGGCCCGCCGCCCCGCCCCACCGTGCCTCCGCGCCCGTGAAAGAGCCGCAGTTTTACTCCGCATTCGTCCGCGACTCGATGCAGATCCCGATGCGCTTTGTACAACTCCCACGTGCTGGTCAGCATTCCGCCATCTTTGTTGGAATCGGAATAGCCCAGCATTACCTCCTGCCACCGGTCCCAGGAACTGAGCAGGGGTTGATACTCCGGATGCTGCCACAGACGGCGCATCACATCGCCGGCGGCCCGCAAAGAATGAATCGCCTCGAAGAGCGGCACCGGCATCAGTCCTGGATCTTCATTAGAACTTGCCAGACTTACTCCGCAAGCTTTCAGCAGACGGACCACATTGAGAACGTCGTCCTCGGCCTCCGCCCCGCTAATAATGTACTGACGGATAGATTGGGCGGGATAAGTTTGCTTGAGTTGCCGGATGGCGTGGAAGGTCTCGATTAATTCGCGGGTCTGAGGAGATCCCACCTCGGCGCTTTCGGGCATGGCAGCATTTGCCGCCAAGGCCGGGCCGGACTCCCGTAGTTCAGCCTTTCTCGCTTTTCTCTTTCTTCCCTCCGGGTTTCTGGTTTCGTTCTTTCTAACGTCGATTTTCATCGTATTAATTTCTCGCAGAACTTCGGCGTGAACCCGCGCGTGCTGTCGAATATCTAGAACCTGCAAATGAAAGCCGAACGTCCGCAGTTGGCGCAACAGTGGATCGACAAACGCCTCCGCCAATCTCTGTCCTCGATTTGACATCAGGCTCTGTCGCAGAAGAACCAGATCGGATTCAAATTCCGTTGCATCCGCATACGCACCCCTGGTGCCCAAGCCTTCGAGGCTGCACTGCAGGCGATGAACCACGTAGGACAGGAAACGCCGATAATGTTCTACGCTGTTGCCCGGACCCCAGAGCATCTTCGCACCGGGCAGGGAGCGCTCGTATTGCGCAAGCTGCGAAAGAATTTCCTCCGACGCGCGCGCCTGGCGCGACGATGAACTCAGGCAATCACTCAAGAATTCGACGCCGCGGATGTACTCGCGGAGAATCACGGCCCGCGCCAGTTCCAGGGCATCTCTCACGCATTCTGGCTTCACCAGCGGATTGCCATCGCGATCGCCGCCGATCCACGATCCGAAGCTGACCAGCGTCGGCAACTCTGACTCTTCGACAACCCTGCCGTACACATCGCGAATCGATTCCGCGACCGCGCTATAAATTCGGGGCAGGGTTTCAAACAGCGAAAGCCGGAAATAGCGCAGTCCCATGCGAATCTCGTCGTGCACCGTGGGTTTGGTCTGACGAACTTCGTCAGTTTGCCAGAGCGCAGAAATTTCAGCATGAATAATCTGTTCGCAACGCAAGGCTTCGTCCACGGTGAGGGGAAGACGATCCAGCCGCTCCAGTTGTTCGGCGATGCGGCGACGCTTCAGCAGCACCGTTTGCCGCGCTACCTCGGTGGGATGGGCTGTGAATACGGGAGTAACCATGACCCGCCGAAGGGCCGCCAGCGCCGTCTCCGCGGAAATCCCGGCTTGCTTCATGCGCAGCACCGTGCCGTGAAACGATCCGGGCAGGGGGGTGGATAGCCGCTCCAATTGGCGGGCGCGGCGTCGCCGTTTGCGATGGTTGGTCTCCGCCAGATTTGCCAGCTCGAAATAAATTGCGAATGCTTTTGTGACCTGATAGGCGCGGTCCAAGTCCATTTGTGAAATCATTGCCTGGGCTCTGGCCATCAGTTCGCCGCGAGCCGCGGCAGAGGGACTATGCGCCACTCGCTCGCGATGCCGAATCGTCAGGCGCCGCAACTCTTCGACAGTGTTAAATAACTCCGGGCCTACCTGCTCCACCAACACGCGCCCCAGCAACGCACCGAGCGAGCGTACATCCCGGCGCAGGGAATTGTCCTTCGCGGAATCATCCGACTGCGCCGTCAGTTCAGAGAGGCGGTCCTTTTGATTGTCCGCTTTCCACAGTGGCTTGGGCCGGGTCATTGATAACTAGTCAAGCTGCGGGTAGACGACAGGATAAATCAAAGTGGAAGACAGCATGGAAGGGGGCTAGAAACTTACCAACAAACCCTGTGAAGGTAAGGAGCGAGGCTAAGAAACGATTCTAATTCGAAGTATCTACCTCGGAGATTCGAAACGGTAGCCGATGCCGCGCAATGTTTTTAAGTAGCGCGGGTGGCGAGGATCGATCTCTATCTTTTCTCGCAGCCGCCGGACGTAGACATCGATGGAGCGAGGCGTCACAAAGGGGGTCTCTTTCCACACAGCATCAAGCAATTGATCCCGTGTAAGCACGCGGCCGAGGTGAGTCGCGAGATATTCCAGCAAACGGAACTCGCGCACCGTGGTAAGAATTGTCCTTCCCTCCACTTGCACCGTCATCGATGATGCGTCAATTTCGAGGTCGCCCACCCGCAGCACTTCTGGCATCACCGGCGGTTGGCGCACTCCTCTCAGCACGCTGCGGACCCTGGCCACTAATTCCCGTGGGCTGAACGGCTTTGTGATGTAGTCGTCCCCGCCCAGTTCGAGTCCCTTCACGCGGTCGGCTTCGGCAGTTTTTGCGGTGAGAAAAATGATGGGGGTGGCAGAAAGAGTTGCAGTCTGGCGAATCTGCCGGCAGATCTCAAAGCCATCCATACCCGGCAACATGACGTCGAGAAGAAAAAGCGACGGCGTTTCTCGCAAAGCTTCGGAAACCACCGACGCGCCACTGACGAAGCTCTGCACGTCGAAGCCGGCGGCCTGCAGGTTATGCGAGATCAGGCGGGCAATGTCTTCCTCATCTTCGACGACGAAGACGAGCGAGCGAGACACACCTGCAGTGCCCGAATCGCCTCGCGGTTCGTGAGTTCCCATGGGAAGGTGCATCGTTGGCTATGTCGGCTGGTCAATCATCCAGACGCCATTCTCGTCTGGTTTCCTTTTGAATGTATTTTGCAAATGTTGCAAGAATGTTTCCAGTTTGTTAACGAATGATAAATTTTAGGGGTGGCACTGGTCCTATTGGGCGGCGCGCTTCTTGGGAGCATGCCGCAGACTGCGGCCCTCAATCAAGCTGTAAAGATCCTCAGCGAGATTAGTCGTGTGATCCCCGGCACGTTCTAAAGCCTGCGCCATGAGGAGCACTTCAAAGCTTAAGGGATTACTCTGGGCGGCGTGCTCGGTGAGATGCTTCTGGAACAGACCATGACAGACGCGGTCGATGTCTTTGTCCATTTGCAGAACCTTGCGGGCGCGCTCCAGGTCCAGATCGATGAATCCGCGATAAACCAGATCAAGCATTTCGCGCAGGATCGCTGACATCTCCACCAACTGGCGCACATCAGAAGCTGCCATCTTGCCTGTGCGCGCCTGTACTCGCATGGCCATGCTCATTACCAAGTCGCCGATGCGTTCCAGATCGGTTGTGCATTTCAGGCTGGTCAATAACTGGCGCGCCCGCGCCTCATTCACTCGAGTGATGGCTGCGGGTGTCCGCTCATCAATGTAGCGCTCGATCACGTCCAATTCCTGCTCGCACTCCTTGATGGCCAGGAACGCCATGCGCGAGGACTGCGTGAACAGATCAGGCACATTGGAGGCAGCGTCGCGCGCGATCAGGAACGCTTTGAGTGCTGTCCGGGCGAGATCGTCAAGCGATGCGGGGCCCTTTTTCGCCGCTTTCTTTGCAATCTCCGGATTGTGCTGAGCGCCTGCACCCAACTGTTCCGGCATGGGTCGCGATGAGGCAGACTTGCGTGGCATTGTGAGCGGCATTTCAAACTCGCGCAACGTGCGATGGCCGATACTCAGAATATCGCACCCATGAGTCTAACCGAGAATTGTGAAAGGACAGTTAAAACCGAGTTGCAGATCGCGCATTCGCCGACTACATTGTGATTTGCGAAAGTTTCGCCCCGCGCTCCGCACATAGTTTCGAGCTGTTCGACTTTGGAGTTACCGAATCGTGGATCTGCTCGAGAATCTGCGCCGTCAATTTGCCTACGACGCCTGGGCTAACGGCGAAGTGCTGGCCGCGATAAAGGCCGACGGAGCAGGAGTACCCGCCGCGCAGCCGCTGAAACTTCTGGCGCACATTCTCTCAGCCGAGCGTTTGTGGCTGGAGCGCCTCAGACAGCAACCTCAAAGCCTGCCCGTCTGGCCTAACCTCACCTTGGATCATTGCAGCGCACAAATGGCCGAACTGGCTGGGTTCTGGCATGGATATTTCGCCCAGCTTTCGTCCGCGGGACTCTCCGAGAAGGTCACTTACAAAAACAGTAAAGGTGAACCCTGGACCAGCGCCGTGCAAGACATATTGACCCACGTCGTGATTCACTCGGCATACCATCGTGGACAGATTGCCAGCCTGATGCGCGCCGCGGGCGGCACTCCGGCTCATACCGACTTTATCCACGCCGCGCGCCAAGGTTTGATCAAATAAGCCTTCCACAAGGAATATAGGGATGAAGGGCCGAAGATTCTATCTTTTTACAGTATGCAAATGTTTGTGATTTGCCCGCTGCTTTGGTTCGGGTTTCCGTTTCCTGGCCCATGGGATTTGCAGCGCACCATGGGCAAGGGATTGGTGGCGGTGGCTCAAGCGGGATTGCGCTCTCTCGCTATCACCTCGGCAGATCCTTCTCCCTCAGAGCCGAGGCTCACCGGCCAGTGACGCGCGGGATTTATTCGAAATACGAAATCCCATCTATGTTTTCGCAACTTTGCTGTTTGCAGGATTCGTGCTGGTGATTCACCGGCCTGTTCTCTGGCTGGGGGTGCTCGCCATTGCGGTCATGCAAACGCTTCGCGCCCGCCGCGAGCCCGAATTTTAGAAGCGGCATTCGTGATGCCTACCGCGACTACCGTCGCCGGATATGCTTCTGAACCCGGACTTGGCAGCGAAACGTCAGGGATGATTGTGCGGTAATATCTCTGCAATGAAAAAACTTTCCGCCTTTACCCTGCTCGTATTGTCGGCCGCGATCTCGTGGGGGCAGGACGAACCAAAGTTCCCGCCTATGCCTGCCGCAGTGTCGAATAATGCAGTCGCCAGCCTTAAGGGCGGCTTCGAACTTTTTTCGCTGATGGGAGTCGGCCCTAAGAAAAACTGGGATGACGTTACGAATCAGATTTACATAATGACCATGACGCACACTGGAAAGTGGAGCAAAGGCCGCTCCGTTCCCGGTCCCGTAGGGCGTTTGAACGCAGCCGCCGATGGAGCCAAGGGATTGGTGGTCCTCATGGGTGGCTATGTCGTGGATAACCAGGGGCTGGAGCTAACCGTTCCCGACGTAAATGTCTACGAACCGGGCGCCCGCCGCTGGTCCCGCGGCAAAGACATACCGGTTCCGGTTGATAGCGCGGTCACGGGCGTGACCCATGATCATTTCGTTTATTTGATCGGTGGCCGGTCGACTGGCGGCCCGGTGAACAATGTTCAAATCTACGACGTCGAAAAAGATGCGTGGACTCAGGCTACGCCGTTCCCCGGCACCCCCGCCTTCGGTATGGCCGGAGGCGTGGCCGACGAAGCCATCGTTGTCGTAGATGGCGCGAAGACGGGGCCGGCGGGCGGCCCGCGTTACGTGCCTTCTGACGATTGCTGGCTAGGCAAGATCGATCATAAAGATCCTACAAAGATTGAATGGAGCAAGCTGCCCGCTCATCCCGGCACAGCGCGGTTTGGTATCGCCGGGGGCGGCGCTGACCGGGATCACCGAATTTATTTCTCTGGCGGCACTACCACTCCTCATGATTACAAAGGCGCTTCGTATGACGGCGCCGCGGCGGAGGTTTCCACCGTCACCTTCGACTATGACTTGCACGGAAACCGTTGGGAAACACTCAACCAGAACACGTATGATCCTCGAGCCGATGGCCGCGGCCTGGTGGAAACACCGCTCGGACCTGTGGTCTTGGGCGGTATGGTCAAGAATCTAGCGGTGACCGCGAGGGTTACGCTGTTTCCCAAGAAGTGACCGGCCGATGACAAAATCGCATTTGCCGACTGTCGCGGCTTCGCGATAAAATTCTTGAGATGTAGTGGCTCGCTGGATGTGTTGCAGAATTCGTCCGCCGATTCCCATCAAGGAAATCACAATGTTTAACCCTCGGTAGTTCGCCATCCTTTTGAGTCCGCCGGAGCGGACCTCTCTTTTTTTCTCAAGTGAGTCGGCGCGTCCAGATTATTTTTGCCCGAGCGGCGCCGGAGAGTTCGAGGAAATTATGGAAACCCCCGCCGCTGTCGAGCAGCGGCACACACTGTGGGCCTCGCTGGCGGAAGCCGTGCGGGGATCGCATCAGGACTACACCACGGGCAGCCTCAATCGCGCGATTTTGCTGCTGGCCGTCCCCATGGTTTTGGAGATGGTCTTGGAGTCTCTCTTCGGCGTGGTGGACGTTTTTTGGGTAGGCAGGTTGGGCGCGAATGCTGTAGCCACAGTGGGTCTGACCGAGTCGATGCTCACTCTGGTGTTCTCCGTAGCCATGGGGTTGAGCCTGTCAACGACCGCCATGGTTGCGCGGCGCATCGGCGAAAAAGATCCGGAAGGCGCGGCGGTTGCGGGCGTGCAGGCGATCGCTCTCGGCCTGTTTGTCTCCCTGGCGGTTGGAGTACCGTGCTTGTTTTACGCGCCGAACCTGCTGCATTTAATGGGCGCTTCCCCGGAGATCGTTGCGACCGGCAGCGGCTACACCAGAATTTGCCTAGGCGGAAGTTTCGCCGTGCTGCTGCTGTTTCTCAACAATGCAATTTTTCGCGGCGCCGGAGATGCAGCCATCGCTATGCGCCTGCTCTGGGTATCAAACATCATCAATCTCGTGCTCGATCCCTGCCTGATTTTTGGATGGGGACCGTTTCCTCGCCTCGGCGTTACCGGCGCGGCTTTAGCTACGCTCATCGGGCGCAGCATCGGAGTACTCTACCAGTTCTATCGCCTAATGCGCGGGACCGAGCGGCTTCGCATCCTGAGAAGCCAGGTAGGTTTTAATTTTGCCGTGCTGTTGCGTCTAGCGCGCGTTTCGCTGACCGGCGTTTTGCAGTTCGCCATCGCCCACACCAGTTGGATCGGCTTGGTTCGCATCGTAAGCTTCTTCGGCGCCGCTGCCCTCGCCGGATACACGATTGCTATTCGTATCGTAATTTTTGTAATTCTCCCATCGTGGGGATTGAGCAATGCTGCCGCCACACTGGTGGGGCAGAATCTGGGGGCGGGCCATCCCGACCGCGCCGAAAAAGCCGTGTGGCGCACGGGATTTTACAATGTGATTTTTCTCGGCGCAGTCGGCCTGGTCTTCATATTTTTCTCCGTGCCCATTGTCCGCTTGTTCACCCAGGACCCGGCCGTGGTGCCGCTGGGCGCATCCTGTCTCCGCATCGTGAGTTACGGCAACCTTGGATACGCCTATTTCATGGTGATGATGCAGGCCTTCAATGGCGCTGGGGACACGATCACTCCAACCATCGTTAATTTTTTTGGATTTTGGTTATTCGAGATACCGCTGGCGTACTGGCTCGCGATTCCGCAACGCATGCAATCAAACGGGGCATTCGCGGCGATCGCGATCGCCGAGAGCTCCATGGCCGTGGTAAGCGCGGTTCTGTTCAAAGGAGGAAAGTGGAAGAAGCAAAGGATCTGATGCCGGTTCTCATCGGAACGATTTTCCGTGCGATTTGTAACGCTGGGGCCGATCCGCTCACTATTGGAAAGCAGGGTAGGAAGTAGCGTGCCCCAACGCCGGTGAACGGCCGTGGACAATAAACAGACAATCGTCGCCAACGTGTATACGGACGGAAGCGGAATTGGACAAATCCGCAAAGACTTCACCCAGGATACCTGGGAAGCCGGTATAACGCTTCAGTTAAACAACCTCACAACCATTCCCCCGTTTCAAAGCAGCAAGGCAGTGGTCGACGCGCTTTCGCGCTCCGGCCGCGCGACACTAATTGTGCCGACCCAACCCTATGCGACGACGACGGAGCCGGTAGAAAGTACCGAATGGCTGAAGAGGAGTTCGAACTGGAAGGATGCCACGCGCACTGACGCACCGCCGCTGTACTGTGCCGACGGACCCGTTGAGAACCGGGATAGGACGGGGACGCCGCTGCCTCTCGGCGGGCAGAAGGGATCCGGACGCGGAAGCGATACCGTCATCAATTTCACACCGCAAGACTACATCAAAACCTGCGCCCTGCCAGGTGGCAGGCCAGACGAAGTGTTGTTACACGAAATGGTGCATGCTCTCCGCATGGAGCTGGGGCTGAACCTCTGCCTGGGCATGGACGACGGCTATGACACCAGTGAAGAGTTCTATGCCATCCTCATCGCCAACATTTATCGCTCGGAATCGGGTTACCGCGACCTGCGAGCCAACCACAATGGAAAGCAGATGCTGGCCGCACCCTTAACCGACGATGGCCAGTTTTATAAACAGTGGAAGGACAAAATAGACTCCCTCATCCGTGAAATGCCGCCCTCTTTGAGTAACAGCATTGCCGCAGTCCCCTGTGCCTTCAATCCCATACGCCGAGCCAAGGCGACGAAATGATCGGTACACGGCTCCGTACGGCGCAGCGAAGTCATACGAGAACCCGCTGCGCCGGCAGACGACGTGATAAAAGCGGCTATCCGTGGGCAAATCGAATTGGGAACTGTGAACAGCAAACTGCCGCCGCCTACCGCGCCCGCGCCAGCACCAGTGTGATATCGTCCGGCTGCTCGTTGTCGCCAATCCAGTCATCGACTGCGGACGTGACCGCCTGACTGATCTGAATCAGTGCAAGATGGCGGTTCGCGCTCACTAGGTCGATCAGCCGCTCCTCGCCGAATTCGCCGAATTCATTCTCCGGCTCGGTGACGCCATCGCTATAAGCTACAAAGATTTCCCCGGGATGCATCTGCACCGATCCCTCGTCATACGCCATGTTGTCGAACAAGCCGACAACCGTTCCCCCGGCTTCCAGACGCCGCACCGCGCCATCTTCGCCGATGAGGATTGGCGGCAGATGTCCTCCGTTGCTGTAGGTCAGTTGATGGGTGCGTCCGTCATAAATTCCGAGGAACAATGTCGCATACTTTTCCGGCGGAGTACTTTCATAGAGCTGGTGATTGAGCAGGCCGAGCAAAGCGCCGGGTGAAACCTCGATACCTTCCGGCCAGGCAGCCATAATCCTGCCCGCACCCGCGACTGCGCCTACGGCCACTGGTTCGCGCATCTGCGGCAAACTTTCCACGCTGTAGGCCCGCACCGCCGAGTGGATGGTCGCCATCAAGAGCGCGGCCGAAATTCCTTTTCCACTGATGTCGCCGACAGCCAGAATCAACTTATGGGAGCTGGCAGTGAGGAAGTCGTAGTAGTCCCCACTCACCGTGCGAGCCGGTCGGCAGAAGCCATGCACTTCGAGAGACTCCAGCTCCGAGACCTGCCGGGGAAACAACTGCGCCTGCACTTCCTGCGCGATGGCGAGTTCGCCTTCCAGTCGCTGTTTCTCCTTTTGCTCCTGAATCAGCTTCTCGATGGATTCCGTCATCGAGTTGAAGGAAAGCGAAAGCTGCGCCAACTGGTCGGCGGACTTCACCGGAATGCGATGGCTGAAGTCTCCCCGATCAACATGCTTTGTGGCGTCGTAAAGGTGAGCCACAGCTCCGGTAACCGTGCTTGTCATTCGCGTGCCGATGATCAGCGCAACCAACTCAATCACGCCGAAGAAGATGAGGATCGCCAACAAGATATACTCGACCCCTCGCGCAATATCTCCCAGCGCCGCAAACAAGTGGGAATAGAGCACGGAAGGCCGGGTCCGCACTCTCACCAGGGCGCCTGCCCGCGCCAGCTCGCCGGTCTTCCAGTCCACAACCGGCAGCGGAGTGCCGAATGTGATTTCGCGATCCATCATGTCGGCTGGTGCGCCCAGCGAACCCACCGTGAACGTCGGACGGAAAGCCTGTTGATTGTCCGTCGTGATGGGATCTGTCTTTCCAGCGCGCAGACCGCTATCGCTTTTACCCTTCTCAGGCTCAGCAAACAGCCGGGTTTGAAAGCCACTGTCTTTTGCAGTACTGCTGTTCTGGTCATTCTGTCGTGAGTCGTCGAGCATAATGCCTGCGGAATAGACGGTGATTTCGCCCAAATTGGCAGCGATGTCCGCAACCAGATCTTTATCAAGAGGTTCGCCAGTGACCACCGTCAGTTTTTCCGATCCCACCACAAACACCGAGGCCACGCGCAAATGCAATCCGTCGTTATCGCGAACAATTTCTTTGAAGGGCCGGCCTTCGCGAATCGCCTTGGCGTAGGCGCCCTGGTCCTTGTTGAAGAAATCAGGAAAAGCCATCAACGCCGGATTCGGCCCCCCGCCGCTGAGCAGTAAGACCCGCGTCCCGTGCCAGGCGCATACTCGCCGTCTTCCCCAGGCAGGGTCGCGTTTTCGCAATCCAACCAACGACTCTGCGGTTGGGGTTTGACCCTTCTCGATGCGCGCCGCGAGCTCGTTACTGACCGCTGCGTTTACTGCCTGCATGCTGCGCAACTGCGAGTTAATTTCCGAAGTGACTACGAAACTGGCGAACTGCCCGGCAAAAAGGTAGATGGTGACAAGCGCCATCGTGACCAGAAGGGCCGCCGGGATCACACCGATGAACACGTAAGTAACGATCAGCCGATTGCGCAGACGCCATAGGACTCGTCGCTTTAGTACACGAAATGCAAGAATGGCAAATAACAGGCTCGCGTCGAAGACAAGAAATTTGACCCAACCTCCGAGACTGCCGCCGGCCGCCGGAGCGAATAGAGTCAACAGCATTTCCAAAACGAAGAGTCCAATTGCCAGGCCAAGTGAATAGCAGGCTCCGCGCGCGATCCAGCCTTGGGGCCATAGGCCCGCCGTGAGCAATCTTGCGCGATTTTTCCAGTAAAACTCCCGCATTGATTCGACTCTGTGGTAAAGGCAGCTAGCGGCGCTTACTCCCTGGGTGCGGCCCTCATCCCCAAACCTCTAGATCTCCGGATATAGATCGAAGAACGCTTCCAGACTGGTGCGCAACTGTTTCTCGATTTCTTCTTTGCTGCCTTCGAGTACGTGCATGGTGATATGGGCTTCGCGTCCGTTAGTAAGTTTCACGGGAGCCTGCCCCACTTCAGCCACATCTTCCGACGGCAGCAACCGCATACCATAAACCAAGGTTAGATTCGCCATGATTGAATTCTAACCGTCTTCCGGGCGGGGTCAAAACGCCGGGCGCGGTTTTAAACTTTATGAAGTTTAAGCTTTTCGCAAACATCATTTAGAATCCCGCAGTGAACCCAAAAGCCATTTTTGTCCTGGCTGGTTTGTTTTTTACGCTTGCGATGGCGGCCCAGCAATCAACTGAGACACCATCCACCCAGCCGCAAGTCAAGGTTAATGTTCTGAACGTGTGCACGCCCTCCGCCGAGGAGCAAAAAGAGATCGCCGGAGCGCTGTCGCGCATTCCAAAACAGCCGCTGTTCGGTCCCGACTTCGAAATTTCCCATGGTCTTTCGACGCTGACCGATGCGCCGAACCTCCTTCAGCCCGGACAGAGCGCGCAAATTTCTGGCGAGCCTTCGGTCGCACGCTACGTACGCATCCGGCGCGAATTCGCCGTCCAAGCCTTGTTTTCGAGCGTACAGTACTCCTTCAGTAATGACGGACAGAATATGGTCGAAACTCTGGTGCTGCATGTGCGCGATCCGAAAGACCTCATCCAGGTATCGATGGAGGATAGTGCTTCGGCAATCAGCAGCGCCGCCGCGATGGTTGCCGCCAATACTCCCGTCAGCAGGATCCGGCTGGAACGTTTTGGAAAATCGTCAATCGCGCTGGCGCGCTGCAATGGTTCGGAAAACGGACCGGCGCCGGACCAGAGCGCCTACGACCCGCTGTTCCACAGCGGATCAGAGGTGCTGGCCAACTATCGGCGGCTGCTTGGCGCCGGACGAATGGTGCCCGCGGAACTGGCCCAGATCCCCAGCGCTGGATCGAAGACAGGCGCAAGACAGAAATCCGGGAGGCCTGCAGAAGAAAAAAAGTGACTGGAAAGTCCTCGGCGCACCTCGCTCCGCAGCTGCACGGAGCGAAGTCGAGGGTGGGTGGTCATGTTTCTATTCTCGTCTGCATGAACCGCGCGGTGCATCGAAATCTGAAATTCGCAATCTAACGGTACACCAAGAAAATCATGAGCGAAACTCGCAATGTCGTCATCATCGGTTCCGGCTGCGCCGGACACACCGCCGCCCTCTACACCGCGCGCGCCAACCTGAAACCGCTGCTCCTTGAAGGTCATGAGCCCGGCGGCCAGCTGTCACTTACCACCTTGGTGGAAAATTTTCCCGGTTTTCCCGAAGGAATTATGGGACCACAACTGGTCGAGAATATGCGCAAGCAGGCGGAACGTTTCGGCGCCGAATATCGCATGGCCCATCTCACCAGCGCCGACCTAAGCCAGCGGCCGTTCCTGCTTCATCTCGGCAAGCATCAAGTCCACGCGCAATCCTTGATCATCGCCACCGGCGCTTCGGCGCGGTGGCTGGGTTTGCCCAACGAGCACAAGCTCATCGGCCACGGGGTTTCGTCGTGCGCCACCTGTGATGGCTTCTTCTTTTCTGGGAAGGAAATTGTGGTGATCGGCGGCGGCGATTCCGCAATGGAGGAAGCCCTGTTCCTCACTCGCTTTGCTTCCAAGGTCACGCTCATTCATCGGCGCGGAAGCTTCCGTGCTTCCAAAATCATGCTGGATCGTGCGCAGCATAATGACAAGATTCAATTTCTCACCGACACGGTCGTCGAAGATGTTTACGATCCTGCTCTGCACGAAGTCACAGGCCTCAAGCTGCGCAACCTGAAGACAGATAAAGTATCGGATTTTCCCACCAGCGCGATGTTCCTCGGCATAGGTCATGAACCCAACGCAAAGATGTTCGCCGGCCAACTCGATACCGACGCCGACGGCTATCTCAAGACCCACAACTATGTGATGACTCGCGTGCATGGCGTCTTCGCCTGTGGCGATGTGCAGGACCGCCGTTACCGCCAGGCCATCACCGCGGCGGGAACCGGATGCATGGCCGCCATTGAAGTCGAGAAATTTCTGGAGGAGCAGGGTACGTAAGCTAGTTCTCCCCAATTTCCCGCGACGAGCGCCGCTTACCAAGACTTCCTCAGACTCTCGAAAAAGGCCGACGGCGAGATCCCTGTTCTCAAGCAAGCCAAAGCGGAGTACGCGAAGCTGCAGGGAACCTTTGTGGGGACGACCAGCCTCCCAACCCTTGAAGATTTGGTTAGGGTTGCAAATAAAATCACACGGTACCGGACATGTCCGACAGGCCGGCGGAATAGAGTCGGGCGGTTTACTCCCGTCTATCCTTCTCCACTCCATTCATGCTTCCCTGCCGTGGCGATCCGCTCTACCACCTAATCCGTAGCTTCGTTGTGATACAACTTTCTGTGATCTTCATGCACCAATCCAGGGCGGCGGCTTACCAGTTTCCGGGTGTGGAATGTTGAGAGCGTTCTTTGTCCGTCTTTCCGAAAGTCCATCCTTACGCAACTTTGCCGAGCGATCTTCCCTCGGCCGCCGTGTCTCCGGGCGTTTCGTTGCCGGCACGGAGATTGCCGACGCCGTCCGTGCCACACAAACCATGAACCACGCGGGGATGAGCGTCACCATCGACAATCTCGGCGAAAATGTCACCAATCCCGACGAAGCCCGGCACAGCGCCCAACTCTATCATCAGATCCTCGACGCCATTGTCGCCAACCGGCTCAACGCTAATATCAGCCTCAAGCTCACGCACATGGGGCTGGACGTGGATGAGAAATTAGCCCGCGAGATTGTCAGCGGCTTGGTCGCCAAAGCTGCATCCATGAACCCTCCCGGCTTTGTGCGCGTCGACATGGAAGGATCGCCTTACACTCAGCGCACTCTGGATTTCGTTCATGAACTGCACCGCATGCCAGGAAATGCGAACTCGGTCGGCACCGTAATCCAGGCGTACCTGCGACGCTCCGAGAGCGATATCGAAAAACTTCTGGCTGAAGGCATCCGTATTCGCCTGTGCAAAGGCGCGTACAAAGAATCTGCAGAGATCGCCTTTCCCGCCAAATCAGAGGTCGATGCTAACTATGTCAAGCTGATGAAAATCCTGCTGAAGAGTGGTATCTATCACGGCCTCGCCACGCACGACGGACGCATTGTGCAACAAGCGCAGGCGTTTGCGACCACCGAAAAGATCTCCCGCGATTCTTTCGAATTCCAGATGCTTTATGGTATCCGTCGAGACCTGCAACAGCGCCTGGTCCGCGACGGCTGGCGCATCCGCATCTATATTCCGTTCGGCACTGAATGGTATCCCTACTTTATGCGGCGACTGGGCGAGCGCCCAGCTAACGTCTTATTCATCGTGCGAAATCTGCTACGGGCATAGTTCGCAGTTGAACACAAGAGGCCTACACTTTTCGCCAAAATCTATTAAGATGCTATGGCTCCCCGAACCGGGGCGCGCCATGCACACTCCCTCTGCACTCAGAAAATTGGCCGGCCACTACGAGATCCCGCAGTCCTCGGCCGGGGAGGGATGGGCCTTGCCTGTCGGGCTTGCGATACGCGGATTCGCCGCGAGGGTCGCGGTGAAAACGATTCTCGACATTCCCGATCCGGCAAAGCGGATCAAGAAACATTCTATTGTGGGATCCGGTGTGTCTTTGCCAGGCAGGAAGTTTAGTTTTTACATTCCCGGGAGAGATCAAATCGGGCTCTCCAGCTTCGGCCAGTACGTTTGAGTCAGCACGCCGTACCCGCCGCGCGGGCGCGTGCTGGAATTGGAAAATTTTGCGATAGATGGACACGGAGGAAAAACCATGCATTCTTTTACGCGCCGTGACTTCATGCGGATCAGCACGACTTCCGTGGCTGCCGGAGCCGCAGTAAAATTTACTCTCCTCGAGCCTGCCGCGTTATGGGGTGCAGGCCGCGCCGTAGCTCCAAGCGATCGTGTGCGTTTTGCTTCGATCGGCACCGGAACGCGCGGATGCGAATTATTGCAGGCGTCGATTGCCGTGCCCGGCATAGAATGTGTTGCCGTTTGCGATCTCTATGACAGCCGGCACGAGGCTGCGCAGGAGGCAGTGCAAAAGCAGGTTTCGGCGACGCGCCATTACAGGGAAATCCTCGACCGCAAAGATGTAGACGCAGTGATCGTGGCCGTGCCTGACCATCAACATCGCCGCATCGTGGTGGATGCCTGCGCCGCGGGCAAGGACGTATATTGTGAGAAGCCGATGTCGCACACCGTGGAAGACGGCTTCGCCATGGTGGATGCCGTGCGAAAAGGAAATCGCATCATGCAGGTGGGCAGCCAGCGCGTAAGTTCCATCGTCTACGAAAAGGCTCGCGAACTCTATTCATCCGGAGCCCTCGGCGATGTGTTCTTCATCGAAGGCTCGTCCGACCGGAACTCGCCCAGCGGCGCCTGGGTCTATCCCATTCCGCCCGACGCGAGCGAGCAGACCATCGATTGGAATGCGTTTCTGGGAGACGCACCCAAGCGGCCGTTCGACGCGGCCAGGTTCTTCCGCTGGCGTTGCTTCTCCGACTACGGCGAGGGATTGGCCGGCGATCTGTTCGTGCATCTGCTCTCCGGAATTCACTTCATCTCCGGAACGAACGAGACGGCCACGCGCGCGCAGTCGAGCGGCGGACTGTTTCGCTGGAAAGACGGACGCGACTTTCCGGACCTGATCGAGACACTGTACGACTATCCGAAATTCCGCATCGTGCTGCGCTGCAATCTGAACAATGCCGGCGGTGAACCCATCAAGTTCCACGGCACCAAAGCCACAATGGAAGTCAGCGGGCAAACGCTGACCTTTGTTCCGCAGGATGTAAGTCCGCAGCCGGAAGGATATTCGCTGAAAGGCTGGCCGGCACGACTTCGCAAGGAATATCTGGCACAATGGTTGGCGGACCATCCCCAGCCCGGCCCACTCGACTTCCAGCCAGTCGAAGCAGAGACGTTCACCGCGCCGCAGGGTTACAGCGATGTGTCGGCGCATCAGGCAAACTTTTTCGACGCGGTTCGAACCCGCAAGCCTACCGCGGAAAACGAAGTGTTTGGCAACCACGCGGCGATCGGCTGCCATCTCGCGAACTATGCCTATTTCAAAAACACAATCGCAACCTGGGATGCTGGCGCCAAGACGATTCGAGGTTAGTCGCACCTTCTAGCAATAGTAATGATTGAGATGTGAGAAGTGAGGGCTTCCAAACATGAGCTGGATTTCCAGAAGAGCTTTTTTGCAGACTGCCTCAGCCTCGGCTGCGTGCGCGGCGCTGTGGAATAGTGCACTCCCCCTGCTGGCCAACCCTTTGGGCCTGCCGCTCGGTTTGCAACTGTACTCGGTGCGCGACGTTCTGCCGAAAGACTATGACGGAACGCTGCGCCAGATAGCTGCGCTGGGTTATCGAGAAGTGGAGGCTGCGGGCTTTTTCGGTCGCAATCCCAGCGAGGTAAAGCAGGCGATGGATCACGCCGGCCTGCGCTGTGTGAGCGCCCACTATTCTTTGAAGGATCTTTTGCCGAAGATGGATGAAACCATTCAGTTCGGCAAGGATCTGGGGCTAAACTACATCGTCTGCTCGTCGCCCATGCTGAAAGATCCGTCACGGGTGAAAGACCCCGGGTCGCGCGCGGCCCGAGAATCGATGACCCTCGACGACTGGCGCTGGAACGCGGAACAGTTTAACCATATCGGGGAAAAAGTACATGCAGCCGGCATGCGCTTCGCCTACCACAATCACACCCCCGAGTTCCGCTCAGAAAACGGCGTCTTGTTCTACGACGAGGTTCTGCGGTCAACCGATCCGGCAAAGGTAAGCATGGAACTCGATTGCGGTTGGGCGATTGTGGCGGGTCAAAAACCCGCGGACCTCTTGCTCCGCTATCCAACGCGTTTTTCTATGCTGCACGTGAAAGACTTCAAGATGACTCCTGCATCCACGCCTTCGGATCATCCGCCTTCAACGGAAATGGGACACGGAACGATTGACTATCGCCCTATCTTCGAGGCGGCGAAGAAGGCGAGCATCAAGCACGCCTTTGTGGAGCAGGAAGAGTTCGATGTGCCCATGATGGAGGCACTCAAGATTGACGCTGAATACATGCGTGACCTGACGATGTAAAGCCGCTACTTCAAATCGCGGGATGCAGACGCCGACATTGCTTTATCGCAACATGCCCCGGATCGCCAAATCCAGGCCGACCATTATTACGGCTGAGGCGGGGATCACCAGCAGCGCTTTCTTCAACCGCCGCGGGTCTCCGCCGGCGATAGCGCCAATGATTCGGGAACTCACTGCCAGCCCCGTCCATCCGCAAGTAATCACGAAGCCGATAGCAGTGCCGGTCATGCGGGGAAAAGCGTCGCCCACGATGGCCAAGGTGGTGGGAAAGACCGGCGCCATGGAAATCCCAGCAAGAAAGACCAGCACGAGTGCAACTCCGGGTCTGTTCGTCCGCAGCATCAGGAAAGTTGTAACGGCCATAACGAACGATCCCGCCAGGGTGACGGTGATGGCGGGTACACGCGTAAGCACAGGCAACACGCCGGCACGTCCAATCAGCAAACCCAGAGCGAATCCCAGCGAAAGAATGTTGAGAGCCCGAGATTCGGGAATGCCCTGGGCGATAAGGTGGCGCGGCAACCAGTTCCAAATCCCTACCTCGCAGGTGATGTAAAGAAAGAGAAAGAGTCCGACCAGAAAAAGCAGCGGGCGTCCAAGCACCGGAGCGGCGTCGGCCAGTACGAAGCGCCCCGCACCCGTCGGGCCAGGCATTTTAGTGAAGGCTTGAATCGCCAACGTTACGACAGTGAGTGACGCGATGGTGTAGCAGAGGCGCACCCAGTTCCGCCCAAAAAGATTGGCGGCAATAAATGGCGTGGCGAAAGCGCCGAGTCCAAAGAAAAGGTTCACCAGATTCAGCGCAGTAGCGCGATGGCTCTCGCTCACATCGCTGACCAAAGCGTTCGCGCCAGTCACCAGGATCCCACCGCCCACTCCAAGCAGAAACAGCAGCAACATAATGCTGCGAAAACCTGGTGAGCGCGGCAACGCGAAGAGTGCAACGGATATTAAGGCGAGACCAAGAATGAGTCCGATCTTTTTGCCTTCGTTATCGAGCAGCGGACCTACCGCCAGTGATGCAAGGATGAGTCCGAGAGCCTGCGCAAACGCGATCGTGCCATTCTGACTCGGACTCAGGTGGAAGCGATCAGACAGGTCGGGCAGGATGGTGCCTAACATGGCGGCGATCATGCCGTAGATGAAAATAGCGACAATGGCGGCGAGAATTAGCACGCGTTCCTTTCAGTTGCGATTCAGATCAAGAACCAAATGCGGGAACATCGACCCAGCCTCGCGTACGGTCGCTCTCGAGCGCAGCCTTGACGATACGCAACTGCCTGATTCCGTCAACAAATTGCGGATATTCGGGCGCGCCGGCCGGATCGCCAATCGCAGCATAGAAGCGGCGGAAGACTTGCTTGAACGTATCGTCGTAGCCTTCGCTGTGGCCGCCCGGAAGATCGGCATAACTACGCGCTGCAGGTTTCAGTAAAGCAGGATCTTTCACGAAAACCTGATTGCCGCTATCGCGGTGGCCGACCCATAGTTCGTCGGGACGCTCCTGGTTCCACGCGACGGAAGATCGCGAGCCGCAGATCTCAATGCTCAGCCGGTTCTTTCGTCCGGCTGAGACCTGGCTGGCAGCAACGCTTCCCCGCGCCTGCCCGTCCATGCGGAAAATCACGGCGCCGAAATCTTCTGTGTCCACGGCGGTTTCCACATAGTCCCCTTGCCCAGACAGCTTATTGGAAAAGGTTTCGACCGAGTGTTTCGGCTGCTTGCGCACGGAATGGAAAGTATGAAGATCGGCACAGAGAGAGGTCACGCGCAGCCCTGTCACGTGCTCAGCCATATCAAACCAGTGGGAGCCGATATCCGCCATGCAGCGCGAAGGCCCGCCCGCTTTAGCATCGACGCGCCAGTTCCAGTCGGTGTCATAGAGCAGCCAGTCCTGGAAATAAGTACCCTGAACGATGAGAATTTCACCCAGGTCTCCGTCTTGGCGCATGCGTCGCATCTGCTGCACCATCGGGTAGTAACGCAGATTGTGGCAGACGCAGTTCCTTAATTCATGCCGTTCAGCGAGAGAAGCGAGTTCTTCGCCCTCGCCCACGGTAGTGGCCAGGGGCTTTTCGCAGATCACATGCTTGCCCGCCCGCAGTGCTTCGCTGGCCATGGGAAAGTGCTGCGCGTTGGAGGTGCAGATGTGAACCGCGTCGATTTTCGGATCGCGGAGAACATCGCGATAGTCCGTCGTAATCGTGGACAGGGAAAATCCTGCACCCAAGCGTCGCGTCGCCTCCGCATTTCTGCCGACGACGGCGGCGGCCTCGACAAATTCCAGCCGCCGCAACGCCTCGAGATGCACGCGCCCCATGAAGCCAGTACCGACGATCGCCGTCCTGATTATTTTCATCGTGTTTCCGCCTTAGACCCACCAGGCAGCGGCCGGCTGCTCACGGATCATGATGCGATTGAGAAAATTCGCAGCTTTCGTCAAACCCTCCTCCGGTGAGAGCAGACTGTCTTCGTGCTCGATGGAGAGTACGTTATCGTAGCCAAACATGCGCAGTGTGGAAATAAATTCGCTCCACCACTGGGCTCCGTGGCCGTAACCGCAGGTCCGAAAGATCCAGGCGCGATCCCGCTCGTCGGTGTAGGGCTTGGTATCGAGCACCCCAGTCCGCGGCAAGTTCGCCGTGTAAATCTGAGTGTCCTTCGCATGGACATGGAAAATGGCGCCTGCAAGCACCCGTACGGCTGCGATGGGATCGATGCTCTGCCAGAAAAGATGGCTCGGATCGAAGTTGCATCCCACATTCGACCCGGCGATCGACCGTAACCGCAGCATTGTCTCCGGACTATATACGACAAATCCGGGATGCATTTCGATGGCAATCTTCACGCCGTGGTCGGAGGCGAATTTCGCATGCTTAGTCCAATAAGGCACCACCACCTCGGTCCACTGCCAGTCGAGCACTTTCAAGTAGTCCGGAGGCCACGGGCAGGTAACCCAGTTTGGAGCCGTGGCGTGAGGTGAATCACCTGGACATCCTGAGAAATCGACCACGATAGAAATGCCGAGCTTTTCGGCGAGCAGAATTGTTTTGCGGCTCACTTCCGTGTCTCGTTGAGCGCGCGCCTTATCCGGATGAAGCGCATTGCCGTGGCAACTCAAGGCGCTGATTGTGGTGCCGTGATCGGCCAGAATTTCCTGAAACTCGGCGAGCCCGGAAGCATCTGCGAGCATCGACAACTTGCAGTGCGCGTCGCCGGGATAGTTCCCCGTTCCGAGTTCGACGGTTTCGATCTGAAGCGTCTTGAGTTTCTTCAGAACGGCTGGCAGCGAAAGCTGAGATAGCAGAGGCGTAAAAACTCCAACCCGCATAAAGATTCTCGTCTCCTGGAGAAAATGCTGGCTAGGATTGTAAATCTTCTCGTCCGTCTTACGCGCAACCGTGGGTGGGAGCCAGAGGGAGCTACTTGCTTGACATAGTGACTTTATGACCACCTCGGACACTTGTTAAAGTTCGGCGCGGAGTGGAACGAAGGCTGCCCCAGCTGCTCATTGAACATGGATCATAGTGATGGCGCGCTGGTGCATTTGGCGCAACGCGACGTCTGTTTCGCAGCAGTTTCACGAGCGCCCCTGTCCAAAATCGAAGCATTTCCCACAACCGAATTCAATAGGACGCCGTTCGCCCTCGAAACCCCGGAATCACCGCCCGCGTCGTATCAGCAAACATCCTCCGATGAAGGAAAATAGGCCCACCACAACGCCGATGCCCATACCCGCCAAAAACGGCGGGGAGTGAGCAGCTTCTCCCGCATTCAAAAAGTAGTGGTGCAGCAGATGTGCGAAGGCTAGGGTTGTGAAAAGCACAGCCAGTCCGCTCAGAATGTTCAAAATCCGCATGTCGATTCCGCCTCAACGGAGGAGTTGGCTATCTAGCAAAAGGGTTCGCTCGCTTGGGGTCGTACTTGAAATCCACAAGGCCGTCGCGGTAGTCCAGTTCCACGTCAAGCTGCTTTAGCATTGCAAATCCCAGAAAGCCGGAAACCTCCGTCCCAGTGTGGCGGCTTACGGTGGAGAGGTCTAGCGTGATGATGCCTAAGTTCGCCTGCTGGAAGTGCCCGAAACGCAGAGTCGCCTTCTCGGAACTGTAGACTTTATCCACCGCACCGTTCACACCATGAACTTGCACGCGGTCTTCGGAGTTAACCTTGCTGACCTGCCGCCCGGCACGCACCGACAGGAGATTGCTGAAGGCGCCCGTGTCGAGTCCGAACAGCATGGCTTTCGAATTGTTCACGCTGGTCGGCACCAGGATGTTGTGCCCAAAGCGGAAGACCTTCGTCCAGTCCGCCATTTCCGGCGCAATGTAACGATCTTTGGGCAGGCGTGGTGAGGGTTTCACGGTCGGCGGTGGGGAATTCTGATCCTTATTAGCCCCCTCATTCCCGCTTTCTTCTTTTTGCTCGGCGTTCGCCTGTTCCTCCCCTTCGCTGTTCAACGACTTCGGCGCAACCGTGTCTTCGGGACGCTTTGGCAGCGGCGAAAGTTTGAGCCGCATTCCGGGTAAGTCAATGTCGATGAGATAAGCCCCCAGCACATCCGCCCCGATCAACCCGTCTTCATCTGCCACCGAGCCTTTGTCGCTTACGGCGACCACGCAGTCCTGGAACTCTAGCTCGCCGATTCGGATGTGATCTGCTACGGCTGTGTAACCGCTTTGCAATCCTTTATCGCCAATGCCTCCAAAATGCACCGCAGAGATTGGCGTCAATCCTGCCTTCTCCGCGACCTTGCGGCTCACCATGATCCCACCTGCTCCGGTGTCAAGCAGGAGATGGGTATTCCGGTCATTGAGTCTAACCGACAGACCTATGCCCCGCATGCGGTGTGCGTCCGCGCCATACATGGTCTCCAGCTTAGTTTCGGTCTGTTCCACCTTGCTGACCAGCCTGCACGCATGAACCGGTTTATCCGCTGTCGCTTTTAGAAAGCCCAAATACTCCGTCATCCACTTCGTTTCTTCTTCATCATCGGGATGTGGCCCGCTCAGGTAGGTCTCCATTGCTGCAAGTCTTTCTTTCCGCGGAAGCATCCGCAGCCATGCCCTCTGCACCTCAATATTGTCAGGAGCGATCTCATGGGCATTCTGTAGCTGATCATATGCTTTACGATACAGAGAATAGGAACCGTACAACCGCGCCAGTCCGAGATAAACATGCACTTCCTTCGGGTCGAGCTTCCGGGCAGCGAGGTAGGACAATTCGGCATCTGGCATTTCGCCGTTGCGAAACTGGACATCACCTTTCGCTGCCAGCAAAGCCGCCGAATTCGGGTGCGCGGCCAGTGCCGTGTTCGCGGCGGCCAAGGCTTCATCAATCTTCTGTTGCCGCAACATTGCCTGCACAAGTCCAACTTCCGCAGCCATCAACTGCGTAGGAACGAGTTTCGAATCATTCTTCAAAACAGCCTGATAGCTGCTCTCGGCTTCCGCAAATTTACCCGCCCGATAAAGCTGGTCAGCCGCCGCTAGTTCCGGGGGCATAGCGGGAGCGTTGGTATCGTCGCCGAGCACTGCGAGTTGCAGACAGAGGAACAGAATAGTGGCGACGGGGGCCGAGCGCGGGAAAGAGAGCATCACATGAAGCACTCCGGGTAAACCGGAGCAGCGTAACACGATTTTCGGAAAACTGCGCAGCCGCCTCGCTGCGATCCCCATGCTTTCATCCACAGGACGCCGAAGGCGCTGTCCTGATCGTGGAGAGTGCCGCGCTCGATAAGGCTGGAGATTTTGTGTGCCTGATGGGTCCGCGTTCCTTAGCAATGTACCGCTAGCGATCAGTGCGGCGAAACGCGAGCTGTCAAAACGACGGCTGAGAATGCGACTCACGATGTCTGTGATCCGCATTCAACAACAATTTTGCGGGCATCTTTGGCGGCATAGCCGAGAACTCAAGTTTCTTTGGCCTTCGCTACGCCACCCTGGCGTATACGATGTCATCGCCGCTTGAGCCGAAGATTCTGATGCCGTTTTCGAAGTTGCCCGCCGCATCCACCGCGATCCACTCAGCGACCCCATCGTGGACACTGAGGCAATATAAACCCAGCCAAGCCTCCGAGCCATCGTTAAGGCTAGCGTAGAAATCTGCCGTTGCAGTCCGGGCAAAGCCAGACACACCCAAATCGTCAGGGGCTGCCGTCGGGGAGTTGAACGCGACATGCACGGAACGAGTTCGTTTCTTCGTCGTAAGCGATGAACTGACTCCGCTCTCCGGTAATAAACCCATGCCTTGCGAGCCGTGCACGCAACAGAAGCCGAAATGGAGGAGCCGGGTTGCGGCTAACACAGCCAGCGTTCATACTCCGATCATGACACTCAAAAACGCGGCTTTGCTAGCTCTGATCGGCGCGATTCTGATGACGGCTCTTTTGGTGTGGAATTTTGTCCTTGCCTTCCTCAATGTCCTGCGGGATTTGGTTCCTGCGGTGACGCTGTTCTCGTCATTCATCTATGCGTTTGGCTGCTTCAGCGTGATGGTGTTCTTTTATGTGTTCCACCGGGCGCAGTAGGTCGTAGTCGTTGGCCGCCCGCTGCTCCTCAAACTCGCCCGCAGTCCCGAATACCGCCTCTGCGGTCGGTCATTACGAACAGCGATACCCAACGCCCTCTTCTGCCCGATCAGGACGACCAGCTTCTTGCCCCGGGTGATGCCCGTGTAGATCAAATTCCTTTGCAGCAGCATGTAGTGTTGCGTGGCCAGCGGGATCACCACCGCTGCAAACTCCGATCCCTGTGATTTGTGGATGGTCACTGCGTAAGCTGGGGCAACTTCGTCCAATTCTCCGAAATCGTATTTCACTATTCGGTCATCGAAGCGAACTACGACTTGATGTTCCACTCCATCTATCCGCTCAACGGTTCCGATGTCCCCGTTGAACACTTCTTTGTCGTAGTCATTCTCGGTCTGGATGAGTTTGTCGCCCATCTGGAACCGCCATCCGAATCGGTCAACGGAGGGCTGCCCTGGTTGGGCTGGGTTCAACGCCCGCTGAAGTAGGACGTTCAGTTCCCTCACGCCCAGAGATCCCCGGTTCATGGGGCAAAGAACCTGAACATCACGGATCGGGTCTAGATGAAATCGCTCCGGAATTCTTTCCTGCACCAGCTTGACCAGTGTTGCGACAATCTTCTCCGGATCGTCCCGCTCGACAAAATGGAAATCCTTGCTTGGGTCTGCTTTCTTCATCTCCGGCATCAGCCCTCGGCGGATGCGATGCGCCGTTGTGATGATCCTGCTGTCCGCCGCTTGCCTGAACACTTCAGCCAGGCGGACGACAGGCACTACACCACTTTCGATCAAGTCCCCGAGCACCGACCCCGGCCCAACCGAGGGAAGCTGGTCCACGTCGCCGACCAGAATGAGTCCGGCGTGGTTGGGAAGAGCCCGCACCAGCGAGTGCATCAGCAGCACATCCACCATCGACGTTTCATCTACAACCAACAGATCGCATGGCAAAGGACTCGATTCGTCCTTGGTGAACCGCCCGGTTGCGGGATTGATTTCCAGCAGGCGATGGATCGTCTTGGCTTCCAAGCCCGTGGTTTCGGTCAGCCGCTTCGCCGCCCTTCCAGTGGGAGCACACAGCAGGCATTTCACGCCTTTGGCCCTCAGGATTATCAGGATCGAGTTCACGAGTGTCGTTTTACCGACGCCCGGTCCCCCCGTGATCACCACAGTTCGGTTCGCTAGAACTGTCTTCAGAGCCTCCCTTTGGCTGGGTGCGAGTTTCTTTCCCGTTCGCCCCTCGCACCATGCAACCGCTTTCTCGAAATCGATCTGCGGATAGGCCGTCGCCCCTCCTGCCAGCCGCTTGATCCTCAGGGCGATGCCTTCTTCCGCTCTCCGGAGATGTGGCGGG
>Ga0209330_1000239_pt1 | contig 26786 bp, 27 predicted proteins | sample JacPinW_OM2H0_O3_FD_187969 | JGI IMG/M metagenome (GOLD analysis project Ga0209330, IMG submission 187969) | Forest soil microbial communities from Algoma, Ontario, Canada - Jack Pine, Ontario site 1_JW_OM2H0_O3 (SPAdes) (version 2) | ecosystem: Environmental > Terrestrial > Soil > Boreal...
CGATGCTGCCGTGCAGGAGATTTTCCGCGACAAGAAAGTCACACTGATGAAAGGCGACTGGACCAATCGCGACCCGGCCATTACGAAAGCGCTGGCGGCGTTCGGCCGCGCCGGTGTGCCGCTGTACGTGGTTTACAACGGGAAACCCGGTGCGACGGAACCGGTGGTTCTACCGCAGCTCCTCACGGCCGGGGTCGTGCAAAGCGCGTTTGCCGACACTCCGGCAAAATGACCGCAAGGTGTGATTGAATGCGTGGCCGTGGATAACGCCACCACTATTTCGGTCATCGATTTTCGCCGCCAGACCATGGTGCTCCAGTGGCACTCCCTCGGCGGAACCTGGACCGCTTACGACAACCCTCCCGTGCTGGTTCATGGCATTGCCTTGATTCGCCCAACCGGACCCAATATCTGCATCTATGGGCATGGCGGACGTCTGCGGCTGCAGGTCGGCCCAAATCAATATGCATTGGCGGAGAACTCGCCGCGAATCAGCTGCACGCGCGGCATTGCCAGCTTTGGGTTTCGCAGACGCTTCACCGTGAGATCGAGCACCGGCGGCGTGCTGTTCAGCCATTCGTATTGGACCAATCAAGGCCGGGACTTTTACCGCTGGCTGGCCGATCGTGCCGAGGACCCCGATTGGCGCATCAGCTGCGGAAGGCAATGGTCGGATGGCGTTCCCTCGGCGACGCTGCGGCCCCATTAGCCCAACAAACCCGTCAGTTCCGCGGAGGTCAGATGGCGCCACTGGCCGGGCCGCAAATTCCCCAGGTGAATATTCATGATGCGCACGCGCTGCAGGCGCTGTGCTTTGTAACCGAGCGCCGAACACATGCGGCGGATTTGGCGGTTTAGCCCTTGAGTCAGAATGATTCGAAACGACTGCGCGTTCACCCGCGCAACTTTGCTGGGCTTGGTCAGTTCGCCCATGATCTTCACGCCGCCGGCCAACATGCGCAGCGACAGGTCCGTGATGGGGCGATCGACGGTCACCAGGTATTCTTTTTCGTGATTATTTTCCGACCTCAAGATTTCATTGACGATATCGCCGTTGTTGGTCAGCAGGATCAGGCCTTCCGAGTCGCGGTCCAGCCGTCCCACCGGAAAAATCCGCTCAGGGAATCCCACGTGATCGATGATGTTGTCTTCGATGTGGGCTTCTGTGGTGCAGATGATGCCGACAGGCTTGTTAAGCGCGATATACACCTGTTTCTTCTTGACGCCGATCGAATCCCCATCGATGCGGACCTCATCGCCCGCTGCCACTTGAGTGCCCAATGTGGCGGGCTGGCCGTTCAAGGTCACGCGCCCCGCCTCGATCCACTTGTCCGCCTCACGCCGCGAACACACGCCCGTTTCGCTGATGTATTTGTTGAGCCGCATGGCGAAACCCAATTCAGGCGGCGCTTAGAAATGTGCCGATTTGTTTGGCGAAGGTTTTCGGGGCCGCGGCGAACAGGTCGCTCGCATAATCGTCAATATCGACAAACTTGCCGTTCGGCAACGCGGTCTTGAGCTTGGCCACGTCGTCGGGAGTTTCAAGCCGCGTGCGCATGATGAGGGCCGGTTGCCTGATCGTGGCAAGCCCCTCGGCGGCGGCCACGCCGGCCAATACCAGGCGCCGCACGAGAGTGGGTCTCGCTGCCGCAAGATCGAGCGCCACCCGGGCGCCGGTGTGGATACCCAACAGGTCGATCTGCCGGAGCCTTAAATCATCCGCGAGATCGGAAATGGCGCCTGCCGCATCGCTCGCGCTCGAGTTTGGCGAAGGATCGGATTCGCCGAGACCCGGCAGATCCGGCGCATAGACCGAACGCACGTCCGCAATCTCGGGTAAGAGTCGAGCAAAGGCGCGGCTGGAGCTCTGATCGGCGTGCAAGCAGAACAGCGTCACCTGTTCGTCGAATCCCCCGGTGGCCGGAAACGCCGTCCGGACGTGCAGTTGCCCAAATCGACAATCAAAATAGGCACGTCGAGTTCTCACGGCTTCCGCCGGCATGGTCAATTTCGAGTGCTTGGTCACGGATCCGGGCCCTCCAAAAGATGATCCTTTGCATTTAGGATACTCGACTCAGCGGCATGCCTGGGGCGCCGCCTCACATATGTTGTTGTTTTTGAGATACATTAATTTTCACACTTCTTAGCAATAGGGCTAGCTTCGGCGACAGAGCACGGCTAGAGTGTTGCTCGGACGCAATTGGGCTCAAGAGACAAAAGAAGACCGATCGTCGTCGAGCGCTCTTAAAAAAGCGCCACGAGAGGCATGGGGACTTGAAAGCCGGACCATATGGCCCGGCTTTTTTATTGCGGTGATTTATCCCACACGCGGGACATCGTGAATCCGCTCGAACGTCCCCCTCTGAAAATCACTTCCTCGACCAGCCGACCATCGTCGGAAATGCTGTAGTGCTCTTCGAACGGCGGACGATCTTCGTCTTGCTCGCTGCTGCGGACGATTAATGTTTTCTCGAGCCAGCCGCACTTGGGGGGCGGCGCCTCGCGCGCAGCCGGCAACGGTGCGTCCCGATCCGAGGCGTTACTGTGATGATGCGAGTTCTTGGCACCGCTGGGCTGACACACACGCGTCTGACCCAAAGAGGCGAACGTGAGAACGCCGCCCACTTGCTTGATGTCGAGTAGTTTCCCCGGGAATCGCGACGCATCGGACAGCGCGCTGACCGAGGGTGTCGCAGGCGGCGTCAGGCCCGGATAGCCGCTTGCCGGGCCTCCTCCACGGCCGCCGCGGCCGCCTCGCCCGGAATTGCTGGCGTTGTCCGCTGCGGAAGCCGCTTGGGCGTTGGCCAACTGCAGCAAATGCATGGGATCGTCGCTATCGGCCACATTGAGCTGCCAATGGCCGCTGAAATCCACACCGGGCGGCGGCGCCAAGTTCAGCCCGTCGCTGGCGCAAGCACTGATGAACACCACTGCCGCGAGAAGTGCGACGCGCATGTTGAAACCCCCTAAAACCCAGGGGAGAATCTTATAATGAATTCAACCGACGGAGTGATGTGCGCGGCGGGCCGATCGCAGATCGTTCGGGCCGCAGATCCAGACGCGGCCTTCGAAAGGCTGGAAGCAGACGCGTACACCTTCTGTACGCCGCATGGTTTGCGACCCGCAGGCAATCTTGCCATCGGCGAGATCGGCCTGGATTAGGTCGACCAGCGAGGCGCTGGGCTCGCCGGCATCGGTCGGCGGCAATGCGTGCGCGAGTATGCGGGCCTGCACCTCGTCGCGGTGAGCCGCGTTGCCAAGCACCGCACGCTTGAACTTGTCGAGCACCACCAGGACGGAACTCAATGTGTTGTCCGTCACATCGCTGGGCCGCCCGGTTCCCCCCATGAATTTTAGGTGCAGCAAGCCGCCCACACCCCGCCCTTCATCGTGCAGGCATAGCGCCAGGGCCCCGTGCAAATCCGCGATCAGGAGCATTGGCTCGGGCGAGACATGATAAGTGTCCGGTGCGACCGATACTTCCGTGAGATCTTTAGACAAAATGGGGCACCCTTTGTTACCGCCACGATGCTGCGCCGAACCTCAGATTCGCTCTGCCAAGCAAATCACGGTTTTTACCTATTGCAGAAGGAACTGTTGCGCGGATTGACAAGGATCGGCAATGACTGACAAGGATCGGCAGTCATAAGCTCATGTCGTACGGTAATTGGCGCGATTCAGGGCACGCAAAGTATCGTGTTGCCATGTATCGGTACGATCTCACCGACAAGACTCTCGTGCGCCAGCGGGTGGCGCAGTTTCGTGATCAAACGCAAAGGTTCCTGAGCGGTGCGTTAAGCGAGGACGAGTTCAAACTCCTGCGTCTGCGCAACGGCCTCTACATCCAACGCCACGCGCCGATGCTGCGCGTCGCGATCCCTTATGGGCTGCTATCGACGCGGCAGCTGCGCGCCTTGGCGAAAATCGCGCGCGACTACGATCGTCGCTACGGGCATTTCACGACGCGCCAAAATATTCAGTTCAACTGGCCCAAGCTCGAACAAGTTCCCGATATTCTCGAGGAACTCGCCGAGGTGGAGATGCACGCCATCCAAACCAGCGGCAATTGCATTCGCAACATTACCTCCGATCATCTGGCCGGCATCACGCCCGATGAGCTCGAGGATCCGCGGCCCTGGTGCGAAATCATTCGCCAATGGTCGACGTTTCATCCGGAGTTCACCTACCTGCCGCGTAAATTCAAGATTGCGGTCACGGGCGCGCCGCAAGACCGCGCCGCCTCGTTGGTACACGATGTCGGTGTGCACATCGTTCGCGGCCCGAACGGTGAATTGGGCTTCGAAATCCTCGCCGGAGGCGGCCTGGGCCGCACACCGATCATCGGCGAAGTCGTGCGGGAATTCCTGCCGCGCGAGCATTTGCTGTCGTACCTGACGGCCGTGCTGCGTGTCTATAACCTGGAAGGCCGCCGCGACAATCTGACCAAGGCGCGCATCAAGATTCTGGTGCGCTCCTTGGGGATCAAGGAATTCAAGAGGCGCGTCGAAGCCGAGTGGCAGCTGATCCGCGAAGAGGGCCTGCGCGTGGATGAGGCGCAGATTGCGCGGATGCAAAGTCATTTCCAACCGCCCCCCTACCGCGCGCTGCCGAACATTGCGCCCGACTCGGGCAGGGAAGCGGCCTTTCGCGCTTGGTATCGCTACAACACCACGGCGCATAAAGTGGCCGGCTATCGCGCCATATTCATCTCGCTGAAGAAGCCGGGCGTGCCTCCCGGCGATGCCACCGATACCCAAATGGACCTCATCGCCGATCTCGCGGATCGCTACAGTTTTGGCGAGGTACGCGTGACCCACACTCAGAATTTGCTGCTCGCCGATGTCGAGCAGGGCCGCGCCTACGAGCTATGGCAGCAACTCGATCGTGCGGGACTCGCCACGCCCAACATCGGCACGTTGACCGACATCATTTGCTGTCCGGGACTCGATTTCTGCAGCCTCGCGAATGCGGGCTCCATCGACGTCGCGAAGCTCATCAACGAGCGTTTCGACGACTACGACTATATCTACGATTTGGGCGAGATCGACATCAAGATGTCGGGCTGCATGAATGCCTGCGGACATCACCATGTCGGCAACATCGGCATTCTGGGTGTCGATAAGGGCGGCGAGGAGTGGTATCAGATCACCATCGGCGGCGCGGCCGGCGCCGACGCTTCCTTGGGAACGGTCATTGGTCCGTCGGTGCCGAAAGCGCAAGTTGCCGAAACCATTGAGCGCCTGCTGGAGGTGTACGTGGAGCAGCGGGGTTCAGAGGAGCGTTTCCTCGACACCGTGCGCCGCCTCGGCGTGAAACCATTCAAGGAGCGAGCCTATGCCGCGCCGATTGCTGCGTAACGCAGAGATTGTCGTCGACGAGTGGCGCTATGTTGCCGAAGCTGCGGATCCCGCTGCGCCGCTGATCGTAACCCTCACCCAGTGGCAGCTGGAGCCGGACATCTGGCTTGCACGCGGCACGCCCTTGGGTGTTGTGCTCTCGCCCGCAGATCGCGTGGAGCAGATCGCCGCGGACCTTGGAGTTTTCACGCTGATCGCCGCGCAATTCTCCGGACCCGGCGAAGGGCGCGGCTACACCCAGGCACGGCAGCTGCGCGAGCAGTGGAATTTCACAGGGGAGCTGCGCGCAACCGGTTATGTGCGCCGCGACCAATTGTTTTTCATGGCGCGCTGCGGCTTCAATAGCTTCGAGCTGCCCGATTCCGACATCGACGACGCCCGTGAGGCGTTCGCGACGTTCACCGCCGCCTACCAGCCTTCGAACGACGCCGGATTGGCGCATAAGCTGCGCAACACGGTCGCTGCGCCCAGCGCCTAAAGCTACGGAGTGTCGCGCAGCGGAATGACCAGATCCTTCAAGAGGCGGTCAATTTCCTCCTGCGTTTCCAGCTTTTCAACTTCCCGCACGAGCTTGCGCGGCAGATGCGGCGCCAACAGCTCGATGAATTCATACATGTAGGCGCGCAGCAGCGCGCTGCGGCGAAACCCGATCCAGGTGGTGTGGCCCTCGAACAAATGCGCGGCGTCGAGCACGACCAAATCGCCGTCGGTGACCGGATCGACCGCCAAGCGCGCCAGGATGCCGACCCCGAGACCGATCCGAACATAGGTCTTGATCACGTCCGAATCGCGCGCCGTCAAGGCCACATCCAGGGACAAGCCGGCGGTTTCGAATAATGCCGGCAGCGAGGAGCGCCCCGAAAAACTGAAAACGTAAGTCACGATCGGGTACTCGGCCAACTTCTTTAGCGTGAGCTTGCCGGCGGAGGCCAGAGGATGTCCGCGCGGCACCACGACCGCGCGATGCCAGCGATAGACCGGTAGGCGGATCAAGTGCGGGAATAATTCTTCAGAGCCCGTGGCGATCGCGAAATCCACGCGGTCGCGCGCCACCATTTCCGCAATCTGTTCGGATGTGCCCTGATGCAGATGCAGGCGCACCTTGGGGTATTTGCTGCGAAATGCGCCTATCACCTGGGGCAGCACGTAGCGCGCCTGAGTGTGCGTGGTGGCGATCGACAGGGTGCCGCCGTCGGCTTTGCGCAACTCGGCCGAAGTGCGCCGAATATTCTGCATCTCGCGCAGGATACTGCTGGCCCGCGAAATGATTTCCTCGCCCGCAGCGGTCGTGCGCGTGAGCGCGCGACCCTCGCGCTCGAACAATTGGAATCCCAGTTCCTCCTCCAGCAATTTCAGCTGGCGGCTGACGCCGGGCTGCGAGGTGTGCAGTTGCCGCGCTGCGGCCGTGATGTTCAGTCCATTTTCGTGAACTGCCACCAGATAGCGTAATTGCTGGAATTTCATCTAGTTCCTCGCGAGAGACGCCGGCGTTCAGGCCGCCGCGTTACCGCGCTAGCATATAAGGTTATCGCGCATGACGAACAGGCATGTACTCATGCCCGGGAATTCGTTTGGCGCTGGCGCGAAGCGCCCTATAGTGTCAAAAGGGCGCAACTGCGCGAAGTTTAAAATGCGTGCTAACCCAACAGCTTAGACGCCCCAACCGCTCGGGTGCCATAGGATCCGCCAAATGACTTACTTTCCGGCTTTCTTCGATCTTACGGCGCAAAAGGTTTTAGTCGTCGGCGGCGGCGAGGTGGCGTCGCGCAAGCTTGCCCTGCTTTTGCGGAGCGGTGCGAAAGTCACACTGGTGGCGCCCGAAATTCGGCCGGAAGTTGCCGCGCAAGCGGCCGCGGGCAAAATCAGCGTCGTGGTGCGCGAGTTCGTTCCGAGTGATCTTGATGGCGCGCGGCTGGTCATCGTCGCGACCTCGCGACGCGCCGTGAACCGCTGGATCGCCGCTTTAAGCGAAGCGCGCGGAATTCCGGTCAACGTCGTCGACGACCGCGAGGCCTCGCGCTTCATCGTTCCCGCCATCATCGATCGCGACCCCGTGCTGGTGGCGATCTCCACCGGAGGCGCCTCACCGGTGCTTGCGCGGCGCCTGCGTGAGCGGCTCGAAGCGATCATTCCGAAACGGCTCGGTAACTTGGCAGTGTGGCTGCAAGCTCTGCGGCGCGCCGCGCGACGGCGATTGCCCGGCATCGATGCCCGACGCCGGTTTTTCGAACACGTGGTGGATGGTGCGGCCGCGCGCCGTTTTGTGGAGGGCGACACGCATGGCGCCGAGAAATTGGCGCAGCAATTGTTGGCGCGGGCCTCAGGTTCTCCGCCGGAATCCGGCGAGGTCACGCTGGTCGGCGCGGGCCCGGGGGATCCGGAACTGCTGACATTGAAAGCGCTGCGGGCGCTGCAGGATGCCGATGTCATTTTGCACGATCGGCTGGTGCCGCCGGCCGTGCTCGACATGGCCCGGCGTGACGCACAGCGAATTTGCGTGGGCAAGGCTGCCGGCGGCACCGGCAGCACACAAGCCGAAATCAACGCGCTGCTCATCGAGCACGCCTTGCAGGGTATGCGTGTCGTGCGACTGAAGGGCGGCGATCCTTTCATTTTCGGTCGGGGCGGCGAAGAACTCGAAGCGCTTCAAAAGGCCGGCATTCGTTTTTCTGTGATTCCCGGCATCACGGCCGCGGCCGGCTGCGCCGCCTACGCCGGCATACCGCTGACCCATCGCGATCACGCGCACAGCGTCACGTTCATCACCGGCCATGGGGATGACGACGGGCGCGAGCCTGATTATCAAGCCTTGGCGAAGCCCGGAATCACCGCCGTGTTCTACATGGGACTCGCTCGCGTGCAGCATATCGCAAGCAGCTTGGTGCGGCACGGCGCGCCGGAAACCCTGCCGGCCGCGCTCATTGCGCAGGGCACGCTTGAAAACCAGCGCGTCATTACCGGGACTCTGGCCACTATCGCCGCCGCCGCCGCGCGCGCCGGTCTTCAGTCGCCGACGCTTTTGGTGGTGGGCGAGGTCGTCTCTTTGCACGACTCGCTGGCATGGTTCAACACGGGCGCGCAGCTGGAAGTTTCCCAGTCGGCGTAATCTTTGGGTTGGCGCAATCTTTGGTTCGGCGCAAACTTTTGTTCAGCGCGATCTTTTGTTCGGCGCGATCAGGCGATCGCCTCGCCAAAGCCGCGCTCGGCGATCCACGCCTTGTTGAACAATCGCGATTGATACTTGGCGCCGCCGTCGCATAGCACCGTGACAATGGTGTGGCCGCGGCCCAGCTGTTTGGCGAGGGTGACCGCGGCGGCCACATTGATTCCCGAGGTACTGCCAAGCAGCAACCCCTCTTCGCGCAGCAGCCGATACACGAAATGCATGGTTTCCGCATCCGTGATGCGCAGCGCGTCATCGATTGGCGCGCCTTCGAGGTTTGCCGTCACGCGTCCGGTGCCGATTCCCTCGGTGATGGACGATCCGCCGTCGGATTTCAGCTCGCCATCCTTGAAGTAGTGATATAGCGCGCTGCCCGGCGGATCCACGAGCACAATGCGCACGGCGTTGGATTTGGATTTCAAATAGCGGGCGGTACCGGCCAATGTGCCGCCCGTGCCGGTTGCCGCACAGAAGGCGTCGAGCTTGCCGCTGGTATCGCGCCAAATTTCCGGTCCCGTCGACTCGAAATGCGCGTCGCGGTTCGCGGTATTGTCGAATTGATTGGCCCAGATGGCATCGGGCAATTCTTGGGCGAGGCGGCCGGCGACCTTCTGGTATTGGTTGGGATTGCTGTAGGGCACCGCCGGGACTTTCCGCAGCTCTGCGCCCAGCGCCTCGATGATTTGATACTTCTCGGCCGCCTGATTGTCCGGCATGACGATCACGCACTTATAGCCTCGTGCGTTACAGACGTGCGCCAGGCCGATTCCGGTGTTGCCGGCGGTCCCCTCGACGACAGTGCCGCCGGGCTTCAACGTGCCGCGCCGCTCGGCCTCCAACACGATCCATTTCGCCGCGCGATCCTTTACCGAGCCACCCGGGTTCATGAACTCGGCCTTGCCTAAAATCTCGCAGCCGGTCTCATCGCTCAAGCGCCGCAGGCGAATCAGGGGTGTATTGCCGATCGAGCCGGTAAAGCCATCTTTGATTTTCATCAGTGCGAATTTAAGCGATTCCGCGCTCAAAACGGTGATTTTAGAAAAAAGAGTCCCCGGACTGGCCGGGGAATTCGAGTGGAACAGGTGCTAGGGATGTGACCCTACACGTCCGTTAGTGGCTGATACGCGGCACAAAAGTGCCCAAACGTTCGACCTTGTTTGTGTCTTCCAGTGTTGCTAGTAAGTAACGCTGGTAATAAACACGAACCGCTTCGTCAGCACTATCATAGGCGATACCGTAGATAAATCCAATAGTTAACGCTTTTTAATTAGATTTTGCTGCGCTATGTCAAATGTGTTGCCAATTGGTGACAAAACAACACTTAAGGCCAAACGGACGCTTTCGCCTCAAAGTCTTCGGAACTGGCCTGCACCACGCAGAATCGCTGACCGGTCGGCGCCTCCATGACCCACCAGGTGCGAATCATTTCGATGCGCTTGGCCCCGAGTTTCTCCAGCCTTGTTACCTCGGCCTCGACATCGTTGGTCTCGATATCGAGGTGAACCCGGCTCGGATGACTCACCGCCTGGACTTCAATGTTCAGGCCATGCTGGTTGTCTTCCAACCGCTTGTAGATCTCGCCCTCGCCGGGCGGCAGGGCGCGCACCGGCATCCCCAGCGCGCTTCCCCAGAAATCGGCCGAGCGATCCAGGTCCAAGGTCTCGCAATCGATGATGAAGCCGGACAGTTTGCTTTTGTGCATGCGTTGCTCCAAATTCGCGAATCTCACGCGAGGCTCTCATGAAATATCTACATACGATGGTGCGGGTGACGGACATCGAGCGGTCGCTGCGCTTCTATCGCGACGCGCTCGGCCTGAAAGAATTATCGCGCAAGGATTATCCGCAGGGGCGCTACACGCTGGTTTTTTTGGCGGCGCCGGGCGATGAGGCGGCGCAGGTCGAACTGACGCACAACTGGGATCCCGAGGAATACTCGGGCGGCCGCAACTTCGGCCATCTGGCCTATGCCGTTGACGACATCTACGCCGCCTGCAAACGCCTCATGGATCATGGCGTGACCATCAACCGGCCGCCGCGCGATGGGCGCATGGCCTTCGTGCGTTCGCCGGACAACGTATCGATCGAACTGTTGCAGAAGGGCCCTGCGCTGGCACCCGCCGCGCCTTGGGACAAAATGCAGAATGTCGGCCAGTGGTAACGCCGGCGAAGTGATATTGACTAGAACATTTCCGAGGCGTCGGGGACCTGGCCCGCGACCTCGGTGCGCGAGGCAATGTGATCGCCGGTGATCATGTCGCTGTAGCCTAAGCCCGGGCCCACCATGGGATAGACGCCGGCGTCGCGGTCGATGATGACCTCGAGAAACGCCGGCCCCGGGTACTGGATGAAGTCTGAGATAACCCGCGGCACATCGGCCTTCTGATCGAGGCGCACTGCATATTTGAATCCGTCGGCCTTCGCCGCTTTGACGAAATCCTTGGTATGCAGGCTCTTGTCGCTGGCGCTCATGCGGCCCTTGTGAAACAGCTTCTGCCATTGCCTGACCATGCCGTCGCCGAAATTGTTGAGCACCACCACCTTGATCGGCAGGTCATAGGTGGTGACCGTTTCCAGCTCCCCGATGTTCATGCGGATGCTGGCGTCGCCGTCGAAGTCGATGACCAGACGGCCGCGTTGTGCGAATTGCGCGCCCACCGCCGCCGGCAAGCCGAATCCCATGGTTCCCATGCTGCCCGACGTCAGCCATAACCGCGGGCTGCGAAAGTCGAAGTACTGCGCGGCCCACATTTGATGCTGCCCGACCCCTGTCGTGATGATGGCCTCACCCCGCGTCAATCGATTGATTTCCTCGATGACGTAGTACGGCTGAATGAAGGTGCTGTTGCGATCGTAGTTCATGGCGTGCTTCGCGCGCAGCTCGCTGCAGTGCCGATGCCAAGCCGACCAATCCCGCTTGAAGTCGTTCGCCTTGCCGTAATCCATCAATGCGCGCAGCGCGTCGGGCATGAGGCCCACATGATGCCAATTCACGCGCTTCACTTTGTCGATCTCGGACGCATCGATGTCGAAGTGCGCGATGAACTTGGCGCGGCCCGCAAATTTGGACACGTTGCCCGCGACGCGATCGTCGAATCGCGCACCAAAAGCGAGCAAGCAATCGCAGTCATCGACCGCATAGTTGGCAAACGCGGTGCCGTGCATGCCCAGCATGCGCATGGATAGGGCATCGGTGGTGTCCACCGCGCCGATTCCCATCAGGGTGGTCACCACGGGAATCTGAAACTGCCTCGAGAATTCGCGCAACGCATCGGCGGCACCGGCATTGATCACCCCGCCGCCCGCATAAATCAGCGGACGCTTCGCGGCAAGCAGGGCGGCGAAAAAATTGGCACAGGCAGCCGGCGCCAGGGTGGCGGCTTCCAGCCGGGACATTCGCTGCCGGTAGCCTGGGACTGCCAGGCGGCCGGAGCCATGGAACACGCCGGACCAATTTTGCACATCCTTCGGCACGTCGAGCACCACAGGACCCGGTCGGCCGGTGCGCGCAATCTCAAATGCGGTGCGCACCGTGGCCTCGAGCTTGTCAGGGTCAGTGATCAGAAAAACATGCTTGGCGACCGCGCCCATGATGGACGGCACCGGCGCTTCTTGAAATGCATCCGTGCCGATCGCCGATGTGGGGACCTGGCCGCAGATGACCACAATGGGAACCGAGTCCGCCATACAGTCGCGCACCGGCGTCACGGTATTCGTCGCGCCGGGTCCCGAAGTCACCAATGCCACGCCCACCCGACCGCTCGCGCGCGCGTAGCCGGCCGCCATGAAGGCGGCGCCTTGCTCGTTGGCCGGCACAACCAGCGGCATCGCCGAATCGTGTTCCTGATTGAAGCGAAACACGGCATCATAAATTGGCAATATCGCGCCGCCGCTATAGCCGAAAACGGTGTCGACGCCCTCGTCGGCCAAGACCTGAACGAGTATGTCCGCACCGCTCATGACGACGCCGGCTTGCGGGTGCGCAGCTTGATTTTGCTTGTCGGTAGGGTCCTTCACGCGGAAAGACTAGCAGTTCTGTCCCTGGCGCCCAAGCAGGATGCTCCCGTATCCTGAGAGCCTACTCAGACAGGCTCCAGCCAAATGCGTCACGTCATCGCGATTCTCCTGCAAAATGAAGCCGGCGCGCTCACCCGCGTCACCGGATTGATATCCGCGCGCGGCTATAACATCGAGTCGCTTTCCGTCGCGCCGACCAATGATCCCACCGTCTCGCGGGTGACTTTGGTGACCACAGGATCGGACGCCGTGATCGCGCAGATCAACGCACAGCTGCTCAAGCTCGTGGATGTGGTCGCGGTTGAGGACATGACCAGCGGCGACACCCTGGCGCGCGAATTGCTGCTGATAAAATTGCGGCTCTTTGCGCAGCACGTCGATTCCGCCGCCGCTTTGGTGCGCCGCGCGGCAGGCAGAGTGCTATCCTCCAACCCCTCGATTTATATCGTTGAACTGGCGGGCACGGAGCTCGAGATCGGCGAATTCATCGCGCGCCTAGGCGCACTGGGAGAAATCATCGAGGTGGTGCGCAGCGGAGTCGTCGGCATTGCGCGCGGTAACCCAATTGAGGATATTTAAGCGTTATGCCTGAACTTGAAGTCACGCCGGAACACGCCGCTGATCCGAACACCCGACGCGTCGGTATTTTAGTGGGCGTCGTCGGCATCCTCTTGTCGGTGGTCACGATCGCCTCGCACCGCGCGCATACCGACGCGGTCATTCACCGCACCGAGGCGAACGATCAGTGGAGCTACTACCAAGCGAAGAAAATCCGCGAAAACACCGAAGAGGTGGCGGTCTCGCTCCTCAGAAGCTTGGGCACCGATCCTGCCAAGATCGAGTCCGTGGCGCCAAAGCTCGAGGCCGCGCGTGCCAAGTACGCCGCGGACGCGGAAAAGATCCAAGATGAGGCGAACGCGAAGGATAAGGAAACCAAAAAAGAGGAGCGCCGCGCGCTGTTTTTTGATATCGGCGAAGGACTGCTGGAGCTCGGTCTGGTGTTGTGCTCTCTGTATTTTTTGGCGCGCAAGGTGTTCTTCCCCGTCTTCGGCGTGCTCGCAAGCCTGGCGGGCACCATCTTGGGCATCTTGGGTTTCATGCTTTGAGAAGCTTTCTGGCCTGGCTCTCGCTCTGCGCATGGGCAATGGGTGCCTGGGCTGCTGACACCGCGGCGATTTCGCGCGTGGAGGCGCGCTCGAACGATCTATTGGCCGTGGGCGTGGTCCACGACGACAAGATGATCATTCACGTGAGCCGCCTGGCTGACAATGCGCCGGTACGCGATGCGGCGATCACCGTGTTGCTGCGAGGCACGGTGCACCCGACGATCGCGGAGGCCGATGGCAGCTATTTCCTGCAAACACAGGACCTCGCGCTGCCCGGCTCCGCGGCCGTGAACTTTCAAATAGATCAAGGATCGACCAAGGAAAGCCTCAGGGGCACGCTGGATATCGGATCCCAGCCCGGGCCGTTGGACGACAAGAACAGCAGCCGCCAGCTGTGGTGGTGGGTGCTGAACTTCGCCGTATGCGGGGCGGCTGTGTGGCTTTTCTCGAGGCGGCGCAAGGCGGCGAAGGACTAGACTTCGGCGGTGTGATATAGATCGGCTCGAGTTCTCGCCTGGCAAGCGCTACACCGGTCAAAATCACGGCGCCGAGATGCTAGAAACTCTGCATCGTCTGCACCAAAAATTGGAATTTCTGGATTCCTGCCGCATCGTTCAACGGAAAGGCAAAATCGATGTGCAGCACGTTCCCCAGTCCTGAGCGCGTATTGCCCAAGCGCAGTCCGAAGCCTACGTCCTTGAGCAGGCCCGGATCGCTGTTGCCGACCACGCCGGTGCCCCAGGTCCGGCCTACGTCCGCGAACACGGCGCCGCCCACGCGCACCAGGCGGAACGGAAACCAGTCGGTGAAAACTCGCTGCTCAACGGTGAAGAGGGCTCGCGAGGTGCCCGACTCGAAGCGCAGGGGATAACCGCGCAGGCCGTTGTCGCCGCCGAGAAGCAGCTGCATGTCGGGGTCCAGCCGATAGGTGGTGGTTCCGGAGAATGCCGCGTACAGCAGCCAGTCTTCGCGCCATCGCCAGTAATACTTGGCGGCGGCGTCGGCAATCAAATTGCGCGCGTGGCCCTCTTCCAAGCGCGAAGAAAAGTCGCTGGTTAGAAACAACTGCTGTTCGTGGGGCAGGTCGAACCCATGCAGCGCCTTGGCGCTCAGCATGACGGCGTCGCGGTCGGCCCCAAAGCTGTCGCTTGAATAGCCGATCTCTCCGGCAACTTCGGTGCCGAAATACAGGTCTTCGGCGCGGCCGATCTGATTCTCATCGCCGACCTTCTTGTATGCGTCCTGGAGAAAGTCGAACCCCGTAAAGGGGTAGGACAGCGTTCGATCAGGCGGCAGAATCCTTGCCGGCAGCGTCGTAATCGGCGCCGGCAGGAACAAGTTGCGGTCGTAGCGCACGCCGAACGTCCAACGCTTGGTCCAACCGTCGATCAGGCCGGCTGAAACGCCACCACTCAATTCATAGGAGGTTTCGCTGTCGTTGAATTGGTCGACGATATTGCCGAGGTTGTAGCGCGAGATCGTGCGGTCGAAACTGATGGCAGAGATTTTTGTGCTCCATGGGGCATCCAGCGAATAAAAGGGCTGCCCCAGCAACACCGAGCGCTGCGACCCGTCGCTGGAATCCGAATAGGCAAGCGACGAGGTCCAGTGCGATCCGAGCACATTGGGGTCCAGCCAGGCCACGGTGTCGCTGGTGCGATCCACGGTGCTGCCGCGGGAGATCTGCAGCGTCTTTCCCCATCCTAGAAAATTCGTGTCCTGCAGATTGAATTTGGTGTCGTTCGTTCCGCCCGAGCGGGCGAAGGAAATGCCCGGACTCAAGGTCCAGACATCCTTGGTGATGACCCGGATATCGACTTTGCCGTCGGCATAATGCACCGGCACGATGCGGGCGTCATACACGTACGGCAACAAGCGCAGCGCCCGTTCGGTCTCGGCGAGTTTGCGCGCGCGATATTTCTCGCCGCTCGCGAACAACAACTGCGCTTGGATGGTTGCATGCTTGGTGCGGACATGCAGGCGATCGGCCAGCCGAAACAGTCCGTTTGTCTCGCGTGGATCGCTTTCATCGAAAATATTGCGAGTGGCGATTTCCACCCGGCCGATGACCGCCCCCGCCGCCTCGAGCGCGGCATCGCTCGGCACATCGGCCGGGCGAGGCTCATCGATACTCGTGTGTTCCTTGTCGGTGAGCTTCGCCGCAAATGCCGCTGGCGCAATTGCTGCTGTCAGGACGGTGAATGCAATCAGGCATTCCCCGCCGACGCGCCTCATCCGACCAACGGTCTACAGGGCGGCGTCGTCGCTCTCGCCGGTGCGAATGCGCAAAACTCGCAGGATGTCGGTAACGAAAATCTTGCCATCGCCCACCTTCCCTGTTTTCGAAGCCCCCACGATGGCCTCCATCACTTGATCGACCAGTTCGTTTTTTACGGCAACTTCGATGCGGGTCTTCGGCACAAAGTCCACGACGTACTCTGCGCCACGGTACAGCTCAGTATGTCCGCGCTGCCGGCCAAATCCCTTGACCTCCGTCACAGTCATGCCGGAAACGCCGATTTCGGACAGCGCCGCGCGCACGTCATCCAGCTTGAAGGGTTTGATGATCGCGGTAATCAATTTCATTCTAGACTCCGGTCGGGGGCAGTCTGGGTAATACTATTACGATTCCCTTGGGGGGTGCACGTGATCTCTACAATACACTAATGCCCCGCATCACCTTCATTGAGCCGGATGGCGTCCGGCACGAGATAGACGCGCCTGTCGGCATCACCCTGATGGAGGCGGCCAAACAAAACGGCGTCAAGGGTATTCTCGCGCTATGCGGCGGCGCCTGTGCATGCGGCACCTGCCATGTCTATGTCGATGCGGCATGGCTGCCTATGCTTGGCGCGCGCGAGGAAATGGAAGAAGGCACGCTGGAGAGCGCCTGGCAACCGCGCGACAATAGCCGCCTGAGCTGCCAGATTCATGTCACGGCAAATCTCGAGGGGCTCGAGGTGAGGGTTCCGCAGCACCAGGGAGATACATAGGCGATGTTTGGCATAGTAATTCACGGCGGCGCCGGCACTTTGCCCCGGGCCGAGATGAGCGGCGATTCGGAACGCAAGTACCGCGCCGGCCTGACCGAGGCGATCGATGCGGGTTATGCCGTGTTGCAAGAAGGCGGCACCAGCCTGGACGCGGTCAGCCGCGCGGTCATGCTGCTCGAAGACAATCCCCTGTTCAATGCCGGACGCGGCTCGGTGTTCACGCTCGACGGCCGCAATGAAATGGACGCCTCGATCATGGAAGGGCGCACTTTGAAGGCCGGCGCCGTTTGCGGCCTCACGCGCATCCGCAACCCGGTCGGGCTCGCGCGTGCGGTGATGGAGAGATCGGAACACGTCATGCTGGCGGGCGCCGGCGCCGAGGAGTTCGCCGCGAGCCAAGGCATCTCGTTCGTGCCGCAAAGTTACTTCCATACGCCCGAGCGCTGGCAGCAATTGGAGCGAATTCGCGCCGGAGAATTTGGACTTTCCGGGCACACCATTTCGCATGTCGGCACCGTCGGGGCGGTTGCGCTGGACACTCACGGCCACTTGGCCGCGGCGACTTCGACCGGCGGCATGACCGGCAAGCGCTTTCAGCGCATTGGTGATTCGCCCATCATCGGCGCCGGCACCTATGCCGATGACCGTTCATGCGCGGTGTCGGCGACCGGACACGGCGAGGTTTTCATCCGGGCCGCCGTTGCGCACGATGTCTGCGCACGCATGCGCTTCGGCGGCCGGAGCGTCGGCGAAGCGGCGCGGCAGGTGATTTTCGGGGAACTCGCCGCGCTCGGCGGCGAAGGCGGCGTGATCGCAATCGACGCGCACGGAGAAATCGCCATGGAATTCAACTCCGAGGGGATGTTTCGCGCCAGTAAAAAGGCCGGCGAAGAGACGCAGATCGCCATCTATCGCTAGCAGCCTGTCGGGGCAGGCGCCCTCTACGCGTCGACGTTGTGACGGCGTTTTTCGAAGCGTCCAGTGCGCATCGTGGCGTACTCGGCTTCCATGACGATGACGCGGTTTCTGCCCTCTTCTTTGGCGCAGTACAAGGCTTCGTCGGCAAGTTGGATCAAACCTTCGAGTGTTCGGTTTGCCGCCGGCAATATAAATGCCGCGCCGATGCTGATCGTCAGCCGGCTCGCGACCTTCGACGCGTCGTGCGGAATGTTCAGCTCGGCGATGGAACGCTGTATGCGCGTCAGCACCTCGGCGACGTATTCGCGGCTCGCCTCGTACAGCACGATGGCAAATTCCTCGCCGCCGTAGCGCGCCACGAAGTCCAGAGGCCGCCGCGCGCACTGGCTCAAAGACACCGCGACCGCGCGCAGGCACTCGTCGCCGGCCTGGTGGCCATAACGGTCGTTGTAATCCTTGAAGCAGTCGACGTCCGCAAGCAGCACGGCGATGCGCTCCTCTTCCCGCACGGCTTGCTGCCAAACACGCGCAATGTGCTGATCGAACATGCGGCGATTCTGGATGCCGGTCAGGCCGTCGCGCGCAACCATTTCGCGGAGCAGACATGCCTCCAGGAAACGCAGACGGCTGGTCTTTTCGTGCACGTAGGTGACCGATGCGCAGAACAGGTTGGCTGCGACGAGAGCGAGCGCGCAGTAGCTGAAATCTCGGCCCGGCAATTCCAGCACGATGCCGGCGGCAAGATAGGCCAGCATCACGATGACGTTGGCTGCAACCGCGTGGTAGAAAATCAAGCCGCTCATGAAATAGATGAATACGATGCTAAGGATCACGCAGGGAATCAGCAATGAGACGCCGTCCCGCGCGGCGATGATTTGGATTGCGGCGACGCTCAAGCCAAAGAGGGTCATGATGACGATGGTCAAAGGCGCGTGAATCCGCTGACGCTGCGGCGAGAAACTGCTCGCGAGGCCGATGAGCAGGATCGGAATGATCACCATGAGCTGAATGCGGCTGGGGATGCGATCGAGTTTCGGACCCAGGACCATCGCGTCCATCGCTGAAAATGCGATTGCGATGAGGATCGCGAGACAGAGGTTCACGCGCGTATGCAGCAGATTCTCGTCGAAATTTCTGCGCCTGAACTCAGCCTCGAGTTCGCCGTCGAAGGTGAGCCACGGAAATCCCGCCCGCAGCTGCCGCGCATGGGGCGAATTGGGTAGATCTTCGGTGGAAAGCCCTTGGGCAGTGCTCATGCGCGTCACGGTACCTACCTGAAGTCATCCGCTCAATGACCTGGGGCGCTTTTTGGAGAGGCAACGCCGCCCGGCCCGCACTACATTATGTCAAATGGCGGCTCAATCGGCTAAATAATGCGCGAGATAGGTGTCGAAATCGGTGCTGTCGGAGGCCTCGATCGCGCCTTGCGCTTCGAGCGAATCGCGCGCCTCGGTCGCAAACTCGCTGAGCCGGCTCTCGTTAGGCGGATACAGTCCTAGAAAGTAGTCTTTGTGAAGTTTGGACATGCGTAGCGCCAACTGAAAAAAAGTCTCGCCCGTTTGCCGCATCTCTGCCAGCAGGCGCGCGGAGGGCGTCCGCTCCACATCGTCTATCTTGGCGCGTTGTTGCTCGAGCGCCGAAGTGTAGGGACGCGCGGCCTCGCCATGGTCGAGCATTTCACACAATCCTTGCATCGAATCGAGAAGCTCTCGGGCCCAGTCGGTCATGGGGAAGCTGCGCCCTTCCCGGCTCAGCTTCAGGCCGGGTTCACGGCCGCGCCTCGCAACCAAAAGATGATTCGCATCCAGCGCGGATTGTTCGCCGATGCTGATCGGCGCGCTATCCCGCAGCAGGCACAGCGCCAGAAACGCTTCGAGGAAGCGCAGCTTGTTTTGATTGACGCCGACCGGATCGAACGCGCTGACGTCGAGCGCGCGTACCTCGACGTATTCCACGCCGGCCCGATACAGCGCCTTGGTCGGCCGTTCGCCCGAGCGTGCAATGCGCTTCGGGCGAATGAAACTGTAGTACTCATTTTCGATCTGCAAAATGTTGGCGTTGAGCTGCTGGTACACGCCGTTGACCTTCACGCCGAGCTTCTCGTACGGCGGGTATGGCGTGGCGATCGCCCGGGATAAATCGCGCACGTACTCGGACAAACTATTGACCGATACGCTCAAGGTCGATTGATTCTTGTTGCGATAGCCGATGTCGCTCATGCGCAGCGAAGTGCCGTAAGGCTCGTACCCCGTGTCGGCGTCGAGCACGGCCAGCGTATTTTCGCGTCCTGCAAAAAAGCTGTTCGAAACCGCCGGCGAGGTGCCGAACAAGTACAGCACCAGCCAACCATAACGACGGTAGTTGCGCAGCACACCGAAATACTGCTCCGAAATGAATTCCTGCAGCGGCTGCTTCGATTGATTGACCGCCTCGAGCACGCCCCACAATCTCGGACTGAACGAGTAGTTGAAATGCACGCCGGAGATCGCCTGCATGATGCGCCCGTAGCGCACGCCCAAGCCATGGCGATAGACCGTCTTCATGCGCCCGACGTTCGAGCTGCCGAACTGCGCCAGCGGTATGCTCGCGTCGCCGTCGATGGCGCTGGGCATGCTCGTCGCCCAGAGCAACTCGTCGTTCAAGTGGCGGTATACGAACTGATGAATATCGCAGAGGTATTGCAGCAGTTCCCAAGTCTCGCCAAACGGCGGCGTCACCAGTTCGATCAGCGACTCGGAAAAATCCGTCGTGATATGTTCATTGGTGAGCGGCGCTCCCAATGCTTCCGGATGGCGGGTCTGCGCAATGACGCCGTCGGGGGACACGCGCAATGACTCTTTCTCGACGCCCTTGCGCCCGCCGCGCAAGATGGCTCTTTCGCCCGAATTGATAAGTCCCGCAAGGCGTTTTTCGAAGTTCTTATCCACCACGTTGCGCAACGTTATCCCCGGTTGATTCTTTACGGCAGTTCGGCGACGACTTCGATCTGTACAAGAAACCCGGGATCCACCAGGCGCTGCACTTGTACCCAGGATGTGGTCGGTAGCCGTTCCTTGTCGTAGAACTCAAAGCGCAAATCCGAGGCTTTTAGCAATGCGTCCATATCCGTCGTGTAAATCGTTTCTTTGACAACTTCTTCGAAGTCGGCTCCATGGGCCGCAAGAGTGCGGCGTATATTGGAATAAGCGGCGCGCATTTGTCCGGCCATATCGCCGGCCGCAACCAGCCGCCCGTTCTGATCCGCGGCCACCGAGCCGGAAATATACAGCGTTTTGTCGATCAGGACGGCTTGCGAGTAACCGAAGTCCTTCTCGTAAGGGTTGAGGTGAAATACCCGCTTCACCCGCATCGGCGGCGCCTCGGGCTCGCGCTCGCAGGCGCTGAGGGCGAGCGCGGCGATGCAGGCGATCAGCACGAGGCGGCGCACCGTGGGCTTTTGTTCAGCGTTGGGCCGTGGGCAAGCCTTCAGCACGGGAGCGCAGCGCACGCAGCATTCTGGGCAGATCTTTTCGCAGCACCGTTCGCACGACCCAGTGCGGCACCCAGAAGCCCGGCGCCAAATCGACCGAATAGTGTGCAATCGTATAGTCGCCGTCGCTCTTCAGTTCCCAGGAGCCCCGTAAGGTTCGAAGATCCCCGGAAATCCGTTCGATTGTCACCATCGCCGGTCGATCGTACGTCGCGCGAATGACATAGGTTAACTTCGGTACGTACCAAGAATAGTTCATGACGTGGCGAATTTTTTGCCACGACTGATCCTGCGCGGTCTCGAGCACATCGCAAATCTCGAGTCCCGGCACCATCCGCAACGATTCCGGACAGCTCGTTATCAGCGACCACACGGCTTCGCGGCTCGCGTGAATCCGCACGGTGGCGCTGGCGCTGCCGGTCTGTTCGGCCGGGTCCAATGACACCGAGATTGCGATATCGTTGCCGGCGGAGACATCGGCGCTGAAATTCGCGGCCCGGGCCGCGCCGCTCACCAGCAGAACTGCAAATATGAATAGGGTGCGCACCAGGTAGTCTGACTCCGGCTGAACAATATTGTTGGTACCAATTCGCAGCTACGCGGTTGATTTCAGGAAAACCCTTCATTTGGAAGCGTCCATCCAACTTTTCATTTTTGCCTCGAGAATGTCCAGCGGCATCGCACCCCCCTGCAGAACCTGCGAATGAAATTCCCGAAGATCAAAGCGGCCGCCCAGCGTCTGTTCTGCTCGCGCACGCAATGCGCGAAACTTCATCGCACCCGCGCACGCCAACGCCTCTGCAGGACTGGCCGCGTACCCGTCAATCAGAGATTGGGCGTCGACATCATCGACTCCAAGATGAGTGCGAAGATAGTCAAAAGCCTGACCTCGCGTCCAGCCTTTCGCGTGCAAACCGGTGTCGACCACCAAACCAACGGCGCAGCGCCGCATCGTGGCAGCCGCGTCCAGTTTCGCCGATTCGTCGCCGTACAGCCCCAACGTATCCCCGAGCGAGGCGGCGTATAGACCCCAGCCTTGCGTAAAGGCAGCCTCGGCGCCGAAGCGCCGGAACCGCGGCAGGTCCGCTTGCTCCTGCTGAAGGGCGATTTGAAAATGCTCGCCCGGCAAGCCTAGCTGCAGGAAACCGGCTATCGAGAGGGTCCTCGCCGCCCTGCCGGTACTCACAAGAAGGATGCCTGCGCCGGGTGGACCGGCCTGGTAGTACAACGATGCAGCAGGCCGGGGCAGCCAGTCAGTGCCTTGAATCTCGAGATCCGACTTCGGAATCTGGGCAAATGCTTGAGGCAGCGCGGCCTGAACCTGGACCTGCAACTCCTTGTAGGCGCCCACCAGTCCAGTCGCGGCAACGGCTGCCGCCTCGTGCGGCGGCGCCTCTCCCAGGCGTTCGAGCTCAGCCGCGCCCATGCGGCTGATTTCATCGGGCGAGAGCGCACTGCTGGTCGCCCTTTTCACCAAAAATGCGTACCACTCACGGCCCAGCGGCAGTTCCGACAACGCGAGGCTCGTTCTCGCGCGTGGCAGGTATTCCTTTTGCAGAAAATCATGCAGCGCGCGATTGGCGGGCAGCAATTTCTCGGCAATCGCGCGGGTTAAGTCCGCGGTTAGCCGCGCCCGCTGCGGATCCTTGATGCTCTCCGGCATGGAACGCAGGGGCGCATAGAACACATTCGCGGAGTCATCCACGCCGAGACGCTCGAGGATTGGAAGCATGCGTTCGACCACGGAGCGAGGCGATGTATAGCCGCGGCGCATCCCTTCGCGCATGTTGGCCGTGGCCTGCTGCGTCCAACGCACGTAATCGTCAATGCGCCTCAGCCAATTCTCGTACTCGGTGCCGTTGGCAGCGGGCCGCTGCGCCAGTTCCGCGGCCTGCGCCGCGAGTTGCTGCGTCATTCCGCCGAACGGATCGATGGGCAACAACTCGTTCGGAAAGGTAAAAGCCTCGATGCTCATCTCGCGCCGACTGCGAAAAATGTCGTAGGTCAACCGCGACGGCGCGTCCAGGGTGTCGCGCGAAACGCCGAGCAATTCGCCAAGATAGCGGCGCTCGACATTCAATGAATCCGCGAGCAATTGCGGTGAAATGCCATCCTCCAGGCGTTCATCCCAGTAACGCTCGACAATTCGATTTAGTTGACCGGCCGGCGGCGGCGCTTTTGCCGCCGCCGGGGCAGGTGGGGACGGCGCGCCGCAGCCGGCCAGCGCAAAAAACGCAATCCCGCACCCGACCTTCGAAGAAAATCCGCTCATGCATGGATTATATGCTGGCGCGTAGGTCCATAATTCGCGTACTTACCGCTAAACGGAGGCAGCTATGTTGGTAGGAGCGAGTCCGCGACGCGTCGCGATTGTCGGCGGCGTACGTATCCCGTTCGCACGCGGCAACGGCGCCTACGCGCAGGTGGGGAATCAAGAGATGTTGATTGCTGCGTTACGCGGCGTGGTCGAGCGATTTGGCTTGCGCGGTCAGCGCGTCGATGATGTCGCAGCCGGCGCCGTGATCAAGCATTCCAGTCAGTGGGACTTGACGCGGGAATCGGTGCTCGGGTGCGGGCTCGCGGCGGAAACGCCGGGACTGGATTTGCAGCGCGCCTGCGGCACCAGCCTGGAGGCGGCGATCCTGCTGGGCAACAAGATTGCGTTGGGGCAGATCGATTGCGCCATTGCCGGCGGGGTCGACACCGTGAGCGACCCGCCCGTGGTCTATCCCCGGAGTTTTCAGCAACTCCTGCTGCGCAGTTATCGCGGCAAGACCGCCATGGCCAGAATCAAGCCTTGGTTCGGTTTGCGCCCGAAAAACTTCCGCCCGGTTCTGCCCGGGGTGACGGAGCCGCGCACCGGCCTGTCGATGGGCGAGAGCACGGAGCTCATGGTCAAAACGTGGGGCATCACGCGCGCGGAACAAGATCAACTGGCCCTGGAAAGCCATCAAAAAGCCGCTGCCGCTTACGCTGCAGGGTTTTACAAGGACCTGGTCATCGAATATCTGGGATTGACCCAGGACAATAATATCCGCGCTGATTCCACCCTGGAAAAACTCGCGCGGCTGCAGCCATCCTTCGATTTTTCCGGAGCCGGCACCTTGACCGCGGGAAATTCCTCGCCCTTGACCGATGGCGCCTCCGCCGTGTTGTTGGCCTCCGAGGCGTGGGCCCGCGAGCGCAACCTTCCGGTGCTGGCTTACTTGAGTTATGGCAAGGTCGCGGCGGTCGACTACATCGAAAAGAAAGAGGGATTGCTCATGGCTCCCGCCTACGCGGTGCCTCGAATGCTGAGCGATGCGAAATTGAAGCTCCAGGACTTTGACTTCTACGAAATACACGAAGCATTCGCCGGACAGGTGTTATGCACCTTGAAGGCCTGGACAGACCCGGCGTATTGCCGCGACAAGCTGCAGTTGCCGGGCACTCTGGGCACGATTGACCGATCCAAATTGAACGTTAAGGGAGGCAGCCTCGCCATCGGGCATCCGTTCGCGGCCACCGGTGCGCGAATTGTCGCGACGCTGGCAAAAATTCTCGATGAGGCCAAAGCCAAGCGGGGGCTGATTTCGATTTGCACCGCGGGCGGCATGGGCGTCACCGCCATTCTCGAACGCTGAGCTTGCTTGAGGGCGGACATTTGAACGCGCTATCCTCGAAGGCCACCCGGAGCCAGGCCTATGTCCGTTGAGCTTAAAGACCCGACATTGCTGCGTGAGCTGTGCTTCATCGACGGCGGCTGGAGTGCCGCCGACAGCGGCGCCACCTTGGAAGTGACGAATCCCGCCACATTGAAAAAATTGGGATCGATTCCGAACATGGGCGCGCCGGAAACACGGCGCGCGATTGCAGCGGCTGCGGCGGCGCTGCCCGCATGGCGGGCGCGTACCGCCAAAGAGCGCGCCGTCATCCTGCGTCGCTGGTTCGACCTGATGACCGAGAATCAGGAAGACCTTGCGACGCTGATGACCGCGGAACAGGGCAAGCCGCTGGCCGAGTCCAAAACGGAAATACTTTACGCCGCCTCGTTCATCGAATGGTTCGGCGAGGAAGCCAAGCGCTTGTATGGCGACATCATTCCGGGCCATCAAAGCGACAAGCGAATAATGGTGTTGCGCCAGCCCGTCGGTGTGGTCGCAGCCATCACGCCCTGGAACTTTCCAAGTGCGATGATTACACGCAAGGCCGGGCCGGCGCTCGCCGCCGGTTGCACGCTGGTTTGCAAGCCCGCCACGCAGACCCCTTACTCGGCGCTTGCCTTGGCGGAGCTTGCCCACCGCGCAGGCGTTCCCAAAGGCGTGTTCAATATGATCACCGGCAGCGCGGCGGCGATCGGCGGGGAAATGACCAGCAATCCCACGGTGAGGAAGCTGACATTCACCGGATCTACCGAAGTGGGCAAGAAGCTCATGACCCAATGCGCCGGCACGGTCAAGAAGCTGTCGCTCGAGCTGGGCGGCAACGCGCCTTTCATCGTATTCGACGATGCCGATTTGGACGCCGCGGTTCTGGGCGCCCTGGCCAGCAAGTATCGAAACACCGGGCAAACCTGTGTTTGCGCGAATCGACTGCTGATTCAAGCCGGTGTTTACGACGAGTTCGCCAAACGGCTGAAGTCCGCGGTGGCGCAACTGCGCGTGGGCGATGGGCTCAAGGGAGTCACCGACCAAGGGCCGTTGATCGACGCCAAAGCGGTGACGAAAGTCGAAGAACACATTGCGGATGCACTGGCGTTGGGTGCCAAGGTCGCTTTGGGCGGCAAGCGCCATGCGCTGGGCGGCTCATTCTTCGAGCCCACCATTCTCACCGACGTTACGCCCAAGATGCTGGTGGCCCGCGAGGAAACCTTCGGGCCGGTCGCGCCGTTGTTCAAATTTGAAAGCGAAGCGCAAGCGATCTCGATGGCCAATGATACGGAATTCGGCTTGGCCGCCTATCTCTACACCCGCGATCTCGCGAGGAGCTGGCGGGTTTCAGAGGCCATCGAGTACGGAATCGTCGGATTGAACACCGGCATCATCTCGACCGAGGTGGCGCCGTTCGGCGGTGTCAAGGAATCCGGCATCGGTCGCGAAGGATCCAAATACGGCATCCTCGATTACACCGAGATCAAATACATCTGCGTCGGCGGGGTGAGTTAGCGACGCCGTGCTAGGACGCTTCCTCGAGTTTTCGCTCGCCGCACCCGACGTCCAGGCTTCACTGGATTTTTACATGGGTCTTGGCTTCTCTTGCGCCGAAGTGGGCGATGCGTGGCCGCATCCTTATGCCGTGGTCACAGACGGTCGAATCTGTTTGGGTCTGCATCAAGTACCCATCCCCGCGCCATCGTTGACTTTCGTAAAACCCGACTTGCTCAAGCACTTGGACGCGTTCGAGCAAAGAGGAATCGAATTCGAGTTTCGTCACCTGGGCAATGATGTTTTCAATGAGGTCGGATGGCTGGACCCCTCCGGGCAGCTGGTGCGCCTCGTCGAGGCGCGCACATTTTCTCCCAGCAAACGCCTTGCCAACGACACTTCGCGCTGCGGCTATTTTCTCGAGATCGCCGTGCCGGCGCCGGATCGCGAATTGGCAAAGGCTTATTGGGAAGATTTTGGTTTCGTCGGCATGGAGGAGCCCGGCGATCGCCTGCCGCATATCGCCTGCACCAGCGACTTCATCGATCTCGGCCTGTACCACCCCGCCGATTTGCGGCGCGCGACTTTACGATTCGAGGTCGACGATGTGGGCGGCACACTGGCTCATCTTGCCGACAAAG
>Ga0209330_1000240_pt1 | contig 26774 bp, 15 predicted proteins | sample JacPinW_OM2H0_O3_FD_187969 | JGI IMG/M metagenome (GOLD analysis project Ga0209330, IMG submission 187969) | Forest soil microbial communities from Algoma, Ontario, Canada - Jack Pine, Ontario site 1_JW_OM2H0_O3 (SPAdes) (version 2) | ecosystem: Environmental > Terrestrial > Soil > Boreal...
CAGGCGACGCGAGCGGCGGGTTCGGTACCGCGATATTTCGCAATCACGAATGCGCGTATCGTCACCGGTTCGGGCGCAGTGATAAATAGCGGGACCGTCGTTGTTGCAAAGGGCTTGATTCTAGCGGTAGGCGAAAACGTCGCGATTCCCGCGGAGGCGTGGGTAATCGACGGCAAGGGCTTGACCGTTTATCCCGGGCTGATCGACGCCGGCACCGACCTTGGTCTGCCGAAGGAAGAACCTGCGGAAAACGCCACAACGGGGCGCGGGAGAAGGCGTGCGGCACCGTCCGGAGAAGTTGCAAAAGGACCCGAAGATCGGCCGGGCACAACTCCGTGGCGCGTGGCAGCGGACGAATTCAAAACGGACGATAAGCGAATCGAAACCTGGCGCAACGGCGGCTTCACGACCGCGCTTACAATGCCCGACGGAGGAATTTTCCCCGGGCAAGCGACGGTGGTGGATCTCGCCGGAGATCGCCAGGGCGACTACATCGTGAAGGCAGTGGCAACGCTTCCAATTTCGTTCAGGCCAGTGGGCAGCTTCTGGGGCTTTCCGGATTCGTTGATGGGCTCGATTGCATATATTCGTCAAGTTTTTGACGACAGCACCTGGTACGAACAGGCGGTCCCCATCTACGCAGCAAACACTACTAAATTCGAACGCCTGCCCTATGACCGGACCGAGCAGATTATTTCTCGCCAACTGCGCGACAAAGAGACCGTTCTGCTGCCGGCCAACAATCCAGTCCAAATTTTGCGCGCGTTGCGTCTTGCGGATGAATGGAAAATCAACGCAGTGATCTATGGGGGCCAGCAGGCATACGAGGTGGCCGACGCGGTCGCGGCGAAAAAGACTCCGGTTTTGATAAATCTGAAATGGCCCGAGCGCGCCAAGGATGCTGATCCGGAAGCTGATCAAACCTTGCGCGAATTGCGGTTCCGCGACCGTGCTCCTTCATCGCCGGCGGCGCTGGCGAAATCCGGCGTAAAGTTCGCGTTTTATTCCGGAGGTCTATCGGCTCCGAAGGACATCATGAAGAATGCCAGGAAAGCGATCTCGGCCGGGCTGGCGCCAGATGCGGCTTTGCGTGCGTTTACATCCGATTCGGCCGAGATTCTCGGCGTAAGCGATCGCATGGGAAGTATCGCGCCGGGAAAGATCGCAAACTTGGTGGTGACGGATGGGGATATCTTCGGCGAGAAAACGAAAGTGAAGCACGTTTTTGTGGACGGGCGCTGGTTCGAAATTCATGAGGAGCCCGCAGCGGAAAAGCCGGGCGATCACAAAGCAGATGAAGCGCCCGGCTCGCCTAAAGACTTGGCTGGCGACGAGGGGGTGGGCCGATGAAACGCGCGTTGCTGCTAGTGACGATTGGATTGGCCGCGCTCGCTCCGTTTTCCGTTTGCGCGCAGAATTCGAACGCTCAGAAAAACGGCACTATTCTGATTAAGAACGCCACGCTTCTTACTGTCACGCACGGGAACATCGAGCACGGTTCCATTCTGATTCGTGACGGAAAGATAGCGGAGGTGGGCACCGACTTGAAAACTCCCGACGGGGCGACGGTGATTGACGCAAACGGTCAATACGTGATGCCCGGAATTATCGACTGCCACTCACACATCGCTATTGACGGCGGCGTGAACGAAGGCAGCGTTTCGGTTTCGTCGATGGCAAACATTGCTGACGTTCTGAATCCCGATGACCTGAGTATTTACGATGACCTTGCCGGCGGCGTGACGGCGGCGAATGTTCTGCACGGAAGCGCGAACGCGATCGGCGGACAGACGATTGTGATCAAGTTGCGCTGGGGGAAGACTGCCAGCCAGTTGCCGTTCGAAGGCGCGCTGCCCGGTATCAAATTTGCGCTGGGCGAAAATCCGAAGCGCTCGAATTTCACGCCGCCTCCCGGAGTAGATCCGCGCTATCCGGCGACTCGCTTGGGTGTGGAAGAAACGATTCGCGCGGCTTTTATCGAAGCTCGTCAATACAAGAAAACGTGGGACGATTACAGGCAGCAGAAAGCCGCTGGTAACCAGAATTTAATTCCGCCCCGGCGAGATGAGAAGCTCGAGCCGCTGGTGGAAGTGCTCGAAGGAAAACGTTACGTGCATTCGCACTGCTACCGCGCGGACGAAATCCTGATGCTTATTCGCGTGGCGAATGAATTTGGTTTCAAGGTGCGAACGTTTCAGCACGTGCTGGAGGGTTACAAGGTGGCCGATGAAATCGCGGCATCCGGCGCCGGCGGGTCCACGTTCTCCGATTGGTGGGCTTACAAGATGGAAGCGTTTGACGCCATTCCGTACAACGCCGCGCTGATGACGGACCGCGGCGTGATTGTTTCAGTCAATTCGGATGACGCCGAAGAAGCGCGTCATTTGAATCAAGAAGCCGCTAAGAGCATGAAGTATGGCGGACTGTCAGCCAACGACGCTTTGAAACTCATCACCCTGAATCCCGCGATTCAGCTCGGCATCGACAACCGCGTGGGGTCGATTGACGTGGGCAAAGACGCTGATCTCGCAATTTTCAATCACGATCCTTTGAGCGTATACGCAGTGGTGCAAAAAACATTGATCGACGGCCAAGTTTATTTCGATCGCCAACGCGATATCGACGCCCGTCCCGCTCTTGAAAAAGAAAAACAAGACCTGCTGGCAAAGGAAAAGAGCGCGGCCGAAGAAAAGAAAAAGGAAGAAAAATCGGAAGGCAAGTCCGAGAAGAAGCCTGATGCAAAAAAGAAACAGCCGCCGACCAGACAGAGTATGGGTCAGGTTGCCGGAGGTGGCCTGTGAGGGGAGCAATCAGCGTAAAGTCGCCGAGCTTTCAACTAATTGCGTTCTGTTTGGTGCTGTCGCTGGCGTTTCCTCTGTGGTCGCAGCCCGCCGCGGATATTTACGCGATCAAGGGCGCCAGGATTTATACGTTGGCCGGGCCCGCGATTGATAGCGGCACCGTGGTGATTCGCGACGGAAAAATCGCGGCGGTCGGCGCGAACGTCGCGGTTCCCGGAGATGCCCAAGTGATCGACGCGGCGGGGCTGGAGGTTTATCCCGGAATGTTCGACCCGATCACTCAGATCGGATTGAGCGAAGTTGGCGCGGTTTCAGCCACCGTGGATGCGCGTGAGCTCGGCGCGTTCAATCCTGAGCTTATTGCGGCCACGGCGGTTAATCCGGCAAGCGCTCATATCCCAGTGACGCGCGCGAGCGGCATAACTGAAGTGATGGCGGTGCCGGGCATCGGAGGATTCGATTCCGAGGGCGGCGGAGTCATCACCGGACAGGCCTCAGCGTTCAATTTGACGGGTTGGACCATGGAGCAAATGCAAATCAACCCTCAGGTTGCGATGGTTCTTAACTGGCCTTCGATAGATGCGCGTTCGTTCGATTTCTCGACCTTTAGCTTCAAGGAAAAACCCTACACTGAAGCCAAGAAGGAGTACGAGAAGTCTGTGAATGAAATTAGCGACTGGCTTGTCCGCTCCCGGCACTACGCACAAGCCAAAGAGAAAGGCTCACCCGATCTTTTTCTGCGTGATTTGAAGCTTGAGGCGCTCGTGCCCGTGGTGCAAGGAAAGCTTCCGCTCCTGGTGGTGGCGGATGAAGCGCGAGACATTCGCAACGCGGTGGATTTCTGCGCAAAACAGAATCTAAAAATGATCCTGGCCTCAGGTTCGGAAAGCTGGAAAGTGAAGGACCTGCTGAAAGAGAAGAAGATCCCGGTGATACTGGGTCCGACCGAGCGCCTTCCAGAAAAACAGGACGATCCGTACGACAAGCCGATGACTCAGCCAGCCGAACTAAACGCGGCCGGAATTCCATTCGCGTTTTCGAGTTTCGGCACGTCTTTCTCGCGCCGGCTCTCGCAATATGCTGGAACGGCGGTAGGTTATGGCTTGCCGCATGATGAAGCTTTGAAAGCAGTCATGTTGAATGCCGCGCAAATCTTCGGGCTCGCCGATCAAATCGGGACTCTCGAGCCGGGCAAGCTAGCAAACATCATTGTGACGACCGGCGATCCGCTCGAAATTCAAACTCAGGTTCGCTACCTCTTCATCAAAGGACAGCTCACAAGCACGGATAACCGCCATCGCGATCTGTACGAACAGTATCGCAAACGTCCTGTGCCAACTCGCTAGCCCCTCCGGATTCTGCTCCCTCGGGAGAAGCTGACGGCAGACCGAGAGCAACTGAGCCTTGTTCTGTCCAGGTCAGATAGGGCGCTGCACTCCAGCCCCGAGAAGGTAATCCCGCCGCCCCGTCGCGTGCCCAAACAGTCCACCCTGAGTACTTTGGTACCATTGCCGCACCTTCGTGCCGCCTTCAAAAATGCATATATCACTGGGGTTACACCTTTTTGGGGGGAGACGGCGTACTGCCGGTACAACCATGGCGCCACTAACAAGGGACACATTAGAAACCGCAAATTCAGGCACCGAAGCGAGCGGATCGAATCCTGGAGCTTCGACGAAGTCGGAGCAGGCTGGGCACCTCCGCGCTGACGCTGTGTCCCTCGAGGTGCCGGTCAAAGTTCATGGCTCCCGGGTAACCGACGTGGTGCGTGGAGTCACGCCGCACACCGAGCCGTTCGAAGAACAGACCAGCACGATGATCGTGTTCCCGCAGGGCGCCGTGATTCGAATGTCCACATCCGTCAATGTGGGTCAAATGCTCGTAGTCACAAACCTGAAGTCGCGCCAGGATGCGATTTGCCGCGTAGTGAAGGTCCGCACATTTTCGAATCTGCAAGGGTACGTGGAAGTGGAATTTACGCACAAGCAGCCGGGATATTGGAGCGTTTACTTTCCGTCGGAGGGGCCGGCGATTGCGAACAAGCCCGCGCAGCCTGCGGCAGTGGAACCGGCCGCGCCGGCCATCAAGAAGATGCCTGTTCCGTCCGCGTCGGATATTTCCTGGGCGCCCGCGCCTCCAGCCAACGCAATTACAGAAAAGCCGGCTGAAGCAGCTTCATTTTCAACGGCTGTAAAGCCGCCAGTTGCTGCTCCGCAAGCTGTTTCGCCGGCTAAACCGGAACCGTCATTCATTTCGATTGGCCGACAGGAACAGGTGCAACCTGCCGCGTCGACGATTACGCCAGCGCCGCCTGTGATACCCCACTTTGAAACTCCGAAGAGAGTGCCGGCGCCGGAAAAATCTGATGCGCCGAATACGATTAATTTTTCGCACGCTCCTGTTGCTGAGGCTCCCTCCACGATTTCAATGCCAGAATTGCATGAGGCAGTCCCATCGGCATCCATGGCTGAATTTCAGCCCAGTACCGGCGATTCGGCTGAACGAATGCAATCCGTAGCCTCAGCGGCCGACGAAGGCTCGCACAGTTCGTTCGGAAGTCTTTCCGGTGGTGGGACTCTCGGCGTGCGCGACACGTCTGCCCCAGCCTTCGAGGGCGTACTGGATTCTTATACGGGGGCTTCTGCCCATTCAAAAACGCCTTCGGGCCAGAACTGGACTCTGATAGCCGTCTGCCTATTGCTGGTGTTCGGTGTCGTCGCTGGAGGCATTTTCTACTTCCGCCCCAGCGGCAATAGCGTAAAACCCAATTCACCAGCTGTTATTCAACCGACTGCTGCGGAAAACTTGAATGCCTCGCAAACGCCAGCGGGGAGCGCGGCATCTCCGCAGGTCTCCAATCCGAGTCGGACGCCGATTGCAAACACGCCGCCCAATATAATTGTTAATGGAAATGCGTCAGCGCAAAGTCACGATTCATCGGCCGCTTCGAACCGGCCCAACACTCCCGCGAAGCAGGACGGACCGCATGTGACCTCCGATATGATGAGTGCGACTTTGAAATCTCATCCGGTGAGTTCGCAACGAGCCACTGCCGCCCAGGATGATGCCGCACCGTCACTTGACGGAGCAACGGAGCCACCTTCGTCCACGACTGGCGCGCTGCCAGGAGTTATGGGTTCATCCGACCTTGCCTCACCGCCTGCGCCGGAGATCAAGCCGGAAGGTCCCGTAAAAATTGGCGGGCTGGTGAAGGAGCCGAAGCTCTTGACATCTACTCTGCCGGTCTATCCGGCTTTTGCCAAGGAAGCCCACGTCGAAGGTGACGTCGTCATCCGGACCACGATTGACAAAAATGGAAGCGTGACCCACATGGAAGTTGTTTCGGGTCCCACCATGCTGCGCCAGGCGGCGCTCGACGCGCTCGGCCGCTGGAAGTACGTGCCATCCAAACTCGATGGACAGGCAGTGTCCGTTCAAATGCTCGTAACGATCAGGTTCCACCGGTAGTCCCGATCCTCTCTGTATCAAAGACTGCTAAATAAACCAGTGCGGCGAACGATCCCGAGGGCTGGTTCCTTTTGAACCTACGTGCATCCAATGTAATATTGTTACGGCTGCTCTTGTCTCGATGGATGCCGAGGTGACCGATGCGTGAAGCTGTGATTGTCAGTGCTGTTAGAACTCCTGTGGGCAAAGCTTCCAAGGGAGTGCTGCGCGCCACGAGGCCGGACGACCTGGCGGCAGTAGTTATCAAAGAAGCGATTGCGCGCGCACCGGGCCTGGATCCAAAAGAGATTGAAGATGTAATCCTGGGCTGCGCTATGCCCGAAGCCGAGCAGGGGATGAATGTGGCGCGGATTGCGTCTCTGCGAGCAGGCTTGCCGGTCGAAGCTTCTGCCATGACGATTAATCGCTTTTGCTCTTCCGGACTCCAAGCTATCGCTCTAGCTGCGGAACGGATTATGGCAGGGCAGGGCGATGTTGCCATCGGCGGCGGCACCGAATCCATGAGCATGGTGCCCATGGGTGGAAATAAAATTTCGCCGAATCCTTCGCTAATGGACAGCTATCCCGATGCATACCTCGGTATGGGGCTCACCGCGGAAAATCTGGCAAAAAAATACAGCATCACGCGTGAACAGTCCGATGAGTTTTCGTTTGCCAGCCATCAGAAAGCTCTTGCTGCCATTGCTGCAGGAAAATTCAAGGACGAAATCGTGCCAGTCGATGTGAACTACGTGAGTTTCGAAAACAACGGAAATGGGAGTTCGAATGGAACGAAGCCGAAAACGGTAAAGATTAATTTCGATACGGATGAAGGTCCTCGAAGCGATACTTCCGTTGAGGCTCTAGGAAAACTGAAGCCTGCATTCCACGCGCGCGGGGTCGTAACGGCGGGGAACAGCTCGCAAATGAGTGATGGCGCTGCGGCGGCGGTGGTCATGAGCGCCGAGCGCGCGCGGGCTCTTGGATTAAAGCCCCTCGCGCGATTTCTTGCGTTTGCCACGGCAGGATGTCTTCCGGAAGAGATGGGTGTTGGTCCGGTGTATGCGATTCCGAAGGCGCTGAAGATTGCGGGACTGACGCTCGATCAAATTGATGTGATTGAATTGAACGAGGCGTTCGCGGCGCAATCGTTGGCAGTGATCAAGCTTGCCGGTCTGGACCCTGCGCGTGTAAACGTAAATGGCGGCGCGATAGCTCTGGGCCATCCGCTGGGCTGCACCGGCGCGAAACTTACAGCCACGATTCTGCGCGAACTGGAACGCCGGAACGGACGTTATGGCATGGTAACCATGTGCGTCGGCGGCGGCATGGGTGCCGCAGGAATTTTCGAGCGCGTCTCGTAATCCGTCGCGCTTGTTCGTGTGTCGCTTTGCGGCAGACCTCCGACGTCGCCCAATTCGGCTACTTCGCTACTGGTTTGAAGAGTCCAACGGTATTTCCCTCGGGATCCTGCATCCAGGCAAATTTTCCGGAGGGAATATCAACGGGCGGCACGAGCATCTTTCCTCCCAGCGCTTTTGCCTTGTCCAGATAGCCTTGTACGTCGTCTACCTGAACGTAGAAAATCGTGTAGTGATGGGGTTCGTGACCAAGCGAGTTGAAGTGCCCGCTGACGGTCGCGCCGGTATTGATCATCACCGCCGGACCCATCGGCGCCAACTTCCAGTCAAATAAGTTGGAGTAAAAATCCTGAGTCTTCTTGCTGTCGCGGCATCCGATTTCGAAGTGGACCACTGGATTTCCCATGCGTCTCCTTTGCTATCCAAGAATTTGTTCCGTGTTTTTGTTTTGCTGCTCCTACAATCGCGATGCAGCGAGCAAGCTCCGACAAACTGCGACTATAAACGCGGAAGACGTTCTTCCGCAACGCGACATTTGCGTATGGCGATCGAAGGCCACAAACTTTCGATTTTGTCGTAGAATCAGGGAATCATTCGCTTGTCTAACGGAGGAGCATCGTGGCTACTACAACGGTTTCAGCGGCACTGAATCGCGGCGGCGCATTCTTGATCACATCTTGCCGGCCCGAGGACATTTTTACTCCTGCAGACGTCTCTGACGACCAGCGCTTGGTCGGCCAGACAGCCGAAGAATTCGTACAAAAAGAGGTAGTGCCGGAAATTCCTGCGCTCGAGCAACACAAGGAAGGGCTCATGGCGCAGATGTTGAAGAAGGCCGGCGAGATCGGCCTGCTAGGGGGAGCGATCCCCGAAGAGTTCGGCGGTTCAGGCCTTGACAAGGTCTCCACGACGGTCCTCGCAGAAAAGCTTTCGGGTTATGGGTCTTTTGCTGTTTCGCATGGAGGCCACTCTGGAATCGGAACAATTCCGATTGTCTACTTCGGCACGCAAGAGCAAAAAGCAAAATACCTGCCGAAAATCGCTACGGGCGAGTTGCTTTCGTGCTATTGCCTCTCCGAGCCGCAAGCTGGATCAGATTCGCTCGCCGCGCGCACACGCGCCGTGCTTTCGCCGGATGGTAAGAACTGGATTTTGAATGGCCAAAAGATGTGGATTACGAATGGCGGGTTTGCCGATGTCTACATAGTATTCGCAAAGATTGACGGAGAAAAATTCTCCTGCTTCATCGTGGAACGCGGAGCGCCCGGCTTCTCGGTCGGCGCGGAAGAAAAGAAAATGGGTATCAAGGGCAGCTCCACCGTACCGATATTTTTCGAGAACACGCCAGTCCCCAAAGAAAACCTGCTGCATGAAGCAGGACGCGGGCATATCGTCGCGTTCAACACATTGAACGTTGGCCGCTTTTCGCTCGGAGCTTCCTGCCTGGGCGGGGCCAAGAAAGTGCTTGAAGCATCTGCTAAATACTCGAAGGAGCGAACCGCGTTTGGTAAACGGCTCTGCGATTTTGGGTTGATCAAAGGCAAGCTGGGCGAAATGGCGATTCGGATGTATGCGCTCGAATCCATGCTTTACCGCTCGGCGGGAATGGTTGAAGCAGCGGTCGCAAACCCGAAGCCTGGGACGGACAAAACGCAGCAGGCCATGCAAGTTCTCGAGGAATATGCCATCGAAAGTTCCATAAGCAAAGTGGTTGGCAGCGAGATGCTGGATTACTGCGTCGACGAGGGTGTTCAGATTTTCGGCGGCTATGGTTTCCACGAAGACTACCCGGTTGCGCGTGCGTATCGCGACAGCCGCGTGAACCGCATCTTCGAGGGAACGAACGAAATCAATCGAATGCTCATCATACAAATGCTGATGAAGCGTTCAATGGCCGGTGTTTTGCCTTTGATTCCCGCGGCGATGAAACTGGCGGACGAAGTGCTCGCGGGCCCGTCGTTCGAGGAATCTGAGACCGGGGCGTTTGCAGAAGAAGAACGCTCGCTGGCGCAGGCAAAGAAAATCTTCCTGCTTGCGGCTGGAACTGCCGTGCAGAGATTCCGCGAAAAGCTTGCCGACGAGCAGGAAGTGATGGCGGCGCTTGCCAATGTGGTAATGGATGTGTACGCCATGGAATCTTCGTTGCGCAGGGCTCAGAAATCATCGGCAAAACGAGGAGAATCCGCGAGCGTAATGTGCGACGCAGCCCGAGCTCTTATATACGACGCAATGGACCGCGTGGAGAAACAAGCTCGCACGGTTCTGGCCGCAACGGTTTCGGGTGACACGTTGGTAACTCAACTTGCGGTTCTGCGGCGTTTCGCTAAGCATGCTCCGATCGACACGATTGCGATCAGACAGCGCGTTGCGGATGCCGTGCTAGTCCAGGATCGTTATCCATTCGAAGGACGCTAGTCTCGAAAATCTGATTTGATTGAGGCGAAACAAAACGCAAGTTAGTTAACTGTAGCCGAAAAGCGGCAACAAAAATCGTCTGTCCAGACAGCTTTGCATTAAATCGGTACTTGTTCCCATTACGGAAAGGCTTTTCTCTTTTCACCTCGTTTGACCTTCTGGATCCCTGCCATTCATGGGTTTTCAACGACTTATGCATCTTCCGTTTTGGTCTCCCGCTTGCTTCTACACGAATGAGGCAAACGAGGGCTAATGAAGACCATCCTGGATAAGCTGAAACCGTTTGTAGCCGGAGTCGCAGCGAAGGCGAAGGTTCGCAAGGGCACGCTAACCGCATTCGGAATTTTCTTCTTCTTGCAGATCTATTTTGTGCGCGAGCTGCTCGCTGCTGAAATGTTATTCGCTCTTGCGTTTGGCGTGGTGTTGGTTATTGGTGGGACCGCGTATCTGCTGGGAGCTCTCGGTGAGCGCGGGTTAGATATGACGGAAGCGGGAATCCGAGTGTTGGCGCGTTCGGCGCGCCGTGGTTACAGCCTGATGGACGAACTCAGTAGAAAGCCATTCCGCCATCCACGTTCAGAGTCTGCCCAGTAATCGCCCTCGAATGGTCCGAAACCAAAAACAGAGCCGCGGACGCGATTTCATCCGCCGTCTGCGGCCTGCCCTGCAGGATACCTCCGCGTCCGCCGCCTGTAACCACCGCGACTTTGTGTGAGCAGCAACCGTTCTCCTCTCCAACTACTTGGATTGATTGGACATCTTAGCACCTGAGACCGGGCGAAGCTTCGGTGATGGCCGAGGAACTCCGTTAATGAACGAACTGGCAGGGACGGGGCGGTTCAGGTAAAATAAACTCTTTGTGGAGAGTGAATTGACTTTAACGAACATTCAAGGCACTTCGAATGGGGGCAAGACTCTGGTACGTGTTCGGCCGCGAGGATTCTGCGCTGGAGTAGTCCGAGCAGTGGATATCGTCGAACTCGCGCTCGAAGCTTACGGCCGCCCCGTCTACGTTCACCATGAAATCGTACATAACCGCTACGTGGTAGATCAGTTGCGGCGCCGTGGCGCAATCTTCGTGGAATCGATCGAGGAAGTTCCTGTCGGTGCCGTGCTTGTTTTCAGCGCTCACGGCGTGCCGCCGCGTGTCCGCACAGAGGCGCAAGAACGGCAGTTGCGCGTCATCGATGCCACTTGCCCGCTCGTGACCAAAGTCCATTTAGAGGCGCTTAAATTCGCGCGTGAAGGGCGCACGCTGATTCTGATCGGTCATCGCGATCACCAGGAAATCGTGGGAACGTCAGGAGAGGCACCGCTACAGACCGTGGTTGTCGGCAGCGTCGAGGAAGTGGACCAGCTTGAAGTGAAGGACCCGAATCGCCTCGCGTTCCTTACGCAGACGACTCTTTCGCTTTACGACACGCAGGAAATCGTTGCGCGCTTGCGCCAGCGGTTCCCGACCATCGTAGGGCCCGCTTCGGACGATATCTGTTACGCGACCCAAAATCGGCAAGAAGCGGTGGAAGCATTGACCCGCGAAGTGGAATTGATTTTCGTGGTCGGCTCGGCGAACAGCTCGAATTCGAACCGGCTGGTGGAAGTGGCCAAGCGCGCGGGCGTGGCGGCGCGTTTGATTGAAGATTCAAACGATATAGACGCCTCGTGGCTTACGGGAGTGAAAACTCTGGGATTGACGGCTGGCGCGTCCGCTCCGGAAGTTCTGGTAGAGCAAGTGAGCCAGCGGCTTTCAAATTTCGGATTTACCAATCACCGCGATCTCGACTTGATTCGCGAAGACGTACGCTTTACTTTGCCGCCGGAGCTTGCAGCGCGGCAGAACCCGGTGGCGCAGTAATCCGGCCCCGGCGGGTTGTGTGTAGGCAGAGTCCAAGGAGCCTTTGAGTGGCGGTTAAAGTAGTCCGCCAGCCGAATAAGATCGCACTGCTCGGCGCGCCGACCAGCGCGGCGGTACTTTCGCTTGGGCACGAAGCCGCGCCTGCCGCACTACGGGCCGCGGGACTCGTCGAGAGGTTAAGTTCGATTGGTTACGTGGTCGCCGATCTTGGCGATGATCCCCCTCAGCAGTACAAACCTGACGAGAACAGCCCCCGGGCTCGAAATCTCCCCGGGGTCCTCGCGGCGATTGAAGCGCTGAAACCGCGCGTCGAGCAGGCCGTAAAATCCGCTGCTCTTCCGCTAATTTTAGGCGGCGATTGTTCGATTGCGCTTGCCACTGTTGCTGGAGTACGCCGCTATTTCCGCCACGTCAGCATGATTTATATCGATCGCGATGCGGATTTGAACACGCCGTCTTCCACGCCGTCTGGATGCGTGGATGGGATGGTAGTTTCGCATCTGACTGGCCGCGGCGCTCCGGAGCTTGTTCGATTTTGGGGTGAACCGCCTTTGGTGCGCGAGCCGGATCTTGCACTGTTTGGAGTCGAGCGTCTCGATCCTCCCGAAGAGGATCTGCTGCGGCAATCGCCGCTCCGGCGCTATCTGGCCAAGGACGTGAAGCGCAAGGGTGCGACCGTCGCGGCGCAAGAAGCACTCGATCGAATTCGCGGCAACGGCAACGAGTTCATCTTGCACCTCGACGTAGATGTGATTGCGGACTTTCATGCGACGAATTACCCCGGCAGCGGCGGCCTGAGCGTAGAAGAAGTTCGCGAAGCTTTGCTGGTGTTCGTGCAACAGAAGCATCTCGCGGCGATCGAAGTGACCGCTTATAACCCAACGAAAGACTCGGATGGGCGCGCTGCGAAATTGATTGTCGACTTGTTGACTGAAGTCCTTGCCGCGCGGCTGGACAAATTGAATGCGGCGGCTACGGCTCCCGAGGTTTCTAGCGGAAGCGCTCCTGCGCCCAAACCTTCGGTGGGAGGTGAGGCGGCTGTCCACGAAGCCAGCGAGCCGGCGTTGCCCTCTCCCGGCCCCGGCGAAGCTTGGTCCTCCGATTCTCTTGACACCGAGAACGAGGCGGATCACGGCGAATCCGATTCTGCAGGACGCGATGATGCGCAAGCGGAGTCCTCCAGCAAAGCAAATGGGTCTTCTTCCTGAACGAATCCCTGTCCGCAGAACAAAGCCAGTATTCAAACGTGCCTAGACCATGACCTTCAATCCTGCTGTGATTATTTTCGATGTGGACGGCGTTCTGGTGGACACGCGAGGTTCGTTTCAACGCACCACGCTCGAAACTGTAGAATTCTTCGCGGGCAAGAGGGTTACGCGGCGGGAGCTCCATCGCTGGAAAAATCGCCCCGGCTTCAACGATGACTGGAAGCTTTCCACGGCTTGGGTGAAAGCGCTCGGAAAGAATATTGGATACGAGGAAGTGAAACGCAAGTTCGTCGAACTTTACTGGGGCGAGAACGGCCAGGGAAACGTGGCGCAAGAGAAGTGGCTGCTGCCGGCGGCGAATCTACGACGCCTCTCAAAGCTTGCGGAACTCGATATTTTTACCGGTCGGATCCGCCGAGAACTTGATTACACGCTGAAGCGCTGGGGCGTTCGTGATTTTTTTCGCAAGATCGTCAGCGTAGAGAATGTAAAGCGGCCAAAACCGGCGCCAGATGGTCTAGTGCAGATTTTGGATGGCCGCAACGCCAATAGTGCGTTGTATGTAGGGGACAATGTGGATGACGCTCTCGCGGCCCAGGCCGCCAGAATGCCGTTCGTCGGTGTTCTCCCGCGGGGAAGCGAGGAACGCCGTCAGCGTGGTACCCACCTCCGCGAGCGAGGGGCTCTAACTATCCTTAGTGATGTCAAAGAGTTAGAAGCTTTCATAAGAAAGCGTCTCGGTCGCTAGATTCCCTCCCATTACCTCTGACCTATCAGAATTATAGCCCAAGGGTTAGTACTAATCACGACACCCGTACCATTGCGACTTGCGCCCGTAAGCCCCATTCTTTCATGTAGAGGCGGGGCTTTAGCCCCACATTTATGGCTACGAATTCCAATACTCGTCCAGCAGCGGCCCGCGCTTTCGTGCGCAGCCTCAATATCCTGCTCAAATTTGCGCGAATGTACGACTTTGGCCATCCTCGCACCGTAAAACAATTTGAGACGGGTTGGGGCGAGCTGCGCATCGCGCTAGGCTCAGGCTCGGAGAACGAAAGCGGCGTACTGCTCGGCGTATCGGGCGATCAACTTCTGCTCGACGGCACGCCATTGGAATCGGCTGCAGCCGAAAAGAGTTTTGCAAAGATGCTCTCGGCCGCGGGTATCGCGAGCATTCATTTTTCTCCAAAAGTAACGCAGGCGAGCCTGGCGCGCTTTGTGCGTGGCTTTCCGACCGGCACCGGCGCAAAGCCCGTGCAATTAGCCGAACAATTGAAGGCTGCCTTGCAAGGTGATCCGCACATCCACGTCAACGAAGTATGTTTTGTGCCGGCGGACTCGGCTGTCGCGAAGTCCACAATTGCAGCGCAACTAGCTGCGCGCACGCTGGGCCTGGATTCTGAGAAGTCCGACGAACTATTCAACGATCCGGAAAGGCTTTTGCAGTTGATCATCGCAGCCGAAGGAACACAAGGCTCCGGCAGCGGTCCCAAGGTTGGCGGACTCGGTGGCAATAACGGCGGCGACGGGGACGGCACCGGCGACGGCAATGGCGGATCAGGCGGATACGGCAACGGCGGTAGCGGCTCTGGTTATGGAGCAGAGGGTTCTGGCTCCGGTCGCGGAAACGGCGGCGATCCTGGCGCGCGAGACGGTTTAGGTCAAGGTGGATTTGGGAGCGGAACGGGGAGTAGTTCTGGCGACGGCGGTACGGGGACAGGATCCGGCAGCGGTGGAAACGGGAGCGGTACGGGCGTCGGCTCTGGTCCTGGACGCGGCGATGGTCTCGGGTCGGGTGCCGGAGAAGGATCGGGCCAAGGCCAAGGCGGACATGGCAACGGTTCTGGATATTACGCGGGCGAGCCATCGGGAGTTGTCAGAGCAAATCTTGGAGGTCACGGCGATTCCGACTCGGGTGCAGATGGTCTTCGCGTATCAGGGCCAGTTTCTTCCGTGGGTTCAGATGGCGGAACTGGTCATGGCGCAGCGTCTAATTCAGGAACGTGGAACATCGTCGGTGGCGATGGTGCGGGAACACCTCTGGAACCGGACGCTGGTGGTTTTTGGTTTAACAAGGGCGGTGGACAGGGATCTGGAGCGCGAATTAGCGGAGGAGCGCCGGTCCACGGATCAAATTTCGGGAGCGAGAGCCGCTCAAGTGACTTCGGCACTTGGAACATTGTGGGAGGCAGCGAGGAAGGCACACTGCTTGATCCCAACGCCGGAGGTTTTTGGCTCAATAAAGAAAATTCGAAGGAATCAGGACCGAACTCAAAAGGCTCAAGTGGACGAGGAATCTCGGGAGTTCCGGTTCACGGCTCCCGGAACACAGGTGATGTTGATTCCACCAGCGGCGGCGAGCGTGGGCTAGCGGATAGCCAAGGATTGAATATTTCGACGGGTAACACTGTTTCCGGTGGAAGAGGCACAGGTTCCAACATTTCCGGTGGAGGCTCGGGCGGAAGCGGTAGAGGAGGCGGATTAGGTTCTTCGCCTTCGGCTTCCGGCGGTAGCGCTCAAACGGGCCAGACCGGGACCGGAAACCGCGGTGGCGGGGCCAGGAATCTGGGCGGATCTGGCGCACAATCCTGGAAAGTCCCTGGAACGGGCGGTTCGGAATCCGGTGAAGCGAGCAGATGGGGAAACGCGACTGCCGGAATTCGCGGCAGCCGTCCTGCGCGCAGCGGCGGTCCTGGTTCGATGGCTGTAGAAACCGGGCTGATGACGCTACATGAAGACGAGCTAAAGGGAATTCTGCAGGTTCTTGCACAGATTGCCCGGACGACGGATGCATCGAAAGACAAAATCGATCCGGCTTCGTTTCAATCCCGATTATCGACCTTGCCGCGGCGCGCTCGCTTTACGGTGAGCCAGGCATTATCGGCGCTGGCGGCCCAAGCGCCTTCGGAAACGTCGGACAAACCGACGCTGATGAAACTTGCGGAACACATCGCGATCCGTTTCGCGCTGGAAAGCTATGAGAAAGGCGATATCGAAGTAAACGCAGTCCGGCAAGTGCTGGATGAAATGAGCCTGGAGCTTGACGGCCTGCGCAAAATCCTGGGCGTGTATGAAGAGAAAATGGCTCGCCACGGGATTGAGACGCAGTCCCACGTAGACCTTCTGGCGCAACAATTCTGGGCCCAAGTCGGAGATGAAAAGAAAAAGGCCGTGCTCGAATCCTCAGAAGCCTGGTGCGTCCCTCCCGCAAAGATTCGGGAATATGTCGAAGGATTAATGGAACGCGGTGAAACGGAAGCGGCAGAAAATACTCTGCGTAATTATTCGAACTGTATCACGAACAAATCGCCCGAGCAGCGGCGCCAAACTTCCATGGGCCTTTCCGAGCTAGCAGGACTCTACGCAAAGAGCGCTGAGCGGTTGCTTATGGACACGATACGCAAGGTAGGTGTTCAACTTGCCGAAGAGCGAGATTCCGAGCTGCAAAGTCTTGTGGGCGCGGCATTCGTTCGCTTGTCGCAGGAAGCGGCCAATAAACGCTTGTATCCGGCGATCCAGCGAGCTGTCGAGCTGGTGGATTACGTCGAATCCGAGCGGCCAGGTCTGGGAAACAATCTGCGCCCCAGAATTGCAATTGACAATCGCTTGCCGGAGTTCATCGAAGAAGCGCTTAAAGCGGGAAATGTTCCCAACGGGCTGGCGGATCTTCTCAGACGCATGCCGATGCCTGCATCCGAGCATTTGGCTGGTCGCTTCAGCCGTTCCGGTTTTCGCGAAGATTGCGATTTATTGATTTCCATGATGGAAGTGTTGGGGCCTGAGGGATTGCAGCACTTGCGTGAACAACTCCGCAAGGGCGGGCCCGTGGAAGTGACCGAAGCGATTGGCGTCTTAACTCGTTTGGACGCGGACCTCGTGATGGAAGTGCTTCCGGGAAGAATGTCCGAATGGAAACGCACTACTCACGACCGAGTCGTACGGCAGATTTCTTCCAGCGGCGGGGCTGAAAGAGGCCGACTGCTTCTGACGATATTCGATAGTCTCGATGCGCTGATCCGCCCACTCGCGATCGATGAGATCGGAATGAGTGGAGAGCAAGGGTCGGACATGCGTTTACTGCGTCTGGCTGAAGGCGATTTGCCGAAGGATGGCACTGGATATCTGCGGTTGAAAGCGATTGAAGCGCTCGGCCGTCTTCGCACCTCGGGAGCGGAAGTTGTGCTGCGGAAAATCGCTGAGGCGCGCAAGGCATTCCGCTGGGCGAACCAGAGCGAACTGCGGCTCGTCGCGGCGCAAGCGATGGAGAAGATCGACCCTGAGTGGATACGCAATTTCATTCCGCGAAGCGGCCTGAGCGTTGCGGAACTTTCGATCGAGCCGCTCGATGCCGATCCGAATTCTTCGGCGATACGGCAACGACGTTACCCGCGCCTGCGTCTGGAGCACGCCGTGTCAGCTATGACCACGAATCTGAAGGAAAATTGCCGGCTGGATATCCCTGAAATGACTTTGGGAGGCGGTGTTGCAATTTGCGATCAGAGCTTGCATCCGGGCAGCTTGGTCAGCATGAAACTGAATACGGGGCAAAAGCCCGTGAAAGCGCAAACCATCGTTCGCGACGCGAACACGCAGGCACGTGCATTCGAGGTGGTGGAAATCGACCTTGAGGAACGAGCCAGGCTGCGCAAGTTACTCGTTCAACTGGGAAATATTCAAAAACAATCCACAGCGAAAGATCGCAGCCGGCGCGGCACGCGTACAATACTCACGAATCAGACCTAGGAGTTTTCGCCAAGCCTTCTCTCAAATCACGGTACCGCTCCGCCCTAAACTGCCGCCGTGGTTTTTCATTCGATCGAAGAATTCCCAACCGTACGGCTGCAATTGTCAGCACACTCATGCTTACAGCGCACAATAAAAGAGCGTGTGTGAAGTCGCATTTAAGAACAAGCCAGGCGATGGAGCACATCGCCGCTGTCAGCACGTAAATTGTTAATGCAACTCTTCGTGGCGACCAGCCAAGGCCTAACAATAAGTCGTCCGCAACTACCTTTTTCGCATCTTCGATAAATTAGGAGTTTCTACCCGTGTGGAATTGGTGCTCTATTGCTTGCAGGAAAGGCCGGGCGGAGCGGCAGCCGATGTCCAGACCTGACCGGAAGTTAGAAGAGAAGCTTTAGAGCGACCTGCAATACGCGCGGTTGCCCATAGGTCGCGGAGATGATGCCAAATCCTGGCGCTCCGACAGTGCCGAAGTTAGATGACCCCCCGGCGGAGAACTGAGCATGATTGAAGAGGTTGAACGCCTCGGCGCGGAATTGCAGCGTCTTCGTTTCCGTCAGCTTGGTGTCCTTTAGGAGTGCCATATCCCAATTGTTTAGGCCCGGGCCATGGAAGAATCGCCGGCGTGAGTTCCCAATCGTTCCGGGAGCTTCAGGAGTGAACGAGTTAATGTTGAAGTATGGGATTGGCTGACCCATTCCATCCAGTTTGCGAGGATTGGTATTGTTCAGGACCTTGCCGCCAGCGAAGTCAGGCAGATCAATTTGGGCCTCACCACCTTGGGTGCCCGTAAACGAATTGTCGTCGGCCTCGGACAAGGTCACGGGAAGTCCGGTGACGAAAGTGGTAATGCCTGATATCGACCAGCCCGCCGCGAGCTTGTTCTTCCATCCTGACGTCGCGTTAAATGCACGATCGAATGGAAGCCTCGTGTCGTAGCTCGCAACAAAATTGTGGGTCACATCGAAAATGCAGAGGCCTATGCTCTGCCGGGGGTCGAACGGATTTATACCCTCCTGGAACCCCGAGGCGTTGTCCATACACTTGCTGTAGGTATATCCGATCAGGAAAGTCGAGAGCGCGCTCGTATGTTTCAGCTCGAGCTGAAGCGAATTATAAGCTGAATGAGCGATCGTGGCTTCAAACGGAACGTCCTGGAAGTTCGGTCCGAGAACGGTGTAGGTCGTATTCACGATGTTGCAGGTTCCCCCGCCGCCGATACACGGCCCAGTGGTTTGTACATTCGGAGTAGCCGCTGAAGGGAACGGCACTCCTGGAGGCAGAACATACTGCTGGCCTTCGCCGAAGCCGCTGCACTGTTGTCCAGAGGTCGTCAAAGCGTTCGCCGCAATCAACTGCAGACACAGGTTTGGGTTGCCGGGATTTGCTTCGATCAGGCTAATCAAATGATGGCCCTGGTTCCCCACGTAACTGATGCTTAGGACCGTGTTCGTGCCAAACTGCCTCTCCAGAGACAGTTCGTAGTCTTCAGAACGCGGCATCACGTTGTGAGTGTTGTAAACAAGCGTACCGGAGAGAGGCTCGACTCCCGCCCAGTTGAACGTCGTATCGGGATTTTTGGGACCCACATTAGGAGGAGGAAAAACGAACGGAAAGCGCTGCCCCTCTGGATTGTTGGAACCACGATCGATGTAGGGCGTTTCAAGAAGCGGAGGAGCGGGGCTCACGTAAAACAGGCCATACGGCGGGTCGCCAATTTCCTGGAACTGGGTGAGGTCTTCTACCGAAGTGTAAAAGATGCCGTAACCCATACGTATGCTGGTCTTGCCGGGGCCGCCGGTCAATTTGGCCAGGAATCCAGAATCAAATCCCGGCGAGTAAGCAAGGCCGAGACGTGGAGAAAAATTGTGATAACGCGTCGGAGCCAGTGTTCGCGGCACGCCGGGGTCGCCCGGAACTAGATACCCCGTCGGGGCGCCCGGAAACACAATAGATTGCTCGCCCGGAATCAAGGTCTCGATTTTGTTGCCGGTGTCATACCATGGCTGGCTGAACTCCCACCGCAATCCATAGTTGAACGTAAGATTCGGAGTCACTCGCCAGCTATCCTGGCCATATAGCCCCATATATTTCGTCCGGGAATCAAGGATCTGTTCGCTGGCCTGGATGAACTGAGCCGGGGCTCCCAGGAGGAAATCGACGACATCCGAGCCGGATTCGCTGCCGTCGAATGTGAAATCACCATTTTCGCCGAAGAAGTTTCTGTCATTGATCTGGTCGTAGTGGAATTGGCCGCCGAATTTCAAGCTGTGCGTTCCGACAATCTTCGTATAGTTATCCTGCCATTGAAATGTGTTGTTGAATTGCCGAGTCGTATCCTGCGGCACGCCGATATTCAGGCCGAGCAAACCGAAGGACACGGTGGGCACACCCTGTAAGCTCGGAGTTATCGACCCAATCCCGCCCGGCTGATCGAAGCCGGAAACGAATCCCAGCGAAGACAGGCTTGGCCCTAACCCCCCTTGCGGTGTGAAAAGATGGTTGGCGGTCCTTAAATAGCTGAAGCGAAATTCATTGACCGAGGAAGAGCTGAAGGTCTTCGTGTCGCCGAGTACGAGAACCTGCGCTCGACTTTCACTCAAGGCATTGAAACCTGGGACATTCGCCCCGCCATTAGGGTAGGGGCTGTTCGAGGTATCGTCATCGACATGCCAATAAGCGGAGAGCAATCCAAATCGCGTGGTGTTCTGATCTATGCGGATTCCGCCTTTGTCGTCTCGTAATCTTTGCTCCGCGGCCGTCGTGTTGAAATTTGGTCCTCCTGCTATGGGGTTGAGTGGCATGGGTATAAATGGTAAGAGCCCATTAGCGGCGGGCGAGAATTTTGCCGGTGGCAGTTGGCCATTGGGTAAAACGCACTCCGCCGTAGTGGTGCAGACCGGCCTGGAGGGATCAAGCAAGGTAGGGCCGGTGAAGTATGGTTCACCGTTCGTAACCAAATAGCCTAGCCTTTGCGTAAGCGTCTGGGCCCAAGCTGTTCCCTGTACGACTCCGTTCGAACCGTTGCCCGCTGCGGTGCTCTCCGCCGCCGTCGCCATCGCGAGCTCCTGATCGGTGAGGTCTCCGTTGCGATCTGCGGTAGTCGGAACAAAGATACTTGAGGTCGGCCCGGCGATGAGACGCGTCCCTTGATAGTCGGCAAAGAAGAAAGTCTTGTCCTTCTTAATCGGGCCGCCGACAGTGCCGCCGAACTGATTTTGAATAAGCTTGCCGATCGATGGCGCGAACCAGTCCTTCGCATTGAAGGCTGTATTGCGGTTAAATTCAAATGCATCACCATGAAACTGATTAGCGCCGGACTTAGTGACCACATTGATTTGGCCGCCGCTGTAATTGCCGTACTCGGCATCGAAATTGTTGGTGATGATTCGAAACTCCTCAATAGAATCTAGGTTCGGAATGACGGCCGTTCCGTTGTTTTTTCCTTCATTGACGTTCGCGCCGTTGATCATGAAGCCGTTCGCAGCTTCGCGCTGGCCGTTGATGGATTGGTTTCCGGCATTTAGACTGCCGCTGCCGGAAACTGTCCGATCATCAAGGCCCGTAGACTGGGCTGCGTACTGTGACGGCACAACGCCGGGTTGAAGACTCAGGAGATCGGTAAAGTCACGGCCATTGAGCGGGACGGCGGTCATTTTCTGACTGTTGATTACCTCGCCCATCTGAGTGCTCTGCGTCTCAACTTGAACCGCGTCGGTCGTCACTGTCACCTTTTCAGTGACTGCTCCGATTTCCAGCTTCACGTCCAATCGGATCGCCGAATTGGCGTCAATATGAATGCCCGTCTTGGTATAGGTCTTGAATCCGGTCTGCTGAACCGCGACGTCGTAATTACCGATCGACAGGTTTGGAAAATTGTAGAAGCCCGAGCCGTCGGTCTGGACGACGGACTGCACGCCAGTGTCGGTATTGGTGGCGGTCACCGACACATTTGGCACAACCGAACCTGATGCGTCGGAAACGATCCCGGAAATGCTGCCGGTTATGCTGGCCCAGGCGGCAACTGATCCGAGCAGAAAGATGACAAGCAAGGCTGGAAGAAACCGATGAAGAATCCTCATCACGACGCCCCCTAGTGGGAATTGTGTTGTCGCGGCCGTTAGCTCCGCTGCCTACTGCCGTCTTTTTTGTGAATGTCCGAATACGGGAAATGCCGTACACCACCCCGTAAGACCTTTTATTAAATTTATTAAAACGGATTAATATACAGACCCCGCTGCATGTCAAGCGAAAAAAGCATTTACGCGACATCCATCTCCGCCTGCGATCGAGTGAACGTTAGGAGGTGGCATCTCGCTCAGGTTTTAGGATATGCACCGTAACGGTCGGATGTCGCCTGGGGCGGTTTGGCGTGGGCGTCTGTAGCGAGAAACCGATTTACTTCGCGGAGGGATGGCATCGAAGGCTGTGCGCCGCGTCGAGTGACGGAGATGGCTGCAACCGCCGAGGCAAATCGTGCTGCCTGCACCGGAGCCGAACCCGAGAGAAGGCTTACGGCGAAACCTGCGTTGAAAGCGTCTCCTGCGGCAGTGCTGTCTACGGCTTTCACAGCGAACGGCGGAATCATCTCCCGGGTTCCCGTAGAAGTGGCCAGAAAAGCGCCTTGCGAGCCCATCTTAATCACAACGTTCTTGGGACCGCGCTCCAAGAGAAGATTGGCACACCGCTCCGCCGTCGCCGGAGTCACTGGTTCGTTGGCGTCAAGACCGCACAGTGTGCGCGTTTCGCTTTCGTTGGGAGTGATCCACGTCACGCATTGCAGTAATCCCGTCGGGAGCTCTCGCGCGGGAGCGGGGTCGAGCATCAGTGGGATTTTGTTCTTGTGCGCAAAGACTGCCAGCGTTTCCATGGTGATGAGAGGAATTTCCAGTTGCGTCAGCAGCATCCCAGCCTTCCGCAACAGAGCGGAGGACTGCGTTATATCCTTGGGCAGCAACTTTCCATTCGCGCCCGGAACCACAACAATATTGTTCTGCCCGTCGTCGCCGATATTGATCAACGCCACGCCCGAGGAACCCCTTACGGTTCCGACCGCTCGTGCGTCAACGCCAGCTTTGCGCAGCGCGCTCTTGAGTTGTGTGCCGAATGTATCGTCTCCTACTTTGCCGACCATGCCGACGGGGTATCCGAGCCTGCCCACCGCGACAGCTTGGTTTGCGCCTTTTCCGCCGTGGAAAGTTGTAAATGCTCGGCCGGTGAGGGTTTCTCCCGGCAGCGGGACTCGCTCCGCTGTCGCGACAAGATCCAGGTTTATACTGCCGACTACGACAATAGGCTTCCGCACTTTTTCACTCCCGCTGCCATGTCGAAATCCGCGCTCATCGCTGTTGTACAAGGGGCTTGGCTTAAGGTTGTGTTTTGACTACGAAATTGTTTGCTTAGTTGGTGTCCGTGTCGTTTGGTTCCTCTTCCACTGTTGAGGGTCCCTGGTAACCAATTACAATTGGCGGGAGCCCTGCTTTTTTCAACCGGGCGTTGATCACAGGTAGGTCAGTGGCAATCAGAGCGACCCATTTCACCATCACCGTCGCGAGATTCTGCTGCGCCGATAAGAATGCCCTGACAGCGTCGGCAGTGGGCGCTCCGTCTCCGCTGTTCACGGCGGAGAAAATCGCCGCGAACTTGCTGCTTAACGATGCGAGGTCCGGTTGCTGCTTCGGCGGCTGATTGCTTGGAGCGAACGGATTTCGCGGAGTTCCGCCGATGCTGTCCGCCTTCTGAAGCAGCGAATCCAGCGCCGCGACGAGCGCAGCATTATTCTGAACTCGCGGTCGAAGCTTGCGCGCTTGCGAGAGAAGCTGCTTCACGCTGCGCTGCGCTTCGCTAATTTCAGATTGTCGGCGAGAGACTTCGGTTGCGGTCTCGAACTGTTGCTGCAAATCTGCCGCCGGAGCATTGATGCGCGGGTCCATCTTGACCGTCAGCGGCCGAGAGTAGGTCCGCCCTGCCGCAGTCAATCGGACCGTGTACAAACCTGGCGGCGCGGTCACTCCGGGTGGAGCGGAGCCTAATTCGTCATCGCCAAATCGAATTCCACCGGCGACTGAAGTGTAGTGAAGGTCCCAAATCCAGCGATGCATGCCCGAGGCGGTTGACAGCGTTTGGAGCGCGGGTCCCCAAGACGCCGGGAACTGGAGCGTTTCGGGTTTCACCGGGGGTGGATGGTACTCACTTGAATATCGGCGAACAACTTGACCTTTTGCATCCAAAATTTCAATTGTCACGGGGTCTAGCGCAGTTGACTTCAAATAATAATCAATCATTGCGCCGACGGCAGGATTTTCGGCGAGCGCTTCGTCACGCGGTATGGGCGATCCGTAGTCGTTACCCGCGTGCATGCGGATGGCCTCGGCTGGTTGGAACAAGTACGCTTCGGACTGCGCAACTTCCGTCATTTGTCGCAGCGCAGTGATGTTGTCAAGGACCCAAAAACCGCGGCCATGCGTGGCGACAATCAAGTCGTCGCCGTGAACGGCGAGGTCGCGCATCGAGACCGGCGGCAGGTTCAGTTGCAGGGATTGCCACTCGTCGCCATCGTTGAATGAAACGTACACTCCAAGTTCAGTTCCCGCAAACAGCAGCCCTTTGCGTGTCGAATCCTCCTTTACGGTTTGCATGTAGACGCCCGCAGGGAATCCTTTGGTGACGCGCTGCCAGGTTTTACCGGCATCGCGCGTGCGGTAAATGTAAGGGTCGTTGTCTTCCAGGCGATGGCGGTCCACCGCTGCGTATGCTTCGTTCGCGTCGAAATGCGAAGCTTGCATCATCACGATCTTGCTCCACGGCGTGAGCTCGGGAGGCGTCACGTTCTGCCACGTTTTTCCGCTGTCGAGCGTTTTTTGGATGTATCCGTCGTCAGTTCCGATCCAAACCAAATCCGCGTAAGCAGGAATCGGAGAAGGCGCAATCGTATAGATAACCCCGCGGCGTTTGCTCAAAGGTGCGTCGGTCGCCGTCGCTTCGTCGAGGTTGCTTGGCACGCCAGGATCTTCTCGCGTCAGGTCGGGGCTTATCTGCTCCCAGTTATTTCCGCCGTCCAAAGTCTTGAACAAAAATTGATTGCTAAAGTACAAGGCGTGAGGGTCGGCCTCGGAAAAGACCAGAGGGAGAGTCCAAGTTCTGCGGAATGGGCCTTGGCGGCTCAGTTCAGGAGAAACGTTGCGGAGTTCTCCAGTGATTACATTGCATTTCGTTACATTGTCGCCGAAGAGTATTTCGGGATGAAGCGGATCCGGAGCGGTGTAACCGGCTTCGTCGCCCGCGCATATTCCTGTCCAATCGTGCATCGAAATCTCGGAGTGGCCGCTGCGTGCGGGAACGCTCACAGCGCCGCTGTCTTGCTGGGCGCCCGTAGCCCAGTAAGGAAAGCGATAATCAGCAGCGACATGGTAGAGCTGCGCGGTCGGTTGGTTGTACCACGAGCTCCAGGTGACCGCGCCATCTTCAGTGACAACGGTGCCCTGGTCGCTGGCGAGAATCATGCGTTTGGGGTCACTCGGATAGATCCAGAGTTGGTGATAATCATCGCCGCCCGGCGCGCCTCTGATGGACGTCCAATTCTTGCCGCCATCAGTCGATCGGTAGAGCGAAGTGTTCGACACGTAAACCGTTTCCGGGTCATTCGGGTCCACAACGATATTGCAGAAATACCAGCCGCGGCCCCAGATGCGTTTCTCCTCCGACATCTTGCGCCAGGAAGCTCCGGCATCATTCGAGCGATAAATTCCTCCCACTTTGGCGTCAATGATTGCATACACGACATTCGAGTCTGCCGGAGCGATGGCGATCCCGATTCGGCCGACGCGCTCGGTGGGCAGACCGCCGGTAAGCTGTTGCCAGGTGTCACCGCCGTCCGCTGATTTGAATATTCCGCTGCCGGGACCGTAGGAAGGAGGATAAACACTCCACGGCGGGCGTCGCGTATTCCAAAGCGTTGCGTAAATCGTGCGCGATGTTTGGGGGTCGAAGGCGAGGTCTATAGCGCCGACGTCATCGCTCTTGTACAGAATTCCCTTCCAGTTCGCTCCGCCGTCGGTGGAGCGATACACGCCACGTTCCGGGTTCGCGCCGTAAGCGTGCCCCAGCGCTGCGACAAAAACAGTATCCGGATTCCGGGGGTCCACAAGGATGCGGCCTATTTGTCGCGTGTTGTCGAGTCCAATGTGCGTCCACGTTTTACCCGCGTCTGTGGATTTGTACATGCCGTTGCCAAACGAGATCTGCGAACGCATATCGGACTCGCCTGTTCCAACGTAAAGCACGTTCGGATTTGAAGGAGCGACGGCGATTGCGCCGATTGAAGGGACCGGCTGCGAGTCGAAAACCGGAGTCCACGTGCGGCCCGAGTTTTCGGATTTCCACACGCCGCCACCGACGGAACCGAAATAGAATGTGCTCGGCTGTCCTGGTACGCCTGTAACAGCATTTGAGCGGCCGCCGCGGAACGGGCCAATCAACCGCCATTGCAAGCCGGAATAAAGATTCGGAGGAAACTGCTCCTGCGCCAAGGCAGTGGGTTGTAGAAAATGGAATGCTGCGGCCATCACCCCCAAACCAATCAAAAAACGGAGAAACGTTCGAGATAAACCATGCATGTAAAGAATCTCTCCAGTCGAAATTCGAGTAACCGGCAGCGTGAGCATACAACATCCAGCTACTCCGCTGAAAATGTCGTTGGGAGTTTTATTTGAGGGACGTCAATTGCCAGGGGTTTGCACTGGCCCGCGCAGCAAACGTTACGGTATGTTGCTGTAAACCAGCTGACGCCGTGAACGACGGGCTCCGGCGCAACCAACTACTGAATCGGTCATCCCGCAGTACAACTTTTGGTAGGATAGTTTGCAGCAATGCCCGGGTGGCGGAATGGCATACGCGGAGGACTTAAAATCCTTTGTCCTTTACGGGACGTGTGGGTTCGACCCCC
>Ga0209330_1000241_pt1 | contig 26677 bp, 27 predicted proteins | sample JacPinW_OM2H0_O3_FD_187969 | JGI IMG/M metagenome (GOLD analysis project Ga0209330, IMG submission 187969) | Forest soil microbial communities from Algoma, Ontario, Canada - Jack Pine, Ontario site 1_JW_OM2H0_O3 (SPAdes) (version 2) | ecosystem: Environmental > Terrestrial > Soil > Boreal...
CGCAGCCTCCAAGGACGGATTTACGGCGGTCCGGGAAAGGCGCTCCGATCAAACCGCTCCGGCGGTCCGGGAAATGTCCGCCACCGAACCGCGTCTAATGCTGTCCGGCGGGATTGACCAACGGCGTCGTCGGCTTCTCCGCCGAAGGCGGCCGAGGCGTCGGCGTCGGCGTATCGTCCCAGTCACGGGGCGGCCGAGGCGCACGGCCTTCCATGATGTCCTTGATCATTTCCTCATCGATGGTCTCGTACTTGATCAAGGCCTCCGACATGGTCTGCAGCTTGTCCATGTTGGTCTGAAGAATTTTGTAGGCGCGCTGATAGTTGCTGTCGATGACACGGCGCACTTCTTCGTCGATCACGTGTGCCGTGACGTCCGAGACTTGCTTGTGCTGTGTGACGCTGCGCCCCAAGAACACCTCGCCGGATTCCTCGCTGTAGGTCTGCGGTCCCAAGCGATCCGATAGTCCCCAGCGCGTGACCATGTTGCGCGCCAGTTCGGTGGCGCGTTCGATGTCGTTCGAGGCGCCGGTCGTGACCGCATCCGCGCCGAACACCAATTCCTCGGCAATGCGCCCGCCGAACAGGGTGGCGATGCGGCTCTCGAGCTGACGCTTGCTGGTGCTATAGCGATCGGCTTCCGGCAGGAACATGGTCACGCCCAAGGCGCGGCCGCGCGGAATGATCGTCACCTTGTACACCGGATCGTGCTCGGGAACGCTCAAGCCCACGATGGCGTGGCCCGACTCGTGATAAGCCGTATTGCGCTTCTCTTCTTCTGTCATGACCATGGAGCGGCGCTCCGCGCCCATCATGATTTTGTCCTTGGCGCGCTCGAACTCTTCCATCGTCACGGAGCGCTTATTGCCTCGCGCCGCAAACAGCGCCGCTTCGTTGACGAGATTCGCCAGGTCCGCGCCCGAGAAACCAGGTGTGCCGCGCGCGATGACCGAGGGCTTGACGTTGTCGCCGAGCGGTACCTTGCGCATGTGGACTTTGAGGATCTGCTCACGGCCGCGCACATCGGGCAGCGGCACCACGACTTGACGGTCGAATCGGCCCGGCCGCAGCAGCGCGGGATCCAGGACATCCGGGCGGTTGGTGGCCGCGATGACAATGATGCCCTCGTTGCCTTCGAAGCCGTCCATCTCGACCAGCAATTGATTCAGGGTTTGTTCGCGCTCATCGTGACCGCCGCCCAAGCCGGCGCCGCGATGGCGGCCGACCGCGTCGATTTCATCGATGAAAATGATGCACGGCGCGTGCTTCTTGGCCTGCTCGAACATGTCGCGGACGCGCGAGGCGCCCACGCCTACAAACATTTCAACGAAATCGGAGCCCGAAATCGTGAAGAAAGGTACTTTGGCCTCCCCGGCGATGGCCCGCGCCAGCAGGGTCTTGCCGGTGCCCGGCGAGCCGACCATGAGCACACCTTTCGGGATCTTGCCGCCAAGTTTCTGGAACTTGCCGGGATCTTTCAAGAAATCGACGATTTCGACCACTTCCTGCTTGGCTTCCTCGACCCCCGCCACATCGGCAAAGGTGATATTGACCTGATCCTCGCCCAAGAGCCGTGCGCGACTCTTACCAAAGGACATGGCCCCCCGGCCGCCGGAGGCGCCCTGCATCTGGCGCATGAAGTAGGCCCAGAAGCCAATGAGAATCAATATCGGAAAGGCCGATATGAGCAATTGCAGGAAAACCGACTGCTGCTTGGGCGCTTCGCCGCGAAACTTCACCGACTGTTGCTGCAACAAGCCAATCAAGGCGCCGTTGTTGGTTTCGGGATTAAATGTGACAAAAGACTCACCGGAGCGCTTCTTGCCCTCGATGATCTCGCCTTTTAAGGTCACCGATTCGACATTGCCGCTCTTCACATCGGTGAGGAACTGCGAGTAGTCGACCGGTCCGGGCTGGCCGGTGCGCATGCCGAATTGGCTGAAAATCGCGAGGAGAATGACCGCCAACGCGACCCAGAGGAGAATTTGTTTCGTCAAATCGTTCAAGTTTCACCTGCAACCGTCATATAGGACCAGCAAATCTGACGGGCGTTCCTCAACTTACACCATCCTAAACTGCCGCGCCAACAGATAGATCTCAGGACTGCGAGTTCGTGACGCCTTCGGCTTTTTCGTGACCACGCGGCCGTAACGAGTGCGGGCATCCCTGATGATCTGTTCGAATCCGGCGCCTTGAAATAACTTCAAAAGCAAATCGCCTCCGGGCGCCAAAACACGATCTGCGAACTCTAGGGCAAGCTCCGCCAAATACATCGATCGAGGCTGATCCACTGCATCGATACCTGCCATGTTGGGGGCCATATCCGACAATACAAGCTCGATTTTGTCCGCCCCAACGAGGTGTAAAACCTGCTCGAGCACCGCCTCGTCTCGAAAGTCGCCCTGGACAAATTCAACGCCGGGAATCGCATCCATGGGCAATATGTCCGTCGCTACGATGCGGCTCTTGCCGCCCACAATGCGCGCCGCATACTGGCTCCAGCCTCCCGGCGCAGAGCCTAAATCGACCATGCGAATCCCCGGCCGCAGCAATCGCTCGGTCTGCTGAATCTGCGCAAGCTTGAAGACGGCGCGCGAACGCCAGCCTTCTTTCTGCGCGCGCTTCACGAACTCATCGTTGGCGTGTTCGGTAAGCCAGCGGGAACTGCTTTTAGAGCGCTTGGGCATTTTACGTTGTGACTATAATCGCGGAATGACACTTTCCGAGAAACAAAAGAAACATTTGCGCCGTCTGGGCCACCCTTTAAGCCCCATCGTCATGCTGGGAAATGCCGGCTTGACCCCAAACATCGTGAAGGAATTGGATCGCGCCCTCGCCGATCATGAATTGGTCAAGGTGTCCGCCCGGGTCGGGGAACGCAGCGCACGGGACGCAGCGCTCGAGACTCTCGCCAAGCAAACCTCCAGCGAAATCGTGCAGCGGATCGGCAATGTCGGCCTCTTCTACCGCCGCAGCGCGCAGATGCCCAAGGTTCTCCTGCCCGACGCCTAAGACGAGTATTGCAATGACATTGATTTCAGCTGGCCGCGTGCTTTGCTGAAGCCAGGTATGCATCCGCCGCCTTGACCAGGGCCGGCTTCTGCGCCGCCAAGTGATGCGCGGTCTCCATGCCGCGCGCCAGATTGTCGGATGCGCCTTTCGGAATGTTCGCGCGCACCCATGCCTCGAGCTGATCCAGCGGCAACGCATCCCAATATACGGCCGGCGCTTGCTGCGCGAGCACCAGCGGCCGTTCCTCAGTCGCCACCGACTTCATCAGCTGATCCTGATGGGCGATATAGGTATCCCAGGATAGCCGCGGATGTTCACGCGCCAACGTCAAGATCAGGCGAAGGCCGAGCGTGTTCGCCTGCGGCGGCAGTTCATCGGACAGCGCGATTTGCACTACTTGGCGGGCGAGATCCGGATCCCGCACCCGTGCCAGCGCCACGTAGCAGCGCTCCATGAACGTGTCGTCTTTCGCGCCCTTGGCCAATGCATGCAGCTGCGCAAAAGTCGCGGCATCGGCGTTTTGTCCGACGATCGTGAGTAAGGTCGTTTGCGCATCCGCGCTCATACTGTGCGGATCCTTGACGAATGCCGCGAAGCGTCGGCGTGCCTCATCGATCGTGGCTTGATCGCCCCAGCTGCTCAAGTCCCGCAACAGCGTATCGCGCAAGTCGCCCACATTCGGCGTTTCCTGCGGCGCGGCGTCCCACCCCAATTCATCGGCTACGGGCTTGATCAGCGCACGCGCATACGCCGCGAAGGCTTGATGGCCGGGCGATCGGCGCTCGGCGAATTCAATGCTCGAGAGCGCCCGGACGATCTGCTGCCAAGCACGTGCGTCGCGGTCGGTGCCCATGGACGAGGCCAACGCCAGGAAGTCCTGCAATGAGGCCTCGCCGTTGCCCACCAAGGCCCATTGATCGTCGAGCAAGGCAATGCGATCCCCGTCAACCGCGCCCGCGAATAGGCGCGTGTTCACGGCCAGCGTGTCAGCGTCGTACTGGACGCGGTAATAGCCGACGGCGTCGGCATTGACGGATAAAGCCTCATCGCAGCGGCCAGCCGCGGTCTTCTGCTCCTGGGTGTCGAGCAGCACGTTGCGCGGGGCGGCGGTGCCGCTGCGAATTCTCAAGGGGACCTGCCACTGCGCGCCGGTCGCACTGCCGTCGGTCAGCAGGAACCGTTTCTGGCTTAAAGTGATGCTGCGGTTGCCGGACGAATCGCAGGCCGCCGACACACTGACCAAGGGAAATCCGGGCTTCTCGATCCACGGCGCGGCGACTGCGGGCACGTTCTTGCCGCTCGATTCTCTCAGCGCATTCCAGAGATCTGCCGCTGTCGCGTTTGAATAGGCGCGGCTCTTGATGTAGCTGCGGATCCCTTGGCGGAACACGTCCTCGCCGATATAGGCCTCCAGCATGCGCAGCAGCGCCTCGCCCTTGCTGTACGTAATGTCCGAATCGAAGGAATTGGCCGCTTGCAGCTCGTCGGTTACGTGCTGCTGGATGGCGTGCGAAGTCGCACGCGCATCCGCCGCCATGGCCGACTCTTTGGATTCGTCTTCCTGTTCCCACCAGCGCCACGCCGGATAGCGCGCCGCCGTCTCCTTGGCCGCGCGCCAGGAGGCAAAGCTTTCATTCAGCCAGGTATCGTCCCACCACCCCATGGTGACCAGGTCGCCGAACCACTGATGCGCCATTTCATGCGCCTGGATACTGAAAACCGTTTGCCGGTCCTGCATCGTGCTCGAGGGTCCAACCAGCAACGCTTGATCGTTGTAGGTAATCGCCCCCCAATTTTCCATGGCGCCTGAAAAGCCCCCCGGTACGGCGATGGAATCGAGCTTTGGCAGCGGATACGGATAGGCAAAGTAATCGTTGTAGTCAGCCAGAATTTCCTGGGCGCTGGCGAGCGCCACCGCGCCGTCTTGTTCGTGTCCCGCGACCGCCCAGACACCGAATTGCGTGCCACCGCGCGATGCAGACACTTCGCGCAGATCCCCCGCCGAGAATTCGAGCAGGTAGGACGGCATCTTCGGGGAGCGCTGAAAGCTCACCGTCGCCAATTCGCCATGCACAGCGCGCTGCGCGACGGGCATATTGCCCACGGTGGCCCAGGACTTGGGCACCGTCACCGTCAGGTGAAACGTCGCGCGAAACGCCGGTTCATCCCAGCACGGAAACATGCGGCGCGCATCCGTGGCTTCAAATTGGGTCGACAGCATCACGGCCTGACCGCCGCCGGATTTCGTGTACTTCTGCGCAAACAGCCCCTGCGGCTGCGTTTCGATTTTGCCGCTGTACGAAAAACTCAATGTGTGCAGGCCGCTGACCGGCTTCGCCAACATCACGGTCGTGAGCTGCTGCTCATCGTTGGAGGTCACGCTCTTGACCGGCGCGCCGTCCAATAGCACATGACTCAAGGTCTCGTTGAGCGAATTGAATTGCACCGTCGCGGTCGCCGCCCGGAATTGCAGCTGCACCGACTCGGTTCCGGTGAATCGCAAGGCAGCGGCATCGGGCACAATGGCGACGTCATAACTGACCGGAACGACATTCTTAGGCAGTCGGCCCGGCGCCGACTCGAATGAAAACGGCGCTCCGCACCACGCAGAAGGCGCCAGCAGGCAGCAGAGTGCCGCGGAATAGAACCGGTTAAACATGGCGATATTCATCCTGGTAAATCAAAACGACGACGCAAAGACACGCCAACACATAAAGTCCTGCCGAGACGCCGTGCCAGGCACCGAAACCCAACCCGAGTGCGCTGCCCTGCGTCTGCGCCAGACTCATCGCGCGCTTTAGCAGCCATTCGTTGACCGCCAGCAGCGCCACGGCCAGGTACCCTGCGCGAAATCGGCCGCGGCCCGGCAGCGTCACGGCCAGCGCCGCCACCGCGAGCCCCAGGTAAGTCTCGATGCTGAAGAGCCTCGCGGCAATGAGACCGGCGGTATGCCGATCGCTCAGGAACCGGAACAGGACCGTCGCGACCCACAGCAGCGACCAGAGACTCCCCGCCCAGAGTGTTATCAGCACCCGAAAAGCGCGCGCCAAGGCCTTCACGAGTCTCTACACGTAACGGACCGAAACGATCTCGTAAGATCGTGTTCCGCCGGGCACGGTGACATCGACCACGTCGCCCTCGGATTTGCCGATGAGCGCGCGCGCAATCGGCGAGGACACCGACAGCAGCCCTTGCTTGATATTGGCCTCATCATCGCCGACCAGCTGATACACCACTTTGTGGCCGCCGTCCTGATCTTCCAATTCGAGCGTTGATCCGAACACCACGCGGCCGTTGGCGCTAAGCCTCGTGACGTCAATCACCTCGGCGTTGCTCAGGCGATTCTCGATCTGGTTGATGCGGCCTTCGATGAAGCTTTGCTGCTCGCGAGCGGCATGGTATTCGGCATTCTCGCTCAAGTCGCCGTGCGCGCGGGCTTCGGCGATGGCCTTGATGACATTGGGCCGCGCCTCGCTCTTCAGCTGCTTCAGTTCCGTGCGCAGCCGTTCGGCGCCGCGCAGCGTCATGGGAGTTCGCGTCACGCCATTTCCTTGTGCAAATCCTGCAATCGATTCACTTCGATGTCGCCTAAGTGATCCAGTGCGTCGCACGTCGCGCGTGCGCCCGCCACGGTGGTGTAATAGGTTACTCGCCTCGCGACCGCCTCGCGACGGATGGACCGCGATTCGCGTACCGCTTGCTTGCCCTCGGTGGTATTGACGATCAACGCCACCTCGTCGTTTTTTATCATATCGACGACGTGCGGGCGACCCTCGCGCACTTTATTGACTCGGCGGCAGGTTACGCCCGCCTCTTCGAGCACTTGCGAAGTCCCCCCGGTGGCGGCGATTTCAAAGCCGCGCGCGATCAGCATTTGGGCCAGGATCACCGCGCCCGGCTTATCGCGGTCGCGCACGCTGATGAAACACAATCCCCGGGTCGGCAGGATCACCCCGGACGCCGCCTGCGCCTTGGCATAGGCCTCGCCGAAGGTATTGCCCGTCCCCATGACCTCGCCGGTGGATTTCATCTCCGGCCCCAGGATGGGATCGGCCTCGGGGAACTTGATGAAGGGAAACACCGCTTCCTTGACCGAAAAATAGGGCGGGATGCGCTCCACCGTGCGGCCTTGCTGGGCCAAGGTCTTGCCCGTCATCACGCGGGCGGCGACCTTCGCCAGCGGAATGCCGGTGGCCTTGGAGACAAAGGGCACGGTGCGCGAGGCGCGCGGATTGACCTCGAGGATGTAAATCACGCCGCTTTGAATCGCGAATTGAATATTCATCAGCCCGATGACATTGAGCGCCTTGGCCAGTTTTCTGGTCTGGGCCCGCAGCTCATCTTGAATCTCCTGCGACAGGCCGTTCGGCGGCAGCGAGCAGCCCGAGTCGCCGGAATGCACTCCCGCCTGTTCGATGTGCTCCATGATGCCGCCGATGAGCACATCGGTGCCATCGCTCACCGCATCCACGTCCACTTCGATGGCCAAATCCAAAAATCGATCCAGCAGCACCGGACTGTCGTTCGATACCTTCACGGCATCGATCATGTATTGGCGCAGATCATCTTCGTTGAACACCACTTCCATGGCCCGGCCGCCGAGCACGTAGCTCGGCCGCACCACCAACGGGAAGCCGACGTCGCGCGCCATCAAGATGGCCTGTTCCTCGGTGCGCGCCGAGGCATTCGCCGGCTGCTTGAGCTTCAGGCTCGTGACCAGCTTCTGAAAGCGTTCGCGATCCTCAGCCACATCGATGCTGTCGGGCGTCGTGCCGATGATGGGTGCGCCCGCGGCCGCGAGCGCGCGCGACAATTTCAGCGGCGTCTGACCACCGTACTGCACGATGACGCCCTCGGGCTTTTCCTTCTCGATGATTTCCATCACGTCTTCAAAGGTCAGCGGCTCGAAGTAAAGCCGGTCCGAGGTGTCGTAATCGGTGGACACGGTCTCCGGATTGCAGTTCACCATGATGGTCTCGAAGCCGTCCTCGCGCAGCGCCATCGCGGCGTGCACGCAGCAATAGTCGAATTCGATTCCCTGACCGATGCGGTTTGGACCGCCGCCCAAGATCATGATCTTGCGCCGATCGGTCGGCGCCGCCTCGCATTCCTCTTCGTAGGTGGAATACAGATAAGCCGTCGACGTGGCGAATTCGGCGCCGCAGGTATCGACGCGCTTGTAGACCGGATGCAGCCCGAGCCTGCGCCGTTCCCGGCGGATGTCCGTCTCGTCGCGCCCGACCAGTTTGGCGATGCGCGAATCGGAAAAGCCCTTGCGCTTCAGCGCACGCAGGCGCGCAAGATTCAAGGCCTCGAATCCGTCCTTGGCGAGCGCCGCTTCCTCGCGCAGCAGATCCTCGATCTGCGACAGAAACCAAGGATCGATCTTGGTGGCGTCAAACACCTGGCTCAAGGTCCAGCCGGCGCGAAACGCGTCCGCCACGTACAGAATCCGGTCCGGCCCCGGCCAGCGCAGCTCGTACGAGAGCTTCTCCGCCGCCGCTTCGGTCAGCGGCAGGGTCAGCTGCTCGTTGAAGCCGTCGTAGCCGGTCTCCAGGCTGCGCAGCGCCTTTTGCATGGATTCCTGGAAGGTGCGGCCGATGGCCATCGCCTCGCCCACCGATTTCATTTGCGTGGTCAGGCGCGTGTTGGCGCCCGGAAATTTCTCGAAGGTAAAGCGCGGAATTTTCGTGACCACATAATCGATGGTCGGTTCGAACGAGGCCGGCGTCGCCCCGCCGGTGATTTCGTTTTTCAACTCGCTCAAGGTGTAGCCCACGGCCAGCTTGGCGGCGATTTTGGCGATCGGAAATCCCGTGGCCTTGGAGGCGAGCGCGGAGGAGCGCGACACCCGCGGGTTCATTTCGATGACCAGCACGCGGCCGTCGTCGGGGTTGATGGCGAACTGCACATTGGAGCCGCCGGTGTCGACGCCGATCTTGCGCAACACCGCAATCGAGGCATCCCGCAGCCGCTGATATTCGCGGTCGGTGAGCGATTGCGCCGGCGCCACGGTGATCGAATCGCCGGTGTGCACTCCCATGGGGTCGATGTTCTCGATGGAGCAGACGATGATGCAGTTGTCATCGTGATCGCGCACGACTTCCATCTCGAACTCTTTCCAGCCGAGCACCGATTCCTCGAGCAGCACCTCGTTGGTGGGCGAGGCGTCGAGTCCGCGCGCCACGATGGCTTCGAATTCTTCGCGGTTGTAGGCGATGCCGCCGCCCGAGCCGCCCAAGGTGAACGACGGGCGGATCACCGTGGGGAAGCCGATCTCCGCTTGCACCGCGAGGGCCTCTTCCATGCTGTGCGCGATGCGCGCCCGAGCCGTCTCCAGCCCAATGTCGGCCATCGCGCGGCGGAACAATTCGCGATCCTCCGCCATGTCGATGGCGCGCTGCGAGGCGCCGATCATCTCAACGCCGAATTTTTCCAGGACCCCTTCGCGCACCAGATCCAACGCCGTATTCAACGCCGTCTGGCCGCCCATGGTCGGCAGCAGCGCGGTGGGCCGCTCCTTCTCGATGATGCGGGCGATGGTGCGCCAATTGATCGGCTCTATATAAATGGCGTCCGCGGTTTCCGGGTCGGTCATGATGGTGGCCGGATTTGAGTTCACCAGAATGACGCGATATCCCTCTTCTTTCAGGGCCTTACACGCTTGAGCTCCGGAATAGTCGAACTCGCAGGCCTGACCGATGATGATGGGCCCCGCGCCGATGATGAGGATGCTGTCGAGGTCGGTACGCTTCGGCACTAGCCTTCCGCCGATTTTTGCTTGACCGGAGTGCGCCCGCGGGAATTCGCCTGCACGCGCTTCACCATCAAGTACATGAAGTGCTCGAACAGCAGGCGCAGGTCGTGCGGGCCTGGACTCGCCTCCGGATGCCCCTGGAAGCTGAATGCCGGCCGATCGGTGCGGCTGACGCCCTGCAAGGAGCCGTCGAACAGCGATCGATGCGTCGGGCGTAGCGTGGCGGGCAGGGTCGCTTCATCGACGGCGAAACCATGGTTCTGGCTGGAAATCAGCACACGGCCCGAGTCGATCTCGAGCACCGGATGATTCGCGCCATGGTGGCCGAACTTCATCTTGATGGTTTTCGCACCGCTCGCGAGCCCGAGCAATTGATGCCCCAGGCAGATGCCGAACACCGGGATGTCGGTCTCCAAAAATTTGCTGATCGCCTGGATGGCGTAGTCGCAGGGTTCAGGATCCCCCGGTCCATTCGATAAGAAAATACCATCAGGATTCATTGCAAGTACTTGATCTGCCGGAGTTTGCGCAGGCACTACCGTCATGCGGCAACCATGTTCCGCCAGGATTCTTAAGATGCTGCGCTTCATGCCGTAGTCATACGCGACCACGTGCAGGCGGCTCTGCGGGCGCGGCGGCTTGGCCGCCGTCTTCCAGATCAGGCCATCATTCCATTGATAGATTTTTTTAGTCGAGACCGCCTTGGCCAGGTCCATGCCCTTTAAGCCCGGAAATTTTTTGGCGGCGCGCACGGCAGCGTTCTGATCGATGTTCTCGCCCGTCATGATGCAGCCGGATTGCGCCCCCTTGTCGCGCAGCAGCCGGGTGAGCTTGCGGGTGTCGATATCGGCGATCGCCACCACCTTGCAGCGAAGCAGGAAGCTCTGCAACGACTCGGTGGCACGCCAGTTCGAATGCAGCAGCGGCAAGTCGCGAATCACGAGGCCCGCGGCATACACCGCGCCGGACTCGAGATCTTCCGGCGTCGTGCCGGTGTTGCCGATATGCGGATAGGTCAGGGTAACGATCTGTCGGCAGTAGGAAGGATCGGTGAGGATCTCCTGATAGCCGGTCATCGCCGTATTGAAAACTACTTCACCTGTCGTGTTGCCTTTTGCGCCTACTGAGACGCCTCGGAACACGGTGCCATCTTCGAGAGCTAGCACTGCAGGGGTCGACACTCCGGTTCCTCGCTTTGCGCTTCGGCGCGTTGACGCAGATGCGCAAAGCGGGAGGCGCTCTTGAGAACGTCCTCCCGCTTTATGGGTTGATTCGCGATCAGTTTCCGGGCGCGAATATTAACGATGCCTGCGATCACTGTCCATGCTTCTTCTCAAAGTCCCAGCACATCTTTCATCTCGTAGAGGCCCGCCGGGCGGCCAATCAGCCAGGCAGCCGCCCGGAGCGCCCCCCGGGCAAAGGTGATCCGGTCGGTGGCTCGATGCGTGAGTTCCAGTCGCTCGCCGGATCCGGTGAATGTCACCGTGTGCTCGCCGACGATGTCGCCGGCCCGCACCACCGAAAAACCAATGCTGCCGGCGCGGCGCGGGGTATCCATGCCGTGACGCTCAAAAACTGCGACTTCGTTTAAGGCCACGTTGCGCGATCTGGCGATCGTCTCGCCCAACTTCAAGGCCGTACCTGAGGGTGCATCGCGCTTTTGCCGATGATGCGCCTCTGATATATCCACATCGTAGAGGCTGCCCAGCGCGCGGCTGGCCGCAGCCGTCAATTCATTCAACACCGCGACCCCGATGCTGGTATTGGGCGCGATCAGCACGGCAATCGACTTTGCCGCACGCGTAAGCTCGGCTTTGGCAGGCGCGTCGAACCCGGTGGTACCGACCAGCAGGGGCACGGAGCCTCTTACGCACGCCTGCGCATGTAAAGCCACCGCGCTCCCTAGACTGAAATCCAGCGCCACAGAGGCCCCCTTCAGTGCCGCGGCGGGATCCGAGGTGATCAGAACGCCCGTCGCCGGTCCGTCCGCGGCCGCATCCAACCCAAGCCACGCGCTGCCGGCGGAGGCGGTTGCACCGCGCAACTCAAACTCGGCGCCTTCGCGCAGGGCCCGGATCAGCGACTGTCCCATGCGGCCGGTAATGCCGAACACGGTCAGCGCATGCGGCCGCACTTATTCGACCGCGCGCGTAAAGAACTTCTTCACGCCCTCAAAAAACGTCTCTTCCTTCGGATGATGGCTGCCCTGCTCCAGGGACTCGGCGAATTTCTTCAGCAGTTCCTTTTGTTCGCCGCGCAAACTCACCGGTGTCTCGACCACGACGCGGCAGAACAAATCGCCGGCGGCGCCGCCGCGCACCGGCCGCACGCCTTTCTCGCGCATGCGAAATACCCGCCCCGATTGGGTCTCGGCGGGAATCTTAAGGATCACCTCGCCATCGAGGGTGGGCACCTCGACCGTACCGCCGAGTGCCGCCGTGACAAAGGTGATGGGCACTTCGCAGGACAGGTGGCTGCCTTCGCGCTCGAAGATTGCATGCTCCTTCACCCGAATTTCGACATACAGGTCACCGGCCGGACCGCCGTTGCGGCCCGCCTCGCCCTCGCCATTCAAGCGAATGCGATCGCCGCTATCGACGCCCGCCGGGACTTTGACCGGCAGTGTTTTCTCCTGCCGGACCCGGCCCTGGCCGAAACAGGTATCGCAGGGGTTGGATATGATTTTGCCGCGGCCTTTGCAGCGTGGACAGGGTTGCTGGATGGTGAAGATGGACTGCTGCACCCGGACCTGACCCTGGCCATTGCAGGTGTCGCAGGTTTTCGGCGTGGAGCCTTTGGCTGCACCGCTCCCCTTGCAGGTTTTGCACTCGCCCATGGAGGGAATGTGGATCTCGGTCTCGGTGCCGAACACCGCCTTCTCCAGATCCAAATCGAGTTCGTAGCGCAGGTCTGCGCCGCGGAACACTTGCGATCGGCCGCGCTGGCCGCCGGAAAAGATGTCGCCGAACATTTCACCGAAAATATCGCCGAATGCCTCGCCGGCGCTGAAGCCGCCGCCGCGGTTGCCCTCCAGGCCCGCATGTCCAAACTGGTCGTAGATCGCGCGTTTATGCGAGTCGCAGAGGACTTCGTACGCCTCCTTGCACTCCTTGAAACGGTGTTCGGCATCCGGATCGTCGGGATTGCGATCCGGGTGAAATTTCATCGCGAGACGGCGGTAGGCCTTTTTAATGTCGGCTTCCGACGCGTTCCGCGGCACGTCGAGGAGCTTATAGAAATCCTGCTTCGCCATTGCTTACCCTAAGACCTTCACATAAAAACGAACCGCCGGCACTATGCATACCGGCGGTTTCAGTCCGCAATCTAACGCATCACAAATGCCGCCGTTAGGCACGGCCGGTTAGGCCTTCTTGCGATCGTCCTTCACTTCCTCGAACTCCGCATCCAGCACATCGTCTTTGGGCGCGTGCTGTCCAGCCGATCCACTCTCGGCACCGGGTCCCGAGGCGCCGGCACCGGCACTCGCCGCGGACTGCTCGTACATCTTCTGCATGATAGCGCTCGAGGCCTGCTCCAGCGCCGTCGTCTTACTGTCGATGTCATCGCGGTCATCGCTGCTCATCGCGCTCTTCAGCGCCGCCACCGCATCGGTAGCCGACTTCTTCTGATCGTCGGAGACCTTGTCGCCGGCATCCTTGAGCGCCTTCTCCACCGTGTGAATGGCGGCATCGGCCTTGTTGCGCGCACCGACCAGCTCACGGAACTTCTTGTCCTCCTCGGCATGCGTTTCGGCATCCGACACCATGCGCTTGATCTCCGCCTCCGACAAACCGCTCGAAGCCTTGATGACGATGCGCTGTTCCTTGCCGGTTTTCACATCCTTCGCCGAGACGTTCAAGATGCCGTTGGCATCGATGTCGAAGGCGACTTCGATTTGCGGCATGCCGCGCGGCGCCGGGGGAATATCCGTGAGGTCGAAGCGGCCCAACGACTTGTTGTCGGTCGAGCGCTCGCGCTCGCCTTGCAACACGTGGATGGTCACGCCGGTCTGATTGTCATCCGCGGTCGAGAAGGTCTGCGATGCCTTGGTGGGAATCGTGGTGTTCTTCTCGATCACCTTGGTCATGACGCCGCCCAGGGTTTCGATCCCCAGCGACAACGGAGTCACGTCGAGCAGCAACACGTCTTTCACGTCGCCTGAGAGAACGCCGCCCTGAATCGCGGCGCCCACCGCCACGGCTTCATCCGGGTTCACATCCTTGCGCGGCTCTTTGCCGAACAGGTCCTTCACCGCTTTCTGCACCATCGGCATGCGGGTCTGCCCGCCCACCAGAATGACCTCGCCCACATCCTTCATGGACAAGCCGGCGTCTTTAAGTGCAATGCGGCAGGGCTCCATGGTCTTTTGGACCAGGTCCTCGACCAACGACTCGAGCTTCGCGCGGGTCAGTTTCATGTTCAGGTGCTTCGGACCCGCCGCATCCGCCGTGATGTAGGGCAGGTTGATCTCGGTCTGCTGGCTCGAGGACAGCTCGATCTTGGCTTTTTCGGCGGTTTCCTTCAGGCGCTGCATGGCAAGGGGATCCTTGCGCACGTCGATGCCGCTTTCCTTCTTGAACTCATCCGCCAGGTAATTGACGACGCGAAGATCGAAGTCCTCGCCGCCCAAGAACGTGTCGCCATTGGTCGAGAGCACTTCGAATTGGCGCTCGCCATCGACTTCGGCGATCTCGATCACCGAGACGTCGAAGGTGCCGCCGCCCAAGTCGTACACGGCGATCTTGCGATCACCGCCGTCCTTGTCGAGGCCGTACGCCAGTGCCGCCGCGGTCGGCTCGTTGATGATGCGCTTGACGGTCAAGCCCGCGATGCGGCCGGCATCCTTGGTGGCCTGGCGCTGCGAATCGTTGAAATAGGCCGGTACCGTGATGACGGCTTCCGTGACGGTCTCGCCCAGATAATCCTCGGCGGTCTTTTTCATCTTCATGAGAACGCGCGCGGAAATTTCCTGCGGCGCCATTTTCTTGCCCTGAACTTCGACCCAGGCATCGCCGTTGTCGGCTTTGACGATCTTGTAGGAGACCATGCCCATGTCTTTCTTCACCACTTCGTCGGTGAACTTGCGGCCGATGAGGCGCTTGACCGCGGCTATGGTGTTCGCCGGATTGGTGACGGCCTGGCGCTTGGCGGATTGTCCGACCAGCACCTCGCCATCCTTGGTGAAGGCAACGATGGACGGCGTGGTGCGATCACCCTCGCTGTTCTCGATGACCTTGGGCTTGCCGCCCTCCATGATCGCGACGCAAGAATTCGTCGTGCCGAGATCGATACCAATCATTTTACCCATTGTGAAAACCCTCTAAAAATCGAACGTTGTGACCGTACTTGGGGACATGCGGCGTCTTTTTCAATTGGCGTCCCCGCCAGGTTCCTTGCTGACGATGACCCGTGCCGGGCGCAACAACCGCCCGTTCAGGGAATAGCCTTTCTGAATGACCGACAACACGGTGTTGGCGGGCTGATCGCGGCTCTCTTGGGCCACCATCGCCTCATGCCAGGCCGGGTCGAAGGGCTGACCCAACGGGTCGATGACCTTAATACCCGCCTTGTCGAAAGCCCGCAGCAATTGCTTCAGGGTTGCGGTCGAGCCCTCGAGGAGCGCAGACCCGGAACTTGCCGTTCCGGCATTGATCCCGGCTTCCAAGGAATCCGCGACACTGACCAGCTCCTGGGCGAAGCGCTCGATCGCATACTTGCGGGCGTTCTCCAACTCCCGATCCATGCGCTTTCGATAGTTTTCCAGCTCCGCGACGGCGCGTAGGTAGCTGTTCCAGTTCTCGGTCGCCTTGGCTTCCGCGGCCGCCAATGTTGCGCCTGCGCCGTTAGCGGCCGCGGGGCCGGCATTGGGCATATCCGCTGAAGGTGACGGGTTGTTGTCATTCACGCTTTAAAGCCCTCAAGGATGATGCGGCTTCGAAGAGCCGCTCGAAGCATTCCACTCTGGGGGCTATTTGCGAGCGTTCAAGGCCGAACCCAAGAGCTTGGCCGTGATATCGACGATGGGGATTACACGTTCGTAGGCCATGCGGGTCGGCCCGATGATGCCGAGCACCCCGACCACCTGGTTGTCGACCATGTAGGGCGCGGTCACGACGCTGATATCGTCCAGGATCCGGTAACCGGATTCCTGGCCAATGAAGATCTGGATGCCATCCGCCCGCAGGCAGCTGTCCAAGAGCCTCAAGATGTCGTGCTTCTCATTGAAGGCCTCGAACAGGCGCCGCAGGCGATCGACGTTGGACAATTCGGCGAACCCCATGAGATTGGTTTCGCCGGCGATCACATATTCCACGGTCTCCGCGGGGGCCGTGTCGAAGACTTTTTGCGCCACTTGAATGGCGTCCTGCATCAGCTGATCCATGTGCTGGCGCGTCTCCTGCAGTTGCGCCACCAACAAGGCGCGCACATCCGGCAGCGAGCGGCCGGCAAAGGCCTCATTCAAGTAGTTGGCGGCGCGGCGCAGCTCCTCTGGAGAGTGGTAGCGGTCCAGTTGTACCACGCGGTTTTGCACCTCGCGGTTGCTCATGACCATGATGGCGAGCGCGCGATTCTCGGACAATCCGACGAATTCGATATGCGATAGCGCGATGTAGTGCGGATTCGGCAACGTCACCAAACCCGCCATGTGCGAGGCGCTGGACAGCATCTGCGAGACGGTCTGTACCAGGGATCGGCCGTTGGACACTTCCGCGCCCAGGCGCCGCTCGATGTCCTCGACTTCCTCGTGGTGCAAGGGCTTAAGCTTGAGCAGCGTGTCGACAAAAAACCGGTAACCCTTGTCGGTGGGAATGCGGCCGGCGGAGGTGTGGGGCGAGGCGACGAACCCCAGGTCTTCCAAGTCCGCCATGACGTTGCGGATGGTCGCGGATGAGAGGCTCAAGCCAGAATCGCGCGACAGTGTTCGCGATCCCACCGGCTGGCCTTCGCGAATGTAATTCTCGATCAGGGCTTTGAGCAGCATCTGTGCGCGCTCATTAAGTCCCTCGTCGGTACCTTCTGTCATAGTAGGTCCATATAACATGTTTGAAGCTACCTAGCGCATCCGGCCGAAGTCAAGTCCAGCGGGTCAAGTCCAGCAGGAGGTCTATAATCGATCATGCCTCAGGAATTTAAGTCCATCGCGTTGGTGGGCAACGCCAAAGATTTGCGCGTCGCCGAATGCATGCTGGGCCTGGCCGCACACTTTCATGCTCGCGGCCTGCCCGTGCTGGTGGATCCCAGCGTGGGCCTGGCCTTCAAAGCGGGCAGCGTCGTGTTATGTCCGGAACAATCCTTTGCGACCCGCGCCGACCTCATCGTTGCCATCGGCGGCGACGGCACGCTGTTGTATGCGGCGCGGCTGGTGGCCGGCCATACGGTGCCCCTGCTCGGCGTGAATCGCGGCCGCTTAGGATTTCTCACCGACGTCAGCCCCACGTCCATGCTCGAGGATGTCGACACGGTGCTGGCCGGCGGCTACACCGAGGATCGCCGTTCGCTGCTCGCGGCGCGGCTGGAGAGCCACAATGGCCAGGTCGCGCAGGCCCTGGCGTTGAACGATGTGGTGGTCAACAAATGGGAGACCGGACGCACCATGGATTTCGAGACCTCCATCAATGGCCGTTTCGTCAATTCGCACGGCGGCGATGGGATGGTGATCGCCACGGCGACCGGCTCGACTGCCTATGCCCTGTCCTGCGGCGGACCCATCGTCGAGCCCGACCTTGATGTATGGGTGCTGGCGCCCATCTCCCCGCACACCTTGAGCGACCGGCCGATTGTGGTGCGCGCCGGCAGCAAGATTGCGATCCGCATGTCGGATCGCTTCGAGTCGCGCGCGCAGGTGACCTGCGACGGCACCGCCATTGGCGATCTGGCGCAGGGCGATAACTTGTATGTCGAGGCCGCCGATGCGCAAATCACCCTGCTGCATCCGCCCGGGTATGACTACTATCGGCTGCTGCGCTCCAAGCTGCATTGGGGCCGCGGCACTCAAAACGGACACCCCGACATCTAAGCCGTGCTCACGCATCTTCAATTGCGAGATTTGGTTCTCGTCGATCAAGCAGAGCTCGAGTTCAGCGGCGGCCTCACCGCCCTGACCGGCGAGACCGGCGCGGGCAAATCCATCGTGGTCGATGCGCTGCTGTTGATCGCCGGCGGACGCGGTGCCGGCGACATCGCGCGCCAGGGCGCGGAGCGTGCCGAGGTCACCGCCAGCTTTTCGGCCCTGCCGCCGGCGGCGCTCACTTGGCTGAAGGACCAGTCGATCGATGTCGACGGGGAACTGGTGGTTCGGCGGGTCATCGGCGCCGATGGCCGCTCGCGCGCCTACGTGAACGGCCAAGTCGTTCCCCTGCAAGCTTTGCGCGAACTGGCCGAGTTTCTGATCGAAATTCATGGTCAACAAGAGTTTCAGCATCTGGTGGGCCGTGCCGCACAGCGCGAACTACTCGATGAGCGTCTGAGCACGCCGGCCTTGAGGAGCAGCGTCGCTGAAGCTTTCGAGCGCCATAGCGCGGTCTCACGCGAATTCGAGGCCCTGAAAAACGCCGCACAGAACCGCGACGCCCGGCTGGACCTGCTGCGCTATCAGTTGCGCGAACTCAAGGCGGAAGTATCGACGGCGGCGGCGATCGAAGAGTTGTTTGCCGACCAAAAACGCGTCGCCGCGCGCGGCCGCCTGAGCGTCGCGGCCCGCACCGCCCTCACCGCGGTTTACGAATCCGACGGCGACAGCGCCCATGATCTGCTCGGCAAAGCGACCGCGGCACTGCGCAGCGTCTCGGACATCGACCCGCAACTGGGCGAGGCCGGCAAACTTTTAGGCGAAGCGGCCATCCTCACCCAGGAGGCGGCGGAGTCGTTGCGCCACTACTTGGATGCCTTGGATATCGATCCTGCCCGCCAGGACGAGATTGAACGGCGGGCGGCCGCGCTCGAAGCGCTGGCGCGAAAACATCGCGTCGCGGTCCTGGAGCTGCCCGAACAGCGCGCGCGCATCGAGCAAGAGGTGGCCGCGCTGGACAATGTCGGGGAGAGCCTGACGGCCCTGGAGCAGCAAGTGAGTGTGACGATGCGGGAATATCGCAGCGCAGCGAAGCGCTTGAGCGAGGCGCGCCGCGCCGCTGCGCAATTATTGGGGGTTCAGGTCACCCAGCTCATGCAAACCTTGGGGATGGCGGGCGGCGAGTTTGCGGTTCAGGTCACCCCAAGCGATTCGGAATTTTCTGCTTCCGGCAGCGATGAGGTGGAATTTCTGGTGAGCGCCAATCCCGGCCAGCCGCTCAAGGGCCTGGCCAAGGTGGCCTCCGGCGGCGAGCTGTCGCGCATCAGTCTCGCGGTTCAAGTGGCCGGGCGTGCCTCCTCCTCGCCGCTGTGCATGGTGTTCGACGAAGTCGATGCCGGCATCGGCGGCGCGGTGGCCGAGATTGTCGGCCGGCAGCTGCGCTCCTTGGGCGAGCGGGCCCAGGTGCTGTGCGTGACGCATCTGGCGCAGGTCGCCTCCCAGGCGCACAGTCAGTTTCGCGTGACAAAGTTGAGTGACGGCAAGATCACGCGCACGGCGGTCAAGCCGCTGGGCGCTGCGGAGCGCACCGATGAGATTGCCCGCATGCTCGGCGGAATCGACATCACCGAGCAGGCCCGCGCGCATGCGCGCGAGATGCTGGTGCGCGCCACCCCAGCCGAGGCGCCCAAGAAAAAGGGCACGCGCAACTCGCCGCGATGATGGGCCCGCGGTGCTTGGCCCGCGGTGCTCGGCTCGCGGTGCTCGGCTCGCGGTGCTCGGCCCGCGGTGCTGGGCCGGCGCGGTGCTGGGTTTTAGGAAGGCGCCTTGGTGCGTTTCTGATTGGGGCAGTTGGCCTTGCGGCAATGCCCGTACAGAATCAGCGCATGGTCGCTGATCTCGAAGCCCAAGCGCTTGGCCACGGCGTGCTGGCGCTCTTCGATGCCGCCGTCCATGAACTCTTCCACTTTGCCGCAGTCAACACACACGATGTGATCGTGATGCGCGCCCTGGTTGAGCTCGAATACGGCCATGCCGCCTTCAAAATGATGGCGCGTGACCAGACCCGCGGCCTCGAATTGGGTAAGCACTCGATACACAGTGGCGAGGCCGATGTCCTCATTGGACACCAGCAGCTTCTTATAGATGTCCTCCGCGCTCATGTGGCGCGCGGACCCGTCGGCGAGGATGTCCAGAATTTTCAGACGCGGCAGCGTTACTTTGAGACCGGCATTACGCAGGTCGTTGCTTTCGCTGGTCGAGTCAGGCTTTAGGCGCTGCGGCATGCTGGGCCTTCCGGTATGATAGGCGTTGATTATCAATCATTTGACGGCTGTTCACCACTTTCCATGAAAATAATTCAGTACCTTGTTCTGGGATGCGCCGTGTCTTTGTTGGCTTCGGGCTGCGTATATCGCATCAACATCCAACAGGGTAATTTCCTCAATCAGGGCGCCGTCGACACTGTCAAGGAAGGCATGACGCGCAGCCAGGTCAGGTATTTGTTGGGCACGCCCATGGTGGCCGACAGCTTCAACAAGGAACGTTGGGACTATATTTATTATCTCAAGAAGGGCCGCACGCGACACGTCGACTCGCGCCGCGTCACCGTTTATTTCGACGGCGACAAAGTCGCTCGCTTGGACAAGCCCAGCGACGCGGAAGCCGCAGCTCAGGACGCGTCGGCGGCGAAGATCAAGAACGGCCGGATTTACTAGCGCGGTTTCGGCGCGCGAGCTTGGGTTCTTCGGCGAGCGGCCGGTAAATTTCGATCCGATCGCCGTCCTTCAGCAGCTGATCCCGGTGCGCCACTTTCCCGAAGATGCCCAGCGCCGATCCGGACAAGTCGACACCTGAAAAATCCGGATCCGCCGCGACCAAACCCAGCGCATCGGCGATCACCGCACCCTGCGCCACGCTCAACGACCTGACGACACAGCGCTGCGGCTCCGCATAGACGATCTCGATGCGGATCACCGTCGAGCTCCTAACCGTAGATCTTTTGCGCGCGCACCGCGAAGGCATCCACGATGCTGCCGCAGAGCGTTTCGAATACCGCATTGAAAGCCGCGGAGGTGATGCGATTCTTGAACTCGAATTGCACCTTGAAGTGCACGCGGCAGCCGCGCTCGCCGATGGCATCGAAGCGCCATGCGCCGGTGAGATCGCGAAACGGCCCGTGCGTGAGCCGCATGTCGATCTGCGCGTCTGGCGCCAGCGTGTTGCGCGTGGTGAATTCCGTTCGCAGGACCCCATGCGCTATTTTCAGCATGGCGATGCGCTCGGTTGCCGAGACATCCTCGACGCGAACCCCGATGCACCAGGGCAGAAACTCCGGATAGCGCGGCACATCATTCACCAGGGCAAACATTTGTGCGGGCGTATAGGTGACCAGGGCGCTGCGCTCAACTACCTGCATGCGCACATTGTCCGGCTTGTCATGCGCTTCGCGCAACAATAAACGGGGCCCCGGGCGGCCCCGTCCTATAATGTGCTTAAGATGAAAACCACCGAGAAACTGCCCCCGATCGCCGTGAACCGCAAGGCGCGCTTCGACTATTTCATCGAGGAGCGCTTAGAGGCGGGTATTTCGCTCATGGGTTGGGAGGTCAAGAGCATGCGCGCCGGCAAGGCGCAGATTGCCGAGGCCTACGTCTATGTCAAAAATGGCGAGGCGTTCCTGTTCGGCGCGCACTTGAGCCCCCTGACCTCTGCCTCGACTCACGTCGAGACCGATCCCACCCGCACGCGCAAGCTGCTGCTCAACCGCCGCGAGCTCGATCACTTGGTGGGCGCGGTAGAGCGGCGCGGCTATACGCTGGTGCCGCTGGAGCTGTACTGGAAGGCGGGGCGCGCCAAGCTGGAGGTCGGTCTGGCGAAGGGCAAGAAGCAGCACGATAAGCGCCACACGGAGAAGGATCGCGACTGGCAGCGCGACAAGGGCCGAATCATGAAGGCGATGCGCCGCTGACAGCCTGTCCGCGCGGCCGCCCGGGCGCTCTGACGCCCTGGGCGAAAAAAGCGTAAGCTAGCGGTTCGATTGGGGCCGACCGGTTTCGACATGGGTTGCGAAACTGCAGGTGCGTACCGAGGTGCAGGTTCCTCGTTAAACTATTTGCAAACTTATAGTTGCCAATCAAGACAACTACGCTCTAGCCGCCTAATCGCGGTTGAAACCCAGACGGCTCGTGCTGATGCGAACGTTCGGGTGTAGCGCTCATCAGATAGTGGAGCACACGTGCCTGGGGTGTGTTAAACGAAAAATTACCGGGCTGGCTGCGCGCTTTCCCTGCCCGTTGGGTAGTGTGTGGTGAGAACAATAGACGTGGCTACGTACGTAGATCTTGTAGCGTAGGACTTATGGACGGGGGTTCGATTCCCCCCGGCTCCACCATTTGATCTGATCTGTTAACATCCGAAAGCATCCGCTGACGTCCACAAAACCCGCTAAGACGCGGGTTTTTTTATGCTTTTTGAGCACCTGGGAGCGCTGAACTTACCATTGAGTTCCGGGCAGCTTAGGTTGACAGGCTGAAGAACGGTGCCGATGTGATTCCGATTCTCAAGGCAGGCTGACGCTTCGCGACGCTCACGATCGGCCGATGATAGTAGCCAACTCACGGTTGGACGTGCCGAGTGCCAGCAGCGATTTAACCAGTAGGTCAAGTGACACGGTCGGATCGCCGGCTTCCATCTTGGCAACACGCGACTGGCTCGACTTGATGGCTCGTGCCAGCCCAACCTGCGTGACACCGCGGGCGTGCCGGCGGGTCTTTAGACCCTCAGCGAGCTTCAGTCGCAGATTGACGTAAGCTTCTTCCTCGTCGGTCATCCCGAGGAATTCCTTTGGAGTTCCGATTCTCCAGCCCTTGGATTCGAGCTTCTTGCGCTTACTTTCCCGCACTGTCGTACTCCTTCAGACGCTTGCGGCACGTTGCAATCACGGCCTTGGGCGTAGCACCGGTCTTCTTCGCGAAGACCTCCAAAATTACAATGGCGTCGGCATCAATCCGGTAGACCACCCGCCAGTTACTGCCGGCGCCAATGATTCGCAGCTCGTGGCATCGCGCGGCGATGCTTGGCATCTGGCGCGATTGGGGCATTGACAGCGATTCACCGCGCTGCAATCGGCGCAGCAGAAAGCCGGCCTCAAGGCGCGCCTCCTTGGAAAACGGCGGAGTCTTGACCTCGCCGTGAAGCCAGGCAAGCGGCTTATCTTTCGGACTCACGCAATGAATTATATGTCATAAATGACATATTTGCAAGTGAATGCTGGCACTCGAACCGCTGCGGCGTATCCTAATGGTCCGCTGAAAAACGGGACTAAGTCATGCAAACGAAGTTGCAGCAATTGACCGTGGATGAGCGCATCAAACTTGTCGAAGATCTCTGGGACAGCATAGCGGCTGACCAAGGCGCACTTCCGATTACCGCTGATCAGAGAACCGAACTCGACCGCCGCCTGAACGCTTACGCGGTTGAAAAGAATCGTGGAAGACCGGCGGCGGACGCCGTTCGCGACATGCGCCGCCGGTTGTGACCGTAGAGGTCCGGCTCCGTCCGGAGGCCGGCCAACAGGTTCCATTTGCGCCATGCTCGCTGCAACAAAGGCGTCTAGGGCGCTTCTGGGTCGCGTTAAGCTTGCCTGGGCTGCCCCAACGGGTAAGCTCAACGCGTTAACAGCTACCTTTGGATAGTGCGCCCGCGCCATGACAAGAATTGAAGTTCCAAACAACGCCGGCAGGCGCCGCTCCGGACGCGCCGGCCGTTGGTTCATGATTTTGCTGTTGCTGATCGTCGTCGGCTGCGGCCTGTGGACGTGGCTGACGCTGGCGTGGGCCTATGCCGACGGTGAGCGCGCGGGGGTGCTGCAGAAGTTCGTACGCCGCGGCTGGGTTTGTAAGACGCAGGAAGGGGAAATTGCGCTGTTCTACGGCGGCGGCCAGTACTTAGGTCCCGGCTCCTCCCCGCAGCTCTGGGACTTCAGCGTGCGCGACAAGGCGGTGGCAGAGCAGCTGAGCAAGGCGGTCGGCCGGCGGGTGCAATTGCACTACACCGAGCATCCGGGCATTCCAACCAACTGTTTTGCCGATACGCGCTACTTTGTCGACCGGGTGACCATCACCGACAACGAGTCGGGCACCGGCCCCGCGCTCCCGGCGCCCGTGTTGCCCCCGACCGTTCCGGTTCCGTCCCCGGCGCCGGGCGCGGCGGCCTCAGCGCCTCCGCCCGCGCACTAGGCACACTAGGAAAACTTTCGCATCGAGTTCGCGACTTGCTCGCCGATGCTCACCGCCGTGCGCAGGGCCAATAGTCCATCCTCGCCGGTCACCGGCGGGGGACGCCCGTTGGCAACCGCGGCTAAGAAGGCCTCGATCTCGGCTTTGAGGGCATCGCCCTGTTCGTAGGTTTTCTCATCGATCGCGACCTGCGGCATGCCGTCCGGACCCACGCCCTCGCCCTTGCGGATCACCGTCAGAATCTTTTGCTGCAAATCGAGCGACAGGTAGGCATCGTCCTGGAACAGCCGCAGCTTGCGCTCGGTTTTCAAACTCACGCGGCTCGCCGTTGCATTGGCGACGCAACCATTGGCGAAGCGCAAACGCGCGTTGGCGATATCGATCTCTTTGGAAAAAACGCTGCTGCCGATGGCATCGACCGACACGACCGGCGAGCGCACGATGCTCAAGATGAGATCAATGTCGTGAATCATGAGGTCCAGCACCACGTCCACATCCGTGCCGCGATGCTTGAAGGGCGCGAGCCGCGCCGATTCGATGAAGCGCGGAACCGTCAAGGTCGGCTGCACCGCCAGGACCGCGGCATTGAAGCGCTCCAAATGGCCCACCTGCAAAATGCGCTGGTGCCGCGCTGCGATTTCGATGAGGCTTTCGCCTTCCGCGATGGTGACGGTCATGGGCTTTTCGACCAGCACATTCGCACCGGCTTCGAGAAATGCCTTGGCGACTTCAAAATGCGATGCGGTGGGCGTGACGATGCTCACGGCATCGACCTTGCCTAAGAGCTCTCGGTAATCCTCGTGCGCAGCGACGTTGAGTTCGGCGGCCACCGCCGCGCGCGCCGCCGCGGAAGGATCGGCAATGCCGACCAAGTGAGAATTCGGCAGGCTGGCATATTTTTGCGCGTGAAATCGGCCCAGGTAGCCGACGCCGATCACTGCAGTGCGCGTCAAGGCGGAGCGTCTCGTCGCCACTTGCTGTTGGCGCGATACTCCTGACGCTGTTGCAAGGTGGCGCCGCCCACGATGGCCAGTGCCACGCCGCCTAAGCACAAAAGTCCCCGCCACAAGGCCCATTGCCCCGCCGACAGTGACCAGAGCATCATGCCGACGCCCAAGATCGCCCCCACCACGATAAATGCCCATGGCTTGATGTCGTACAGAGTCTGGGGTGTCCAGGAGCGCATCGTGCGTGATTCTACAGCGGCGGGCGGCGTGGCGGGATTCGTTTACAATTGGGCATGGCTTTGAACCTTGCGCAGCTCGCCGAAGAGCGCCCCTGGGCGGCGGAATTGGTCGCGGCCGGGATTGGCCTGCTCGCGGGGGTTACCGCGTTGCCGGTACTGATTTTTTACGCCGGTGTCGCGGCCCTGGGCCGGTTTGACGGGGCGAGCCTGGGGCACCTGTATTCCAGTCTGTTTGAAGGCCTGAGAGAGGCGTCCATCGCCTCCTGGGTGGTCTTTCTCGGCCCCTATGGACTGTATCTCTTGTTTCGCGCCCTGCGCGCCTGGTGGCGCGCCAGCGCCCGACTGAACTAGATCTCAAGTTTCGCCCGGCGCGGACGCTAACTTGCCATAAGCGGGGTCCTTTCCGCTTTTGTGGAGTCGCGTTTTGAATCCCGAGATCGAAGCCCATCTTCGCCGATCAGTGAATTTCCCGTCGCCGCCGGGCGTGGCGACGCACATCATCGAGCTGGCGCAAGATCCTGAAATTGAAATGGGCAAAGTCGCCAAGGCTTTGAGCATGGACTCGGCGCTGTCCAGCAAAGTCCTGCGCATCGCCAATTCGCCGCTGTATGCGCAGCGCCGCAAGAGCGAAAACTTACGCCAGGCCCTGGTCGTGTTGGGACTGAACGCCACCCTGACCCTCGCCTTGAGTTTCTCCTTGGTCAAATCGTTGCGTGGCGCGAAACCCAACGGTCTGAACTACAAATTTTATTGGCGCCGTGCACTGCTTGCCGCCACGGCGGCGCGTGCGCTCGGCGATGCCATGCACCAAACCCTTGCGGAAGAGATTTTCCTGGCGGCACTGCTGCAAGACGTCGGCATGCTGGCGCTCGATCAGGCCGTTCCGGATTTGTATCGCGACGGCGAAAAACTGCAGCGCGATCACGTCGCGCTCGCCGAGCACGAAAAAAAGCGCGTGCAGGCCGATCATGCCGCCGTCGGCGGTTGGCTCATGCGCACTTGGAACTTGCCCGAACGGCTGTATCGCGCCATCGAACACAGCCATCGATTGGAACTGAGTTACAGCGCTCACCCGGCAGGCGTCTTTGACCGCTGCGTCGCGCTCTCAGGTCCGGTCGCCGATCTTTTCCTGCTGGATCCTGAACAGCGCCAATTCGCCGAGACCGCGCTGTGCGCCGAACGCAGTCTAGGGCTCGATCGCATGGCCTTCGGCCAGGTACTGGGGACCATCGGTTCGATGATTCCCGAGACCGAAGCGATCTTCGAGTCCGAGTTGCTCTCCAAGCAGCATCCGGACCTGATCCTCGAGCAGGCGCGCGAGGTGCTGATGCTGCGCAGCCTGCATGCGCTGCGCGAAATAAATACGCTGCGCGCCTCCGTGGAGGGCGCACCGGCACAATCGATCGAACTCGAGGAAGAGACGCGGCGCGATGCCTTGACCGGCGTGTATAACCGCAACTATCTGGAACACTACCT
>Ga0209330_1000242_pt1 | contig 26671 bp, 23 predicted proteins | sample JacPinW_OM2H0_O3_FD_187969 | JGI IMG/M metagenome (GOLD analysis project Ga0209330, IMG submission 187969) | Forest soil microbial communities from Algoma, Ontario, Canada - Jack Pine, Ontario site 1_JW_OM2H0_O3 (SPAdes) (version 2) | ecosystem: Environmental > Terrestrial > Soil > Boreal...
GCGCGATTGGAGCAGAAATGGCTGTGGGACGAGGCTCCGGTGCGGAAATACCAACCGTTCTGGCAGCGACGGTTCTACGATTTCAATGTGTGGAGCGCGAAGAAGAGGAACGAGAAGATGAACTACATGCATTTCAATCCGGTGAAGAGAGGACTGGTAATGCTCCCGAAGGACTGGCTCTGGAGCAGCTATGGTTTCTACTCCAGGACAGGAACTAGTTTGTGCGCGCCGAATCCGGAGTGGAAGCCAGGCACGAAAGTCTGAAGACAATTCAGGAGCAAGTCAAAACCCGAACCTTTTCTGCAAAAGGCGCAGAAAAGATTCGGCACCCCCGCGAGTTTCAGTCGTGCGGGTGTTCACTCCGGTGCCGCGCGGAAGGGTCGGCCACCCGCCAGTGTCGTTAGTTGCATTACCGTTGGCGTCGTAAGCGGGTGTAAAACTTCCAGCCATCGTCATGCGATTCGTAAGGTAGGAGTAAGTCGGCTGAAACGACACTGTGCCGCTCTTGCTGAGATTGCCAAAAGCGCCAGTGGTGTCGGCGCTGTATTACGTCAATCGCTACTTCTACGGACCCCGACCTTCGCTGCCTCCGAATTTCTTGTCGCCAAGTCTAGCCTCGACCGCGTGCCTTCTGCTACGATGGATAGGTTCAAGGGGCGGTTAGCTCAGCGGTTAGAGCGTCCCGCTTACACCGGGAAGGTCCGCGGTTCAAATCCGTGACCGCCCACCAGCAGATGCACAATCGCGGGGACGTAGTTCAGTTGGTTAGAACGCTGCCCTGTCACGGCAGAGGTCGCGAGTTCGAGTCTCGTCGTCCCCGCCATTCCTTTTCCAGGAGTTATCGGACGTGACACCGAAAACTCCGGCGCACAATCCAACCCGCATCTTCTTCCCTTGGCCCAGCGATTTGACATCCGAATCTTTCCCTCGTGCCGGCGCATGTCCGCCAAGCGCGGCTAATTGCAAGGAGGTGGCGTGGCCAAGATAGTTGGATATCGAAGGCCGGATCCGCAGACGCAGCCCGCTTATCTGCATCCTGCGTATGCTTCCTCCATTAAGCGCGCGCCCGCAAAGTCGCTGATTTATTTGCCGCAGACGCTTTCGGAGGTCACTGGACCGTCCTTCACAACGGCAGCGATTGACCCGAAGGCTTGCGACCTTACGCACCAGCACGCCGGCGAGCCGCTGGGCGAACGCATCATCGTTAGCGGTCAGGTGCTGGATGAAGACTCCAGACCGCTGCGTCACTCTCTTATTGAGGTCTGGCAGGCCAACGCGGCCGGCAGGTACTTGCACAAGCGCGATCAGCACGAAGCCCCTTTGGACCCGAACTTCACCGGATGCGGACACACTCTTACAGATGCGGAGGGACGCTACCGATTCGTGACCATTCGCCCCGGCGCGTACCCTTGGGGGAACCATCACAACGCCTGGCGGCCCGCACACATCCACTTCTCCGTCTTCGGTCCGGGATTCGCATCGCGTTTGGTGACGCAAATGTATTTCCCTGGCGACCCGCTTTTGCCCTTCGATCCGATTTTCAATTGCACGGCGGACGAAAACGCGCGCAACCGGCTTATCTCGGAGTTTGACTGGGATACTACAATTCCATCGCAGGCCCTTGGCTTCAAATTTGACATTGTATTGAGCGGACGCGAAGCCACACCCATGGAGACTTAGGATGAGTCGACAAGCTACAACATCTCAAACCGTTGGCCCGTTCTTCTCAATCGGTATGTGCACTGCCATCCATGACAACTTGGTCAGCGCCAGCACAGCCGGGGAGCGCGTCACTATCGAAGGCCGCGTGCTCGATGGCGACGGAATACCAGTGCCCGACGCGATCCTGGAAATCTGGCAAGCGAACTCCTATGGGAAGTACGCGCATCCTGAAGATCAACAGGATAAACCGGTGGAAGCCAGCTTTGCAGGCTACGTGCGTATCCCGACGAATGATGAGGGAAGGTTTCGCTTCACGACGATTAAACCGGGGCAAGTGCCGGACCTGGAGGGAAAGTTGCAGGCCCCTCACATCGCCGTGTCAGTTTTTGCGCGAGGATTGCTGCGGCGACTGGTGACGCGTATTTATTTCCCCGATGAACCGGCAAACGCTGCGGATTTTGCTCTGAATCTGGTCGAGCCGTCGCGTCGCGAGACGTTAATCGCGAAAAAGGCTGCGGGCGCGAGCGGCGCGCTCAAATGGGATGTCATCCTTCAGGGACCTAACGAAACCGTTTTTTTTGACTGCGGACTTTGAAGGGGTGATTGCGAAGATCTACCGCAGCGCCATTCCCTTTTCAACGGGAAATTGCTCGGCGTCCGCTGATTCCCGCCACTCAGCGTTATACGCCGCGCCCAAAAGCACTACGATCGCGGTCAGATACATCCACAGTAACAAACCGATCGCAGCCGCCAGTCCGCCGTACACCACGTCATACGGCATCTTCCGCACGTACACGCCGAAAAAAATATCAACCACCCACCACAGCACGGTAGCGACCGCCGCGCCCGGAAGCAAATCCATATAACCTTTATGTTCCGGCCGCCCAATCCGGTACAGCAGGACCAGCACGAACATCGAAAGCGCGAATATCACAGCAACTTGAAAAATAAATGCCAGCGCTGTAATCAGCACACGCAATCCGAATTGCAGGATCAGCCACCCACGCACTTGTTTGCCGAAAACCGTGAGAATGATCACCGAAAGCGAAGGCACGATGGTCAGAACCAGCAGCGCCAACGCGCGCCCATGAGTTCGCAAATAGCCCTTCTGAATTAAATCGCCCTCGATAATTCGGAATCCTTCGATCAGGCCCACCATCACTTGCGATCCCGCGAGCAGCGTTCCTCCGAGCCCAAGCAAAAACCACTTCCAGGGGTGTACTCCTTTGCGCATGAAATATTGCACAACGACGTCCTCGCTCCCTGGCGGAAGTATCACGCGCAAATGTTCCGGCAAATCTCTCAACGCGGTGTGAAATGATTCTTTGCTGCTGAGCACTCCCAGCACCAGCAGCAGCATGGGAAAAAAGGCCAGAAACATATTGAACGCGATCGCCTGGCTCAGCGTGATGCAGCCGGGAAACACGCGCCCGAACCCTCGAAAAAAAAGTCTCAGTAAGCGGTCCATCGTTTCGTCCCGGATTATACGAGGACTAACCCCAAACTGTGTTGGTATTTGTTAAACAAGACCCCGCGTTTCCACAGTTTATTACGCTATCCGGCGAGGAAGGTTCCATAGTCTTACGGTCGTGCGGCCGCTCTAAAAGCGCCGCTGGAATGTTCGAGCTTGCTCGCCGATCGTGGCTGTTGTTGACTTGCCGCTCCGCATATCGCGGAGTAAACTTCTCGCGAACGCTGGCCGCGGAACTGCCCAATGTCTCGCTTGGTGCGTTACAGCTTGATGAACTGTTTACCGAGATTCGAGTACGCGTTTGGCTCCAAGAGCAGCGGATGCGGCGATAAATAAAGGACGAAGCATGACCACCACGCCGAAAGCTGTTGTTCCCACGCGCAGCGACGAAGTTATCCGCAAGCACCAGGAATTCATCTGGCCTTCGGTGGCGAATTATTACGAGCACCCGCTCGTCGCCGACCACGCCTCGATGCAATATCTGTGGGACGTCGAAGGCAATAAATATCTCGACTTCTTCGGCGGTATCGTCACCATCGGCGTGGGCCATTGCAATCCTAAGGTCACTTCCAAAATCAAAGCGCAGGTTGACAAGCTGCAGCACACCTCCACGCTCTATCCCAATGAGGCCATCATCGCGCTCGCCGAAAAACTCGCTCAGATCACTCCGGGCAAATTGCAAAAGAGTTTTTTTACCAGCTCCGGGACGGAAGCGAACGAAGCTGCAATCCTTCTCGCCCGCAGCGCCAGCCCGAGCTACGACATCGTCGCTCTTCGCCATGCTTATTCCGGCGGCTCTGCGCTGGCGAAATCCGTCACCGCGCAATCTGCTTGGCGCAAGGCGGGAGTGATCAGCGTAGGCGTCTCGCACGCTGTGAATCCTTATTGCTACCGCTGTCCGCTGCACCTGAAATATCCCGAATGCGGAGTGGCCTGCGCGAATGACGTCGAAGGCGTAATTCAAACCACCACCAGTGGCTCGATTGCTGCGTTCATCGCCGAGCCCATTCAAGGCGTCGGGGGATTCATCACTCCTCCGCCGGAATATTTTAAGATCGTGCATCGCATCGTGAAAAATTACGGCGGCCTTTTCATTTCCGACGAAGTTCAGACCGGCTGGGGCCGCACCGGCAAAAAATGGTGGGGCATCGAGCAGTGGGAAGTCACGCCGGACATTATTACGTCCGCGAAAAGCATGGCCAACGGCGTCCCGGTAGGACTCACGATCACCACCTCCGAACTCGCAGGAAAATTTCAGGGCCTGAATATCGCCACATTCGGCGGCAACCCAGTCACGTCTGTCGCAGCCCGCGCCGTCATCGAGGTAATCGAGGAAGAAAATCTACTCGAGAATACTCACGTGGTCGGCGGCTACTTCCGGAAAAAACTCGAAGAGTTGCAGCAGAAATATCCGCTCATCGGCGACGTTCGCGGCATGGGCATGATGCAGGCTCTCGAACTTGTGAAAGACCGCCAAACCAAAGAGCCCGCCGCGCAGGAAGCAAACCAAATCATGGAACGCACCCGCGCCAACGGCCTCCTTGTCGGCAAGGGCGGTCTTTACAGCAATACCATCCGCATGGCGCCGCCCATGAATATCTCCAAATCCGACGTGGACGAAGGCATCCGCCTCCTCGACAAATCTTTCAGCGAGGTCCGCGTCTAGAAATGCAGGATGCAAATACAATCGAGACGAAGAAGTTGGGTACGCGCTGGCGAGCATTCGGCCTCTTCATTATCGCCACTTTACAAGTCTCGGTCGTTTGGATAGCTATGCGTTTTATTCCCAGATGGGACTCTTGGCGTTTGCTTATATTTGTCCTCACTACGGCAGCACTTGTCACGACTGGATACGAGATCGCGAAAAAAGGAAGGCCAACTCGTCTTACATTCGTTTTTTGGCTCTGTCTATTTGTTGGCAATTTTGTGCGTGACGTTCACCGGTTCTGGAATCACGATTCTAATGTTGACCTATTTTTCACGCTATTCGCTGAAGCCTTTTATGTCTTTTTTCTTCTGGTTTGCGTTTGGAGAAACCCGTTCGGAGTGAGGAAGATCGACCCAGTGGCAGCTAAACGGGATTTCACATAGGACGAAAATGGCGACGGCAACTAGCGCGGCGACGCTTTGCAGGAATTACATCAACGGCAAGTGGGTGGAATCGCGCTCGACGAAGATTGTCGAGCGACGAAATCCTGCAAACACCGACGAAGTCGTCGCGCGCATTCCGCTTTCGACACGCGAAGAAATGAAAGAAGCGATCGCCGCCGCCAAAGCAGCCTTCCCTGCTTGGCGCGAAACGCCCGCCCCCAACCGCGGGAAAATCCTTTTCAACGCCACGCGACTGATGCAGGAGCAAAAAGAAAATTTGGCGCGGCTCCTGACGCGCGAAGAAGGCAAAGCGCTGAAAGATTCCCTCGGCGAAGTCCAGCGCGCCATCAACATCACCGAATTCATGGCCGGCGAAGCGCGTCGGCTGAACGGCGAAACGCTCACCAGCGAGTTACCCAAGAATTTTTCTTACACTATTCGCCAGCCTCTCGGCGTCGTCGGCGCAATTACGCCCTGGAATTTTCCAGTGGCGATTCCGGTGTGGAAAATCGCTCCGGCTCTCGTTTGCGGCAACACCGTCGTGTTCAAGCCGGCAACGCTCACTCCTCTCACGGCCATGAAAATTGTTGAAATCTTTGAACAGGCTGGCCTCCCGCCGGGTGTTCTGAATCTCGTAATGGGCTCCGGCCGCGAAACTGGCGACGAACTCGTACAGAATCCGCTCGTCCACGGACTTTCTTTTACCGGTTCGAATGAAGTGGGCTGTGCCCTCTACGCTTCGGGTGCGCAACGGCTGAAAAAGATTCAATGCGAGATGGGCGGTAAAAACCCGGTGGTCGTTCTCGCCGACGCCGATTTGCAGCTCGCTATGGAATCCACGCTTGCGGGCGCGTTTGCTTCCACCGGGCAGCGCTGCACGGCCACCAGCCGAGTTGTAATCGAGGAAAAAGTCGCGGACGAATTCGTCTCAGCGCTCGTCGAACGCGCCAAGAAATATGTTGTCGGCGATGGACTCGAAGTGGGTGTCGATATGGGCCCGTCAGTGGACGAGAACCAGATGAATACGGTCCTGAAGTATATCGAAATCGGCAAAAAGGAAGGCAAGCTGCTCTGTGGCGGCGAGCGCTTAACCGGCCCAAAATACGACCAAGGCTGGTTCGTTTCGCCCACCGTTTTCGATCACGTCCGCTCAGACAGCTCCATCGCGCAGGAAGAGATTTTCGGTCCCGTGCTAAGCGTGATTCGCGTGAAGAATTTCGACGAAGCCCTGCAGACGGCAAATGCGGTGCGTTACGGTCTCTCCAGCTCGATTTACTCCACCGACTCGAACAAGATTTTTGAGTTCGTGGACAAGATCGAAACGGGCATGACGCATGTAAACTCTCCAACGGTTGGGGGAGAAGCCCATGTCCCTTTCGGTGGCGCAAAAGATTCCAGCGTGGGGCCTCGTGAAGTCGGCCACGCCGCCATCGACTTCTACACCGACACCAAGATCGTCTACATCGACTACACCGGTCGCAAGCGCGAATCGAGCATCTATTAAGCTTTACAAAACACCGATGACACCGTCGAAATTTTTTGCGCAGCCAACCACGAGTCGGAGCGCTCTTCGCTTCCTGGTTCCGACGTGTGTTTGGATAACGCTCGTTATCTGCGCTATTTCCGGCGCAGAACGCGCGAGCGGCGACACCGAACGCATCCGCTGGAAGACCGTCGCCGTTGCGCAGGTTAAACTTGACGACAAGACGCCGCTGGTATTCAACGTTTACCAGCCCGAAAAAAAGAAAGACTCGCACTACGTGCTCGTGTTGCTTGGCCGCCGCTATATCGAGCTCGACATTAAAGCAAAACTCGCCTACTACGTGCTCCTCACCGATTTGCAGAAAAACGGCAACGATCTAGAGAGCGACAATTTCGCTGTTCCGACGCGCCTTGTTTCGACCTCCGACTGGACCGTCCGCGACGTCGGCCCGGCCGAACAAATCAAGCTGACGTTGGGAGACTACGGCCGCCTGCTGCAAGTCGATCTTCCTCATCCGCCGGATATGCGCGCATTTTATTAAGTTCGAAGAGAGTTCCCGCTCTGCGGCTGCGGTACGTCATTCAATCCGCGCCACACCAGCCAAATCGCTACGCCGATCATTCCGATCCAGCCCATCGCTCGCATCGCGTTTGCGATTTGAATATCGTGCTGAAGCAGGCCCAACTTGCCAAAGAGGTACGCCCAATCGTGAATTACGTACTCCGCGTCTCCGACGGTCAACAGAGGCAATTCTTGCGCCCGCGCATCCGCCATATACGTCGCGATCGGAAGAAATTGGTCAAACATGAAAAATAAACAAAAAGCCACGCCTTGCGGTTGCCGTCGAAAGAAAAAATAAAGCGCGAGCCAGAATGGCACGAGCAATTGCAGCGCGGTCCCCCCTGCAACCATCAGAAATTCGCCGAATATCCGAAAAAGTAGATGGCCGCCTTCGTGAATTGGAACGAAAACACCGTCGATCAGCAGCAAAAGCCCGCGGCCACGAGCAGCTTGATAGAGAAACAGCAAATAGAAAGCAACCCACGCAACGAGTGCCGCTCGCGGAATGGGCTCCCAATCTTCTTCAAGCGCTTCGAGGAATGGGAAGCGGTCGGTCCAGGATTCCGGCAGGCGCACGGTCAGCTAATTCTCCCAGCGTAATAAACTAATCACGCAGCGAGACTCCCGCGACCCAAGGTATGCTCGCCAGCCCTTCCCTCACTTGAACGTCCACCATATCTCCGCGACTGACGCGGTCGAAATCCCCGCGATCTACCGGAATCCGTTCCAGGCGGTGCCCTTCGCGCCACGACGTAACGATCAAGCGGCGGTTCGGCACCGGCCCGGACATCGAAAATTTCGAAATCACACGAGCCTTCTCGATGTGCGCCGGGTAGCGATCGAGTGCGCCATTTGCAAGCAACAGAATTGCGAGGAGCCAAGGCAGCGGAATCAGGGCGTAATAGACGCGCTTCAGCGCCTCCACTTCCTGATGGCGCAACGCGCGGCGCTCAACCGCAATTCCCAACCCCAGCGTAAGAAAAAAAAGAACGCCGGTGAAAATCAGGATTCCATCGAGTTCGAGAGCCGGGTAACGTTCGCTCGCCGCTACCAGCGCAAGACCGCCTACAAGAAATATCGCAGTGCGGTTCAACAGTTTCTGCCGCAATAACAATTCGGCCGCGGTCGAACTCAAACCGCACCCTTCGCATATATCAACGTCCCGCTCCGACCCGCAATTCAAGCACCGAGTCATCTAGCAACCCTTTTTTATTTCACCTCGATGCTATGCAGAGGAAAGCCGCATGTCAATTCGACACGGAATAGCTTTTGAACCACAATTTCGCTGGAACACGCGAGGCTGTCTCCCCAAAACAGGCCGTTGACTTGCTTACTTGTCCGCATAAAATTGCCGCGAGATTATTTGGTTTTCGCATTTCTTTGCTGTAACCTGCTCCCGCCTAATGTTCCGAAAGATATCGAAAGAGCAGAATGAAGGAGTCCGCATGCGACATGCCGCAATCCTTACGATTTTGGCTGTTTGCTGTTTCTTGATTCCCGCTGGCGCCGACGAAGAACCCTTGCAGGGTTTTACGCGCGCAAGTTCCGCGACCGAGCGCGATTGGGAAGCAAAATTCCGCGCCATTCCGAACGCGGATAACCAGCGCGCGTACATGCAGCGCCTGACCGCGCATCCTCATCATCTGGGCTCCGCTTACGACAAACAAAATGCAGAGTGGATCCTCTCTCAGTTCAAGGAATGGGGCTGGGACGCCCACATAGAAACCTTCGAGGTGCTTTTCCCAACTCCGAAAGAACGCTTGCTGGAGATGATAGCTCCCACCAAATTCACGGCCAAGCTGCAGGAGCCGCCCGTCTCAGATGACCCCACATCAAATCAGCAGGGAGAACAACTGCCCACGTACAACGCCTATTCGGTTGACGGCGACGTAACCGCACCGCTCGTTTTCGCCAACTACGGCGTGCCCGAGGACTACGAAAAACTAGATCGCCTGGGCGTTTCCGTAAAAGGTGCGATCGTGATCGTGAAATATGGCGGAGCATGGCGCGGCGTCAAGCCCAAAGTCGCCGCCGAGCACGGCGCGATTGGCTGCCTGATTTATTCCGATCCGCGCGATGACGGCTACTCCGTCGAAGACGTCTTCCCCAAAGGTCCCATGCGGCCCGCGGACGGCGTCCAACGAGGCAGCGTGCTGGATTTTCCAGCTACGAATCCTGGAGACCCGCTCACTCCCGGCGTCGGCGCCACGCACGACGCAAAGCGAATCCCCATCAAAGACAATCCCTCCTTTACAAAGATTCCCGTGATGCCAATTTCCTATGGAGACGCGCAGCCGCTCCTCGCGGCCCTCGACGGCCCCATGGCCCCCGAGGAGTGGCGCGGCACTCTCGCGATTCCCTATCACGTCGGCCCGGGTGCGGCGAAAGTCCACCTAAAGTTGGCGTTCAACTGGAATATGGTTCCGCTGTATGACGTCGTCGCTAAGATTCCCGGAGCCGAGCAGCCCGATCAATGGGTGCTCCGCGGAAATCACGAAGATGGATGGGTCAATGGCGCCGAAGACCCCATCTCCGGTCAAGTGGGCATGATGGAAGAAGCTCGCGCGTTGGGAGAATTGGTGAAACAAGGTTGGCACCCCAAGCGCACCATCATTTATTGCGCGTGGGACGGCGAAGAAGAAGGCCTTCTCGGCTCGACTGAGTGGGCCGAAGCGCACGACAGGGAGCTTAAGAAGAATGGAGTCGCCTACATCAATAGCGACGGCAATGGCCGCGGCTATCTTTTTGTGGGCGGTTCGCAATCCCTCGAACATTTCATGAACGGCGTCTCCCGCGACATTCAAGACCCTGAGACGAAGCTCACCGTTCGACAACGATCTTTCTTCCGCGCAGTCGAGCGCGCGCGCAACGATGAAGACCGCAAGGAACTCCGCCAGCGCGCTGACCTTCGTATGCCCGCCTTAGGTTCCGGGAGCGACTACACAGCCTTCATCGATCACCTGGGCATCGCCTCCATGAACTTGGGCTACGGCGGCGAAGGAAACAGTGGAATCTACCATTCCATTTACGACGATTTTTACTGGTACACGCACTTCAGTGATACCGACTTCGTCTACGGCCGCGCTCTGTCACAGACTGCCGGCACCGCGATTATGCGGCTCGCAGATTCCGATCTTCTGCCCTTTGAATTCACCGACTTCGCCGACACGATCCATCTATATTTGAAGCAGCTCAAAAAGCTTGCGGACACCTCACGGGACGAGGCCATCGAACGCGACAAAAATCTCGACGAAGGGCTTTTCACCGCCACGAACGATCCGCGCCATCCAACCGTTGCTCCGCCTAGGCTCGACGTTCCGCCACATCTGAACTTCGCGCCGCTCGATAACGCCGCCGACTCCCTTACGCAGAGCGCTCAGCGTTACCATGACGCTCTTTCAAAAGCGTGGGGCGCCGGAGTCCCCACTGCGACTCTGCAAGACTTGAACCAGAAACTTATGCAGAGCGAACGCCGGCTCACAACTGAGGAAGGCCTGCTGCGCCGCCCCTGGTACAAGCATATGATCGACGCGCCGGGCGTCTATTCGGGTTACGGCGCTAAAACGATCCCCGGAGTACGCGAGGCCATCGAGCAAAAGCACTGGGATGAAGCAAACTCCGAGATCGCGAGAGTTTCTACCGTACTCGAAAGCGAAGCCGCGCTGATCAACTCTGCAGCTCAGGAACTCGAACAGGTCAAACCTTGACGCACGGCTGAGTTGGCCGTATCGAGCCGGCACCGCGACGGAAGCAACTCCTATTTGTTAATCGGGCGGGTGCTGGTCGGTGGCGCGTCGAGGCACACCATGTTTTCGTCGCGGCCATTCGACAGCATCTCGCAGTCAATTCCCTGAGCGCTGCGAATCGCTTCGGTCGGAGTGGCGCCCGCAGCCGTCGCACAGTGCATCGCGCCTTTGAACGTCACGCATACCTCGTACTGATTCTGGTTTTGCCGCGCGGAAAGATAAACAAGCATTCCGATGAAAGCGACACCTGCGAGAATCATGATCATACGCACTTGAGTTTTACTGTTCGCCATTCTTTCCTCGCGTAATCTCTCCACTTTAATCTACAGAACATTCTGTTTGGCATCTTCAGCGCGCCGCGTCAATTCTTGGTCGATGTATTTTCGAAAATGTGGCGTAAGCGTTTCAACCGTCAGGGCGTCCTTCAAGTCGCGCAATGCGATATCCGGTAGAAATTGAAGCAGCGCCGGAACCGGAGTGTGTGGATGGCGGAGAAGTGCTAGGCGCACGTTGTACTGCGCCGACCATTTCGCATGTTGCGAGATGGCCGTCACCACCCGCGCCGGAACTTCAGGCTTCGACAGAATCTTGAGGATCTGGCTTTCGGTTAAATGAGAATTCGAAAGCGCAATCTTCACTGCTTGCGGATGTCCTTCTGCCAATACCGCAGCGGCGACACGCGCGGGACCGCGCCTTGCAAGCGTTAGCTTCTCTCCAATGGGAAGGTGCGGCACACGCGTGAGCATAAACTCTTCGGCTGTGCGTCGAATATCAGTAGGGGCCGAAGGCTGCAAACTAAGCCGGACGAGATCGAACAAATAAAGCTGGCGCAGCATCGAGATCGCGATGCGGCTGGGCGTCCGCGGATGACGAGCGAGCCTAAACCGAACACCTTCGCTGGAGGTCCACTTCCCTTCCTTGGCCACAGCGCTTAGTAGCTCTGTAGAAAGTTCGAGGCGCTCGAGCAAGCGGCTGACGTGAGCCTCTTGCATATTTGGATTTTCGAGCAAGGCAAGTAGACTTTCGGCGTCCGCTTCGTGGATCAGCAGGTCCAGATCGTCTCCCGAGGCAGACCGCGCACGCCGCAAGCGGGCGGCGGATTCTTCACCCGGCATGGGCCTTTCGTTTCCCCAACCGAATAGCTATTCTAGCCGCTGCCTCAGCAGGCTTAGCGTGCAGTAAGACCAGAGAGGCGCGTGGTGCAACTTTGGAGAGACTGGATTCGATCGCAGCGTCGAAAAATTTGCTGCGACCGATCGTGCCGCCGGCCTTTGCTATGGGTACGTCGCGATCTTGCATTCCCAGTTTCCGGAGTACGCTCGCGGCTAGCTCGGCCAGCGATTCCGCGGCGCTCGAAAGTATTTCGCAAGCAACCGCGTCGCCTTGATCTCCTAGATCGGCAACCAACGGAAAAATACGTGGAAAAACATCATCGGGATTTTTTACCACCCAGTCGAGGACGCGGCTCCAGTCTTTACACCCCAACCAATGCAACATTTTCTGGGAAAGCGCCGTCGTCGGACCGCGCTTCTCTTCCGCGCGAACGACTGCGGCCAATGCTCGGCGGCCAATATCAAAGCCGCTTCCTTCATCGCTGAACCATGGGCCACGTCCGCCGGCGCGCGCAATATGGCCTTCCGCATCGCGTCCATACGCGGCCGAACCGGTTCCCACAACCAGGATCACGCCTTCGCCGTCGCCGACCGCCGCTTGCAGAGTGATTTCAAGATCAGTGGTCACCAAAACCGCAGCTTCTGGAAAGCCGCGCTCGAGGAATATTGCGATGCGCCTGGCAACGACGTCGCGCCCCGCACCTCCGATGCCCGCGCAGATTCCAAGAATGTCGCTCGATTTCAAGTGGCAACGCTCGAGCACCAGATCCGCGGCATCGCTGAGCGTGAACCAAGCCTTTGCATATCCAGCGCGAATCGGATTCGAAGGGCCGGCGGTGGCGTGGGCCATTACGTTACTCTCCGCATCAACGAGAAAGCAGTCTGTCTTCGTGCCTCCGCCATCGAAGCCGAGATAATAAGCTCCGCTGCGAGACAAATCTCTTTCTGGCATATTCTCCACCGTGCTTGACAGTTTTCGAAGCGGGCGGTTAGCATCGCGCGACTCAGCTTGCGCGGCACAATGCAAATCAGCCCAATCGACTTCGCGATTCTGACGCTCTATCTCGTGGGCATCACGCTTTTCGGCGCCCACTTCCGCCGCGGCCAGCAAAACATCCGCGATTATTTCTTGGGCGGCCGCACCGCGCCGTGGTGGGCTATCGCCTGTTCAATCGTCGCGACGGAAACTTCCACGCTCACGATTATTGGAACTCCCGGAATCGCTTACGGCGGAAATTTGGGATTTCTTCAGCTTGTGCTCGGTTACCTCGTCGCCCGCGTGATTCTGTGCGCAGTACTGGTCCCCCAATACTTCCAGGGGGAATTCTACACGGCTTACCAGCTTCTGGAGAAGCGTTTCGGGCCGCGCATAAAGTCGGCGGCAGCGGTGGTTTTTGTATGCACGCGCGCGCTGGCGGAAGGTGTCCGAATTTCCGCGATCGGCAAAGTTGTAAGCGTCGCATTTGGCACCGGCGAGCGAACCTCCATACTCATCATCGCTATGCTCACGATTTTTTACACGTTTGAGGGCGGGATGCGCGCTGTGATCTGGACGGATGTTATTCAGTTCGCGCTTTACATAGCTGGTTCCATCGCGGCGTTCCTTTTGCTATTGCACAAAATTCCCGGCGGCTGGCTCACGGTGACGCAGGCGGCTGCGGCAGCTGGCGGAAAATTGACCATTTTCGATTTTGCGTTCAGCCTCACGAAAAGCTATACGTTCTGGTCCGGTCTCCTCGGCGGAACATTTCTAACTATGGCGAGCCACGGCACCGATCAGACGATGGTGCAACGGCTTCTTTCCTCGCGCAATGAACGCGACAGCAAAACCGCATTGCTCGCAAGCGGCGTGATTATTTTTGCGCAGTTCGCTCTGTTTCTCGTGCTGGGTGTCATGCTTTTCGTTTACGCTCAACATTTCGTGCTCGCAATACCGAGCGGCGACCTCGACAAGGTTTACCCTGAATTCATAGTTCACCACATGCCGGCCGGTCTCGCGGGCATCGTGCTGGCTTCTATCTTTGCTATTGCGATGTCGAACGCAAGTGGTTCGTTGAACTCGCTCGCATCCTCCAGCATCATAGACTTGAGCGCTCGTCACGGTGAGAGAGGAGCGCAGTCTCTTCTCCGCTCACGCAAGCTCACATTGGTCTGGGGTCTCGTGCTCGGCCTGCTGGGACTGGTGCGCTGGGGTCCGGTGCTGGTAGCAGGGCTAACCATTGCGTCCATCACCTATGGCGCGACTCTCGGAGTGTTTTTGCTGGGCACGTGGAATCGCCGCGCAAATGAAACTGGGGCGCTGTTCGGGTTTGCAGCCGGGCTCGCGTCCATGATCGTGGTTCGATTTCTGACGCCGCTCGCTTGGACTTGGTACGTGCTCGTTGGAACCGTAATCACTTTTGCTGTCGGCTCACTGGCAAGCGTCTTTGCGAATGGCGCGAACAGAAAAGCTCGGGCGTCGCAGCCGTTATAGATTTTCATTTTTCATCGAGGAGGAAATTATCGCAACGAGCGCGCATCCGAATGAACGACTCGAGCTGATACGCGGCTTGGGTCCTTGGGCTGCGGCGGCCATCGTCGTCGGGACGATGGTCGGTACCGGAATTTTTCTGAAGCCGGGAGAAATGGCGGCGGTCGGCGGCTCAGTCAGCGTAGTTTACGCCGCATGGATTGCCGGCGGACTGCTTTCCCTCTTTGGCGCGCTGTCCTTCGCCGAACTCGGCGCCGCGATGCCCGAAGCCGGCGGACAGTACGCATATTTGCGTAGAGGACTCGGCCCGGTCTGGGGTTTCCTTTTCGGCTGGATGCATTCCACAGTGGGCGAGTCGAGTTCCGCGGCATCGATCGCGGCAGGTTTAGCGCGATTTACGAGTTTCCTGATTCCCGCGCTCGCGGTTCCGCTCTTTTCGTGGCACTTCACTCTCCCGTTCAGCGGAGCGCCCTATGATTTTGTATTCACCTGGTCGCAGCCCATGGCGGCTGGCGCGATCATTCTCTTCACCTCCATCAATTATCTTGGCGTACGACTCGGCGGACGCGTGCAGGTTGCGCTCACTCTTCTTAAAGTCGCCGCCGTTCTCGCCATTGTAACGGCGGGTTTCTGGTTCGGTCACGGAAGCATGTCCCACTTTCATCCCTTCTGGCCGATGCAAACGAGTGCCGGCACATTGACGGCGTTTCTCGCGGCGCTCGCCGCCGCGCTCTGGGCTTACGACGGGTGGGAAGATCTAAACCGCGTCGGATCCGAAATCCAGAATCCCGAACGAAATTTCCCTCGCGCGCTGGCCGGCGGAACGATTCTCGTCGCCGTAATTTACCTCTTGTTCAGCGCGGTATGTTTCTACGCTCTTCCTTTTACCGGCGTCGCGGGCTCGTCGCACGTTGCTTCCGACGTTGTGGAAAGCTTCGCCGGGCGCGGCGCGGCGCTCTGGATTACGCTCGCGATGATTGTCGCGGCGCTCGGCACACTCAACTCATCGATCATGAGCGGAGCCCGCGTGCCGTACGCCATGGCCCGCGATGGATTGTTCTTCCGCGTCACAGGCAGCGTCAACCGGCGATTTCGGACGCCCGGCGGTGCGTTAATTTTTCAGGGAGTACTCGCAGCCCTCATGGCCCTCTCCGGAACTTTCGAAGAGTTGACTTCCCTGTTCGTCTTCGCCGCTTGGATTTTCTATGCGCTTTCTGTGGTGGCCATGTTCCGCCTTCGAAAAATCGCGCCGGAAATGAACCGCCCTTACCGCACCTGGGGCTATCCCGTTGTGCCGGGATTGTTCGTCGCAGGCGCACTGGCGTTGACAATTAATATCTGGATTCAGCGCCCGATTCGGTCTTCTATTGGGTTAGCAATGATTTTGTCCGGACTTTTTTTTTATCATCTGTGGAGCGGCAAAGCAGATGCGGGCGCTGATTGATTTTCTGTGTCGCTTACAATCTTTGGAACGAACATTCCTGCGGCGGACTCGGGAACAAATCCGGATGAAATAAATGCGCTAAAATCGCCACTCCATCCGCTAGCCCTGGCCCGGGTCGCGCGGAGTAACTGTTAGCGTCTATCGCGAAAACGCGCCCGTCGCGCACCGCCGGCAAATCCACCCAAGCATCAGGCAATTTCGCCGCTCGGTACTCTAAGGTAGCGCGTTCGACTCCGAAGCCGCATGGCATCACGATGATGATTTCCGCGCCCGTCGCCGTAATCTCATCTGCTGTAACTCGAAACGAAGGCTCCCCCGCGCGTCCTAATACATCGAGCCCTCCGGCCTTCGCCACCATTTCCGGCACCCAATGTCCGCCCACGTAATATGGATCGAGCCATTCGACGCAAAGTACTCGCGGTCGAGTTCTAGCTTGGGCAGCCTTGGCTTCTATCGCACCGACCTTCTGCTCCAGCGTAATCGAGAACGCCTGCGCTTCTCGGCGGCGTTGCGTGGCGTCGCCGATCTTTCGCACGTCGTCCCAAACGTCGCGAAGCGAATGGGGCGTCAGCGCGAGCACTCGCGGCATCTTCGGCAGCCGCGCAAGCGCAGTCGCCAAATCGTCCGGGGAGGCCGCGCAAACGTGGCAAAGATCCTGAGTGATAATCAGGTCCGGCGCTAATGAGCCCAACAATTCCGCGTCCACCGCATAAATGCTTTCACCGCGTGCAACAAGTTCGCTTACCTGGCGATCGATTTCAGACGCTGCAGCGTGCGGATCCATTCGCGGCCGTATCAAAGCAGGTTTCTTCGCCGCCTCGGGCGGGAAATCGCATTCGTGCGTCACTCCGACAACGGATTCCCCGAGACCCAGCGCGTAAAGAATCTCCGTAGCCGAAGGCAATAAAGAACAAATCCGCATCAGTTACACTTCCTCTGCCGCGATTGTCGCGCCTGGGATCTAGAAACGAAGCACACTGCCAATTCTATGCCTTGCCTGCCACCGACGCGCTCGGAAGAAAGTCAGCAAAGACGAATCCGTCTCTCTCCACGATGTCGCCCGCAGTGACGGAAATGGCGTGCTCGAACATGGGCCCGTCATTTGCGAACGTGTGAAACTCCCCGTTCTCGCCGCACGGGTCCACATCAGTCGGAAGCGCATTCAAAAGTTCGGCAGCGAATTTGCGCCCCGCGAACGAACGATCGAGCTTGCGAGGGTCCACGCACGTCAGATACGCGGACATGCCGTGCGCAATCATTTCTTCAGCGAGCTCCCGCGTATCGAGCCCCCACAGCGGAAAAACCGGCGTCATACCGCAAGAGCTGAGCTGCTTCTCCCGGTACTCGCGAATATCCTGGAGAAAAAGATCGCCGAAAATAACATGCCAGACACCTTCAGCTCTCGCGCGAGCCATCGCTGCGCCCATCGCCTGCTCGTAAATCTCGTTGGCACAAGGCGACGGAATCGGCACCTTGATCAACGTCAGCCCCGCCGCAGCCGCCTGCATTTCCACCAAGCTTTCTCGCACCGCATGCATCGCCACGCGCGAATACTTTTGATTGACGGTCGTGAGCAGCGCCACAACGTCAAATTCGCCGCGTCGCCGTACGACGTGCAGCGCCCAAGCGCTGTCTTTGCCGCTGCTCCAGGCCAACCACGCCTTCGGCCGCACGCGTGCCTCTGATTTGGAATCGACTCCCATCGCTCTTTCTCAGTGTTCGCTGACGTTCCTGCCTGTGACAAACAGCCTTTTGTGGCATCACTTAACGATAGATAAGATACTTCGCACGCATCCCGCGAAATCTTTCAAGCTCAGCAGCCCAGCCCGCTTCGATGTCCTTCGGACTATCTCCCCGTCCCAGCCTCTCGACCGTCGACTGCGATCCTAGAAGTGTGATCATTCTCGCAATCTGAAATTCTCGCGGATGGAGGCGGTGCAGCGCTTCGGCAATTTCAAGTCCCATGAGCATTGATCTGAAATTGTCGCGATCCGTCACGGTCAACGCAACACCGTGACATTCCTGCCCGGCGTAAGGCCCCGACTTCGGAGTAAAAGATGGTGCGGAAAAGCTCACTCCCGGAATCGAGCGCTTCTTCAATTCCGCAAGCAGTTCGTTCGGGCGAATCCACGGCGCGCCAATCTCCAGGAACGCAGAATCGGTTCCGCGCCCAACCGACACTCCGCCAGCTTGCAGAATCTCGATCCCCGGATAAGAAACCAGATTTGCGACAGTCGGCAAATTCGGCGACGGCGGAATCCACGAAAGCCCCGTCATCCAATACATGTCGCCGCGATGCCAATCCTTCATTTCAAACACGTGCAGGTCCGCACCAATTTTATTTTCCGCGTTGAACATTCGCGCCAGTTCGCCAAGCGTCATCGCATACCGCACCGGCATTGAAAAATATCCGACGAAGGATAACTTGTCGGGATCGAGCACCGGCCCTTCGATAATTTCGCCGCCTAGCGGATTGGGCCGATCCATGACAAAAAAAGGAATCTTGTGTTTGGCCGCCGCTTCCATGCAGTAGCCCATCGTGGTCACGTAAGTGTAAAAACGCACGCCCGCGTCCTGGATGTCGAAGACGAGGACATCAATTCCCTTCAGCATTGCGTCCGCAGGGCGTCGTGTCTCGCCGTAGAGACTGTAAATCGGCAATCCGGTCGCAGCGTCGGTTGCGTTCGCTACAACCGAAGCGTCGGCGTTAGCGGCGATCCCGTGCTCTGGACTGAAAATTGCAACCAGCTTCACGCCGTCCGCGTGCGCCAGCACATCAATCGTTCGACGCCCGCGCGAATCAACCCCGGTCTGGTTTGTAATAACTCCTACGCGTTTGCCTTGTAGCGAAGTGAAATTCTCCTCCTCGAGCACGTCGATTCCGGTTTTGGTTCGCGCGCCCGCCTTTCCTGACGATGCGACCCGCGCCGCAGCGCCGCAACTCAAAAAAATACCGGCTAATATCGCGCCGAGCGAAAAAACGCCGAGAGAACGGATACGAAACACGCGCCGGGACGATTCGTTGTGCGTCATAGAACCGTGTGCTATATACAGCCGCGGGATGCAGGCGTCAACATGGAAGGCCTTCGGCGAATGCGATGCGTAAACTCGGCCTTTCCGCACTCTACTTGCTTCTTCTCATGACACTTTCCAGCCGCGCGCAGAAAACTTCCCCGAAAAATCCCCGGCAAACTGCCGCCAACGCAGCATGGGTGGAAGCCACGCTGAAGAAAATGACCTTGCGCGAGAAACTTGGGCAGATGCTGATGCCCTATTATTTCGGCGTTTTCACTTCTACCGAGAGCGCCGACTACAAAGAGTTGCTGCACCAAGTGGAAGAAAACCACGTTGGCGGGTTTATTCTGGGCACGCAACGCAGCCCTCTCGGCATCGAGCGCAGCCAGGTTTATCCCACCGCGGTCCTCACCAACGAATTGCAAAAGCGCGCGAAGACTCCGCTGCTCATCGGCGCCGATTTTGAATCCGGAACAGGAATGAGAATCGACGAAGGCACGTCGTTTCCCTCCGCGATGGCGGTTGGCGCAACTGGCGATCCACAGGCCGCTTACACCATCGGCAAGGTGACTGCGCTCGAAGCGCGTGCCGCAGGAGTACGTTGGATTTTTGCGCCGGATGCCGACGTGAACAACAACCCGGACAATCCCATCATTAATATTCGTTCGTTCGGTGAAGATCCCCAACAAGTCGCCGAGTACGTTTCGCAATTTATTCGCGGCATAGAAGAAAATGGCGGCTTGGCGGCCGCGAAACATTTTCCAGGCCACGGTAACGTCAGCGTGGATTCGCATCTCTCGCTCGCCACTGTTCCCGGCGACCGAAAGGAACTGGAAAGCACTGAACTCGTTCCATTCCGCGCGGCGATCGCCGCAGGCGCAAGTTCCGTGATGCCGGGACATTTGAATGTGCCGGCATACGAATCCGATCCGGGACTCCCAGCCACGATTTCGCGAAACATTTTGACCGGCTTGCTCCGCGATGAATTGAAGTTCAAAGGCCTCATCGTCACCGATGCGATGGATATGGGGGGCGTGACGTCGATGTACGCGCCGGGCGATGCTGCAGTGCGAGCGGTGGAAGCAGGCGCCGACGTGCTTCTGATGCCACCAGTTCCGGACGCAGCCATGGCTTCGCTCGAAGCAGCCGTAAAATCCGGACGCATTCCTATTTCGCGCGTTGACGAATCTGTCCGTCGCATTTTGCAGGCCAAGTCGCGCCTGGGACTCGAAAAGGATCGGCTCGTTGATGTCGAACATCTGAACGAGAAATTTGCTAAGCCGGAATATGCAGCGCAGTCTCAGGCTATTGCCGATCGCGGCGTAACTCTTCTGCGCGACGCCTCGAACCTTTTGCCGCTGGACTCAACTCGGCCGCTGCGTGTTCTGCTCGTCTCGCTCTCCGCCGATCCTGACCCTTATCCTGGTGAAACCATCGAGCCTGAAATTCGTTGGCGCGTGGATTCGCTCAAAGCCTTGCGTGCCGATACGCAGTTCTCAACTGCTAGCGCGCTGAAGCTTCCGCCACCTGAAACCTACGACGTTGCCATCGCCGCCCTGTTTGTGCGCGTCGCCGATCGCAAAGGGAACGTAGGCCTGCCAGACGATCAACGCGCGTTTGTGAACCAAATCCTCGCCACGGGAAAACCCGTCGTCGTGATGTCTTTCGGCAGCCCTTACCTGATCGAACATTTTTCTGACGCGAAGACCTGGCTGGCCGAATTTTCTACTAACGATGTGTCGCAGCGTGCCGCCGTCCGCGCGCTTTTTGGCCAAGTGGCAACTGAAGGACGAATTCCAGTCACCGTTCCTGGAACTTTGAAACGCGGCGACGGTATCCGCATCGCGGCCAATCCCATGACTCTTCAGCCCGCGCCGTCCGACATGGCCACGAAGCTGAAACCTGGCTTCGACGTGATGGATCGCGCCGTCGCGGATGGGGCAATTCCCGGTGGAGTTCTTGCTGTCGGATTGCACGATCAACTGATCGTGCGCCCGTTCGGCAAGCTTGCTCGCAACGCAAAATCTCCTGCTGTAACGGCGAACACTTTGTATGACATGGCTTCTCTCACCAAAGTGATCGTCACCACGACCTCTCTGATGATCCTGATGCAGCAGAAGCGCCTCGATCTCGACACTCCCGTCGTCCGCTATTTGCCCGAATGGGCTGCGGCAGCGAAGTCGGACCCCGATCCCAATTGGCGCGCGCGCATAACTATTCGCAATCTTCTTCTCCACGATTCCGGGCTCCCCGCGCATCGCGATTTTTACAAGCAAGCGAAAGGACACGACGCTGTTCTCGCGCGCGTGCTGGCGGAGCCTCTCGTACACCAGCCGGGAACACAGGTGGAGTATTCCGACCTGGGATTTATCATGCTGGGTGAAATTGTTCAGCGTCTAACAGGAGTTACTCTCGACGAATATGCAAAGCAGCACATTTTCGCGCCGTTGGGCATGAATGCCTCGCTCTTTAATCCGCCGCGCAAGTTGTGGGCCACCATTGCACCGACCGAAAACGATCTCGATTTCCGCAAGCGCCTGATGCAAGGCGAAGTTCACGACGAAAACGCCTGGGCCCTGGGCGGTGTCTCGGGCCATGCAGGATTATTTTCGACCGCTGGCGACACAGCGATATTTGCGCAAATGATCTTGAACGGCGGAATCTACGCTCACCATCGTCTGTTGGCTCGCGCGACGATTCAGCAATTCAGTGCCCGCGTGGCAATTGCAGACGCGGCCCGCACGTTGGGCTGGGACGTCGTCACCCAACCTTCCTCGTCCGGCCATTTCTTTTCGCCGAGCAGCTTCGGCCACACAGGTTTCACCGGTACCTCGCTTTGGATCGATCCCGAGCGCGGCCTTTTCGTCGTTCTGCTCACGAATCGAGTGAATCCCACTAGAGCCAACGAACAGATCCGTCAACTGCGCCCCGCCGTGCACGACGCCGTCTTGCAAGCCCTCGGGCTGGCAAACCAGCCTGCTCCGGTTCGATAACCCCAATAACTCCAACGTCACAATCCCTTTTTGATTTCGTCGCAGTCCGCGAACGCGACGCTGACCTCGGTATAATCAATTGAGCATTCTCATGGGCGCGCGCTTGAGGCCGTCGAGAACCGAACAGCGAAATCCGCGCTCGCGCGGGCTTGACGCGAAGTCCACGCTCGAAATTCTGCGCGTTCTGAATCGCGAAGACGCGCGTGTGGCTGCTGCAGTTCGCCGTGAACTGCCGAAGATATCGCACGCTGTGGACGCGATTGTGAAAAGCTTTCGCAACGGCGCCCGGCTTTTTTACGTCGGCGCGGGGACAAGTGGCCGGCTTGCCGTTCTCGATGCGGCAGAATGCCCGCCGACGTTTGGCACGCCGCCAAAAATGGTGCGGGCAATCATCGCCGGCGGCTCGCGAGCAGTGCGCGGCGCGGTGGAAGGCGCCGAGGACTCTGCCAAAAATGGTGCGAGAGATTTGCTCAAAGCAGGTGTTAAACGTGGTGACGCAGTCGTTGGCTTGGCCGCCAGCGGAAGTACGCCGTACGTTCTGGGCGCGCTACAGTTTGCAAAGAAGCGTGGTGCAGCCACCATTGGTGTCACATCCAATCCGAAGTCGCAGCTTGCAAGCGCTGCGGATATCGCAATCACGCTGGACACCGGCCCCGAAGCCATCGCTGGCTCGACGCGCTTGAAAGCCGGCACAGCGCAGAAGATGGTTCTTAACCTGCTTTCTACTGCTTCGATGGTGCGGCTTGGCAGAGTTTATGAAGACTGGATGATCTACGTGGCACTGACAAATCAGAAGTTGCGGAAGAGGGGAGTGCGGATTCTCCAGGAAGCTTCCGGAGCAAGCGTGTCAGAAGCGCAACGAACATTGCGTCAAGCACGACACGATTTGCCCGCAGCCCTGGTTATGTTGAAGACGGGCGCAAACCTGCGCGAAGCGCAGCAATTGCTGAAGCGATCCGGCGGCAACGTGCGGCAAGCGCTCGAATCGCGGAGAAACGAACAGCCTGTCGCAATACGCAAGGGGAAATAACATGGACCGATTCAAAATCCAGGGCGGACGCAGATTGGAAGGCACGGTCCGAATCAGCGGAGCGAAAAATGCCGCATTGCCGGCGATGGCCGCGGCGTTGCTCACGAGCGAACCTGTAACCCTGCAAAATATTCCGCACGTGCGCGACATCATCACCATGGCAAAGCTTCTCGCGCATATGCGCTGCCGCGTTGAAAGCCCCGACCTGCCGCCCAGCGAATTCACCATTCAAGCAGAAACCGTCTCATTGCAGGAAGCTCCTTACGAATTGGTGAAAACAATGCGCGCCTCAGTTCTGACTCTGGGGCCGCTTCTCGCGCGGTTCGGTTACGCGCGTGTTTCGCTTCCCGGCGGCTGCGCCATTGGCGCGCGCCCGATCGATATCCACATTCAAGCGCTCGAAAAACTCGGCGCGCAGATTTCCGTGGAACATGGATACGTGGAAGCGCGCTGCAAGCGCCTCCGCGGAGCCACTTTCCGCTTTCCGAAAATCACCGTCACTGGAACGGAAAATATTTTGACGGCTGCGGTTCTGGCGGAGGGCGAAACCGTCCTGGAAAATTCGGCTCTTGAGCCGGAAGTCACCGATCTCGCCGAACTTCTGATCAAAATGGGCGCAAAGATCGAAGGCGTCGGTACTCCCACCCTGCGCGTCCAAGGCGTCTCGAGCTTGCACGGCGCGACGCACGCCATCATTCCGGACCGCATCGAGACCGGCACATTTCTAGTCGCCGGAGCTATCACCGGAGGCGACTTACTACTCACCGACTGCGAGCCACAGCATTTGGTGGCGGTTTTGAATAAGCTGAAAGAATGCGGTGTGGAAATTAAGTGCGAAGGAAACGGAAAGCTGCGCGTCCGCGCCGCGAAGAAACTAGTGGCTGCCGATGTCACCACCGAAGAATATCCCGGGTTCGCCACCGACATGCAAGCTCAGTTCATGGCGCTGGCCACGCAAGCCACCGGCGTTTCGCACGTCCGCGAGACCATCTTCGAAAATCGCTACATGCATGCCAGCGAGATTATGCGTATGGGCGCGAACATTGCGGTCGACGGCAATCTCGCCGTCATCACTGGGCCAACGCCGCTCAGCGGCGCGCCCGTAACAGCATCCGACCTGCGTGCGAGCGCTTCGCTCGTGCTTGCTGGGCTCGTGGCCGACAACACGACTTGGATCGACCGCGTCTATCACATCGATCGCGGCTACGAGCGCATCGAAGACAAGCTGCGCGACATCGGCGCCCGCATCGAACGGGTCTGACGCGTATGGCAAAAGAAAAAGGGGAAGCGATTTCTCGCTTCCCCTTTCTTTGGTTCCGGTTTAGCTTCTTGCTGCCTTAGAACAGCCTACGAGTGGCCTTCCGCAGTCGCCGCCTCAGTCTTGGGCCGCTGATCGCGCAACACCGCCTTGCGGCTCAGCCGGATTTTGTTTCCCTCGATTGCGAGAACCTTCACCAGGATCTGGTCGCCTTCCTTCAACTCATCGCGAACCGCGCGAATGCGCGCTTCCGCAATTTCGCTGATGTGCAGCAGACCGTCCGTCCCGGGGAAAATTTCGACGAATGCGCCGAATTCCGCGATGCGCACGACAGTTCCGAGATAAGTCTTCCCCATCTCGGCGGTCGCCGTAACGTCGCGAATCATTTTCAACGCTTCTTCTGCTGATTTTCCACCCGACGCGAAGACGTGAACCTTGCCGTCGTCCATCACGTCTATTTTCACCCCCGTCGCTTCGATGATGCCCCGGATTTTCTTTCCGCCCGGTCCGATCAAATCGCGGATTTTGTCCGTTGGAATGCTCAGCATGAAGAGGTGCGGAGCGTAGGTGGAAATTTCGGCGCGGCCCGTGGAGATCGTGCCGTCCATGTTGTCGAGAATCTGCAGGCGCGCTTTCCGTGCCTGAGCCAGTGCCTCGCGCATCATGGCGATACTGACGCCGCTCACTTTGATGTCCATCTGCAGCGCTGTAATTCCCGCCCGCGTGCCGGCTACTTTGAAGTCCATATCGCCGTAGTGATCTTCTGCGCCGGCGATGTCTGTCAGGATGGCGTACTTATCGCCTTCCACCACCAATCCCATCGCAATTCCCGCGCAAGCGGACTTGAGCGGAACGCCCGCGTCCATCAGCGCCAATGAAGCGCCGCAAACTGTAGCCATCGAGGAAGAGCCGTTCGATTCCAAAATATCGGAAACGACGCGCACGGCGTAAGGAAAATCCGTTTCGGGCGGAAGCAAATTCGCTATTGCTCGCTCGGCCAAAGCTCCGTGCCCAATTTCACGGCGCCCCGGCCCGCGAAGGAACTTCACTTCGCCGACCGAAAATGGCGGGAAATTGTAATGCAGCATGAAGCGCTTGAACGTTTCCTCTTCGAATAGCAGGTCCAGGCGCTGCCGGTCTTCTTTGGTGCCAAGCGTTGCAGTCGCCAGAGCCTGTGTTTCTCCGCGTGTAAACAATGCTGACCCGTGTGCGCGCGGCAGAACGCCGACTTCGCAAGTGATCTGGCGAATTTGGTCAAACGCCCGAGCATCGGGACGCCTGTGGCGGAGCAGCATGTCGTCGCGGAAAATTCGTTCGCGCAAACGTTCGAAAGCGCGGTAAGCCAGCTTGCGCTTTTCCGCGTCCTCTTCCGGAATCACCTTCAGAATCTCCGCCTTGATGCCGTCAATCAGGCTATAGCTTTCTGACTTCGGATGCTTCTGAGTATCGACCGCGTCGCGGAGTTTCTCGCCCCACTGCTGCTGCATCTGCTTGTACATCGCTTCGTCAAACGCTGGCGGCGTAACCGCAACTTTCTGAGGCTTCACGCGGCTTTGCAGCTCGCGAATCGCCGTAACGATCTTGCGAATTTCTCCGTGTGCGAATTCTAGAGCGTCCGCTACAACATCTTCGGAAACTTCCAGCGCGCCGGATTCCACCATCACGATCGCTTCATCCGAACCCGCCACAATCAGATTCATCTGGCTGGTTTTTTGCTCGGCCACCGTCGGGTTCACTACCAGTTTGCCTTCAATCATTCCCACGCGAACCGCCGCAATCGGCTTCTCAAACGGAATCTTCGAAATGAACAGCGCCGCGGAAGCAGCCGTAACCGCAATCACGTCCGGATCATTTTCGCTATCCGCCGAAAGCACCATCGCAACAATCTGCGTTTCATTCGACCATCCTTCGGGAAACAGCGGCCGCAGCGGCCTGTCGGTCAGCCGCGAAGTCAAAATCTCGCGCTCCGACGGGCGTCCTTCACGCTTAAAAAATCCACCGGGAATTTTTCCTGCCGAATAGGTGTACTCGCGATAATCCACAGTCAAGGGAAGAAAATCTTTTTCGGTCGCTTTACTGTCCATGCAGGCCGTGGCCAGCACGACCGTATCTCCATAACGCGCCACTACGGCGCCGTGCGCTTGACGGGCAATCTTGCCCGTCTCAAACGTCAATGTGCGTCCGCCGACCTCTAAACTTACTTTTTCAAACATCAAACACGTCCTTTTTTCTCCGCTTCATCGGAGGCTGATTTCAGATACGAGAGACAACTCTCGGGAACTACATCGAGGAAGGACAATTGCGAAGAAAAACGAGCGGATTACTATCGATCCAT
>Ga0209330_1000243_pt1 | contig 26637 bp, 23 predicted proteins | sample JacPinW_OM2H0_O3_FD_187969 | JGI IMG/M metagenome (GOLD analysis project Ga0209330, IMG submission 187969) | Forest soil microbial communities from Algoma, Ontario, Canada - Jack Pine, Ontario site 1_JW_OM2H0_O3 (SPAdes) (version 2) | ecosystem: Environmental > Terrestrial > Soil > Boreal...
GATCAAAGTGAACACTCCGCTGGACCACACCAAAATGGAATGGCTTCTCGGCGAACTGGCAAAAACCGAGTACCCCATGAGCTGCCCGCACGGGCGGCCCATCGTGCTGCGCTATTCCGTGCGCGAAATCGAGAGAGCGTTTAAAAGAATTTGAGATCGCTCCATTCCAAATGACCGCACCGCTGAAAAAATTGATTATCGCGATTGACGGGCCGGTGGGCTCGGGCAAGAGCACGCTCGCGCGGCGCGTGGCGGAATTGCTGGGGTACGTGTACGTGGATACCGGAGCAATGTATCGCGCGCTCGCGTTGAAGGCGCTGCGCCATAAGATTTCGCCAGACGCTGCGGAGGCGCTCGTTACGCTCGCGCATGACACTCGCATTGATTTGCGCGCGGAGGAAGAGGGCCAGCGAGTTTTTCTGGACGGCGAAGACGTGACCATGGAGATCCGCACGCCGGAAGTTTCTCAGGCCGCGTCGAAAATTGCGGTGAACGCGGGGGTGCGGCACGTGCTGGTGGCCGAGCAGCGCCGAGCGGGACAGCAAGGCGGAGTGGTAATGGAAGGGCGCGACATCGGAAGCGTGGTTTTCCCTGACGCGGGGTTAAAGATTTTCCTTACCGCTTCACCGGAAGTGCGCGCAGAGCGGCGATGGCGCGAGCATGAACAGAAGGGCGACGCGATCGACCTGGAGACTACTCTGAAGGAAATCCGCGAACGCGACCAGCGCGATCTTGAGCGTTCGACGTCCCCGCTGGTGCGTGCTGCCGACGCCGTGGTGGTAGATAGCACGGCGATGGAGCCGGAGGAAGTCGCGCGGCTGGTAGTGATGCTGGCAAACGGCAACGCGAGCGCGAGTAAAGCAACCTAACGAGCGAACACGCGCCGCTTCCGTTACAGAATCTGAACTACCGGAGCGCCGGCGGACTGGTTGACCACTTCGAGGCGGGCGACGACGTTGCGAGCCATGGCGTAGATGCTCTTGCTGCCGGGAGCGTCTTCGCCGAGTGAAGCGACGGGCTTACCGGTATCTCCCCCGATACGAATCTGCGGATCGATTTCGATCTCACCGAGGAACGGCACGCCGAAAGATTTTGCCATGTGCTGGCCTTCGCCGTGGCCGAAGACGTCAATGCGGCCGTTGCAATGGGGGCAATTGAAATAGCTCATGTTCTCGACTACGCCGAGAATTTCGACGTTTACCTGGCGAAACATTTCGATGGCTTTGCGGACGTCGGCCAAGGCGACGATGGAAGGCGTAGTGACCACGACAGCGCCACTGACCGAGACGCTCTGTATCAGCGTGAGCTGAACGTCACCCGTGCCCGGCGGCAGATCCACGATGAGGTAGTCGAGTTCGCCCCATTGCGTGCTTCGCAGAAACTGTTGGATCACGCTGTGGAGCATAGGGCCGCGCCAGACGAGCGGTTTATCACCTGGATTGAGCAGACCCATGGAAATCATTTTCAGGCCGTAGGCTTCGACAGGGATGATGGTGCGCTCGTCAACGGCGCGCGGCTGTTCGTTGGTGCCGAGCATCACGGGGACGTTGGGGCCGTAAACGTCCGCGTCAAGAAGGCCAACCGAATGGCCCATAGTTTTCAGCGCGATAGCGAGATTTACGGCGACGGTGGTCTTCCCTACTCCGCCCTTGCCACTGGCGACTGCAACGAGATTTTTCACTCCGGTAATCGGAGCTTTGTCTTGCAAACGCTTTCCTGCTGGTCCTGCCGGTCCGCTTGCCATGTTTTCCTTTCGGATGAGTGCTGGGTACGCGCAACCCTAACAATTTCGCCTGCACTTCAATAATAGACCTGTGAGGCAGCGGCAGCAAGGAAGCGTGAAACGGGCACGTCATGTTTTTAGGAATGAGGTAACCGAGCGGCCTCATACGGAAGCCAACATCTATCAACCTTCACCGATATGTTTATCCTGCGCTTCGTCAGTTCCTCAACGAACCTTCGGCTTGGTAGCCAGTCCGGTAATGGGACGATTCCTTTAGCCGCAATTTCTCCATGGAGAATCATTTGGGTGGCCACCGACGGCAGGATAGCCGGGATCACTTCCCCATGTTCAACAGCGAATACACCGAGGGAAATATTCCCTTTGATGCCTTCACGGTGGCCCGAAACTTCGACCATTACGCCTCCGTGTGAAGTGCCAAATAAGGACGCTGCATAGATCAGGGCCTTAGACATCGGCAGTAACCAATCCACACTTTTGAGCCCCAAGAGTTCTTTGAATTCGCGTAAGGCTGAAAGGGCGCGATTCAAAACGTCGAGTTCCGAGCCAATTTTGAACTCCACGGTCTCCACTCCGAAGTAGATCGGCTGGAGGAAATAGTCAGCGATATCCACCACAAGATAGACCCACCGATTTCCCATAGGAGGCGGAAAACAAACTTGTTCGCGCCTCGTCCATCCACGCACGATCTCTTGACCGCCGTCGTTCGGTATCGAGAATTCATTTCCGACAGTCGACAGCAAGCAGAGGAAGGAACCACGACCCCGGGGATGCTCGGTGCCTGGGCTAATGAAGATCCTAGTGCGCTCAATCGAAGGAATTTCTTGCTGGCAATATTTGGTTAACAAGGAAGACATGCCCGGCACTACGGAACAACCAACGAACGCCGGAATACCAGCGTCTTCGACTGCGGACGCGATCTGGTGGCAACGGACGACGAAATCCCTATCGTCGGCGACATCAACGTATGCAACATGTTTTTCAATGCAAGCCCGAAGAAGGTTTAGGGACTGTCCCTGGTAGGGACCGATACACGAGACGACAACTTTTGCACCTTCGATGGATGCGAGCGCCGATGGGTAATCGTTTACATCAGATTCGATCCTGTGTAGCCGCGTCTCGGAGGGGTGAAAAGGTGTGGATTTTGGATGTCGCGAGGCGACGACGATTTCTGCTGACGAATATTTCAGCAGGTCTTCAACGACTAGGCGACCAAAGAAACCGTCACCGCCATACACCACTACTCTTGGCAGATCAGGCTCCAGGCGCGTAAAGCCAGTTTGGTCCAGCTCGTAGACACGCTCGAGCAGTGCGGTATCATCGCGCAAAATGTCTTCTTTTTGCTTATTGAAAAGCGGACGCAATAGCCAAAACAAGGGCGCGAGGAGCCAGTGAAATCTGAAGGTAATCTGCTCAACTTGAGTTAGATGTCCATCTGGACCTTCCATGAGTCCGTCGACGCGCATGTTCGCGACTGGAGAGAGGAACTCGTACCAGTAGCGGTTTTCATCGATGGGTCCGCCGCGAGCTTTAATTTCCTGTCTCAGTCCATAAAAGAGGCTGGTCAACCGATATTCGACGTAATCCGGTCTTTGGGCGATGATTCGCAAGTTTCGAAACCATCGCTTGTGCAAAGTGCAGACGTGGTCGAGATCCATTATGTTTTCGAAGACGAAGCGCCGGCTCGTCTTCACTTTATGACGAAAAGTCAGAGTGGTCTGCAAGTTGGGATAATTATAGAACAACCATGACTTATAACTGCTTGGCTAACCATTGATAACCGGCAGCTAGAAAAGAAGGACGGCGACGCGGAAGCGAGAGAAGCCGGGTGCGCCAGTGGCTGAGCATGCGGCTACGGTCGCGGCGCGAAAGCGGTGGCTTTGGAGTTGCTGATCGAGGACGTCGGGGAGCTTGTCCAGGTTAGGAGTTTCGTAGCGCACCAAAGTCGCTGCGGTGTTGGGCGCAAATTTGCGGTTTACATCGCAGGACGCACGCGCATCATCCGAAACATTTGCCTGCAAGCCGCGCGCGGCGAGTTGCGAAATTACTTGCTGCTCCTGCTGATCGATATTCGTGTTTACGACGCTATGCGAAAAGTCTTGTACCGCGAAGAGGCCGGAGCTGCCCTGTGCGACGGCGATGCCCACGGCGCTCAGGTCGGGGCTGAGAATATTGGCACGATGGCCGGGAGAGTGCATCCACATATTGTGAATGACAGCAGGGTCAGGGCCGATCGCGACGTTCTCAGCGATGACGCTGAAGTGCGCTCCCGCATCGCTAAGACGGGCGAGAAGGCCTTGCTCGCCGGGAAGCTGGTGGGACATTTGATTGAGTTGAGCCATACGGGCGGCATGCTGGCGAGCGGCAGCTGCGAGAGCGTCGTCCCACTGCAGAACGGGGAGGCCCAAAGCGGCGCGTTCACGGTTGAGGGAGGCGAAAAGCTGGCCCTCCGAGCTGCTATTTTGCGGCGGTCGGGCAAACAAGCCGCCGGGAGCCATCAGAAGGACGGCAACGACGAAAACGCCGAAGCGCGTGAACTGCCGCATGCAAAACTCCCGCGGGAAATAGACCCACAACGCTCATTTCCCTATTAAAAGGCTAGCGGAAGCACATGCGGAAAGATGCTGGACGAAAGTTCAAGTGCGCCGGTACTTTAGGGACATGTACGAAAAGACAGGGAAATCTAGGCGAAAAATGGAAGGACAGGTGTTCAGCAGAGGCCCACTCCCGATGGCTTTTTTTTGCGGTCTGAAAAAACGCCGAAAACGCGCGGTTCAATCGCTAATGTGACAACCGGGAGCTCAGGCGGTCGCTTTGCAGGAAAGCGCGCGAGCGGCTACAATAGATAGTTGGGTTTTGCAAGATTTGGGTAAGGGCATGCCTGCCGCACTTCAAAACGCAACGCCAAAAGGGACAAAACAGAAGTTATGGACGTCGAGAAATTCATAAACAGGATAGTCGCGCGGTTTATAGGCACCAAGCACGAGCGCGACGTGAAGGCTATCCAGCCGACTGTTGCCGCAATCAACGCGCTAGAGCCGGAGATGCGAAAGCTTTCGGACGCGGAGATCACGGCGACGACCGCGGTGCTGAAGGCCCAGGTGCAATCACGTTTGGAAGGGATTGAGCGCGACGATCCGGACTACAAACGAAAGCTGCAAGAGGCCGTTGAGCCCGCGTTGATTCCTGCGTTCGCGTTGGTGCGCGAGGCGGGACGCCGGACGCTGGGAATGCGGCATTTTGACGTTCAACTGATTGGCGGCATCGTTCTGCATCAGGGAAAAATCGCGGAGATGAAAACGGGCGAGGGCAAGACGCTCGTTGCGACGCTTCCCGCATATCTGAACGCGCTGACGGGACAGGGCGTGCACATCGTCACGGTGAACGATTACCTGGCACGGCGCGACGCGGAATGGATGGGTCCGATCTACAAGATGTTGGGGCTGACGGTGGGTGTGATCGTTCACGATTTGGATGACGTGCAGCGGCGCGCAGCGTACGGTGCGGACATCACGTTCGGCACCAATAATGAATTTGGGTTCGACTATCTGCGCGACAACATGAAGTACGATTTGAAAGACTGCGTCCAGCGGGGACATCACTTCGCGGTGGTGGACGAAGTGGACTCGATTCTGATTGACGAAGCGCGCACGCCGCTGATTATTTCCGGACCGGCGGAAGAATCCACGGATAAATATTACCGCATCGACAAAATCATTCCGAAGCTGATCCTGGACATCGATTACACGCTCGACGAAAAGCACCGCACGTCGACGCTGACGGAAGAAGGCGTGTCGAAGTGCGAGCGGCTGCTGAATCTCGGGAACCTGTACGACCCCGCGAACATGGACATCATTCACCATGTCTATCAGGCGCTGCGCGCGCATGCGCTGTTTCAAAAAGATGTGGATTACGTGATCAAAGACGGCGAAATCGTAATCGTGGACGAATTCACGGGCCGGCAAATGCCCGGACGGAGATGGTCGGACGGGCTGCACCAGGCGGTAGAAGCGAAGGAAGGCGTGAAAATCGAGCGCGAAAATCAGACGCTCGCGACTATCACATTCCAGAATTACTTTCGCATGTACAAGAAGCTTTCCGGCATGACCGGAACGGCTGATACGGAAGCGGCGGAGTTCGACAAAATCTATAAATTGGAAGTCGTTGCTATTCCAACGAACGTGCCGCTGATCCGAATCGAAAATCCGGATGTGGTTTATCGTACTGAAGGTGAGAAATTCGAAGCGGCGGTGAACGGCATTATTCAGGAAGACGGTACGCGCGCCGGCGGAATCCGGCAGTATTACGAGAGCGGCCAGCCGGTGCTGGTGGGCAGCATTTCCATTGAGAAATCGGAGAAGATCGCGGAGATTTTGAAGAAGACGGGAATACCGTACCAAGTGCTGAACGCGAAGCAGCACGAGCGCGAAGCAAAAATCATCGCGCAGGCGGGACGCAAAGGCGCGGTAACGGTTTCTACCAACATGGCCGGGCGCGGAACGGACATTCTGCTGGGTGGAAATCCTGAAGCGATGACCCGCGAGTATGCCCTGAAAAATAAATTGGCGATGCCGTACGCTCCGGCGAGCGCGGTGATCGGGTCGGCCCCGGGAACAGAAACGCCGGGGCAAGCGGACGCTGCGGCCGCAGGCAGTGCAGGCGGCGCGAACGCTACGTCAACAGCAACGGCGACTACTACGAGCACTTCCACTTCGACGTCGGCGAGCACATCAAATGGCTCCAGCGCTACGGCCAGCGCGATGGTGCTGTTCCAGCAGGAAGGCAAGATCTATCAGGTGCCACTCGATCAATGGAAGCCAATCTTCGATCAGTTTGCAGAGCAGTGCAAAGCGGAACACGATGAAGTAGTAGCGATGGGCGGTCTGCATATCCTGGGAACCGAACGGCACGAGGCGCGGCGCATCGACAATCAGTTGCGCGGACGCGCGGGCCGCCAGGGAGATCCGGGAGCTTCGCGTTTTTTCCTGTCACTCGAAGACGATCTGCTTCGTATTTTCGGCGGCGACCGCATGAAGGCTCTTATGTTCCGCCTGGGCATGACCGAGGGCGTGCCGATCGAATCGCGGCTTATCAGCAAACGCATCGAGAACGCGCAGAAGACGGTGGAAGCGCAAAACTTCGAAGCGCGCAAACATTTGCTGGAATACGACGATGTGATGAACAAGCAGCGCGAGACAATTTATGGACTGCGCCGCTCATTCCTGGAAGGCCGCGATCAGAAGGATTTTATTCTCGAGCGCGCCGAAGCGATAGCGAATGAGCTGGTGGAAACGTACTGCCCGCGCGAGCAGCATCCGGACCAATGGAACTTGACGCAGTTCAGCAACGAAGTGCTGAACCAGTTTGGCTTCGATCCGAAGGCAGCCGGACTGGATTACGCGACGCTGAATCACGACACGCTCGCGGACGCGATGATCGAGAAGGTGAAAGCGCGATACGAGGAAAAGGAAGTTCTATTCAGCACGCAGACGCTGCGATGGCTGGAGCGCCACATACTGCTCGACGTAGTTGACGGACAATGGAAAGACCATCTTCTTACCCTCGACCACTTGAAGGAAGGCATCGGGCTGCGCGGCTACGGCCAGAAAGATCCGTTGGTTGAGTTCAAGAAAGAAGCGTTCGTGCTTTTTGATGAATTGATGGACCGCATCGACACCGAAGCGGTACGCTTCCTGTTCCTGATGCAGCCTGCCAGACCCGAAGATGAAGCAAAAAAGATTGAGCAACGCCAGCAGCGCCAGCAGAGAGATTTACAGTTTCAAACCGGGCCGGCGCAGGCGGAAACTGCTCCCAAGCCGGTTCGCGCGGGTGCGAAAGTCGGGCGCAACGATCCCTGCCCCTGCGGCTCGGGAAAAAAATACAAGAAGTGCCACGGCGCGGCTGCCTAATCCACCTTCTGCTGTTCCGATTCTCCGGTGCCCGAAAACCCGCTGGACGAGCTAAGTGACCCCGGGACCATAGCGGCCCCTGAGTTCATGCTCACCCGAAGCGCAATCTTGCGTCTGAACTTTTCGGCGACGTATTGCGTACCTCTAGCTTGGGTGAGTCCAATTCGCATAGGAGGAAAGAAGATGAGAGTTCGTTTGCGCGCAGTTCCGGGATTGTTCTTGCTGGTGGCGCTAGCCCTCAGCTTGGCGGCATTTCCTGCTTTGGCTGGAGAAAACGAGGGACACTTCGATCGCACGCTGAGTGTTACAGGTCCGGTAGATCTTGATGTGCAAACCGGTTCTGGAAACATTACGGTGCGGACCGGTGATTCCACCAAAGTAGAAATCCACGCCAAGATTCACGCGAGCGGTTGGGGCGACGCGGAGCAACGCATCCATGAAATCGAGAACAATCCTCCTATCGAGCAGAACGGCAATACCATTCGCGTTGGACACATCGAAAACCATGATTGGAAACGAAATATTTCAATCAGCTACGAGCTGATTGTGCCGGCTCAAACAAAACTGCGCTCTGAATCGGGTTCGGGAGATCAGGTCGTCGATGGAATTGGCCGGCCGGTGGACATGAATAGCGGCTCGGGTGGTTTGCACGTGAAGAATATTGGCGGAGAAGCGCGCGTGCGAACAGGATCGGGCGATATAGAACTGGATGGCATCCATGGAAGTGCTCACGCCTCGGCCGGCAGCGGAACGATTCGTGCGATCGGAATTGGCGGCGGCCTGACGGCGTCAAGCGGAAGCGGTGATGTGAAACTCGAACAGACCGCGGCTGGAGATGTGGAGATCAGCACGGGATCGGGCGACGTCGAGATGAAAGGCGTGAAAGGCTCAGCGAAGGTCAGCACGGGGAGCGGCAGCATCACCGCTCAGGGCGATCCCACCGGCGACTGGCGGCTTCACAGCGGATCGGGAAACGTCAGCGTGGATTTTCCGCCGCAGGCTGCGTTCAACGTTGTGGCGCGAACCAGCTCCGGTAGCATCGAGACGACGCATAGTATAAGCGTGCAAGGCAAAATCAGCCCGCGCGAACTGCAAGGCAAAGTGGGAGCGGGCGGGCCTACGGTGGAACTCAGTACGAGCTCGGGAAGCATTCAAATTCACTGAGGAAACTTGAATGGGGAGGGGCGTGTGTGGAGCGCCCCTCGATTTCAGGGCCGGCGTTTTGTTGACCTAATCACCGTGTGACCGTGTTTCGATGCGCTATTGTGCTTTTCGGCGCATGCCCGCTTGCTGCTAAGAAAGTGTGCTAATCTCGCCCGTATCTTGAGGTAACAACCACTCGAGAATTTGGGGTGTCGCGATGAATGCCACCGTACCCGGAAATTGTCACAGGGCCGGGTGTGCGAGTCCGATTCCAGCGGCGCTGGCTAGCACGCAGCTGTGCTTGGACCATTTTGTCGATGAAGCATTCGTCCGGACGGATGAAGCGCTGAGCCGCTGTCGTGAGGGGCGCACGATCGATTCGGACGGGCTCGAATGGCTGCTCTCGGATGCGTTAGCGGTGGTGAAGAATCTGGAGGAAGGGGCCGACGAGCCGAAGCCCGAACAGCGGGACCGCATGCTCGAATTGCTCTTAGTTCTTGCGAACGTGCACGAATACGTGGCGCACAATTCGGTTCGAATCAAACTCCCGGCTTAATGGAGAGTGAATTCTCACCGGAGTCCGGCCTTAATTCCCCGCGGCATAACTGCACGCGAAAAGGTTAACCCCAGCTCACGCGCGCTTCTTGCATTTAGACGCTCGACGATTCAATCTGAGTGTCCCCTTCCAGCCCAATATGTCTGATGAAAACAAGCCGTACGATCCCTTCAATCCATCGCAACCCACAATTCCCGGCGTGCCGACTCGAGCAGGAGCTGGCGCCAAGAGGTTGTCGTCGAAATTTAAACTGTCGCAACTGCAAATGCCGCCGAAATGGCTCACCATCACAATAGTGGCTGCAATCGTCGTTGGAGTCGGAATCGCGTGGCTAAGCCGCGAGCGGCCGGTGGCGGAGCCGGAGCCCGCTCCAGTGCGTGTGAGCGCGCCGCGCGCCGTGGAAGCCGCAGCGCCTGTTGAAGAGCTCCCCATCGGTCCAGGACAAATCGCGACAGCCGACGAACTAGCGAAGGTATGGTCATCAAAGCGGTTTATATATCGCAATCAATCGACGGGCGACGAAACGAAAGCGATCGTAGTGAGAATGCCGGGCGGAACTCTTTGGGGACTGTTGCTACGCGAGCCCTTTGGAACTTGCGGTTTGGAATATGTGACAGATATGGACGAACTCAAGACGCAGTATCACTACCGAGCAGATCACCCCATGATAGGTGACCCCTGCAGTCGCACCGTATTCGACCTGTCACGGTTCGGAACGAACTCGGCGGGAGGGTTGGTGCGAGGCCAAGTGGCACAGGGTACGGCGATTCGCCCTCCGACCGCCATTGAGATTCACACAAGCGGCAACCAGGTGATAGCGGGCCGGATGGAATAATTTGTCGCAGCATCTTCAGCGCGGGAATATGCTTAACGTAACGTTGCCTCGGCCTCTGATACCTCAAACCGCCGCACTTCCCTATTCACCCGCCCAGTAATATCCAGCGCCACCATCTTTTGATCGGCGAGCCATGACCATAACGGGTAATCGAATGATGCTGGACGGTTGTGTTCGACGAAGAAGTGAGAAACCCAGGCAAAGCCATATGGGACAAGCAAAGCGGCGAGAATAAGCCAAGGTTGTCGGAAGACAGCGGCCGCGAGTAGAAGCGCCCAACCGACAAGAGTTCCCACAGAATGAAAAATGCGTGTTAGCGGCTGACGATGCGACAGGACATAGGAAGGCCAGAATTCCGAGAATGTTAAAGGATCCTGCACGCAGGGATTCTAACTCAGAGATGCAGCGCTGCACGATCGAAAACGAAAATGGCACTGTCCCGCTGCGGCAAATCGCAAACAGGACAGTGGCGTTGACGCAGAATTTTTGTGCCAGTTATGAACTGAGTTGTTCGACCGAGCGAGCCACCATCACAGGCTGACCGGTCGCCTGATTTATTAGTATGAACCCGACCACACGAATCGGAATCGCTGCGGTTCCACTCAGCGAGCCCAGACCGTTCAGATTTATGAAGTTCGTGTCGTTGGTTGTGAGCACGGTAAGCGGTGCCGGCAATAGAATTCCTGCGGTCCAGTCATCAGTTAGCTGAAAACTTCCACCGTTACCAGACTGCACTACGGTGCTGCCAGGTACCCACGCGCCTGACTGGCCCTGACGACGCAGAATGACTCGATGAGCGGTCAGAGTGTCCGTGCCATTCGTCGTCGTGAGTGCACCGCCAATATCGACGCGCTGTCCGGGGGTCAACAGAGTGTTATTGAATAAGAGCGTAGTCAGGGGGAGATCGATATTTCCGATCCTGTAACGCTCGCTTCCGTTCAGAGCCAGAGTTTCAATCTGGCCATCCGAGATTCCGGAAATAGCAGGCAGTTCTTCGCGTACGTAAATATCTGCTTGCGTGGCCGGCTGCGGAGTCGCGGGGCTGACGTTCGTGAGCAAACCGCCAAAGTAGAATTTATCATTGGAAATTACTTCCACTTCGGACGCATCGATCGCATGCGAGACCGGATCGAGCGTGCCGGTGAGCGATACAATCGTGTTTGTGGTGAAAGAACTGATCGGCAAATCGGGATCGTCGAAGACGGTATTTTCATTGGCCGTCACTTGCCATTGCCGCCCGTGAGGGCCCTGGACTGTAAATGTATTACCGCCAGTAACGCCGACGACCCCAGCGTGGAAATCATCAATCGAAACGCCGGCATCGGTCGAGTTGAGCAGGTTCATTTCAAACACGGGATTGACGACGCCGGTCACTTGTCCATTGCCGTCAGTCTGCAAAGATTGGCGCAGGTCGAACTCCATGCGAAGCCCGACGAGATCGCCGCTCTGCAGAACGAAAGGCTGAGGGAAATTCACGGTGACGCTGGATTCCGAAAGAGTTCCATTGATTGTGGACACCGTTGGAGGATTCGGCGGATTGACGTTAATGTATCCAATTACGGGAGATGAAAGCGTCACCGTGGCCGAAGCGTAAGTGCCATTCGGCACTGAGCTGAGATCGAGAAGTTGGTGCAGGCCGTTGAACTGAGCGAAATCGACGACTTGGGGCGTCGAGAGCACGCTTACACTTGTGGTGCCGTTGAAAATCGTAATGCCCGTCACCATAATTTGGCAAGATACTACGCTTGGAAGCGGAGCATCGGTACCGATGGTAAATACCGACGGCTGGGCGCTAGGAGCCGGCGAAGAAGTTTTCATACTCCCGCTACAACTGGAAAGCAAAACCGCTGCGAACAGTGAAGCGAACACACCCATACCTTTGCGGTTCAACATTAATTTTCTCCTGATTTAGGTATTCGATAATTGCCGAGGGCCGAGGCCCTGTTCGGCTGCTGAATGTGAAACCCAGGCAACCAAAAAAAGTTTCTTCTCTGAAGAGTGTTTTTGGCGAGCAGACAAATTATGGCGCATGCCAATTTATGGCGCTTTGGCAAATGATTCGAGCGAACTTACGCTGTGCAATCGTGTGCTGAATCGCAGCTCGCCGCTTGCGCCCTCGCCGTGAGTTGTTTAGGATGATTGCGCGAATGCTCGGCGAAACGATATCTCATTACCGCATCATTGAGCCTCTCGGCAGCGGAGGCATGGGCCAGGTGTACCGTGCGGAAGACACGCGGCTCGGCCGTCAGGTAGCGCTGAAGTTTCTCTCTGAGGACTTGGCGCGCGATTCCGCGTCATTGGAGCGATTTCAGCGCGAAGCACGGTCCGCGTCTTCGTTGAACCATCCCGGAATCTGCACAATTTACGACGTGGGCTCGCATAATGGCCGGCCATTTCTCGTGATGGAATTGCTCGAGGGTCAGACGCTGCGAGAGCGCATCTCGGGGCGGCCCGTTGCGACCGATGCGTTGCTGGATTTTGGCTCCCAAATCTCTGATGCGCTGGATGCGGCGCATGTACGCGGCATCGTGCATCGCGACATTAAGCCGGCCAATATTTTTATCACGACGCGTTCGCAGGCGAAGATTCTGGATTTCGGACTTGCGAAACAAGGGGCTTCGCGACGCGTCGCGGAACCGGTGGGCGGCGGACCCACGGAGGCCGACCTTACCTCAGACAATCTGATGCTTACGAGCCCGGGCTCCGCGATCGGAACTGTCGCGTATATGTCGCCGGAACAAGCTCGCGGTGAAGAGCTGGATGCTCGCACGGATCTTTTCAGTCTGGGAGCCGTACTGTACGAGATGGCAACGGGCCAGGCGGCATTCGGCGGAAATACTTCGGCGGTGATTTTTGACGCAATCTTGAACCGGACGCCTCCTTCGCCATCGTCTCTGAATCCCAACGTCCCGCCGAAGCTGGAAGAAATTATAGGCAAGTCCGTCGAGAAGGACCGCGAGCTGCGATATCAAACGGCCGCGGAGCTCCGCGGAGATTTGAAACGGCTGAAGCGCGATTCGGATTCCGGCCGCGCCGGTAGCGGCACCGCCAGCGCCTGGTCCGGAGGCACGGGTCCCAAATCGGGAAGCTATGTCACGCCACCTGCGGCCTCCGGTGTTACGACTGCACCTTTACAGACTGCGACCATTACAACCGTGCCCGCAAAATCAAGCTGGCGCATCCTCGCAAAAATAGTTCCCGTCATTTTCGGACTTGCCGCAATGATCGCGCTATTTTTGCACTATCGAACCGCGCGGCACGAAAACCCGCCTTCGTTTTCGCAAATGACTATCACTCCCGTAACGTCCACCGGGAACATTCACTCTGCTGCAATATCGAGCGACGGCAAATGGCTCGCTTACGTCCAGGACGACAAAGGCGGGCACGCTCTCTGGGTGCACCAGTTGGGCACTGGAAGCAGCGCACAAGTTCTCGCCGGAACGCAGCAGGAAATTGCCGGGCTGACGTTCTCGGTCGATGGGAATTATCTCTTCTTCGTAAAACGCGACGAATCTCTTGGACTCGGCACTCTTTTTCAGGTTCCTTCGTTAGGCGGCACGCCGACCCAAAGGGTTGTGGACGTTGACAGCCCCATCAGCTTTTCGCCGGACGGTAAGAAATTCGTTTTTGTCCGGCAGGCGTCAAAGAATAAGACGTCCAATCTGATCATCGCTAATGCGGACGGTTCCGGTGAAAAGACTCTTTCGACTTTGAATGATCCAGCTTATTTTTCAACCAACGGCCCGGCGTGGTCTCCTGACGGTGCGCGTATCGTCGTGTCCGAAACTAGCACGGGCGACTTCCAGAAGTTTTTCCTGGAGACGGTGGCTGTGGATTCGGGCGCAAAAACCCGCCTAGGATCGAAGGATTGGAGCGCTCCCCGCCAAATGGCCTGGTTTCCTGACGGTTCGGCCATCGCGTTTGCCGCCCCTGCCGACAGAACGTCACTGAACCCTCAAATCTGGCAAGTCAGTTATCCGGACGCGGAAGCCCGCCGAATTACGAACGATCTTAATTTTTATAACGGAACGACTATCACCTCCGACGGCTCGGCACTCGCAACCGTTCAGATATCGCTGGTGGCGAATCTTGCGATCACGAATTTCGGAAGCGTGATCTCGTTTTCCTCGCCACGGCAAGTTACCAGCGGGGTGGGAAGAGCTGACGGGCTCGGCGGCATCTCATGGGCGCCCGGCGACAAAATAATTTACGGCTACTATTCCGGGGGCGCGATCCGCTTTGCCAGCGTTGCGCCGGATGGCAGCAAACTTCACGATCTTCCGCTCACTGCTGTCCAGCCTATATGGCCTGACGCCTGCGGCGACGGCCTCCACTTCGTGTACAGCGCGCGCAATCAGTCGCACGGTCTGTCCGTCTGGCGCGCCGACATTGATGGCGGAAACTCGAAACAACTTAGCACGGGAGATCTCGACATTCTCCCTGCTTGCTCACCCGACGGAAAATTTGTCCTTTACTCTGATGCTTCGGGCGCCGGCCGCGTGATGCGAGTAGGCATCGACGGTGGGACTCCCACCACACTGACCAAGGAATTCATGCCGTCCGCTCGGGTTTCGCCGGACAATCTTACCATGGCGGCTTTTTATCGGCCCGATCCCTCGAAGCCTCCCAAGATTGTGATCGTAAGTCTCGAGGGCGGTGAGATCCGCAGTCAGTACGACGTTCCCAACGAAACTGTCACTGGAACTAGCGATGGCGGACACAAGCTGGAATGGACGAAGGACGGGAAAAACGTGATCTATGCCGAGTACAAGGATGAGGTTGCGACTATATGGGCACAACCTATAGGTCCTCCAGGCGCGCCACCGGCAACACCGAAACGCATTGCGAGTTTTCCCGCTGAGACGCAAGTGTGGGCGGTCACGCTCTCTCCCGACGGCAAGCAAGTCCTCTATTCGAGCGGCGTGAACGCCACCGACGCGGTATTAATCTCGCACTTCCACTAGGCTGATATCTCAGCGGAGCAAGAAATGAAACTTTCGCGGCGCGAATTATTCAAGACCGCCTCTATGGCATCAGGAGCAGTTTTAGGCGGCTCGATTTTGAGTGGTTCCTCCGAAGCCCAAAATGCAGGTACCGGGCGCCTAGCGGAACAGCTTCCGCACGCTTTTGACAAGCTGCAGCCCCTGGGCGATCGCGTGAAGCCAATCAGCACCCCGGAATTGCAGGCACGCATAGCGCACGCGCAGCAGTTGATGAGCGACGCGAAGCCGCATTATGAAGCCTTATACGTCACACCCTGCACGACTCTTCTCTATTACGCGGGCGTTCACTGGTGGCCAAGCGAACGAATCCTCGCCTTATTAATCCCGCGCAAAGGCCATCCGCTGCTCATCTGCCCGGCGTTTGAAGAAGGAAGACTGCGCGAACAGCTTCGCTTGCCAATTGAAATCCGCGTGTGGCAGGAGGACGAGAGCCCGTACGCGATTGCGACAAAATGGTTCGCCGAGCGAGGCATTCGCACGGGAAAGGTCGGCGTGGAAGAAACAACGCGCTACGTTTTCTACGATGGCCTGCGCCATGAGGCGACGTCACTCGAATACACGAGCGGCGATCCCATTACCGTCGGGTGCCGTGCGCAGAAGAGCGAGCATGAACTTGAGTTGATGCGGCTCGCTTGCGGCGCGACGTTCGATGTGTATAAGGCAACGTTCGCGTCGCTGCGAGAAGGCATGGTCCAGGGTGAAGTTGCTGCTCTAGTGCTGCGAGGTTACGCGAAAATGGGGCTTCGCGGCGAGGCCTCCGTGACCTTCGGGACTTCCTCTGCCCTTCCCCACGGTTCGCGCGAGGAACAAGTTCTTCGCGAAGGCATGGGTGTGATGATCGATGATGGAACCACGGTGGAAGGCTACCAGTCGGACGTTACGCGCATGGGAGTGCTCGGCAAACCGCCCGAAAAACTTCAGCGCGCGTTCGAAATCGTACGGCATGCGCAGGACGCCGCACTGGCTGCGGCAGTCGCTGGACATGAATGCGGTTCCGTGGATGACGCAGCACGCAAAGTGATTACAGATGCGGGCTTCGGTCCGGATTATAAATATTTTTCTCACCGGCTCGGCCATGGAATCGGAATGGACGGGCATGAGGCTCCGTATCTAGTTCGTGGCAACCGCACGATTCTGAAACCCGGAATGACATTTTCGAACGAGCCCGGAATTTACCTTGTCGGAGATTACGGGATGCGTTGCGAGGATGACATGGTAATCGCCGAGTCAGGCGCTGCGCAGTTGCTGACACGCGGGTTTCAGCCCTCTCTTGAAACACCCATTGAGTGATCGCCGTTCAGGCTTGGAGCAAATGGCGGCGCTATAACCTATCGATCGCTTACAGAGGACTTGGCCAAGCAGAATTCTACGATTCGCGCTTCCGCCCAGAATCGGTCCGAACCCGACTCTTCGGAAATGAACGCGCAATGTCCTCCATGAGGCGGGGCGAGCAATGTGATATTCGGATTCGCCTGAATCGCGGAATTCTGAAATGGTCTGAATGGAACGAAGGGATCGTCTTGGGCAGTCAATATTAGAGTTGGCCGCCGGATCGCTGCAACAACATTTGCCGCGCTCGAACGCTCGTAGTATTCAGCCGCATCCAGGAATCCGCAGAAGCGCGCCGTCACGACATCATCAAAATCCCGCACAGTCCCAATTCGTCGGAAGGCTGCGAGGTCGAGCGAAAAAAGATCGGGGAATAAGCTGGATTTGTAGCGCATACGTTTCTTGAGCCTGGTCACAAAATGGCGGTTGTAGAGAAAATTCCGTGGCTCGGCCAGAGCGTCGGCACAAGCGGCCAAGTCAAGAGACGGAGCGATGGCTACAAACGCCCGCAATGTCGGAGGCGCGGAATCACCGAACTCTCCGGCCATTTTCAAAACGAGATTGCCGCCCATTGAAAAACCCGCAGCGAAGATTTCGGGCAAGCCATCCCGTTCAATTAGCTCGAGCAACACAGCCCTGATATCGCCGCTCAACCCGGAATGGTAAAGGGTCCGCGTCAGCTTTTCGGTGCCGCCGCAATTTCGCTGGTTCAGCCGAATGGCGTTGAATCCGGCAACGAAAGCTTTTTCGGCGGTGCCGAGCATGTAGCCGGATTCGCTCGATCCTTCCAGGCCGTGAAGCAGAACCAAGGTCGGATGAGCTTGGAGATTTTTCTGCCAATGACACTCCCCTCGAATCTGTGTCCCCGGCTCAACCTCGAACAAACGAGAAACACTTTTGTTTAGACGCGGAAATTTGCGTGGCCAGAAATTCGCCGCGATGGTCATGAGATGAGGATTCCGAAATGTTTTGTGCGGGACGAATTCCTTCACACCTCTCATCGTAGGGACTCCGGGCGCGGCACGCAAGCGATGCCTGTAACTCTCGGTAGTCCGCACAACCGCAACATGACATGGCGTTGCACTAAACTATTTCGGAGATCGATTGCGGAGAGCTAACCTGAAATGTTAACGCCGCTGAGATAGCCACCTAAGTGCGCGGTCAGCGCTACGAGGCCCATGGCGACAAGCTCTATTGCCAGGCAATAGCGTGGCAGCTTTTGCTCTGGAGCCCGGCGGGATCGGAAGTGCACATACCAGACCAGGCAGATCATCGCGCTGGAGACAACGCCGAGAACCAGATGTTGCAACAATATTCCCTTTAGTTTTTCTCCCTCGAGCTGGAATTGCCAGGCAAGCAAGCCCGTCGCAATTACCGGAAGCGTTGCGATCGCAGCCACGGTGAAATTGTAATAGGCCGCCGTGGCGAGAGCGCTACGCTTGGTCCAGTACGCAACGAAATCAAACGCGACGCCGGCCATGCACAGAGCGATTGGGAAGTGGATTAACACAACGTGCTGAGCGTGTTTGGCCAGCAGAGCTTCGCGAATGTTGAATGGGTGCACAGCTGGGCCTCACTTCACAATGATCTTGCCGGTCATCTTCGGATGGACCGAGCAGAAGTATTCGTATGTGCCTGGGTCTTTGAAGGTGAACGAAAACTTCTCGTCGGTATCAAGAGCCCGCGATTTGAACAGCTTATGGTCATCGCTTACGACGGTGTGCGGCACGTCGTCCTTGTTAATCCATGTAACTTCCGTACCCGCTTTTATTTCGAGCTGCACGGGGGCGAAACTGAAGTTATCGATGGTTACCGTGGTCGTGCCGGGTTTTTCCTGAGCTGCTGTGACCGAGCGCGGCCGCAAAGCTCCGTTCGCGAGAACGAGCGATGGAACCGCGGCTGCTCCGAGAATTATGATTCTGAGGATCCGTGACGACTTGCTTTCTTGCACTTTCCAGCGTCGCATGAGAAATCTCCTTAGTCTTAGAGTGTGGAATCGACAATTGCCAATGTGTGTTTGCCACGGACAAAGTTCACGTCTGTGATGCCTAACATGCCACGCAATTTCTCAGCCGGAACTTTCATGGGGCCTGGAGAATCGGCTTGACCTGGTTGCGGTTGCGGGAATGCCGTCGAACACGCAGTGTGAAACGTGACGTTCCCTTCGACTTTCTGCATGATCTGATGAATGTGTCCGTTCAATACGGTGACGCTACCGAATGGCTTCAGGTAGGAAAGCGCTTGTTCGCTGTCGTCGGTGCCCCAACCCCATTGCGGGTAAACGGACCAGAGCGGGATGTGCGCGAAGACAACGATAGGAGTGCTGCTCTTCAACTTGGCAACGTCTTTCTCCAGCCATTCGAGCTGCTCGGGGCCAAGAGTGCCGAGCCCCCCGGCCTTAAGGTTCAGCACGTTGACCAAGCCGATAAAATGAGCTCCCTTCTGATCGAAGCTGTACCAGCCATCGCCTTGCGTCCCCTGGCCGAAACGCTCATGAAACATGGCACCGTTGTCGTTGAGCACGTCGTGCTCGCCGGGAACGTAAAAGATGCGGTCGGTCTTCAGGCTCTTCAGCGATTCGGCCAGGGTGTCGAACTCCTCAGGCTTGGAGAGATGCGTCAGGTCGCCGGTGTGCAAAACGAAGGACGGAGGCGTGGGCAACGCGTTGACCTTAGCGATGGCTTCGCGGAGCGTTCCGGTCACGTCCGGATTCGCAGGTTTGTTGAAGCCGATGTGGCTGTCACTGATTTGGACGAAGCTGAGTTCGCCTTTTAGATTCGCAGCGTTTTTTTGCAATACATCAGTCAAGGCGAACGATTTCAAGACGCCTCCTTGCACTAGACAGAATGTTCCGGTGCCAGCCCAGGCCATGCACTTCAAGAAACCGCGACGATCCACGCCATCGTTATCTTGATTGTTTTCAATGTAGTCCGACATATCCTCTCCTTCGGTTGCGCAGCCGCGTCGGCCGAAAGGCCCCTTTTTCGCTGCGTTCCCCTATCTAGACACGTCATGCCGCTAAAATATTCCCGTCATTTGCAATAAAGGTTGTCGCGCCTGGCACCATTTATTACGCACATTTGGCGGGAATAAATTAGGTTGATATCCAGTCTGGAAGACTGAGAATCTAATGCCCGTATGGGAGAACAGCAACGCGGATCAGGCTCGGTGGGAAGTTTTGAGCAGGTTGTGCTGCCGCACCTAGACGCAGCCTACAACCTTGCGCGCTGGCTCGTCCGCAACCCGCACGATGCCGAGGACATCGTCCAAGAGGCGTATCTTCGCGCGTTCAAGTTCTTCGGCGGCTACCAGGGAGGCGACGCCCGCGCGTGGGTGTTGAAGATCGTGCGCAACACCAGTTATTCGTTCTTTGAGAAAAATCGCCCCGCTGAACTTGCGGAGGAATTCGACGAAAAGGTTCATACGGCTAGCACTGCGGAGGAGCCGGGCGCGGAAGCGGCGCTCTTAAAATCGGCCGATAGCCGCATGCTTCGCGAGGCGCTCGACGAATTGCCGGTGAATTTTCGGGAAGTTCTAGTGCTGCGAGAGCTCGAAGGCATGTCCTACAAGGAAATCGCTGAAGTGACGGGCGTGCCCATAGGCACAGTGATGTCAGGTTTGGCTCGCGCTCGCACCCAATTGCGCGAACGCTTACTACATGCGCGTGCAAAGGAGGAACAACGTGGCCTGCGAAAATAATCAGCTATTGCTGGACGGGTATTTCGACGGCGAACTGGATCTCGTTCGCAGCGTCGAATTCGAGAAGCATGTGAAGACCTGCCCGCAATGCGCCCAAGAGCTGCAGGATAAGCAGGCCATGCGCGAGTCATTGCGAGCGGCGAATCTCTACGAACGCGCGCCGGAGGGCCTGAGGGCTCGGATACGAGCTGCGTTACCGGCGGAAGCGCGGCCACAACCCATTCCCATGCCACGCCGTCAGGTACTTGAATGGCTTGCGGTTGCCGCAGCCGTACTGATTGCAGTTTTTCTAGGCGCGAGAGTGCTTCCGAATATCGGGGGGCACAGCGAGAACTTGGTCGCCGAGGAAATCGTGGCGAGCCACATCCGCTCTATGCAGCCGGGTCATTTGTACGATGTTGAATCCACCGACCGGCACACAGTGAAGCCCTGGTTCGATGGTAAATTGGACTTTGCGCCTCCTGTGATGGACCTGAAGGACCAGGGTTTCCCGCTCGTCGGCGGGCGGCTCGATTACGTCGATCATCGCAACGTCGCCGCGCTTGTCTATCAGCGGCAAAAGCATTTCATCAACGTGTTCGTCTGGCCTCAGGGAACGAACGCGGCGAAGCTGCCCGAAGTTCAGACTATCCAAGGTTACAACCTCGTTTCGTGGTCGCACGACGGCATGGATTTTTGCGCCGCATCCGATTTGAATATCGCTGAGCTCCGGCAGTTCGCACAACTTCTCGGCCAGTAAGCTTGTCGGCAATCCAATTCGAATTCCGCTATTCGAGGCCGTCGCCTTGATTTCGGGCGGCGTTAAGCCTAAAATTATAAATTCACTAATGAAGGTCTTTCGCGAAAAATTAATCTCTATACAGCCCAGCGAACCCTGCTGGGCTTTGTTGTTTATGGCTGATTTGGAGTCACAGGAGCAAAGATGATCGATGGAACTATTCCTGAGGGGCTGACGTTCGACGACGTGCTGCTCTTGCCTGGGAAGTCGTCGGTGCTGCCGGCACAAGCGGACACGCGCACTTGTCTAACGCGGACGATTTCGCTGAACATTCCGATTGTGTCCGCTGCGATGGATACGGTTACGGACGGGCGCCTCGCCATCGCCATCTCGCGGCAAGGCGGCATCGGTTTCATTCACCGAAACATGTCGATCGACCGCCAGGCGGAAGAAGTGGACAAGGTGAAGCGGTCCGAGAGCGGGATGATTGTGGATCCCGTGACGATCGCGCCCGAGCTTTCCGTGCGCCAGGCTCTCGACATAATGAACAAATACAAAGTCTCCGGCCTGCCCGTAACGCGCGGAGCGCATTTACTGGGAATACTGACGAACAGGGATCTGCGGTTTGAACGGAACTTGGATCAGCCTGTCAGCGGGATTATGACTAAAGATAATCTCGTCACCGTGCCGGTGGGCACGACGCTCGAGGAAGCGGAGAAAATCCTGCAGCGGCATCGTATCGAAAAACTTCTGGTGGTGGATGCGGATTTCAATTTGAAGGGCCTGATCACGGTAAAAGACATCCAGAAAAAGATCGAGTTTCCGAGCGCGACAAAAGACGAGCACGGGCGGCTGCGCGTTGGCGCCGCTATCGGCGCTACCGGGGATTTCCTGGAGCGCGCGCAGGAGCTAGCGCGGGCAAGCGCGGATGTACTCGCGATTGACACAGCTCATGGCCACACCACGCGTGTGATGGATGCGATCCGCGCTGTGAAGTCAAAGTTGCCGCAGATGCAGATAGTAGCTGGAAATGTGGCGACGGCGGACGGAACGAGCGAATTGATTGCGTTGGGCGTGGATGGTTTGAAAGTTGGAATCGGACCGGGATCGATCTGTACCACGCGAGTCGTCACCGGAGCGGGCGTGCCGCAAATCACGGCGATACTGGAATGCGCGCGGGCGGCAAAAGGCACTGGTGTGCCGCTAATTGCCGACGGCGGGATTAAATTTTCGGGAGACATCAGCAAAGCGCTGGCGGCGGGAGCGTCTTCCGTGATGATCGGAGGGCTTTTTGCGGGCACGGAGGAATCTCCGGGCGAGACAATTTTGTATCAGGGCCGTACGTTCAAGTCCTATCGCGGGATGGGATCGATCGGCGCGATGGAAGCGGGCTCAGCGGACCGTTACGCGCAGGAAGGAGCGGCGCGGGGCAAATCTGTGCCGGAGGGCATCGAAGGTCAGGTGCCGTATAAAGGGTCGCTATCGGCTCTGGTGGAGCAGCTTGTGGGTGGTCTGCGAAGTGGGATGGGCTATTGCGGCACGGCAAATCTGGAGGAGCTGCGTGAGCGCGGCAAGTTCATACGTATTTCCCAGGCCGGCCTGCGCGAGAGCCACGTGCATGACGTGATCATCACGCGCGAAGCGCCGAACTACCGGCTGGAATAATGGCGTGGCTCCGGCGTTGGTGGCCCGCATTGCTGTGGGCTGTTGTAATCTCTGCGTTCTCGACCGGAGTGTTTACGTCGGATAACACCAGCCGCATTATCATTCCGATTCTGAGATGGTTTCTTCCGCACGCATCACAGCAGACTTTATTCTTTCTTCACTATTTCATCCGCAAAACCGGCCACGTCACCGAATATTTCATATTGAGTTTGCTCGTCTTGCGTGGAATCCGCGCGGGAAAGCGGGGTGTAACTCTCGGGTGGGCACTTGCTGCGATCGCAGTCGTCGGGTGCTATGCAGCGCTTGATGAATTTCATCAATCGTTCGTTCCCGGCAGAACCGCGGCGGTTTCTGATGTCCTGCTCGACACGGCCGGCGGAATCGCCGCACAAGTGGTCGTGGGACTCGTGATACTTTTTGGAGACATTCGAAAGAAGCGGAGAGACAATGCTCTGCGCCCGGCTTAGTCGAGTGCGATGCCTCGCAATTAATCTTCAGTTTTCGCGAAAGGACATTCTATGTCTCATCGGGTTCTGAGGAAGTTACTGACGCTCGCAATGTTCGCGGCTCTAAGTTGCTCGACCCTGCATGCTTCCGATCCGCTGCATTACGAATTGCGTTTCGAACGGCCGAGCACGCATCTGATGGATGTGACGATACGCGCCGGGGATTTGAAAGGGCCAAGTGTGGAGTTTGCCATGCCTGATTGGGCGCCAGGCTCTTACTATCTCGAGAATTACGCCGCGAATGTGCAGGGATTTCACGCGCTTGGCTCTGACGGCAAAGAACTGAGATGGAGCAAGACGGACAGCCAAACGTGGCGCATCGAGATTGCGGGAGCGAGCGCGGTTACGGTTTCCTACCAAGTTTTCGGCGATGCGTTGCGCAACAATCTGGCTCAATATAACGAGCGTCACGTCTTCATCGGCGGGCCCTCCGTGTGGATGTATCTGGTGGGAGGAAAAGAGCGGCCGGTGGACCTTACCATCGCTGTGCCAGCGGGATGGAGAGTGGCCACCGGGATGGAGCACACGTCCGATCACACGTTCCGCGCGGCCGACTACAATTGGTTTGCCGACGCGCCACTGGAGATTTCAGATTTCGCCGAGAAGGATTTCGTGGTGCTGGGAACAACGTACCACGTGATCGTTCATGACGTGGTAGGCCGGAAAGATTTTGCAAAATTCGTGCAGGACACGCAGAAGTTCGTTGAAACGATTGTGCCGATGTTCAGCTCGGTTACCGGTTCCGAGCAAGCCGCTCCCTTCAAGGATTATTGGTTTCTGTTTCATGTCTGGCCGAATACCGGGGGTGGGCTGGAACACTTGAATTCTACACAAATTAACTTTTCGAGGGACTGGGATTCCCTGAGCCCGATTCCGGGGTACGGCAATCAATACAACTTGAAATTGTTCGTGACCGCGCATGAATTTTTTCACGCGTGGAACGTGAAGCGCCTTCGGCCGCGGCCGCTCGGGCCTTTCGATTATTCGCAAATGGTCCACACGCCATCGCTGTGGATTTCTGAGGGACTCACGAGCTATTACGGAGCGCTGGCGCTGGAGCGCGCCGGGCTCATCACGCCTCAGCAATACCTCGACGGGATAAGCAACCTAGTCACAAATTTCGAGCAATACCCCGGGCGACGCGAGCGGAGCATCGAAGACACAAGCTGGGACACATGGTTCAACGGCGACACCGTAACTCAGCCCAACAATCTGAAGAACACAAATTATTCTTACTACGACGGCGGGCAGATCATGGGGCACATCCTGGATTTCGCCATCCGGCAGGACACGAAGAATCAGAAATCACTCGATGATTGGATGCGCTTGCTTTATTCGCGCTACGCGCTTCCCAAGCCTGGATTCCTGCCTGACGATGCAGTGAAAGCCGCTTCGGAAGTGGCCGGCGTGGATGTGGGCGAAATCTTCAGCAAATATATCAGCGGAAAGGAACCGATTCCGTACGAGCAGTATTTTGCTTACGCCGGAATCGCGGTCGAGAAGAAGGTCGACCCCGAGAAGCCATGGCTTGGCGTGGCCCAGAGCAAGAGCGACGACGGGCACGCGAAAATTACCAATGTAATTCCGGGCAGCGCCGCTGAGACGGCCGGATTGGATCGCGACGATATAGTTATCGGAATCGACGGACGCATTGTGGATGAAGACGAGTTTAGTGAAACCATAGTTGACCATAAACCCGGCGACACGCTGCACCTGACGGTGATCCGGATGGGAGAAATAAAAGAAATTCCGGTTACGTTAATCGCCAGCCCTTATCCTGTCTACAAGCTGAAACCGATGGAAAACCCGACGGACCGGCAGAAGACGATCTACAACAGTTGGATTGGGGTTAAATAAGGAACTATTTATCAGCGGAAAATGAGAACGGCCCGCTTCTGCTGCATCGCGGGCCGTCCTTGACAGCTTAGCAAAAATTACTTTTTGGCAGCGGCTTCTTTTTCTTCGGGGACTTCCTCCGCAACTTCCCGCCTCGGCTTCTTTTCTTTCTTCTTCAACTCCGAACCGATGAACTCGAGAATTGCGAGTTCCGCGCCGTCTCCGAGACGCCAGCCGACGCGAACGATGCGAGTGTAACCGCCCGGACGGTCTGCAAACCGCGGAGCCAAATCAGAAAAGAGTTTCCGAGTGGCGTCGGGTGTAGTCAAGAAAGCAGCCGCCTGACGGCGTGCGTGGAGCGAGTCGCGCTTGCCAAGCGTGATCATGCGCTCGGCGAGAGGACGAGCTGCTCTTGCACGCAGAATCGTGGTCTGGATGCGTTCTTTCTCGATGAGATTTGTCACGAGATTACGCAACACCGCGCGACGATGAGCCGGCTGCTTTCCGAGTTTGTGCCCTGAAACGAGGTGTCTCATGATTTATTCCGCGGCCTACAGCGCCCCGTGTTCCCCTTCTTCGGACGGCGGCGGAGCAGTCTGGCTCGGCAACGGCGGCCAGATGATGCGTCCATGCTCGTCAAATTTCATCCCGAGGCTCAAGCCCATTTTCACCAGGATGTCTTTGATTTCGTTCAACGACTTGCGGCCGAAATTCTTGGTCTTGAGCATTTCGGATTCAGTTTTCTGCACCAGTTCGCGCAGATTCTGAATATTTGCGTTCTTTAAGCAGTTGTATGAACGCACCGAAAGCTCGAGTTCCTCCACGGAGCGGTCGAGATATTCGAGGCGGGGATCGCTGTAATTCTCGACTACTTCTTCCGGCAGGTCGGGCTGCTCTTCGAAATTGATGAAGATGCTCATGTGATCCTTCATCAGCTTCGCGGCCAGTCCAATGGCGTCCTGCGGAGTGATCGCGGCATTGGTCCACACTTCGAGAGTCAGTTTTTCGTAGTCCGTCATCTGGCCCAAACGAGCGGCCTCGACCGCGTAGTTCACCTTCCGCACCGGAGAGTGCACTGAGTCGATCGGGATATAACCGATGGGCAGATCTTCGTCGAAGTTGCGATCGGCGGCCACGTAGCCGCGGCCATTCTTGACGCGCAATTCGAGTTCGAGCTTGCCGCCTTCGCTGACAGTCGCGATGTAAACGTTCTTATCAAGGACGGCGATGTCCGCATCTTCTTCAATCTTCGCAGACGTCACCGGTCCGGGCGTATCGACGATGAGCGTGATAGTTTTCGGCTGATCGGTGTTCAATTTCAGCGGCACCTGCTTCAGGTTGAGAATGATGTCGGTGGCGTCTTCCACGACGCCCGGAATCGGAGAGAATTCGTGAAGTACGCCTTCGATCCTCACGGCGGTGATCGCCGCGCCTTCAATCGAGCTCAACAGCGCCCGGCGCAATGAATTGCCGACCGTAGTTCCCCATCCGCGCTCAAAAGGCTGCGCGGAGAATTTTCCGAATTTATCAGTAAGTGTTTCCGGTTCTGCTGCCAACCGCTTTGGTTTCTGGAATCCCTTCCACATATGCGACGTTCCTCCTGGCTCGCCCGCGGCGAACCTACCAGCTGTTCAACGTTGAAGATCTTTTACGTGCTACTTCGAGTACAACTCGACGATAAGCCGCTCGTTCATCGG
>Ga0209330_1000244_pt1 | contig 26532 bp, 24 predicted proteins | sample JacPinW_OM2H0_O3_FD_187969 | JGI IMG/M metagenome (GOLD analysis project Ga0209330, IMG submission 187969) | Forest soil microbial communities from Algoma, Ontario, Canada - Jack Pine, Ontario site 1_JW_OM2H0_O3 (SPAdes) (version 2) | ecosystem: Environmental > Terrestrial > Soil > Boreal...
TAATGCTCGATTACTTTATCGCTGTAAGCCATTAGTTGATTCTCCTGTTCAAAGTAACAGTGCTGTCCAAGCCCTGATCAAAAATCACTTCGTCCGACAGAACAATATTTTCGATGGACGCCGAACGTCCCTTGCGCAGTTCCTCGAGGGTCTTCGTGACCACTTCATGCTGCACCGCGAGCGATTCAAGGAACTCACCCAGCTCTTGCAGCTCGCGAAATCTCCGCGAGTTGCAGGCGCTCTTATCCACATTGGGCGCAAAGAACACGTCGAACACGGGCGTGTCTTCGCTCACCGTGGCATGGACTCCGAGTGTGCCCTGATATTTCATCGTTTTAGTGTTCCGCCGCCGTCTGCCAAGTCATCTTGCTGACGTCCACGCCCTCTTTGGCCATTTCATATAGAGGAGAAAGTTCGCGCAGGCGTTGCACAGTCTCCACGACGCGGTCGGCGACGTAGTCAACTTCCTCGGCGGTGTTGAACCGGCCGATTCCGAAGCGGATGGAAGTGTGCGCCAAGTCTTCGCCCACGCCGAGCGCCTTGAGCACGTAACTCGGTTCGAGCGTGGCGGAAGTGCACGCAGAGCCGCTGGACACGGCGATATCGTTGATGCCCATCAAAAGCGATTCGCCTTCGACGAATGCAAAACTGATGTTGATATTGTGCGGCAAGCGATGCTCCATCGAGCCATTGATAAATGTTTCATCGAGACGCGACATGATGCGTTCGGTCAGCCGTTCTCGAAGTTTGCGGAGCTTTTCGCTTTCCGCAGCCATTTCGTTCTGGCAAATCTCGCAGGCTTTGCCGAGGCCGACGATACCGGTGACGTTGAGCGTGCCGGAACGCATGCCGCGTTCGTGGCCGCCTCCGTCGATTATGGCTGCGAGTTGCACGCGAGGATTCTTTCTGCGCACGTAAAGCGCGCCGACACCTTTGGGTCCGTAAATTTTGTGGCCGGAAATCGACATTAAGTCGATGCCGTCTTTTTGGACGTCGACAGGAATTTTTCCAACGGCCTGCACGCCATCCACATGAAAGAAAACACCCTTTTCTTTTGCAATTTTGCCGATCTCCGCGATGGGCTGGACGACGCCGATTTCGTTATTGGCGTACATGATCGAGATCAGGATGGTCTTGGGAGTGATAGCTTTGCGCAATTCGTCAAGATTGATGCGGCCGTCTTTCTGCACGGGAAGGTAGGTAACCTCGTAGCCGTACTTCTCGAGGCGCTTGCAGGTGTCGAGCGTAGCCTTGTGCTCGGTAACCTGCGTAATGATGTGATTGCCCTTTTCGCGGTACATCTCCGCAACGCCCTTGATAGCGAGGTTGGTGGATTCGGTTGCGCCGCTGGTGAAGATGATTTCCTTTGGCGTGGCACCAATGAGCTTGGATATTTGGCCGCGCGCATTCTCCACGGCTTCTTCCGCCACCCAGCCGAATTCGTGGTTGCGGCTCGCAGAATTGCCGAACTTCTCCGTGAAATAGGGCAGCATCGCCTCGACTACGCGAGGATCAACGGGCGTGGTCGCGTGATTATCCATGTAAATCGGAAGCTTGATTGCCATTCTGTTCTCCTAAACTCTTAACTCGACGACCTCAGACATTGGCGCCTCATCGGTCATCTGTGAAATTGTGACTCTCCCAAGAACTTCCAAAATACTGTCATTCACTCGCCGCAGCGGCTCGCGAATCGAACAAGTGGTGGTGACGCCGCACGCGCCGCGCGAAGTGACGCAGGACGTGATGAATAAAGGTCCGTCAATTGCGCGAATCACGTCGAGCGCGGTGATCAAGGAAGCGTCCCGCGCCAGCGTGTACCCCCCACTCGAACCATGCCGCGCCGCGACGAGTCCAGCCTTGGCCAACTTCTGGAGCACCTTAGCCATCAGCGGTGTGGACATCTTATAAACCTCGGCGATGTCGGAAGCGCTGCAGGATCCGTGCCCGTTATGCATCGCCAAATGCTTCAGAGCGATTAAGCCGTAGTCGGCCTTTTTCGATAGCTTCATCATTAGAGTCAAATACGACTGAATCAGTCGCACTTGAATTGTAAGTCTGGCGCTTGTTTATTGTCAAGCTTAGATGCGCCCACAAGCCTTTAAGACACAGCATCTTAATACACGACCATTCTAGTCGCCTTAGTCAAATCTGGAGCAGCCAATGGCTGGAAATCGTAGTTGAACAGCAGGAGGGGCACGCGAATGGTTTTCGAGTGCAGGTTAGCCAAAGAGCCGTTGGGTCAAATTCGCTGCCTCTTCCAGCGGCCGTGCTTGAATAGCAGCACGCTTGCGACGGCGATCGCGCATTCGGCGATGACGATCGAGTAGAACACGCCGCGCGAGCGCATGCCGAAGCGAATCGCCAGCCAGTAAGCCAGAGGAATCTCCAGGAGCCAGAAGCCAAATAAATTCACGAGCGTCGGAGTCAGCGTATCGCCCGCACCATTGAAGGCTTGCAGCATTACCATTTCGCAGGCGTATCCGATGTTGCCGTAGCTGACGATGCGAAGGCACGATGCACCCAGCGGAACGACCGCCGGATCTTGGGTGAAGAGGCGCACGATCGGCTCAGCGAATATCACGAAGATCACTCCGACGACGCCCATAAAGAGCATGTTGTAGAAAGCCGTTCGCCAAACGGACGACTCGGCGCGTTCCGGCTGTTTTGCTCCCAGGTTTTGGCCCACGAGCGTCGCGGCGGCGTTACTGAGTCCCCACGACGGGAGAATGACGAATATAACGATGCGAATTGCGATGGTGTAGCCGGCCAGGGCTGCGGCGCCGAACAAGCTCACGATGCGGACGAGTCCGATCCAGCTTGTATGGGCGATGGCGAATTGAAAGATGCCGGTCAGCGACACGCGGACAAGCCGTATAAGGACGAGCAGATTCAGCCGAATCTGGCTGCGCAATACGCGGATGCGTTCCGTGCCGCGAAGGAGCCGATAGAATTGATAAACCACGCCGATGCTACGTCCGGTGAATGTAGCGAGAGCGGCTCCGGTAACTCCCATTCGCGGAAAGGGCCCCCAGCCGAATATCAGGCATGGGTCCAGCACCAGATTGATGATGTTGGAGACCCACAGCAGGCGCATGGCGATGGCGGCGTCACCCGCACCGCGGAAGATCGCGTTGTTCAGAAAGAGCAGCAGCACAATACCGCTGCCCCCGAGCGCGAGCCTGGCGTAGCCGCTTCCCGAAGCCACGATGTCCGGCGACGCTCCCATCAGGCGCAGCAGATTTGGCGCGAAGATGCAACATGGAACGCCGATGATTATCGAGACTGCGATGCCGATGGCAATCGCTTGCACTCCAGCGACTGCGGCTCCCTGGGGATCTTTCTCGCCGATTCGCCTGGCGACCATTGCCGTGGTGGACAAACTCAGCCCCATGGCCACGGCAAACACGAGGCTGAGCATTGATTCGGTGAGGCCGACCGTAGCCACGGCGTTGGCTCCGATGCGACCGACCCAGAAGACGTCCACCACGGCGAAGAGCGACTCCAAGACCATCTCCAGCACCATGGGAATAGCGAGCAGGAGGATGGCGCGGTTCAAGCTGCCAGTGGTGAAATCCTGGTGCGAACCTCGAATGGCCTCCCGTATGGAGGACCAAAGAGAGGGCTGGGACACGGTGCTGTAGCAATCTTCCATATAAAGTGCGACTTTCTGCGTCATCGCGCAGGTAGAAGTTTAAGGAAGCGGATGATGCCGTTGGGAAACGTGAAAAGGAAAATCGTTAGTCCGCAGAGAGCGGGTCGGGAACAGCGACTTAGCGGAGGTGAGACATCGTCATTTTCCTTGGGATGATTGCGAGGCAACCGCGCGGCGGGAACACAAACCGTGCACTAACAATCAGCCAACGACGCGGATTGTATCGCAAACTCGAGACGCGGCAAAAGGGTTTTTTGCTTGCCGACGCGCCAGTTCGAGCAACCCGCTGGGAATCGCGCGGTACCAAACGACTGGCCGGGGATTTTTGTCACGGCGGCGACGGAAAATCTAGGTTAGAATGGCGCACGAAATGCCTTTTGAAGGCAATAAACCAGTGATCGCTGTCTACCCGGGGTCGTTCGACCCTGTTACAAATGGCCATCTTGATTTGATTGCGCGCGGCGCAATGATTTTCGATAAGCTGATCGTTGCCGTTGCGCACAACCTGGAAAAAGATCCCCTGTTTGCGGTGAAAGAGCGCGTCGAGCTGTTGGAAGCCGTTACCTTCGATTGGAAAAATGTGGAGGTGGACGTGTTCGACGGGTTGTTGATGGAATATGCCAACACCAAGAACGCGCGAGTGGTGGTTCGCGGCATCCGCGCAGTTTCCGATTACGAGTATGAGCTGCAGATGGCGATGATGAACCGGCATATCGAGCCGCAGGTGGAAACGGTCTTCATGTTGCCGGCACAGCAGTACAGCTATTTGAGTTCGCGCCTGGTGAAAGAACTGGCGCGGCTGGGTGGCCCAGTCAAAGATCTGGTGCCGCCGCTTGTAGAGGAGCGGCTGCGCGCGAAAGTCAGTAAAGAGGTCAGCTAATGGAACCTGCCACGGGGAGAAAAATGGAAGAAGCGTTTCACCTTGCAGACCGCGTGAATCGCATCAGCGTTTCGCAAACGATGGTCGTGCTGCAGGAAGCAGAGCGGCTGAAGGCACAGGGAATTGACGTTGCCGACTTCGGTCCCGGGGAACCGGATTTTCCGACGCCAGAACACATCAAGCAGGCTGCGATCAAGGCGCTGGAAGAAAATCGCACGAAATACACTTCGGTGTCCGGCATTGGGCCGCTGCGCCAGGCTATCTGCGACTGGCACGCCGCGCAATTGGGCTCGTCATATCAACCGGCGGAGTGCGTGGTGAACACTGGGGGCAAGCACGCGATCTTCAATGCTGTGTGTTCGCTCGTCAATTCCGGCGATGAAGTAATCATTGGCGCGCCTTATTGGGTGAGCTATCCCGACATCATCAAGTACGCAGGCGGGGAGCCGGTCGTCGCGCCCACGCGCGCCGAAGATGAATTTATTTTGCGCGCTGCGGAAGTGGAAAAAGCAATTACGCCGCGAACGCGCATGGTGATGGTGAATTCTCCGAACAATCCGACTGGAGCCGTAATTCCGCCTGATGAATTCGCGAAGATTCTGGATGTTTGCAAACGCCACCATGTTTGGCTGCTTTCCGATGAGTGCTATTCACACTTCACTTATGGCGACGCGAAACCGTTTTCGATAGCCAGTGTGCCGAGCGGAAAGGAAAACGTGATCATCGCGGGATCGTTTTCGAAAACTTTTGCCATGACCGGCTGGCGCATGGGCTACGTTCTAGCACCCAAGCCTCTCGTGGATGCAGTGGCGAAATTACAGAGCCAGTCCACATCCAATCCGAATTCGATCACGCAATACGCCGCACTCGCAGCCATGCGCGGGAGCATGGATACAGTAGCGACCATGCTTGCCGAATATGCGCGGCGCCGGGAAAGCATTCTGGCGGGATTGCGTGCCATTCCGGGGATTACTTGCGCTACACCGCATGGCGCGTTCTACGTGTTCCCGAACATCAGCGCGCATTTCAACGCGCAAATGCCGGACGATGTGGCTGCGGCCAAACAGCTTCTGGAACGCGAACATGTCGCCGTGGTTCCGGGCGAACCATTCGGAGCGCCGGGGCACATCCGCATTTCTTACGCCACGTCGATGGAGCGAATCCAAGAAGGCCTGCTTCGGATGCGGCGCTTCTTCGGCCGTGCGGCGTGAATCTTTGTCCGGCGCGGCTGGAGCCGATTTTCAGCCCGCGTCCCTGGGGCGCTCATTCTCTGGCGCCGTTTTTCCCTGAAAAATCGAATTTGGCTGCGCCGCTTGGCGAAGCATGGCTGACCGGCAACGAATGCGTATTCGCGTCGGGCCCGTATGCAGGCAAAAAGCTCGCTGACGCGTGGCGGGAAATGCCGGCCGATTGGAGGGGGACATTAAAGCGTGGCAGCGCTTCGTTCCCGCTACTCGTGAAATTTTTGTTCGTGGAAGACAAGCTTTCTGTGCAAGTTCATCCGGACGATGATTATGCTGCGCGGCATGAGCAGGCTGCCGGGGGCCGCGGGAAAACGGAAATGTGGTACGCGATGCGCGCTCGCGAAGGCGCCGAGGTAATGGTCGGACTTAAGCATGGCGTTAACATGGAGAAATTCCGGCGCGCGATAGCCGAGGGTACGGCGGAAGATTGCCTGGAACACATTCCTGTGCGTGCCGGAGATGCGATTTTCGTTCCCGCGGGCACTGCGCATACGATTGGACCGGGACTAGTCCTCTGTGAGATTCAGGAGCACTCGGATATTACATATCGTGTGTACGATTACAATCGGCGTGACGCGAAGGGACAGGCGCGAGCTTTGCACGTTGAAAAAGCGCTGGAAGTGATGCAATTCGGCAAACAAACCAGCGGCAAGATCGAGCCGGTTCGAGTCGAACGAAATTCGGTGACGACAACATATCTTGCGGCGTGCCGGTATTTCGTAGCGGAAAAATGGGGATTTCAGGAAAGCGTCACTGGGAGCATGGTATCCGATCGATTCGAACTTCTGATCTTTCTTGACGGCAGCGGAGACATTCATTGGGCCGGCGAACACGCGAAATATGGACCCGCGCAGGTCTGGCTGATTCCTGCAGCGCTCAGCGAGTATGAATTGAAACCGAGTTCGCGCTCGGAGCTTTTGCGAACTTACGTACCTGATGACCTCGACGAACTGGGAAAACATCTGGCTAGTCAAGGAATCAGCCAGGCGCAATGGGCGCGGCTGGTGCATTCGTGACCGCCGCTCGGAAAGGCCCGGAAGAAAAGGCGTCCGTCCCCACATGTGCGGTTCTCCTCGCCGGAGGCCGTGGTACGCGGTTCTGGCCACGCAGCCGCATGCGCACTCCCAAACAACTTCTGAACATCACCGGGAACGAAACGATGCTGCGCGAAACTGTTGCGCGGCTGAAGCCCATCGTTCCGCTGCGAGATTTCTGGGTTGTGACGAACGCCGAGCAATCGACCGGGGTGCGGCGCGAGCTTCGCGGCGTACCTTCTTCGCAAGTACTAGCTGAACCCGTTGGGCGCAACACAGCAGCCGCCATTGGTCTTGCTGCGATTCATCTCGCGCACAAACATGGCGACTCGCTGATGGCTGTGCTTCCCGCTGACAGCTACGTTGCCGATGCGCCGCGATACCGGAAGCTCGTGCGCGCGGCACTGAATCTCGCAAGCACGCCCGGAAATTTGGTGGTACTCGGCGTTCCGCCTACTCGACCGGAAACCGGTTATGGCTATATCGAGCGCGGCGGCGTCTTGGCTCGGCCACGCGGAGTGGCAGCTTATGCTGTACGGCGGTTCACTGAAAAACCCGGGCTGCCGGCCGCGCGCAAGTATCTGGCTTCGGGAAAATATCTGTGGAACGCGGGGATGTTTTTCTGGCGCGCTTCGACGTTCCTGGAAAACCTGGAGCGATTTCTACCTGAAACACACGCCGCGCTTGCGGGACTCGCCAAGACTATTGGAACCGGGCGATATGCGTCCACGCTGCGGCGAATTTATCCGCGTCTCAAAAACATTTCTGTCGATTATGCGGTAATGGAGCCGGCTACGAAGTTGCGTTCTGCCGCAGACAGCCGGAAGAAAGGCCCATCCAGATCCTTGCCGGAAGTGTCGGTGATCCCGGCGCGCGTCGGCTGGAGCGACATCGGATCGTGGGCCGCGGTGTATGAATTGTTGGCTCCGGACTCCGGCGCGAACGTTTCGGCCGGGCCGCTATTTGCACTTGAGGCGAGCGGGAACTATTTCTGGAGCCCGAAGAAATTCATAGCCGCGATCGACGTGAACGACCTCGTACTCGTTGAAACAGATGACGCCATTCTTCTATGCCCGCGCGGCCGCTCGCAGGACGTTGGGAAAATCGTGAAATGGCTCGAGGGGCGGAAGCTAAGTCGTTTGCTGTAACCCGGGCATCGCTAGCATTCTCCCATTTTGGATGGTTATTTTTGCCGAGGCTCCGTAACAGTTCCTTTCCGGCGCAAAATCCATCGCATATACTCTGAACCGTGACGCAGATCAAATTTGGCACAGACGGCTGGCGCGGCGTGATCGCCGATGAGGTGACGTACGAGAACGTGCGCACGGTGGCCCACGCGATCGCGCGGTACGTGGTTCGAGCCGAGAAACCCGGAGCGGAAGTCTTGATAGGTTTTGATACGCGTTTTGAATCAGATAAATTTGCGCGCGTCGCAGCGGAGACGATTTCAGCCGCGGGTATTCCCGTATCGGTTGCTGCCGACGCGTGTCCAACACCCGCGCTTTCTTTGCTGGTACGCATGCGCGGAGCCGCCGGAGGAATCCAAATCACGGCAAGCCATAATCCATACCGCTGGAACGGCATGAAGTTTAAGGCAAGCTATGGGAGCTCCGCTTCGCCCGCGATTGTTGCGCAGATTGAAATGGAACTGGAGAAGGTTCAGCGCGAGGGAGTGCCGCCGCTTCCGCCGCGCAAAGAGCTGATTCGCTCGCTCGATGTGCGGACGCCGTATCTGGAAACGCTTGCCGGACTTGTGGATTGGGAGCGGCTGCGCGCTGCGAAGCTCAGGTTCCTTATCGACCCGATGCATGGAGCAGGGCGAGGCTTACTGCGCGACCTCTTTCAGCGCAACGGAATTGAATGCGAGGAAATTCGCGGGACACGAGACCCGCTCTTTGGCGGTGTGAATCCCGAGCCTATCGAACCGCACGTCGAAGCGCTGCGCCAGGCTTTGCGCGGAGGCAAATTTGACGCGGGCTTCGCCTTCGACGGGGACGCCGACCGCATCGGCGCGATGGACAGCGATGGAACTTTCATCACGCCGCATCAGATTTTCTCGATCTTGCTCTGGCATCTGGCGGGAACGCGGAAGCTAACGGGCGATGTTGCAAAAACGTTTTCCACGACGAAAATGGTCGACAAAATTGCGGCGCATTTCGGGCGAAAAATCTGGGAAACGCCGATAGGGTTCAAATATATTTGCGACCGAATGCTCGAGGGCGACATTCTGTTGGGAGGCGAGGAAAGCGGCGGGATCGGGACAAAACTGTATTTGCCGGAACGCGATGCGACCGTGAGTGCGCTGCTGCTTGCCGAGGTGATGGCATGGCACGGCAAACGGCTCGGCGAGTTAGTCGCGATGCTTCACCGGGAATTCGGCGAATATCATTACGGACGCGTGGATCTGGTGGTCACGGATGCACAGAAGAAAAAGGCATTGGGCCATTTTGCCGACGCTAAATTTTCGAAACTTCTCGATTGGCCGATCACGCGCCGCGAGGACCTCGATGGATTAAAAGTGTATCTCGGCGACATTGGCTGGGCGATGGTGCGCGCGTCAGGGACCGAACATATGTTGCGGATTTATTCAGAGACGACGCGGCCGGAAACTACGCGCAGGGTTCTGGACGAGGTTTGCGCGCTAGCTAAGCGGCTTCACTGAAGCGGGCGCGCTACAAGAAGGGAGGCGACATGGAAGTTGTGAACCTGAAAGACAAGCTCTCGAAGGTGAAAGAACATTGGAGCCCGAAAATCATCGGAGAGTTGAACGATTCGTACGTGAAGGTAGTGAAGTTTACGGGTGAATTCGTGTGGCACCATCACGAGAACGAAGACGAGCTTTTCCTGGTGATTAAAGGAAAGCTACGCATGAAATTTCGCGATCGCGAAGTTCCGGTGGCGCCGGGCGAATTCATCATCGTGCCGAAGGGCGTGGAACATCTTCCGGTTGCAGATGAGGAAGTTGAAGTGGTTCTCCTGGAACCGAAGACGACGCTAAATACGGGCAACGTGCGGAACGAGCGGACGCTAGTCGAACTAGAACACTTGTAAATTGCAAACGCGCTAGCCCCGATGGGGCAGAAAGCAGAGCCATGAAGCGGCGATTTTACACGCTGGACGTTTTTACTACCAAGCGATTTGCGGGGAACCCGCTCGCGGTGGTCACGGATGGCGACGGCCTTTCCACCGCGAAGATGCAAACCATTGCGCGCGAGATGAATCTTTCGGAAACGGTTTTCATTCAGAAGCCGACGAACAATCGTGCGCTGGCTCGCTTGCGCATTTTCACGACTACGCGCGAACTCCCGCTGGCCGGCCATCCGGTGATCGGCACGTGGTTCCTTCTTGCCGAGTTGGGCGTAGTGCCCGCTTCCGAAGGGAGTGTCCACATACTGCAGCAGACCGGCGCGGGAATTTTGCCGGTCGAGTTCACTTTTCACAACGGCCGGGTGGTGCGTGTCACGATGACTCAGAAGCCCGCGAGTTTTAAACGCGCTCGTTTTACGCGCGCGGCACTGGCAGAAACACTTGGATTGAAACCGAGCGATCTGGCAGCTTCGCTACCACTCGAATTCGTGAACACGGGAATCTCAAACCTGATGGTGCCGGTGAGCCGCCGAAGCGTGCTTCCTCGAATTCACATGAATATGCGCGGACTAGCTCATCTGATTTCGACTGGCGGAACGATGGCATATTGTTTTGCGATGGGCGGTCACGGCCGCGTGTTTGCGCGCGGAATGGTGCCTTGGGGAATCATTGAGGATCCGGCAACCGGCTCGGCGGGAGGATCGCTCGGCGCATACCTGGTGCAGCACGGGCAATTGCGCGCGTCGGAAGGACTGACGATTACGCAGGGGGTCGAAATGGGCCGCCCCAGCGAGATCCAAGTGGAAATTATGGCAGAACGCGGACGGCTGACTCCGAAAGTGAGCGGCTCTGCGGTCCGCGTCTTCGAGGGCGAAATCGACGCTTGAGATTTCAGAGTTAGGCTTCGAGAGTTTTGCGCGCAGCGTCAAGAATGCCATTTAAGAATGATGGGGCATCTGCTGAGGAGAATTTCTTCGCGAGCTCGAGTGCTTCATCAATCACGACTTTCGCCGGAGCGGTGCCGAAACGCAGTTCGTAGATCGCCAACCGCAAGATACTTCGATCCACCGCCGCCAAACGCTCGAGTTTCCAATTCTCTGAGAGCTTCTGAACTAGCTTGTCGGTCAGTTCGGCTTCAGCAATAGCGCCTTCAAAGAGTTGATTTGCAAATTTGCGCGTGGAATCCGCGGCCCGCGCTGACTTCCAGAAAAGTTGCTCCACGCGCGCGGCTTTCTGATGCGTCACGTCCCACTCGAACAGCATTTGCAGAGCAAACTCACGTGATTTGCGGCGAAGCGTCATCGACGGGGTCGCGGACGAGACCGGGTCACGCTGCGAGCAGAGCCTTTGGAAAGTTTGCGGGACAGGTGGGCCATTTCGACGGCAGCAAGCCCGGACTCATAGCCCTTATTCCCGCCTTTCAGTCCGGCACGATTGATAGCTTGTTCGAGCGTGTCGCACGTTAGCACGCACAAGATCATAGGCACTCCGGAGTCAAGCTGAGCGAGCTGAATACCGCGAGCCGTCTCGGACACCACGACGTCGTAATGTGAAGTTTCTCCGCGAAGAACGCATCCGATGCAGACGACCGAATCGAAGCGGTTCGTAGCGGCCAGTTTCTTGGCGGCGATCGGGATCTCAAAAGATCCAGGAACGCGCACGATTTCAATCTGTTTTTCTCCGGCGCCAGAATGTTGCAGCGCGTCCAGCGCACCGGCAAGCAGCCTGTCAGTAATGAAATTATTAAATTGACTGACGACGATTCCGAAGCGCAAGCCTGCCGCGTTGAGTTCTCCGCGAATTGTGGGTGGTTTGAATGCCCCGGCCATTTTTAGCGCCCCTAAATTTCAGCGCGTTCAGCACAGTCCGACGATTGAACGCGGTACCTGCAGCCTGGTTTTCGTGTGACAAAGCAAATTCTTGTGAGCCATTATTCACGGGAAAATAATGGCCCGTTGCAGCCCCGCCATAATAACTGAATCGAGTCCGATTGTGCAGGAGCGAGCGGTTCAGGCGAGCGATTCGACGATGACGGCAATTCCCTGCCCTCCGCCGATACACGCGGCCGCAATGCCGTAACGCGCGCTGCGCCGGCGCAGTTCGAGAAGAAGAGTCAGCACGAGGCGCGTTCCGCTGGCGGCCAATGGATGGCCGAGCGCAATGGCTCCGCCGTTCACATTGGTTTTATCCCGCGGAAGTTTCAGGATCTTTTCCACCGCGAGATACTGCGCGGCGAAGGCTTCATTTACTTCGATCAAGTCCATCTGTTCCAGCTTGAGCCCTGCGAGCGCCAGCGCCTTTTGGATCGCGGGCACTGGGCCGATGCCCATAATCTGCGGAGGAACTCCCGCAGTGGCCCATCCGACGATACGTCCCAGCGGTTTCCATCCGTGTTCTTTAGCGTTTTTTGCATGCGTGACGACAACAGCGGCGGCGCCATCCACGATGCCGCTGGCATTCCCCGCGGTCACGATGCCTTCCTTGCGAAAAGCCGGCGGGAGCGCTTGCAGGATGGCCATTGTCGTCTCGGGCCGGCGGTGGTCGTCGTCGGTGACAATCACGGTCTTTTTGCCTTTCTTCACTTCTACCGGAACGATTTCGTCCTTCATGCGGCCGTCGCGGACTGCAGCTTCGGCGGCCTGCTGGCTGCGCAGCGCATACTCATCGGAAGCAACGCGGGTAATTCCCTGCTCCGCTGCAAGATTTTCCGCGGTGTCAGACATGCTGAAGCCGCAATAAGTATCGTAGAGCCCGGACACCAGCGAATCCTCGAGCTTACCTTCACCCAAACGAAATCCCGCGCGGGCGCCGCGAATCACGTGCGGGCACTGCGACATATTTTCCATGCCGCCTGCCAGGACCAGCTTCGCCTCGCCGAGCAAAATTCGCTGCGCGGCTTGCGTGATCGCTTCCATGCCCGAGCCGCACAAACGATTCACTGTGACGGCAGGAGCTTCAATCGGGAGCCCGGCTTTCAATCCTACATGCCGCGCGCCGTAAAGAGCGTCCGCGCTAGTCTGCATCACGTTGCCAAAAATCACGTGATCGAATTCCGCGGGATCGGAGGCCGCACGCCGGACTGCTTCGCGGCCCGCCGCGGCACCCAATTCAATCGCGCTGGTATTGTCGAATGAGCCCATGTAGCGCGCCATTGGCGTGCGGGCTCCGTGCAAGATAACGGCATCCGTTATAAACATGTCACCTCATTCTTAAGGAGTAGCAAGGGATACGAGTGTGTTGCCGCCGAGCTGGCGGGCTTCTTCCAGGCCGGCTTCGGCGCGATTAATCCATTCGGTGACTCGATCTTCCGATTCGTCTCCGGGACGCGACGAAGATTCGGCAACAATGGCGCTGATGGTGAGATCCGTCTCAACCCACGAAGGCCTGGCGGTGGCGGCGACCTGCCGGAGCTTTTCGGCGAGAGTCCGAGCGCTTTCAAGCGAAGTGTCCGGCAAAATAAACACAAGGGACCAGGCTGTATATTTCACCGCAACGTCGGTCTGGCGCACGGCGGAAGAAAGCGTGCGCGCGAGTTGCTCGATGTAATGTTCTACCGAGGCGTCACCATGCTGGCGAAGAAGTTCGCCGCCGCGATCGACATGGATGATCACGAGCGAAACCGAACGATTTTGCGCCCTAGCGCGATTCGACTCCGCCAATAGGCAATCGATATAGGAACCGCGGTTCAGTAACCCGGTCTTTTCGTCGGCAACCGCGAGCGAACGGACCAGCGATCGCAAACGGGTGTGGCTGACCGAGAGAACAAGCTGGTCGCCAACGGCTTGAAGAAAAAAGCTTTCGTTTGGCTTCCATTTGCGGGTGTTCGCGTCGCCTACCAGAAGAGCCCCAGACGGCGCCTGCGTTTCCTTGTCGGTCAGCAAAACGCCCAGCGCCGACTCGAGCCCCAATTCGCGCAACGCGGGAGTGGTGGAAGCCTGGAGTTCCACTCCACCGAGAGAATCCGGCGATACTTTCGATAACAATCCGACGATGCTGAATATGCGAGAAGGGCCAACAGGCGATATCCCGGCAGCCGAATACTCGGCCGTGGATTGCGGGCCTTCACCCGGCGTCCCCACCGCTACAAGGCAGCGTGAAGTGTGCAGATGCTTTCCGATTTCGGCGGAAGTGGTTGATAAAACTTCTTGCGGTGTCGGCTGCCGGTACATCAGCCGATTTATTTCGGCGATGGCGGCGAGATCGCGATGGGTTTCCGCAGCCGTGGGCGCAACAACGGAAGGAGTGCTTATTAGTTCTACGGGAGGCGCTGCCGGCACTGCCGGCTTGGCACTGGACTTTCGCGGAGCACCCTTGGGCCACCAATTTGCGCGCTCGTAAAGTGTGCGCAAACGCTCGTTTTTTTCTTCTTCCCCGGGAAAAAGTTCGGCAATACGTTCAAGCCGCTCGACGGCCTTCATTTGCAGGGAATATTGCAGGAAAATCTCAACCTGCACGATGAGATCCTCGAGCGCCTGCTGCGCGCGTATTTCCTCGGGCACCGGGCCTGTGTTCTCGGAGGGATCTCTTCCAGCGCCGGTGAAGCCGTCGGTCCGCGTGGAAATCGTGGCCGCCTTGGCTGCGCGCGCAAGAATATTTTGCAAGAACGCGGGATCGACTTTGCCTTCAAGTTTGGCGATGCGTTCCTGGTTGCGATAATCGTAAGGATCGATATCCACCAGCCGGTCCAGCGCGTCGCAAGCCTCTTTCATCTGCCCGGCTGCGAGATATAGATCGAAAAGACGAACCAACGCGTCAAAATATTTCGTCTCGCGATTCAGCTCCTCGTAAAGGCGCGCGACAACTTCAGCCAACGCAACGGAGGAAGGGTACTGCATAGCGAGCCGGTCCATCTGTTCCGAAAGCTCGATTTCCTTGCGGCCCGCGCGCATCCATTCCTTGGTCTGCATCAACAGCAGAGCCGCTTTTGCATCTTGCCCGGCGCGAAGGTACCCTCCCGAAACTTCGAAAAGCTTTGCGAAACTGTCGGGCTTCTGCCTGTAATACGACTCAAAGATTTCCTTGGCGCGATCGAGCCGTCCGGTGCGAAGAAGCGCCTCGCCGTAAAGCGCGAGAAAATTTGTGTCGTTCGTAGTCGAAGAGATCGGATCAAGAAGCATCACCGCGCCTTCCGCATCGCCTTTTCGCAGCTTGGCCTCGGCAAAGAGCAGCGTGCCGCTGCGATCTTGGGGAGAAAGCTGGTGAGCGCGCCCAAAATATTCGAGCGCCGCATCCAGGGCTCCGGCAGCTTGTATGAGCTGTCCGGCCCGAAGATAACTTCGCGAGGCCATGTCCGAATGCCTCAAGCGCTCCGCTTGTTCACCCAAAACCGCATGCCGCGCAGGATTCTCCGGGTCGAGTACGGCCATGCTTTCATAGCAGGCTAACGCTTCGATCCCTTGTCCCTGTTGCTGAAAGAGGTCGGCGGCCAATCCAAACTGTTCAATGGCTTCCAAGGGGCGGTTTTGCTTTTGAAGCAAGGTGCCGAAACGCATCAAACGGTCGGCCGGCTGAGGAAATGAACGAAGAAAACGTATAAAGACTGCCGAGGCCTTGGCGCCATCGCCCGCTTCCAATAAACGGTCAAACTGAATCCCATAGTATTGCGCGGCGACGGAGGGTTCGTTCAGCCGAGTATAAATATCGGCCAGAGCTTGCAGAGCTTCCTGATGAGCGGGGGCTTCTTCAAGAACCGCTTGATACTCAGTCACAGCCTCGCGGAGCTTATTCTTTTCGAGGTTGCGTCGAGCCCGGTCGAGATGTTTGTTTAAATCCTGAGCCATGGAAGTCTGCGCATGTTTCGGGTTTCACGGGCTTGCTGGGGAAGTCCGCTAATTATTTCCATTACGAAGTCGCCATCGACCTGCGCGGGATCGAACTACCACTATATAACGGACGGCTGTCCGGCCTCAAAATCAAATCGGGAGCGCGTGCAAAGAAGAACGGTTTGACCTGAGGTTTTTCAGGAAGTGCGGGATGCCAGCTCGGAGCCGCGATTCCCGCTAGGGAGGTGAGTGACGGTCTCCCGCATGGACTTAAGCGACATTCCGCTGCGCAAAAGCGCGGCAAACCCCAGGAAGATGAATGGAACCGTTAGCGCCAGAAAGGCAAATATCGAGAAGCCGGTTGCGGTTGTCTTCTCGACATTAAAAACGCTGAGGCCGAGCACGCAAAAAAATTGGTAGGCTCCGATGTTGGCCGGAGCGTTCGGCAGCGAGACGCCCAAATTGATGATCAGCAGCACAACAATCGCGGCGAGAAACGGCAGCTTTAGGCCGTACGATTGCATCATGGCCCATAGCCCCATCACCTGGCAGAATGGCATGAAAAGTGAGAAAAGTACGGCTGCGTAAAAACTCGGCGCGGTCCCCATGGCGTGCAATCCGAGAAGAGCACGCATCATTCTTCCGGGCAACCGGCGCGGTCCGGTTCCCAATGTGGGATCCTTTCCGAGTTTTACCTCAAGGTAAAAAATCATCACGACGATGATGGCAAGCAAGGCGAGAGTCACTACTCCGAGCGTGTCGGCAACACGCTCGAAGCGCCGCGGCAGGGGTACGAGCAACGAAACTACCGCCAGAGAAGCAGTGGCGATGACAAGATCGATGAGGCGCTCGACTCCGACCGATCCAAGGACGCGCCCAATGGTGATGTCTTCGGAATCGGAAATGAGATAGCAACGGAGCAACTCACCCGGCCGCAACGGAAAGACCAGGTTTGCGAAAAGACCGGAATAGACGGCGCGAATTGCGCGAGTGAGCGGCACTTTTTTGAACGGCGTGAGCAAAAACTTCCAGCGTAGCGCCTGCACGCCGTAACTCAATATGTCGAAGCCCATCCCAACCAGCACCCATTTCCAGTCTACGTTTGAAAGTTCCTTCATAGCCTGGACGATATGGAAATCATGCAGGACCCATATGAGGCATCCGATCGACAGGCTATACCCCAGGATTAACGGGATTTTGGACCTCTCGGGCTCGGCGGTCTGGAACAGGGTAATCAATTCGAAGGTTCCGGCAGGTTCGGCGTGATTTTTTCCATCATGCGAGTTTTAGGATGAGTCTCGATCGATCCCGATTTTCACTCCATTTCCATTGATGTTGAGAGCGTATTTGCAAATGCAAGTTCGAGCTCGGATATTGCTTGCTACCGATCGGTCACGCAAAAAACCCGGGTAATCCCAAGCAAGTTACTCCCCGAAACACGACGGGCGAAGGGAACCCGAAAACTCGCTACAGCCTACGACACAAGGCTCGGCGAGGCAATCCGTGAGTTGCGTCAGTTTGCCTGGAATCAACACCCTTGAAGCCGCAACCGTGCGAGAAGGGCCGGGCAACGTGCTGGAAAACGTCCATACAGAGTTCACTGTATTGGCTAAATCCGCGATCATCGGCAACATTATCGGTCCACGCATAGCATGAGGAGTCCGGAATGAGCACGACGAAAGTCCCAATGCCGGAAGCGTCGTCATTCGCGCCAGTCGCGCCCTGGGGCGAACACGATCGCGATTCTCACGGTCACGTGGTGCAATTCTATTCGGAAGACGTAACCCTGGTCGAGACTTTGGGACGTTTTATCGGGTCGGCGCTGGAAGCCGGCGACGCTGCGATCGTTGTCGCTACGAAAGCGCATCGGGACGGGCTTCACCGGCAACTGGAATCGCGGGGATTGAATGTCGAAAGCGCCATTGAAGAAGGGCGCTACGTTGCGTTGGACGCCGCGGAGACCATGGCTGAGATCATGGTGGACGACTGGCCGGACGAATCGCGATTCGCGAATCACGTTGGTGGCATCATTACGCGGGCCAGATCCGCAGCGGAAGGCGTCAAGAAGTCCCGGACATCGTTGATTATCGAGCCGCGAGTTGCCGTGTTCGGAGAAATGGTCGCGCTGCTGTGGGCGGACGGCAAGCATCCTTCTGCAATTCGCCTTGAGCAGCTGTGGAATGATCTAGCCAAGACGCATTCTTTCTCCCTCCGCTGCGCCTACCCCATGGCCGGATTTCACCGCCAAGAGCATAGCGAACCGTTTTTGAAAATCTGCGCCGAACACTCCGCGGTAATTCCGGGGGAAAGTTACACCTCCTTGAACAATGAAGCGGACCGGCTGCGCAATATCAGCCAGCTTCAGCAAAAGGCTCAGGCCCTTGATGCCGAAATCGCCGAGCGTAAGGAAGCGCAGGAGTCGCTTCATCTGCGCGAACTGGCACTTCAAGATGCTGTGCAGCACGCTGCCATGGGAAAGCTCGCGGCAATTATCGCGCACGAAATCAATAATCCGCTGGAAGTGATTGCGAATGTTTTCTTTCTCCTTCGAGATCACCCCTCCCTTGATGAAGGAGCGCGCAGCTTGGCGCACATTGCTGAGGAAGAAATTTCGCGCGTGCGCCAGATCGCCAATCAAACTTTGGCCTTTTATCGGGAGTCCGGCAAGCCCATTTCCATTTCGCTAAATCATGTTCTTGACGGCGTTTTGGACATCTACGCGCGGTCGCTGAAAGTAAACGGCGTTTCGGTGGAGAAGAAATTTAAGGTCGACCGCGAAATTTTGGGCTTCCCCGTGGAAATACGCCAAGTCTTCGTCAATCTGATTGGAAACGCGCTACAGGCCATGCCGGAAGGCGGAGTCTTGCGGATTGGAATACGTGATTCTTCCGAGTTGGTGAAGAATTCCCGGCTTGCAGGTGTTCGCGTGAACGTCACGGACACGGGCGTCGGCATTCCCGCAAAGTACCGCGATAAGCTCTTTCAGCCTTTTGTCACTACCAGGGCTGAAAAGGGCACAGGTTTGGGCCTCTGGGTTAGCCGCGGCATCGTGCAAAAGCTGGGCGGCACGATTCGATTTCGGGCTGGGAAAATTCGCGGTAAGACGATAACCTCATTCTCCGTTTTTATTCCGACCAGTCCAGACGAGTTGGATCGCGTTTCCTGAATCAGAATGCTACCAATTTCCCACATCGCCGGCGGCCAGAACTAGATGATCTCAAGCCGCCCGGTCAAAACAGCCACCATACTCTGTGTTGATGATGAGCCTAAAGCGCTGAGCGTTCGGCGGCTGCTGTTGGAATCGGCGGGCTACCGGGTCGCTACCGCGCTCTCCGGTGAAGAAGGTATCCGAATTTTCAAGTCCCAAGCCGTTGATGCTGTGATCATGGATTATTGGCTTTTGGGCATGGACGGCATTGAGACAGCCCGCGAATTGAAACGCATCAATCCTACGATACCGATCATCGTGCTCTCGGCACTCACCGAGTTGCCAGGGGAAAGCATCGGCGCCGCCGATCGCTGGTTCCTCAAAGGCGACGATCCCGCCTATCTATTGAACGCTATTAAAACCATGTTGGAATCGCGCTCTTGAACCCCGGAATCCCAGTTTGTAGCTGCTGTTAACTTGCACTTCCTTCCATTGATTTTCGGCGGTCACTTTTCTACCGGCCATTGGCGGTGGCCGGACTTGTAAATCTATGGCACACTCGATTGTTTGACGGGCGCGACAGGCGCGCACAGACAATCACCTTTTCGGCGGCCGAGCGCAACGCAAAAGAGACATGGATCCCCAGTTCATCCGGAATTTCTGCATCATAGCGCACATCGACCACGGCAAATCCACGTTGGCCGACCGTCTGCTCGAACTGACCGGCGCGCTTACCCAGCGCGAAATGACCGCGCAAGTGCTCGATTCCATGGACCTCGAGCGCGAACGCGGAATCACCATCAAGGCGAAGAGCATCCGCTTGCATTACACCGCGCGAGATGGCCACGAGTACCGGTTGAATTTGATCGACACGCCCGGCCACGTGGATTTCTCCTACGAAGTTTCGCGCGCGCTGTCAGCGTGCGAGGGGGCTCTGCTGGTGGTGGACGCGAGCCAAGGCGTGGAAGCGCAGACGGTCGCCAACGCGTTTCTTGCCTCGCGCCACAACCTCACGATCATTCCGGTCATCAACAAAATTGACTTGCCTGCCGCGCAGCCCGAATACGCCAAGGAACAGATCGAAAATGTCCTAGCAATTCCCGCTGAAGACGCGCTGCTTATCAGCGCCAAGAGCGGCCAAGGCGTCGAAGACGTTCTCGAAGCGATTGTGAAACACGTGCCTCCGCCGGTGGGTTCATCCGATGCGCCGCTGCGAGCGCTTATTTTTGATTCATGGTTCGACATTTACCGCGGCGCAGTCGTGCTGGTGCGCGTGATGGAGGGGCGCATCGCGCCTCGCATGAAGATTCGCCTGTGCGCCAGCAGCGAAGTATATGAAGTCGAGACGCTTGGCGCCCTGACTCCCAAACCCGTCGCTCTGGACGAGCTTGCCGCGGGCGACGTCGGTTTCGTAGTCGCGAACATCAAACGCGTGGCTGATGCGCGGATGGGTGACACCGTGGTTGAGGCGGACCGCCCCGCCCCTCCGCTCCCAGGCTTTGAAGCCATTAAGCCTATGGTTTTCGCCGGATTGTTTCCCGTGAATGCGAGCGACTATGAATTGCTGCGCGACGCGCTGGGAAAATTGCAACTTAACGACGCCGCCTTCTTCTACGAGCCGGAGAATTCCACTGCGCTTGGATTTGGATTTCGCTGCGGATTCCTTGGCTTGCTGCACATGGAGATTGTGCAGGAACGTCTGGAGCGCGAGTTCGGCATCGATTTGATCACCACCGCGCCGAGCGTGGAATTCCGCATCACCACGACGGCCGGCGATGTACTGGAAGTCGATAACCCCACGAAATTTCCTCCGCCCACTTCGATTCAGAAAATCGAAGAACCCATTTTGACGGCGATGATCATTACTTCCGAGGAATCCGTGGGCGGCGTGCTTTCGCTCTGCGAGGAAAAGCGGGGCGTGCAGAAGAAATTCGAATACCTCTCGCCGACGCGCATCATGCTCACTTACGAGATGCCGCTGAACGAAATCGTGCTGGATTTTTACGACCGGCTGAAGAGCGTTTCGCGGGGCTATGCTTCGCTCGACTACCACTTATCCGGCTACCGCGAGTCCGATCTCGTGAAACTCGACGTGCTGGTGGGCGGCGAGCCTGTCGATGCGTTGACGATTATTTGCCATCGCGATCTGTCCTACGATCGCGGACGCGACCTCGTCTCGCGTCTCCGCAAATTAATCCCACGCCAGATGTTTGAGATTGCCATCCAAGCCGCCATCGGCAGCCGCATCATTGCACGCGAATCCATCAGCGCCATTCGCAAAAACGTGATCGCCAAGTGCTACGGCGGCGACATCTCGCGCAAACGCAAGCTCCTCGAAAAGCAAAAAGAAGGCAAGAAGCGCATGAAGCGCGTAGGCCGCGTGGACATCCCGCAGGAAGCCTTCCTCGCAGTACTGAAAGTCAGCAGCTCCTCCGACGAAGAATAGTTGGCGCAGAAATAGGCGATGTGGTCGAGGAGACCATTTGGAAGTTCTCTACTGAGAGCGGCTCCCGTGATTACGCTTCCGATGCTTTCTTTTCGCGGACGGTAGCACCGAGTTCGCCGCGAGCTATGCGGACCGAGATATCGTCACCCAACGAGACTTGGTCGGGCGAGCGCAACACGTTTCCAGAGGCGTCGTAGGCGATGGCATAACCGCGTTCGAGGAGCTGGAACGGACTGCGCTCATCAAGCTGCAAAGCTGCGGCTTCGAGCCGGCGCCGCTTCGTCACCAGCGCCCGCACTAAACGCGCTTGCAGTTCTGTGGAGCGCTGGTCGAGCTTGCGGCGCAAGCGCCCCACACGCGCGCGCAGGTCCAGCGCTGCGAATTGCACGTGAGCGGCGGTAAATCGGCGGCGTTTGCGCAGGACGACGCGGTTAAGGGCAACCTGCAGCGCGCTTTGCACCCGTTCGATGCGGCGTCGAATGACGTGGCCGCGGCTTCGAAGGTCGAACGACGCTATGCGGGTGCTCGCTTGAGCGAGACGCTGCCGCGACACTACGAGCTTTTCCCGCAAACCGACTGCGAGGGACGACGAGAGTTCGTCCACCTGCTGCCGGCGGCGCCGAACGAGGAATTCAAGCTGCCGGAACGCACGGTGCGTTTGCAAATCACGGGATTGGTGCCGCAATTCCGAAAGCCGGTAGCGCATTTGCTGCACGAGATGCCGGTAATGCTCGGCGAGATGGTCCTCGAATTCCTGGCGCGAGCGAACCACAATTTCCGCGGCGGCGGAAGGCGTTGGAGCACGAACGTCAGAAACAAAATCCGCAATGGTGAAATCGCTCTCGTGGCCTACCCCGGTGATCACTGCGATTCCCGATGCGACAATCGCGCGCGCCACTATTTCTTCGTTGAACGCCCACAAATCTTCGAGCGACCCGCCACCGCGCGCAAGAATGATTACTTCCACGGATTTCACGCGGTTGAAGTGTTGCAGCGCCTCCACAATTTCGCGCGCCGCAAGTTCGCCCTGCACCTTCACCGGATACAGCATCACGTGCGCGCTTGAGAACCGCCGTTTCAGTACACGCAAAATATCGAGAATGGCTGCGCCGGCCGGAGAAGTTACGACGCCGATACATCGCGGCAGCACGGGTAGAAGCTTTTTCCTGTCTTCGTTGAAGAGGCCCTCGTCGGCGAGACGTTTTTTCAATTGCTCGAAAGCGAGTTGCAGCGCGCCGGCGCCTACCGGCTCGATGTGGCTGACGTAAATCTGATATTCGCCCCGCGGTTCATATACGCTGAGCGCGCCGCGCACGGTAACGTGCAGTCCGTCTTCAGGACGGAATTTCAGCCCGCGCACCTGATCGCGAAAACACACGCAGCGAATTTGTGACTGCGCGTCCTTCAGCGTGAAATACAAGTGTCCCGACTGCGCCGGACGATAATTCGAGACTTCGCCTTCCAGCCAAATGTCCGGCAGCGTAGTTTCGAGCAGTTCGCATATGCGCGCGTTCAGCTCGCTGACTTTCCATACGCGCCGCTCGGGCATCAGATTGAAGAGATTCGCTTGGCTCATGGAATTAGCGCCGGAAGAAATTGACAATCCACATCAACAGGGTCAAGACGACGCTTACAACTATGCAAGTCACGATTGGAAAATAAAAGCTGCTGTTGCGTCCTTGTACGACTATATCTCCCGGTAGGCGACCCAAGCGGAACGGCAGCTTCGAACCAGACATCAAGAGCGCTCCGGCTGCAGCCAGGACAATGCCAATGACGAGCAGGAATTTGCCTAGTTCGCGAACTGAGTCCATCGGACGCTATTCTACCCGACTGTTCGCGCGAAAGCTTTCGGAAGGAAAAACGGTAACAACAAAAAGCTTTTGCCGCCGGCCACGCGACAACCCGATTACCGTTGACGTCGCCAGAGGAGGGCGTATCGTAGCGCGCGAACCGCAGATTCCATCCCAGGGGAAATCGAAATGGGGAAGACGCTACTAATTATGTGTGCAGCCGTTTGCCTCGGCCCTGCTGTTTTTGCCCAGGCCCTAACGCAAGCCGAGCGCGATCGCGGCGTGAAATATCTCGAACAAACCCGCGACGGAGTGATTGCAGCCACCAAAGATCTTTCCGAGGCTCAGTGGAAATTCAAGGCCGCCCCGGACAAATGGTCGGTGGCTGAGACGCTCGAACACATCGCGCTCGGCGAAGACTACATGTTCGGATATGTGACGGATACGGTGATGAAAGCGCCGGCAGGCGCGCCGGACCGCGATGTCGCGAAAATGGATGCGGCGGTTCTTCAGTTGGTCCCAGATCGGAGCAACAAGCGGCAAGCGCCGCCACCGCTTGTTCCCACCGGACATTGGACTCCCGCGGAGGCGCTCGCGCATTTCTTAAAGAGCCGCCAGCGAACTATTGAATTCATGCAAACAACGCCGGATCTTCGTCAACATGTTGCCGACAGTCCGCTGGGACCATTGGATGGCTACGAATGGCTGCTCTTTATCGGGGCGCACAGCGAACGGCACACGAAACAGATGCTGGAAGTGAAGGCATCGCCGGACTTTCCGAAAAACTGACCCATCCAAAAACGGGCGGCGTAAATCGAAAGAACTTCAGCTTGAAGATTTGGGCCGCCCGGAATTCCTAAACCAACTCCGAACCTGAAAAGAAGTAGCCGATTTCAAATGCGGCTGTCTCCGGAGCATCGGAGCCGTGCGTACAATTGCACTCAATGCTGGCGCCAAGTTCTTTTCGAATGGTGCCGGGAGCAGCTTTGGACGGATCCGTCGCGCCCATGATGTCGCGCCATTTCGCGATCGCGTTTTCCGCTTCGAGCACCATCACAACCGCTTTGCTCGTGCTCATGAACTCCGTGAGTTCCTCGAAAAACGGACGCTCTCGGTGAACAGCGTAAAATCCTTCGGCTTCCCTTTTCGTAAGGCGACGCGTCTTGATTACGATAATGCGGAATTTCGCGGCATGAATGCGGCTCAATATTTCTCCGGTAAGACCGCGGCCTACTGCATCTGGCTTAATAATCGCAAGTGTTCGTTCTATCGCCATTAAATTTCTCCCGTCATTTAGAGATATGCGTTCGGTTGCAGCTAACTTCTCTTCTTCTTTGATTTCGCTTTGACCGCGGATTTCTTACTCGGCCGAGGCTTTGGCTTCGACTTTGATTTCCCGCTCGTCTTACCCAGCGCCGCCGCGAGCGTGTGGCCGATTTCCGCGGGACTCTGAACCGTGTGAATTCCCGCAGCTCGCATCGCCTTGTATTTGTCCGCGGCAGTTCCCTGGCCGCCGCTGATGATTGCGCCGGCGTGGCCCATGCGGCGCCCGGGAGGCGCCGTCTGTCCCGCAATAAATCCGACTACCGGCTTTCGCACATGTTTTTTAATGTATTCCGCCGCGACTTCTTCCGCGTTTCCGCCGATTTCTCCGATCAACACAATAGCGTGCGTGTCAGGATCTTCGTTGAACATGCGCACGGCGTCCAGAAAACTGGTGCCGATGATGGGATCTCCTCCGATACCGATACACGTGGACTGGCCAATGCCGAGCCGCGTGAGTTGATCGACAGCTTCGTAGGTAAGCGTGCCGCTGCGGCTGACAAGACCGACGTGGCCTTGCTTGTGGATCGAACCAGGCATGATTCCAATTTTGCATTGCCCGGGAGAAATGATCCCGGGACAGTTCGGGCCGATCAGGCGCGTCTTGGAGTTTTTCAACGCCGCAGAGACGCGCACCATATCGAGCGTGGGAATTCCTTCTGTTATGCAGATGACGAGCGGCAGCCCGGCGTCCGCAGCTTCGAGAATCGCGTCAGCAGCAAACGGCGGAGGAACGAAAATCACCGAAGCATCTGCGTGCGTTGCCTCTACCGCTTCGGCGACGGTGTTAAACACGGGAATGCCGAGGTGCTTGGTGCCCCCTTTGCCGGGCGTGACGCCGCCAACCACCTTCGTCCCGTACTCGATCATTTGTTGTGCGTGAAAACTGCCCTCGCGGCCGGTAAGGCCTTGCACCAGCACGCGCGTGTTCTTGCCGACGAGAACGCTCATCGCGCACCGCCGGCCAGCTTCACGACTTTCTCGGCGCCGTCTTTCATGCCGCTCGCGATTGTGAAATTCAGTCCGGAGTTGCGCAGAATTTCCTGACCTTGCTTGACGTTTGTGCCTTCCATTCGCACAACGACCGGAATTTTGAATTTCAATTCCTGCGCGGCGTTCACAACTCCGCTGGCGAGGACGTCGCAGCGAAGGATGCCTCCAAAAATATTCACAAACACCGCCTTCACGTTGGGATCGCTCAGCAGGATGCGAAAAGCATTTTTGACCTGGTCTTCCGAAGCGCCGCCGCCGACATCGAGAAAGTTCGCCGGGCTGCCGCCGCTCAGCTTGATGATGTCCATGGTGGCCATAGCCAAACCCGCGCCGTTGACCATGCAACCGACGGTGCCGTCGAGCTTGATGTAGTTCAGCTTGAACTTAGAGGCTTCCACTTCGAGCGGCGTTTCTTCGTCGAGGTCGCGCAACTCTTTATACTCAGGATGGCGGTACAGCGCGTTGTCGTCAAAAATCACTTTCGCGTCGAGCGCAACCAGCCGGCCGTCGCCTGTGACAACGCAAGGATTGATTTCAATCATGGACGCATCCGTTTCGACAAATGCGCGATAGAGCGATTGAAAAAACGGGACCGCAGCGTTTACAACTTCAGGCGCGAGCCCCAATCCAAATGCAATTTTCCGAGCTTGAAACGCCTGAAAGCCGGTGGCGGGATCAATCGTCTCGCGCAGAATTGCTTCCGGATGGTCCTTGGCTACTTCCTCAATTTCCATTCCGCCGGAGGCGCTGGCCATGAAAATCGGCATGCCGCTTGCGCGATCTACAAGGACGCTGACGTAGAGTTCACGCTTGATGTCCAGCCCTTCTTCAATCAACAGCCGATGAACGATGCGGCCTTCTTCGCCCGTCTGCGGCGTGACCAGTTTCATTCCGAGGATGTGCTCGGCATTCGTGTAAGCTTCGTCGGCGGACTTCGCGAGCTTCACTCCGCCGGCCTTTCCGCGCCCGCCGGCATGTATTTGCGCTTTGACGACGACTACGGGTGCGCCTAGCCGTTGCGCCGCAGCGCGAGCTTCATCTTTCTTGGTAACCATTTCGCCACGCGGAACCGGCACGCCAAACTTCGCGAGGATGGCCTTGGCCTGGTATTCGTGAATCTTCATTGCCCATCCATTAGTGCTAGAATTTGGCTGCAATCGAAACAAAGAA
>Ga0209330_1000245_pt1 | contig 26514 bp, 23 predicted proteins | sample JacPinW_OM2H0_O3_FD_187969 | JGI IMG/M metagenome (GOLD analysis project Ga0209330, IMG submission 187969) | Forest soil microbial communities from Algoma, Ontario, Canada - Jack Pine, Ontario site 1_JW_OM2H0_O3 (SPAdes) (version 2) | ecosystem: Environmental > Terrestrial > Soil > Boreal...
GCCTGCCGCTGGCATCTTAACACGGAGTGGTTGGTGGTTGGCCGAGTGCCGGTTGGTCGGCCCTACTTCGAAAATACTGGAAAGTGCCCCTTGCTTTGGGAAAAGCGAGTGCTACAATCCGACCAGAGACACAAAAACTCGCGGCGCTGCGCGAGTTTCGCGGGATCCCGGGGGCTCCAGTTGCTAGTCCGCGCACGGAACCGGTTGCGGAACTATTCGGTAGCAGCGCTTTGTGTGGCAGTTGTATTAATCGGGTCGTCAACCTCACCGGCATGGTCCCAAGAAGAACATCCTGCGGGACCGGTCCAATCTGAAAATTCGCAAAAAATAGAAAAAGGAAAGGCGCTTAAGGCGGAAACGGATTTGGCGCTGGTTAATGTTTCAGTGACCGATCCTTACGGGCGTCTTGTTACTGGGCTGGAACAAAGCAACTTCCGCGTTTTCGAAGACGGCGTGGAACAAGAAGTGGTGCGGTTTTCGGGCGAAGATGTGCCGATATCGATTGGCGTGATTTTCGATATGAGCGGAAGCATGGGCGATAAGATTGAAAAGTCCCGAACCGCGGCGGTGCAATTTTTCCGCACCGCAAACCCCAAGGATGAGTTCCTGCTGATTAATTTCAACGATCGAGCGCAGCTTACTGGTCCGTTCACAGCGAGCGTTGAAGATTTGCAGAGCCGACTGATGTTTACGTCGGCGAAGGGGCAAACGGCGCTGCTGGACGGAATTTATCTGGGCCTCAGTGAGATGAAGGGAGCACACAACACAAAGAAAGCATTGCTCGTGATATCTGACGGAGGCGATAATCATAGCCGTTACACAGAAACTGACATCCGGAAGTATGCGAGAGAAGCGGATGTGCAGATTTATGCCATCGGATTGTATGATGAAGGTGGCGGGCCGACGGTGGAAGAACGACTCGGGCCGTCGCTGTTGGCAGAACTAACGGAGATGACGGGAGGGCGCGCCTTCGCGGTGACGAGCCTAACCGACATGCCGGACATTGCATCGAAAATCAGTATGGAGTTGCGCAATCAATATGTGGTCGGATACAGACCGAGCAATAGAGCTCACGATGGAAAGTGGCGCAAAGTCAAAATCAAGCTGCGCCCTCCCAAGGGACTTCCACCGCTCAACGTGTACGCCAAATCAGGCTATTACGCGCCTGGCCATTAAACACTCGGCGAAGATTCCTCTATTCTTGCTGGCGCTCCTGCTAGCTGGTCCTTGCTTGCGCGCCCAGAATCCGCTGCCGCCCAGCCCGCCTCCTCCGCCAACTCCCGGAATGCAGGGCAAAGATACGACGATCAAGAATGTTGTGGACCTGGTGGTGTTGCACGCGACAGTCATAGACGAGAAGGGGCAGTTCGTACCGGACATACCGAAGGATAATTTTCGAGTGTTCGAAGACAAGATCGAGCAGAAAATATCGGTGTTCACGAGGGAAGACGTCCCGGTGACGATGGGGCTGGTGATCGACAACAGCGGCAGTATGAAGGATAAGCGGGCGCAGGTGAACGAAGCGGCGCTGTCGTTCGTGCGGACAAGCAATAAGGCCGACGAAGTCTTCGTGGTAAATTTCAACGACGAATACTATCTGGACCTGGATGAAGATTTCACCAGCAATCCGGAAGAGCTGCACGAAGCGCTAGAAAAGATCGACACGCGCGGCAGTACGGCGCTGTACGACGCCATCATCGGATCGCTGGACCACCTAAAAAAGGGGCACAAAGACAAGCGCGTCCTGCTGGTGATCACGGATGGCGACGATGACGCGAGCCGCAAGGACTTCGCTTACACAGTGAAAGCGGCGGTGCAATCGAACGCGCTGATTTATGCGGTGGGCGTCTTCAGCGATGAGGACCGCAAGAACAACAAGAAAATGGTGCGCAAATCGAAAAAAGATTTGAGCACTCTCGCGGAAGCCACCGGCGGGCTCGCTTTCTTTCCGGACAATCTGGAAGGCGTGGACGCGGTGTGTACTGACATCGCGCGAGACATTCGAAATCAGTACACGCTCGGATACTACCCTACGAACACCGCGAAAGATGGGACGTTCCGGGCGGTGAAACTCGATGTGATTCCGCCGAAGGGGCATGGGAAGCTTTCGGTTCGCACGCGGACCGGGTATTACGCGAACAAAGCTGCGCCGGGGAGTTAGGCTGGCGACGTGCGGCACTGAGTAGGCACTTTCTTCCAGGCAACTCCATCCCGCTGCCATGATCGCTTCGTAATTGCCAAGTACTTTTGCCGGGCACAGCTGCTGTGCCCCTACGAAACCGGGCCCCGGCACGCCCGTGAGCGTATCGTGTAGCGCACGTAGAAACCAAACCCGAGCCGCGCCAGGCGCGGCAAGCAGCGCCCCTACCAAAACCAGACGTCGGCGCGGCAGCAGACTCGCCAAGCGGCACTTTTACAAAAACCGGACGCAGGCGCGTCAGCGGCGCAGCGAGCAGCCTCCCTACAAGCGAGCGCATAACCAGACATCGAACGTCGCGAGGACCTCGCAAAACCAGAGACGTGGCACGTCAATTGTTGATCCGTAGCGATTCTCTTGGGACTAAGGGTGCAGTGAATTGAGGAAGCTTTTTCCATGCGGGATGGTGGTGGAGAAATTTTCGGCGATGGTTTGACCCATGTCGGAGAGGGTTGCGCGAGTGCCAAGATTCGCGCCGGTGGGCGCGCCGGGACTATAGGCGAGGATTGGAACGTATTCGCGGGAATGATCCGTGGTCGGATTGACCGGGTCCGGATCGCAGCCGTGGTCAGCGGTTATGATGAGCAAGTCCGCGGGACGCAGGGCGTCGAGAAAAGGACCAAGCATAGCGTCAAATTCTTCGAGAGAGCGAGCGAAACCTTCCACATCTTTGCGATGGCCGTAGAGCATGTCGAAATCCACGAGGTTTGCGAAGATTAGTCCGGTCGGGCGTTGTGCCAGCGCTTCGGTGAGCTTGGCCATGCCATCGGCGTTGTTTTTCGTTGTCACATATTGTTCGACGCCGCGGCCGTTGTAGATGTCGTGAATTTTACCCACGCCGAAAACCGGGACTTGGGCTTCCACGAGGACGTCGAGGAGCATGGGTCGCGGCGGCTCGACCGCATAATCGTGGCGGCGCTCGGTGCGGCGAAAATTTCCTGCAGCGCCGGTAAACGGCCTGGCGATTACGCGGCCAACGCGGTCGGGGCCGTGGAGCAATTTGCGCGCAATCTCGCACATGCGGTAGAGATCAGCAATCGGGATTACGTCTTCGTGCGCGGCAATTTGAAATACGCTGTCGCCGGAGGTGTAAACGATCGGGAATCCAGTGTTCACGTGCTCTTCGCCGAGCTCTTTGATGATTTCAGTTCCAGAAGCGGGCTTATTTCCGAGCGTGCGGCGTCCGATTCGAAACTCGAATTCTGCGATGAGGGATTTCGGAAAACCTTGCGGATACACGGGGAAAGCTTGCTCCAGCCAAATTCCGGCCATTTCCCAGTGGCCAGTGGTTGTGTCTTTGCCGGGAGAAACTGTGGCGCCCTTTCCGTAGCTGCCAGCAGGTTTTGCGGGAGGCTGCAGATTCGCGAGCGGTTTGATATTCGCGAGGCCGAGGCGAATAAGATTTGGGATTTTCAATGGGCGGGAGCGCGCGATGTGGCCGAGAGTATCGCGTCCTACATCGCCGTATGCGGAGGCGTCGGGCAATTCGCCGATGCCGACGCTATCGAGGACGATCCAGATTATACGGTCGAAATGTGAATTGCCTTCAGCCACGACGATATTTTAGCAGAGTGATCGCGAGAGAAAAATGTGTCGCACCTACGGCGCTCAATACCTAACGCACTTGGTTCCCAGCGCTTACGCGCTGGGCTAACTTTTGTCGCGCCTACGGCGCTTAGAAAGAGGGCCAATCGGGAGATTGGCGTTTCCAGCAGGCACCCTAAAACGTGGGCTTTTTCCAACGCGTGCGCACCGCCCGGGAGATGCGCCTAGACGGCTCACGAAATTAGGATGTCGCGCAGACCTCGCGCCACGCTTATTTGATCGGTGGGAGTGAGATGTCCTGGTCGACGTAAGCGACGAGCGGAGTTCCGGCGGGCATGTCGACTTCTTTGCCGTGCTTGATTAGACCGATGGGGCCGAACAGAACGGTTAGCGCCACGGTTGCACCGGTGGCGCTCTGGCCCTCGCGTCCTTTAGTGCCGCGAATCCTGATGCGAGTATCGCCAGCCACCAAATATTGCAGTTGGACGTCAAGTTCGCCGGGCTTGCCCATCATCCCCGCACGCTTCACGTTGGTCACGTTGGCGAGAGCATGAGCACCTTTGGCAACTACGATCGTGTCTCCGACCTTCAAATCGTCGTCGAGGATGAATTCGACGGTATCGCCGTCCGCAGCGGTTTTCGAATTCAGATCGTTTGCAAACTTTAGAGGAACTTGATCGCCTTCTCTGAGGAGACAGCCGCTGCCGGGCGTGCACAAGCGTTTAGACGCGTCCATCGTTGCAGCGTTCGGTATGACCACTGCTGCTGGGACAGCTACTACAACGGGCCCTGAAGGCTCATTACCGTGCGCGGAAAGCATCGCGGCCATTACGTCCTGGCTAACACCAGCATTCTTGAGGTCCACGAGCGCTTGCGCCGAGAGGTCAAAATTATTGTCACCGGTCTGGATGGCCTTTTCAATCAAAGGCGCATCGAACCCTTGCTTGGTCATGCTGACGATGTCTTCGTTGGTCAGGGGCTTGCGTGCTTGAGCGAAAATCGCACAAGGTGTTAAGGCAAGAAGGCCTGCGCAGATGAGCCACGTTTTGATTTTCATTTAGTCTCTCCCGATTTAACTGCGGGCCTCAGCAGGCGGTAACATCTAACAGCCGATGCTGCATATTACGACATAGCAATTTGACGCACTGCGCAACCACTCGGTTTCACCATGATTGAGAAGTGCATTATGTCGTCTACTTCGTTTCTACCCGAAACCCGTGAAAAGCTGCGCGGGAATGTTCGCCATGCAAATCAAGGCAGAACGATGGATTTAGGCCGTTTGATGCGGATGACCAAGGAGCGTATAATTTTGGGTTTACGCGCATGGCGACAAAACCCACAGACAAACATGCTGCGGACTCGGCTGCCAACAAGCTTGCCGGGGAGGCGACTCCGCGACCGGCGGTGCCCGGCGACGTGGAAGAGATACGCGTGCGCGGGGCGCGCGTTCACAACCTGAAGAACATTGATTTCGTGATCCCGCACAACGCTATTACGGTGGTGACGGGGGTTTCCGGCTCGGGCAAATCCAGTCTGGCGTTTGACACGCTTTACGCCGAAGGACAGCGGCGCTATATCGAGTCGCTTTCCGCTTACGCGCGGCAGTTTCTGGAACGGATCGAAAAGCCGGACGTGGACGAAATTACGGGAATCGCTCCGGCCATATCGATTCGCCAAAAGAATTCGACGCGCAACCCGCGATCTACGGTGGGAACCGCGACGGAGATCTACGATTATCTGCGATTGCTGTTCGCGCGAATAGGGCGCACGTTTTGCCTGCGCTGCGGCGAAGAAGTGCGAAGAGATACATTGGATGAGATTGCGGCGCGCGTCCTCGCGCTTCCCGCGGGCCGCCGATTCTACGTTCTGTACGAGTTAAGGCTCACGCCCGAGGCGGCGACAAATGCGCCGCAAGCAATTCGCCCGCGCAAAGCGGTTCGCGTAACACAGGAAGCGGTTCGAGAGTCACTGATCAGCTTGCGCAAGCGCGGCTTCAACCGGTTATACCAAGCGGGCCGGGTGTTTGAGTTTTCCACGCCGGAAGAATTGCTGGATGTGGATTTCAGCAAGCCGGTGTATGTGGTGGTGGATCGGCTGGCGCTGGGCACGGAGATACGGTCGCGGCTGATTGACTCCATCGAGATCTGCTATCGCGAGGGCCGCGGTGAAGCAATCCTGGAGTTCGTGCCTGAACCCGGCGAGGTGCCGGAGCGGCTGGTATTCAATGAGCGGTTCGAGTGCAAGAAATGCGGAGCGACGTATCAAGAACCTGAGCCGCGACTTTTTTCGTTCAACAGCCCATACGGCGCTTGCCCGCGATGCCAGGGCTTTGGCAATACGATTGATTTCGATATTGATCGCGTGATTCCGGATAAAAGCAAATCGCTTGCGGATGGCGCGATACAGCCGTGGACCAAGCCGCGCTATCGCCAGATCGCGATGGATATGCGCCGGTATGCACGGGTGAAAGGAATACCGGTTGACGTTCCCTTTCGCGAGCTGACTGCGGCGCAGCGCGACGCCATCATTGAAGGCGACCGCAAAGAAAAGTTCGAGGGCGTGCAGGGATTTTTCGGATTCCTGGAACGAAAGAAATACAAGCTGCACGTGCGCGTCTTCCTCAGCAGATACCGCGGCTACGCGCTATGCCCAGAGTGCCGGGGCACACGACTGCGCGCGGAAGCTCGTGCGGTGAAAATTGCGGGACGCTCGATCACGGAAGTTTGCCAGATGACGGTGAAGGAAGCGCGGCCGTTTTTCGCAAGCCTTACGCTTACTCCAGCAGAAGCGACCATTGTTGAAAAGGTTTTGGAAGAAATTCAGCTACGGCTGCGGTTTCTGGACGAGGTTGGTTTGGATTACTTGACGCTCGACCGGCTGACTTCCACGCTTTCGGGAGGCGAGGCGCAGCGGATACAACTTGCGACGTCGCTTGGCTCTCATCTTGTGGGCGCGCTGTATGTGTTGGATGAACCTTCCATCGGGCTGCACCCGCGGGACACGAACCGCTTGATTGAGATTCTCAAAGGTCTGCGCGATTTGGGAAACACGCTGCTGGTGGTGGAACACGATCCCGACACAATTATGGGCGCCGATCACATCCTGGAATTGGGCCCCGGGGCCGGAGAACATGGCGGGAAATTGATGTTTGCGGGGACGCGCGATGCGATGCTCGCGGATGCGCACTCGTTGACCGCGCGATACCTTCGCGGGGATTTGAAAGTCGCGCTGCCGACGCAACGGCGCAAGACGCAGGGAAAATTCCTGAAGATCATCGGTGCGCACAGCCACAATCTGAAAAATATCGATGTGATGATTCCGCTAGGAATGCTGGTAGCGGTGACGGGTGTATCCGGCTCGGGAAAATCGACGCTGGTCTATGACGTTCTGTACAAAGCGCTGCAACTAAAACGCACAGGCGGAAACTGGCGCGAATGCTGCGATCGGTTGGACGGTGACATTGCTGTGACGGCGGTGGAGATGGTCGATCAGTCCCCTATTGGGCGCACGCCGCGTTCGAATCCGGCGACGTATTTGAAGGCGTTCGACCCGATACGGGAAGTTTTCGCGTCCACGCCGGAAGCGAAGAAACGCGGATTCACGCCTGGGCATTTTTCTTTCAACATTCCGGGCGGCCGGTGTGAAGCGTGCCAGGGCGACGGCACGGTCACTGTCGAGATGCGTTTTTTGGCTGATGTTGAACTGATCTGCGAAGAGTGCCGCGGCACGCGCTACAAGAGCGCAGTGCTGGACGTGCGTTACAAAGAAAGGAATATTCACGACGTTCTGCAGATGACCGTGCGCGAGGCTCTCAGCTTTTTCGCGCCGAATCCCAAAGTAACGGCGCGGCTGCGCGTGCTGGAAGAAGTTGGTCTCGGCTATCTGCGGCTGGGGCAGTCGGGCACAACGCTTTCGGGCGGCGAAGCACAACGATTGAAACTTGCGGCGCATCTTACGCGGCAGGAAAATACAGGCATCCTGTATATTTTTGATGAGCCGACAACCGGTCTGCACTTTGACGATATCCAGAAGCTGCTGACTGCGTTTCGCAAATTGATTGAAGGCGGCGCTTCGGTGCTGATCATCGAGCACAATCTTGACGTGATCAAGTCCTCGGATTGGGTGATCGATTTGGGGCCGGAAGGCGGTGAGGAAGGCGGGCGCGTGGTGGCGTCGGGAACGCCGGAGCAAGTGGCGCGGAATTCGCAGTCACATACGGGCAAGTACTTGGCGAGCGTTTTGAAGCCGCGCAACGGCTCGAATCATGTGAACGATCACTCGACGGCGGCATCCGACGGCTCGACACAAAGTTCGTTGCCGAATCCATGAAAGCGCTTTCGAAGTACTTAGCTTGCTGCTGCGCGGCGTGGATTTTACTCGGCGGCGTGGCGGTCGTTTCCGCGCAAACCGTTGGCACGACCAGGACACGAATCCCGCAAGATGGGGCTGCCGTCGCGCTGAATAATTTCCTGGCGCAGGCGCAGGCGGCCATGGACCGAAAAGATTACGAAGCTGCGGTGCAGGCTTACCACGAATATCTCGCCAAGAAACCGGACGACGCGACAGTGCACTACGATCTGGGGTACGCATACACCGCGATGCAAAAGTTCTCGGACGCCAAGGCGGAGTACGAGAAGGCGATTTCGCTCGACCCCAAGATGTCTGCGGCGTATCAGAACCTGGGGCTGACGCTGCTAACGACCGAGCCGTCTGCGGCGGTTGCGCCTCTGCAAAAGGCAGCGGAATTGATGCCGGAAGATGCGCGGACGAAATGGCTGCTGGGTACGGCTCTCGAAAAGAACGGGAAATTAGATCTAGCAATCGAAGAATACGAAGCCGCAAAAAAGCTGGATGGCAAGGATGCCGACTTCCGTGCGTCACTCGGGCACGCTCTGCTGAGCGCCGGGCATCCCTCGGAGGCGGAATCGGTTTATCGGGAGGCGCTATCTTTGCACCCGGAGGGCGCCGAATTAGGGCAGATACACGTCGGGTTGGCTCAAGCTCTGATTGCACAGAAAAAGATCGAGGAGGCCACCAGGGAATTGGCGGCTTATTTGCAGAGCCGACCGGACGATGCGAATGTCCGAGTGGAACTTGCCGCAGAGCTCGCGGAGCTTGGCAAGAATGATGAGGCCCTCACGGAGCTCGATCGCGCAACAGGCGGAGGGTCCGAAAATCTTCGCGCTCTGAAGCTGCGGGTGCAGATTGCGTCGCAGAGAAAGCATTATGACGATGCCGTTCTCGCGTTGCAGAAAGCGACTGCGCTCGCGCCGCAAGATGCGGATCTGGCCGCGGAGCTCGGACATATTTATCTGGAGAAGAAAGACTACCCGAACGCGGTGAACGAATTGATCGTCGCATTCAAAATGAATCAGACTTCCAACGACGTGCTCGGAGAGCTGGTTACCGCGGAGTATCTGAATAAGAATTATGCGGGCGCACTGAAAGCCCTGGACTTGCTTTCGCAGCGAAAGACGCTGCCGATGGGGAGTTGGTTCATTCGCGCGACCTGTTACGATAAACTAGGACAACCGGCTCAGGCTCTCGACGCTTACAAGAAATTTCTCGAGTTGAACACGGACCTGAATAATGACATGTACTTCGAAGCCTCGGCGCGAGTTCGAACGCTTACACGCGAGCTTAAAAAAAGGTAGCGTCTCGTCCGGCGTGTTCCGCGGGGCTGGAATCGCGTTGGCGATTATCGTCTGGACGGTCACCGGCGCTGCTTCCTTTGCTTTGCCCCGGCCGCAGGCGATGCTGGCGGAGAACAGCACTGCCGAATTACGGGCCAAGTTCACTAGCGAGACGGATCCGGTTCGTAAGGCCAAGCTTTTGGTTCCTCTGAGCGAAGCCGAATTCCGGGAGATTCTGAAGGATACCGAATCAGAAAATTTCGTGGGAGCGCTGGCGATTTTTCAGCAGTATCGCGACGAAGCGCAGATTTGCCAAAAAGCTCTGGAAGCGAAAGAGCCAGATCCGGAAAAGCATCCAAACGGATTCAAACAGCTTCAAATTTCGTTGAGGCAGTCGCTGCGGCGTCTGAGCGACATTATCGTGGACTTGCCAGCCGACGACCAAAAACCGTTTCTCGACGTGCGGCGGGATTTGGAACAAATGGACCGTCAATTGATTCATGAACTTTTCCCACGGCGTCCGGAGGCTGAGCCGGAGCCGCAGCCGAATAGTCCAAAGCCTCAGGGGTGAGACATGTGGTGGCGTAATTTAAGTCTCTTCGTTTTGTCCGCCGCGCTCATTTTCCCTCTGTCCCAGACGCGGGCGGCGAATCCCGCGCCTCAAAAGAAAGAGTACCTGACGGACTCTGAATCGGACAGAATCCGCGAAGCGGTAGAGCCTAACGAGCGCATCAAGCTGTACATCTCCTTCGCGGAGGATCGCCTGAAGAAATTCCAATACGAGCTTACGCGACAGACGCCGGACCGCCGTCGCGGCGAAATGCTCAATAGCTTAATGAACGACTACGCCGGGTGCGTGGATGATGCGGCAGACCAGATCGGCTTGGCGCGAGAAAAGCAGGCGGATATTCGAGGATCGCTCAAGACCTTCAAATCAAAAGGGAAGGAATTTTTGGACGCCCTCCAAAAACTCGATCAGGGCGGGGCCGAGCTTGATATTTATAAAGACACGCTCGAAGACGCCATCGAAGGTACAAAGGATGCGCTCGCCGATGTAGATGAGGCCCAAAAGGAGCTTTCCCCGGCACCCGTGCGGAGAAAGCCTTCATGAGGACGCGGCGACGTCGCGAACCTGAATCGGCGAATCGGGCAATTAAAAATCAACTCAAAGCAAAAGTTGTTCCGGGCGGCGAGCGCATTTTTCAGCGGATTTATACGCGGCTGGGATGTGAAGGGCGGCCGCCGTATTTCGTGGTTGAGTTTCATCCCTACACCGGGCTGACGCTAACTGTTCGCGTGCGTGAGGATACGGCTTACGTGCGCCTTTCGGATGCCTTGCACGACGCGCCAACTCCAGTGGTGGAAGCGGCGGCGGCGATTCTGCTGGGTCGCTTGTACCGGCGACAACCACCGAAGGACATGCTTGAGATTTACCGGCGATTTTCCTACGCGCGCAGCACGCGAGAGCGTTTGCATCGTTTGCGGCAACACCGTGCACGGCGTATGGACCACAGGCCCGCAGGAGCACATCACGATCTCGCGCCATTGTTCGCCAGCTTGAATCAGAGCTACTTTCAGAATTTGCTTCCGCAGCCACGGCTGAGTTGGAGTAAGCGGGGATGGCGTTCATTGCTAGGCTGTTTCGATCCTGCGTTGTGCCAGATCGTACTAAACCGCGAACTGGACCGCGAAACCGTTCCCGAATATGTGGTGGCCTACGTGCTGTACCACGAGATGCTGCACTTGAAGCATCCGATGAAGTTCGCGCGATGCCGCCGCGAGTCCCACTCTTCGAGTTTCCGTAAGGAAGAAAAGATATTTCGCGATTATCAGCGCGCGATGAAGTTTCTCGATCGCTTCCCCGTTCGCTAGGCTGGGTCCTCAGAGATTGATCGCATGTGATTCTTTAGCGGGAAACCAAAAGCAGCGGAACTAATTCTTCGAGAGTTGCGCGATTTTCTTCTGAACTTTCTTGGCGTCGGGCGCGTCAGGAAAAACCTGCAAATATTCCTTGTAATAATGTAGCGCTTCGGATTTGTCGCCCTTCTTTTCGTAGATTTCAGCGATTAGAAGCCGAGGCTTCGCAAAATTCGGGCGCAAACGAATGGCGTCTTGAAATCGGCCGATGGCGGCGTCCATGTCGCCCTTGTGCATGTAGAAAGTGCCCACGTCGATATCCTGCGCGGCGTGGAAAGGGTCCCACGCGGGGTTGTCTTCGGGCGGCAGTACTCCGGGTTTTGCTGACGTCGAATCTTTGGACTTAGTGGTGGCCGCGTCTTTTTTGGGGTCGGGGGATGTGGTTGGGTCTGGCTCCGACGGGTCGCCGGTCTGCGCGGGTTTGGAAGAGGACGATTCTCCTGGTCCAACGGGTGGAGTCTGCGGCGCTTGAGACTTCGGCTGATCCGGCGCTGGTTGAGGTTTTTGCTGCTGCTGATCCTGGGATTGTTGGAAAGACCACGCTGGAAGCCCACATATGGCAATCAAGAGCGCGAGATTTAGCGTCAAACGTAGCATCGGCCTGCTTGAATTTGTTGCGTTTGCTATCATTAAAGTTGTCCAGCGGACGGCGTCCGTATCCGCTGCTCACGCATAGTCGAATAATATTGTAGCGCATCGATGGAAATCCGCGAAAAAGTTGCCAATTTGCCCACGCAGCCGGGGGTGTATCTGTTTAAGGATGCCGCCGCAAATGTCTTGTACGTGGGAAAAGCACAGTCACTGCGCAGCCGCGTTCGCTCCTACTTTCTGGATAAAACGATTGAGGATGCAAAGACCGGCTCGTTGATGCGCGAAGTCGCAGACCTGGATTACATCCTGGTTGACAACGAAAAGGAAGCGCTGGCGCTCGAAAATAATCTGATCAAGCAGTATAAGCCGAAGTTCAACGTACTACTGCGGGACGACAAAACTTATCCTTACATTCGCTACACGGCGTTTGAACAATATCCGCGTGTGTATGTGACGCGGCGTTTGAAGAAAGATGGCTCAATTTACTTTGGCCCTTATTTTCCAGCCGGCCTGGCGTACCGCATGGTTCACCTGATACACAAAAACTTTTTGGTTCCGTCCTGCACTGTGGACCTTACGCGCAATCATCCGCGGCCGTGTTTGCAGTATTACATTCATCGATGCCTGGGCCCCTGCGTGAAAGAATTGGTGACTGACGAGCGCTATGCCGAAGCCGCGCGCGACGTCCGGCTATTTCTGGAAGGCCGGCGTAGCGATTTGGCGAGCAGCGTCGAGAAGCGCATGCAGAGCGCCTCGGAAGACCAGCGTTACGAGGAGGCCGCGGGTTATCGCGATCTTTTGCGCACGCTTACGGAAATGGAAGAGCGGCAGAAAATCGCCGCGGCTTCCGGAGACGACACTGACGTTCTCGCATGGTATGCCGAGCCGCCGCAAGTTGCGGTAAACCTGTTTCACTTGCGAGGCGGCCGAGTGGTGGATCGCCGCGATTTTTACTGGGAAGAATTAGAGGAATTCGATCCGGCTGAGTTTTTGCCCTCGCTGCTGAAGCAGCTTTATCTGGACGCTGCCTATCTGCCCCGCTATATCAACACGCCGATGGGATTTGAAGATTGTGAATTGCTGGAAGAAGTGCTGACCGAGCGCGCCGGACATCGCGTTGAAATCATGAATCCGCAGCGCGGGCCGAAGCACGCGTTTCTCGAGCTGGTGGAAAGAAACGCGAAGCAATCGTTCATACAGCGGTTCCGCGTTCTGAAGCCGAGCTCGAAGGCGATTGTAGAGGCGCTGGAAGCGGCGCTGGGTCTGCCGGGCCCACCGGAACGAATTGAGTGTTTTGATATCTCGCACATTCAAGGTTCGGACACAGTGGCGTCTATGGTGGTGTGGGAATCCGGGCGCATGAAAAAATCCGAATATAGAAAATTTATTATTCGCGGCGAAGCTATGGCGGACTGCAGGGACAAGTCCGAGGGACTGCTTCGCGATGATTTCGCTAGCATGCAGGAGGCTGTCGAGCGTCGCTATCATCGGTTGCAAAATGAAGGCAAGGCGCTGCCAAGCTTGATATTGATTGACGGCGGAATCGGGCAGCTTCACGCCGCGGCCAAGGCCCTGGAAAAACTAGCCATCATCAATCAGCCGCTCGCGAGCATCGCAAAAAAAGAGGAGATTCTGTACGTGCTTGGGCGAGAGGATGAGCCGATCGTGCTCGAACGGCATTCGCCGGTGCTACATTTGATCCAGCAGATTCGAGACGAAACGCACCGGTTCGCGGTGACGTTCCACCGGCAGCGCCGCTCAAGCCGGCGGCTGCGCACGTCGCTCACTGAGATTCCAGGCGTGGGCGAGAAGACGGCGCGTAGACTGCTGCGCCGGTTTGGCAGCGTCGCGCGCCTGAAACAACTCACGGTAGGCGAACTGGCTTCCGAGTTGCCGCTTGCTCGCGCCGAGCGGATTTACGTCGCGCTGCGAGCAGGTGATTCGCCGGAGTCGGACCCTGGGGCGATCGAGCCTCGACAGCCTTAGATTAAAAACAAGAACGGCTGGACCCGCTCGGTCTACAGTGCGGAAACCTCATGCGAATCTAATGTTTTCGCGGCATTGATTGTGCCTGGAGGCTGTGCTAAGGTCGAACGATAGACTCAATTTCGGAGGTGCTACATGAGCGATAACAGCGCTGGTTCGAAGGTAAGCTATTTTCTCGCAGGATTGGGAATCGGTGCGCTCGTCGGCATACTTTTCGCGCCAAAATCAGGCGAGGAAACACGGGAATATTTGACGACAAAGGCTGACGAAGGCCGCGACTACGCGCAGCGCAAGGCGCGGGAACTGCGAGAACGCGCAGAAGACTTGATCGAGCGCAGCAAAGAAATCATGGACCGCCAGAAGGAAGGCGTTGCGGCGGCAGTTGAAGCCGGCAAGGACGCCTACCGGCGTGAAGCGAAAGCCTAGCAAATCGATTCCAGGAATCTCATGAACGTTTGGATTCAAGCATTCATCGTGATCGCGGCGGTCGCCATTGTGATTCAAATGGCGATCCTATTGGGGATGTATCTCCAGATGAAAGGCGCGATGGAAAAATTCACGGTGATCGCCGACGAGCTGAAAGGGCGTATCGACCCGATACTCCTGCGCACAAACCGTATACTGGAAGATTCCGAGGACAAAATTGCGAGCATCATGAGCGACGGCGCCGAGGTGACTCGATTGGCGCGCGGGCAAGCCCAAAAAATCGATCGCGTTTTCACGGATAGCTTGGAGCGTCTGCGGACGCAAGTAATTCGCGCCGATCAGCTTCTTACCGGTGCTCTGGAAGTGATCGAAGATACCGGGACGAAAGTTCGCAGCACGCTATGGGGACCGGTGCACCAGGTTTCCGCAGTACTGAAGGGCGTTAAGGTTGGAATCGACGTATTGCGCGGCGTGCAGCGGCGGGCAGAACCTGACGGCGCTCCGCAGGACGAAGAACTCTTCATCTGAAGTAATTCTCGCGGGAAAATTCCAGCGTTGATTTGTGGTCTTATACTTACTCTCCTGCGCGCATTTGAGCCCAACCACGTCTTAGCGAATCCAGCCGCCGCCTAAAACCTGTTCGCCGGAATAAAATACGGCGGCCTGCCCCGGTGTGACGGCGCGTTGCGGCTCGCGAAAAGAAATTCGCGTGGTAGTGGCGTTGAGCGGAGCGATCTCGGCGTCGGCAGGCTCGTGGCGATTGCGGATACGAACTTTCGCGTTCACGGTGCCCTCGGGGGCTTCGTACGGAATCCAATTCACGTCGCGAACTTCGCACGTCGTGGTGCGAAGCTCGCAATCGTCGCCCACGATGAGGCGATTCTCTGCGCGATCGAGCGCGACGACGTACATCGGACGACCTTCAGAAATTCCCAGGCCTTTGCGCTGGCCGACGGTATAGCGATGCAAGCCGTTATGCTGGCCGAGGACCTCGCCGGTTGTTGTGACGATGTCGCCTGCGTCGTCCGGAAGTTTCTTTCCCTGTTCGTGCAAATATCCTTCGATAAAGCGAACGTAATTTCCCGTGGGCACAAAACAGATTTCCTGGCTCTCGGGCTTTCCAGCCACGGGGACTCGCAGGCGATGAGCAATGTCGCGGACTTCGTTTTTGGAAAGTTCGCCGAGGGGAAAATCGGTGCGCGCGAGCTGTTCCTGGGTTAAGCCGAAAAGAAAATAGGTTTGGTCCTTGGATTCGTCCACGGCGCGCAAGAGCTCGTAACGTCCGGTGACCGGATTGTGGCGGACGCGCGCGTAGTGCCCAGTGGCTATACGTTCGGCGCCAATCTGACGAGCGGTAACGAGCAACTGATCGAACTTCACGTGATTGTTGCACAGCGTGCATGGAATCGGAGTGCGGCCTTCGAGGTAGTCGTCCACAAAAGGACGGATGACGTTCTTCTCGAATTCGCGCTCGAAGTTGACGACGTAAAACGGGATGCCGAGATGTTCGGCAACGCGGCGCGCGTCGTAGACATCGTCAATCGAGCAGCAGCGATGTTGCGCGGGCTCGGCGGTCTGAAGTTGCGGAAGGCGACGCTGGTTCCAAAGCTGCATGGTGAGGCCGATGATGGATTGGCCGCGCTCGTTCATGATTGCAGCCACGGTGGAGCTGTCCACGCCTCCGCTCATGGCGACTGCAACGGGCGCGACGACTCCGGGAGCGATGGCGAGCGGAGAAATATTGTTGGGAGCTGAGGACCCTTCATCGCAGGCTGCGGCGGCGATGGCGTGAAGGGGTTCGAGTTGTGTCAGTGGATTTGCCATAGCGGATTTACCGGACATGAACCGCAGTTACACTGCGAGGCGACAGCGCTCGCAATCGTTTCACTGTGGGGGGAATGATAGCAATTGCGCGATCGATCTCGGCGGCATTTGTGGCGCGGCCGAGGCTAAAACGCAGACTCGAACGCGCTTCCTCCGGCGAGAGGCCGATAGCCAGCAGAACGTGCGACGGCTCAACCGCTCCGGAAGAGCAAGCCGCTCCCGTGGAACACGCGATGCCTTGAAGGTCCAGAGCGATGACGAGAGCTTCTCCGCCTGCCGCGGTGAAAGCCAAGTTCGTTGTGTTCGCAACGCGGCAATTGCGGTCACCATTCACGCGCACCGAAGGAAGAGAGTCGACCAGCTTTTCTTCCAGACAGTCGCGCAATGTTTCAATTCGAGCAGCGTCGACTTCCAGGTTTATTTTTGCCAGTTCGGCGGCTTTGCCGAAGCCGACGATGCCAGGAACATTTTCGGTACCGGGACGCCGGTCCCGCTCATGATGGCCGCCGTGAAATTGCGGCTCAAGCGGCGTTCCTGTACGGACATAGAGCGCGCCAACACCCTTGGGCCCGTAGATTTTGTGCGCGGAGATGGAGAGCAAATGCACGCCGAGGCGGTTCACGTCCAGCGGCAACTTCCCTGCCGACTGTACCGCGTCGCAATGAAAATAGACGTCAGCTTCAGCGGCGATGCGGCCAATTTCTTCGATGGGCTGAATGGTGCCGAGCTCGTTGTTCGCGTGCATGACGCTTATCAAAACCGTGTGGGGACGAAGAGCGCGGCGAATATCTTGTGGATCGACGATGCCCGCGGCACCAACAGAAACGAAGGTGACGTCAATGTCCTGCTCGGCGAGTGCCTGAGCGGCATTGAGGACAGCGTGATGCTCGATGGCGGTGGTGATTATGTGCTTGCGTGAATGACTTGAGGCTGCGACGGAACCGAAGAGCGCGAGGTTGTCCGCTTCCGTACCGCCGCTGGTGAAAACAATTTCGGCGGGCTTTGCTTCGATGAGTCTGGCGACGGAGTCGCGAGCTGCGTCCACGGCGGAGCGACCGCGCTGCCCGGATGAATGAATCGAGCTAGCGTTGCCGAACTTTTCGGAGAAAAACGGCAGCATAGCGTCGAGGACCGAGCGATCCACGGGTGTCGTCGAGTTGTAGTCCAGATAGATGTTCATGGCGGCAGCGCTGAACATTCAGAATAGCGGCTGCGGGGCTTCGTAGCAAGCCAGACATCGGCGTGCGCCCGGTTCGAGCACGGAGCTTGGTTTGCGCGCCAATTGCGGATTCGCAACTGCGGAAACTCGCCATGGTGAATACAGGGTCTACCCGATGTCGTGAATTAGGAGCGGAGCGTAGGCTCCAATTGTAGTCGGCGCGTGTAGCGGCACTGGGAAAAGAGAGCGTCTATGGTGACTCGAATTCTAGTAGCAGACGATCACGCGTCGGGTCTTGCATCTCTTCGATTGATGATTGCCAGCAGAGACGATTGGGAAATAGCGGCACAAGCGAGCAACGGCGCCGAGGCAGTAGAAAAGGCGATAGAGATATCTCCGGACGTAGCGGTATTGGACGTTCAGATGCCTCGAATGAATGGAATTCAAGCCGCAAAGCAAATCTTGAAACACTGCCCCGGAATCAAAGTCCTGGCGGTCAGTTTGCACGATCAAGGGACGCTTCTAACCGAATTGAAGAAAGTTGGCGTACTCGGATTCGTCCCGAAGGATCGTATGGCAATCGACCTGTTACCTGCGCTGGATACACTTCTCCAAGGGGGCACTTGGTTTAAGGGACCGGAGCGCGAAAACTGAGATCAAGTGCAAAAGAGCTACAGACCCATTCTAAGAATCCCGGCCGTCCGAACTACGAAACCAGGCTCGATCGTTTCCCTCCTCAAGAATTAATCCGTAAAAGCGGTTGCAACCCTTAGAGCCCTCGGACATTCTCAGAGACGGTTCAGCTAGCCTATACTCTGCAAATGAATATCCAGCGGCGCAAAAGAGAGTTCGTGCTGATCGCAACGATCGGCTTCGTTTGCGCGGGCGGGCTTGTTCGCGCGAAGACCGGCGCGACGGTGACCGCCGGTGCCGGCGCGAGGCAGAGCAAAGAAGAAATTGAACTGGGCAGCTTTTATGTTGTGACGCAGGCGGTTTCGGACAAGGGAACGCCGTGGGCAGATAAGATTCTGGATGTGCGAGCGGAAGTGGGAGCAGTGCGCGTGCGTGAGATACGGATTGCGCCAACAAATAGGAATTGCGCGCATGACGTGACGGTGAAAGCAGTGGAACGCGTGCTGCCGAATACGACAGTGGCGAAGGTGGCGGGGAAATTCAAGCTATGTTCCTACCCGGAAGATGACTTCGCGGGAGTGATTCAAGTAGCCAAGCGGGACTACGTCGAATCGGAGAGTATCGGAACCTCGGCGAGCCACACGATCGTCGCGAAATGCGGCACGCAGGAGAGATTGTACGAGCTGCCCTACCCGGAGACGTTGAAATTCGAGGCGCTGAAAATGGCGGATTCGCGGATTACCGCGCTTTGGGATTTGGCGGAGGACGTCGAAGACCGAACGTTCGGCAAAGACTTTACGTTTGCCGGAGCCACACCCGAACAGAACAGGCGGCGGCAAGAGTTGGGAGCGAAGTTCGTTCCGGAGATCTTGGCCGGCAAATTCGACTCGGGATTTCCGGACAAGGCGTGCGCGTTTGCAGAGTGTCGCGTTCACAATGCAAAGTCGGCGCTTCAGGGGTATGGCGGCGTCATTGATGAAAAGGATCCAGCTTATGTTGAGGTGCTGAACCCTGCCGCACTTCATCTGGCTAAGTCCGACCTTCCGGAATATTCGCGGGATGCGCAAAGCGCCAAAGCGCAAGGCGATGTGCGTCTTGAAATATTTTTTGATCCGGCCAGCGGGCAAGTCACAAATGTCGAATCACAGTCAGGAGATGAGAAGCTGCAAGACTTGGCTGCAAAAGCGGCTCGGACATGGCAATTCCAGGCCGGGAGTGCGTTGAAGTCCCCGGTGGAAGTGACGCTGCGATTTGGATTTCGCTGCCCTACGAAATGAAGGCTCACCGTTACGCGACAAGCAACTTCAGATATCGGTGGTCGTTTCAACCCAGAAGGCCGGACGGCGATGGCAGCATGCTTCGGCCCTATGAAGAACACTTCGCCCAATCTGCGTTAAGAAAGGGGTCCGCACATGGGTGACGGCCTCACATTTACGGTTCGTGAGTTGGCGCGGCCAAGGCTTCATGGATCAGTGAATCCACATGATTCCAAACCGCCGGATCGCATTCGATTTCAGTATGCGGCTTTGAGAGGTCGCGGTCCCACCACGAGTAATCTGCGTAACAATTTACTGGATGAGTTTTGTAATCGAAGCGAAAGTTTCCAATGATGCGCGTGCGCGAGGGATCGGCAGCACGAATCAGGGGAAGCCCATGGGGATGTCCATACGGCTGATAGAAATTGGCAGCTTGCGCCACGTTTGACGGGATCACACGGTCATCTTCGCCGAGTTTCGTGACGCTGTCGATTTGGACCGTGAGAAGGACGCGGATGCCGTCCGCTTGCAACTTGCGCGCGACCGAGATGGCTTCCGAGCCTCCCCAGCTGTGTCCATACAGAATGATGCGGGCATTCTGTTTTTCTTCGGGCGTTAGTTTTCCGGAGTGATTGGTGTCCAGGAGCTGCAGGATCTTCTCGTAGGCGCTCCTTCCGCGGTGATTTTGAAAAACCTCGACATGCACACCCTGTGGATACTCCCGGCGCAAACGTGCAGCGAGTTGGACTTCACTGTGAACAGGATTATTGTGGCGGACAAATCCACCGACGAAGCCGATTACGATAGCTGGCGGTGAGGGCGAGTCCACAGGCGGCCGGACAGAGTTTGCCGGAGCCGTTGCCGGCACAAAGGCAAAGATGATCCAGAGGAAAACCCGCGAGATGAGAAATGGATTATGGGTTCGAAGCATTACCTAGCGCAATCATAGCAAAAAAGAATCCGTTGCGGTGTGAAGCGGGTAGAAAGCGCCCCGGCGCTAGCTCGCGGGTAGGTTCGAAGCCGGCTGGTCTTCGGGCCAGACGGCAGTTATGGCCAATGCGACCACGATTCCCACAGAAACTTCGATGAAACGATGAACGGCGACTATCCAGGCAGGACTTAGGTGGACGACCAGCATGACGATTGCAAGAGTGACTCCGGCAAACCGATAAGCCACTCGATCAAGCCGCAGAATGGCGCACACTATTCCCATCACGAATATTCCGACGGCAAACATCGCCGCGTTCAAGCCGAAGTATGTAGCCAACAACGCTCCCGCAGCGGCGCCGATCGCCGAACCGACCAAACGATGCCACGACACGGTAAAAGCTGCACCGATCGTCGATTGCATCACGACCAAAGTCGTGACGGTAGCCCAATAAGCCTCGGGAAGCTTGAAGAGACGCGCGACCAAGAGAGAAACGAGGGCGGCGACTGTCGTACGCAGCACGTGAATCATGTCTTGTTTGGTTAACTTCAGCGGGATAGAAGCACTCGAGCTTGCCATACGACCTCCTGAACCGCAGGTAGTTTAACTGGTGGGAAGATTCAAGCAAACAAAGGCTCTAGAGGCGCGCCTCTTCGACGATCCGCACAGGGGAAGAGGGGTTCTGTGACACACTCATGAAACATTTCCGGCGCGAGCGCGTAATACTAGGCAAGCGAGGTGAACCATGGACCAGAGCGAGAGACCAAGAAGGCGAGGCTCAATTACCGGCGCGCTATTCCTGATCGGTCTTGGAGTTTTCTTCCTGTTGATGAATTTGGTTCCGAACTTCGACCCGTGGACGACCGTCTTTCGCTACTGGCCGATTGTATTGATTTTACTCGGGCTCGGGAAGATATGGGACGCGCATCGAGCGCGTCAGAATTCTGGTGTGGAAGACGGGGGATCCTCTGGAACAGTGGTGGCGCTGATCGTTTTCCTGGTGATAATCGGGTTGGCTGTCATGGTGGGAAAAGGCGGCAGGTCGTCAACGGTGCGTGAGACCCAGGCCGTTGAACTTCAAGGTGCGAAATCGGTGAATGCCGAGATCAACATGCCTTCCGGCGAGCTGCTTTTGACCGGGGGATCCGGCCGCTTGCTGGATGCGGATTTCAATTACCGAACGGTGGAGGGGAAACCGCGCGTCGATTACTCCGTGAGCGGCGACAAGGGGCAGCTTGAAGTGACTCAAGACGAAAAACACCTCAATTTCGGGGGTAGGCGCAACGATTGGACGCTGCGCTTTAGCAACAATGTCCCGCTGGATTTGAAAGTTGCATTGGGAGCGGGCAAGAGCGATCTGAATCTGAAAGATGTGGATGTGACGCATCTGGAAGTCAACATGGGAGTGGGACGGATGGAGCTGGACCTGAGGGGCGAGCGAAAAGAAGACTTACAGGTGGATGTACGGGGCGGGGTGGGATCGGCGGAGATCAGGCTGCCGAAAAATGTTGGGGTGCACGTAAATGCGTCCGGCGGCATCGGCAGCGTGAACGCGCACGGATTGGAGCGCGAAGAGGGCGCGTACGTGAATGCAGTTTACGGCAAGACTCATGCAACAATTCAAGTGAACATTCAAGGCGGCGTGGGAGAAATTAGCCTGGTTGAAGAATAAGGCGTAGCAAGAACCTCCGCCTTTTCTGGCGATGTTCGAGAAGCGTCCAAATACCAACGTGATCAGAGTTCACTGCCCGGCGGATTTGTCCATAAAATTGGCTTGATCACTCTTCATTTTCTTCAGTCCTTCCATCGGCAAATAAACCATGTGGCCGGAATCATACGTGGCATAGGAAACGTTGCTACGGTATTTCTGCGGCAGATCAAGATGGTCGATGGTGTAGTTTGCGGCGAAATATGGCGTGGCCAAATCGTAGTAGCCTTCCATTACCAGAATTTTTAGATAAGGATTCTTGACAATAGCTTCGCGCATCGCCGATGCGGTGTCGGCAAAACCGCGGCTCGCCGATCCCCAATCCCATTCCCCTCTTTGTTGAGCAAAGGTGTAGTACGGCATATCGGTCTTATAGCCAAGCTCGGTCCGCAAATAATTGTTTAACACAGAAGTGAATGGCGGCTCGGTAGCCGGGCCTGTGGGATCGTAGAACCGCGTGTCGAGCAAGCCTTGGGGGTCGGGGCCGGTAAAGCGGCCATCCAGACGTCCGACGCGGACTTTTTGATCGATGAGCAAATAGTGGGTAAATTTACCGACGTCGATGCGCAGATTGGCTTCGTCGATCACTTCTTTACTCAGGCCGGTGTATCGCGACAACTGTTCGATCACTTTCTGCCGCTCTTCTGGAGTGAGCGCATCACCTTTTGCCAGCGCCCGCGCATAGTCGCCGGATGCAAATTGTTCGGATTCTTGGCGGGCTTTGGTCATGTCCTGTGCGAGATCGGCGGGAAGTTTGTGATGGTAACCGGCGATCATAGTGAAGGAAGGGATCAGGAAAACGTAAGGCTCGTCGTTCGTTTTATTGTCTTCGAGAGTCTGAAAGTTGAGAACCATTGAGAGCAGGGTGATGCCATTAAAAGAAATTCCCTGGTCGGCAAGGTAGCCTGCGATTCCCGCCGCGCGCGTGGTTCCGTAGCTCTCGCCCAAAATATATAACGGAGAACCCCAACGCTCGTTGCGCGTGATGTACAGCCGGATGAATTCGCTGAAGGCTTCGATGTCGCCCTTAACTCCCCAGAATTTCTTGAACATCTCGGCGTCGGCGGCGCGGCTGAATCCTGTGCCGATGGCGTCGATCATCACCAGGTCAGTCCTGTCGAGCAGGGTGTAAGGGTTGTCTTGAATGTGATAGGGCGCAGGCGGCATGAAGCCTTCGGTTTGAAGGACAACTTTGCGAGGGCCTAGCGCGCCCATGTGCAGCCAAATGGTGGACGAACCTGGGCCGCCATTGAACGCAAACGTCAGCGGACGCTTACCCGCGTCCTGTCCATCTAGCGTGTAAGCCACGAAAAACATTTGAGCCTCGATCTTGCCGTCGCCGCGCTTTATGGGAAGCCGGCCTGCAGTCGCCGAGTATTTCAACAGCTTGCCGTCAACGGTGATTTCATGATGAGTCACCACCGGAGCGACTTCCGTCATGTCGTAATGTTCTTCTTTGTCTTTCTCTTTGTCGCCGCTTTCTCTTGGAGGTTTCTGTTCCGGGGATGCGGCCGCCTCGGGCGCGGTCGTAGTGCTTGGAGGAGTCTTGTTCTCGGCTGGCTTGGTTGCGGCTTGTGACGCGGGCTTTTTCGTATTGGCTGGAGGCGGGGTCGCGTTCGATTGGGCTAATGCCGCACCAGAAAGTAAAAATGAAAGCACCACCGCCGCAAACAAAGAACGCATCTCAGCCTCCGTTCGGGATTTCTTTTTCTATGTGAAAGCGGCGACAGTCTATATCAACTCGGCTTCGAATCCAACGTGACGGTGGGCTGAGAAATCGTTAGGACAAGTCAATCTGGGTTACTGAATGGCGCAAGCTGCCTTGACACGAATGCGGGCGCACGTTAGCGTCGAATGGAGCGCGCTTGCAACATCCACGGCGTTGAAAACCACGGGAGCAGACCTTGACGCGGCCTATCATTACGTTGACGACGGATTACGGAACGAACGACCATTTGGTCGGAGTGCTGAAGGGCGTGATTCTGAATATCAATCCGGAAGCGAACATCGTGGACATTACGCACAGCATCCTGGCTCACGATATTCTCGATGGCGCGCTGACGCTTAGCCAGGCGTACAAATATTTCCCTTCGAAAACAATTCATTTGGTGGTGGTGGATCCCGGCGTGGGAACGGCGCGGCGGCCGATCCTGGTGGCCGGCGACACGCATTATTTTGTGGCGCCGGACAACGGAGTGCTTTCCGCAATTTACGACCAGTCGGAATCGCTCTACGTGTGGAACATCACGTCCGAACATTATTTCAGGCAGCCGGTGAGCAACACATTCCACGGCCGCGATATTTTTGCGCCGGTGGCAGCTTGGCTTTCGAAATCGTGGCAGACCGCGAGTTTTGGCGAGGAAATCACAGACTTCGTGCGCTTCGCGATCCCTAAACCGAAAGTATCTGGCAACACGACCAAGGGCATCGTTCTGAGGGTGGATAACTTTGGCAACCTGATTACAAACCTGACGGCGGAAGATGTACCCGCGCTGATTGTTCCAGGTGCGAAGTTTACGATTCGCGTCGGAAATGCGGCGGTGACGAAGATCGTGCCGACTTTTGCGCAGGGTGCGGCGGGTGAGACATTTGCAATTATAGGGTCGAGCGGATACATCGAGATTTGCGTGAACAAAGGCAACGCGGCGCGGACGGTGGGAGCCGGACGCGGCGCGGAAGTCACTGTGGAAGTGGGCTAGCAACGGCGCGTATAGCGGACGCGTGTGCTTTCATCCTCGGGACAAATCCTCAGCGGGCCAGAGTTGTGACGATCAAGTAGGCGCGCATTCGCGGGTCCATCCAATCGCGCAGCGCGTCGCCGAGAAGATTGAACGCGAGAACGGCTGTCATCACGGCCAGCGCGGGAAAGATTACGAGATGCGGCGCGTCGAACAAATGGCCGCGCGCGTCGTTCAGCATGGCGCCCCAACTGGGCATGGGCGCAAGAACTCCAACTCCCAGAAAACTTAAAGTGGATTCAGCGAGAATTGCGCCAGCCATAGCGATGGTTGCTTGCACGAGCACCGGCTGCAGAATATTCGGCAGCAAATGGCGCAAGAGGATGCGAGCGTCGGACGCACCTACCGAGCGCGCGGCGAGAACGTATTCCATCTCCTTGGCTTGCAGAATTTGCGCGCGAGCGAGGCGCGCGTAACCAGCCCAGCCAGTGACGACAAGCGCGAGAATTACTTTGCCCAGCCCTGGGCCGAGAAACGCGGCAAACGCGATGGCCAGAAGGATTCCGGGAAATGAGAGAAAAGCGTTGATCAGAACGATGTTGACGAGGCGGTCGAGCCAGCCACCGAAATATCCCGCCAGAGCGCCGATTGCGAGCCCGACTATTCCCGCGCCAAGGACAACGCTCACGCTCACAATCATCGAGACGCGCGCGCCATAAATGATGCGTGAAAGAATGTCGCGGCCAAGCTCGTCCGTTCCCATCCAGTGCGCGACGCTGGGGGCCTCGAGACGTGCAGGAAGATTTTGCGCGGTCGGGCTGGCGGGCGCGATCCACGGCGCACCAAGCGCAATGATAACGAGAAACAAAGTTAGCGCCAGGCCCCAGCGCCCGGTGCCGCTCTGGCGAAGGAAATCGCGCAGGCCGTTCATTCGAATCGCACCCGAGGATCGACCAACGCGTAAACCAAATCCGTCAGTAGATTTACGAAAACGTATGAAACCGCAATCGTCAGAATGCAGCCTTGCAACAAAGGATAGTCGCGTGCGCCGATGGCTTGGACGGCGAGGCGTCCGATTCCCGGCCAGGAAAAAATGGATTCAGTGACGATGGTGCCTGCGAGCAGCGTGCCGAATTGCAATCCGAGAATGGTGATAATCGGAATCAGCGCGTTGCGGAAGGCGTGGCGGAACAAAACGGCGGATTCAGAGAGTCCTTTTGCGCGCGCGGTGCGAACGTAATCGCTGGAGAGCTCTTCGATCACCGACGTGCGCACCATGCGGGTGAGAATGGCTGCGAGCGCTGCTCCGAGAGTAAACGCGGGTAGGATCAGATGCGGCAAACCGCCGCGTCCGGAAACCGGGAGCCACCCGAGAATTACGGAGAACGCAAGAATCAGCACAGGGCCAAGCGCAAAATTCGGGACGGAAAGTCCAAACAGAGTAAAAACGCCGACGGCGTGGTCCGTCGCGGTGCCGCGGCGTTGTGCGGCCAACAATCCCGCCGGAATTCCAATGCCGACGCAGACGAGAAGCGCGACGAAAGCGAGTTCGAGCGTGGCGGGATAATGCGAAATCACAACCTGCAGCACAGGTTGTTGAAAGCGAAATGATTCACCTAAGTTGCCGTGCGCGATGCCCGCCAGGTAGCGTCCGTATTGCACCGGGAGAGGAAGGTCGAGGCCGAGCGTGTGGCGAAGCTGCTGCAGATCGTCCGCACGAGCGCCTTCGCCCAGCATTTGCGCCACGGGATCGCCCGGGACGATGTGCGCCAGCATAAAAACCATCGTAAGGATGAGCCAGAGCGCAGGGAGAGCGAGTAATAGCCGGAAAGAGAGATAACGGATCATTTTCCGCGACGCGCTTTCGCGGCCAGTTTTTTTTCGGCGCGCGGCTCCGGAGGTGTTTCCGGGGATGTGGCAGACATATTTTGTGGTTCGGCGGCCAGCGCAGCAGGGGCTCCGGGCGCGGGCGCCATTGCAGTCGCAGCGGCTGCGTTAGCCGCGGGTACGCTTAGCGATTTGATTTTCACTCG
>Ga0209330_1000246_pt1 | contig 26501 bp, 25 predicted proteins | sample JacPinW_OM2H0_O3_FD_187969 | JGI IMG/M metagenome (GOLD analysis project Ga0209330, IMG submission 187969) | Forest soil microbial communities from Algoma, Ontario, Canada - Jack Pine, Ontario site 1_JW_OM2H0_O3 (SPAdes) (version 2) | ecosystem: Environmental > Terrestrial > Soil > Boreal...
TCTTCTGCTGGGTGTGATGCTTTTTGTGCGAGGCGCGCGGACGAAGACGCGGGAGGCTGTGCGTTGATCGCTTCGTACACTGCGCGCGCGGAAACACATACTGCGAGAGAATCGGCGCAAAGGAAGGCGCTGCGCGCCGGTCTCTTTATGTCAGGGCTGAAGCCCTGACCCACAAGGATTGAACGGATATTGCAGGGCCTGGCGTAGGGTATTGGCTCAGCGCCCGAATCCTCCAGCGATCGCAACGGCATCGGAAATAGGCCGCAGGTTGCATTTTTCTTCGCCCACGCAGTGCCGCGCTAAAGGCCGCGGCGCTACACTGAAACCTTAAAGCGTCTCGTGAAGAAACAATTAGTGGACGGCGCGGTTTTGCGTGGATTGTTTTGCGGCGAGCGAGAAGCGCGGTTCGATTTTTAGCGTTCGTGACGCCCCATGTTGAAGCACTAGCGCTGCAACGTATTCTCCGATTGACGGGCCGTGCTTGAAGCCGTGGCCGGAGCCGCCGCCTACCAGCCAGAGATTGTCGAAATCCGGATGGCGATCGATTAAAAAATCTCCGTTGGACGTGTTTTCGTATTGGCACACGCGCGATTCGACGATGGGCGCGTGCTTCAGCGTGGGGAAACGCTTAGTGATGAAGTTTCGCGCCGCGGCAATTGCTTGCACGCTCGCCATGCGGGGTTGCGTGTCGGGATCGACGATTGGTCCATGATGGTCGTCGGCGACTTTGAAGCCGCGGCTTTCCAGATCGGGCATTCCGTAGAATTCATCCCGCAAGTAAAGCCAGGTGGGCAACGCCCGCGGCAGAAATTGCGAACTACCGGCGGGGATGCCGAAGAAGAAAATTTCCTGGCGCGTGATGAACAGGCGATCCGCCAGCACATCCGGGAAGATCTTCGAAAGCCACGGGCCGCCAGCGAAGACGAATGCGCCCGCGGAGATTGTTTCGCCGGTGGATGTTTTCACGGCATCGAGATGACCGTGGTTTGCGGGTGCGACGGCTTGTGCAGCGTGAAAGTCCACACCAATTTTTTGCGACTGCTCGACGAGTGCTTGAACTGCTCGACGAGCCATCAGGGCTCCGCTTTCTGGTTCCAAGATTCCCCAGGCGTCATCTTCGAAAGCGATTTGTGGGTAGCGGTGTCGCAATTCCGCGAGCGAGAGTTTTTCAAAAGGGACATTGAGGTTCGTCAGAGTCGCTACCGTGTCCAGTGCGTATTGATAGTTTTCGTGAGCGATCCATAGGACGCCGGTAGGTTGAAAAAGCTCGGGCCTGACGGCTTGCGCGAAAAGCTGTTTCCAAAGGGGAAGCGCCTGAAGAGACCAGCGCGTGTAAATTTCGTCGGCGCCGTAGCCCATGCGGATGATTCGCGATTCTCCACCGGAGCTTGCGCGGGCATTGGCGGGGCCGTAGGCGTCGAGCAACGCGACGGTGGCGCCGGATTGGCGGAGGCAATAAGCAGTCCACGCGCCGAAGACGCCTGCGCCGATTACGGCGACGTCGTATGTTTTTTGTTCAGGCATGGGGCCTGACCGCGCAGAGATGGGGTGAATTCAGGTCAGAAAAGGAGGTGGGCCGCACATCACGCGCCTCCCGCGGCATCGGGCCAGATGTTTCTTCAGCGGGCGCAGCATGCTGCGCCCCTACGGAATCGTGGTGTGGACGATGCTCTCGAGTGCGGCGCGTGCCGTTAATTCGTACGGCGCGTCTGTGCATTTCAGAAGCCTTCTTCGATCAAGTGGGTGATCGTGAGATGCGAATCCGGCGAGGCTTCGCGATTTGCGAGGAGGCTTTCCACGTATTTGGCGAGGATGTCGATTTCGACGTTGACGGCGTCGTGAGGGCTGATGGCGCGGATGTTGGTGTGCGCGTGGGTGAAAGGAATGACGGCGATGTCGGCGACGCCTTCGTGCCAGCGCGCGACGGTGAGGCTGATACCGTCGATTGCGATGGAGCCTTTTTCCGCGACGTAGCGGCGCTGGTCTTCGGGAACGCGGACGGAGAGCCACCAGTTGTCGCCTTCGGGGACGAGACGCGTGACGCGGCCGACGCCGTCCACGTGTCCTTGGACGAAGTGGCCGCCGAGACGCGCGTTTGCCGCGAGAGGGCGCTCGAGGTTAACGAGGTGGCCGGATTTCTTTTCGCCGAAAGAAGTGCGGCGCAGAGTTTCGCCGGAAAGGTCCGCGGCGAAATGGTTCTTGTCGAATTCGACGACGGTGAGGCAGCACCCGTTGACGGAAATGCTGTCGCCGAGTTTCATTTCCGCGGCGAGCGCGCTCGCGCCTTGCAGGCTGACGCGGAGGCGACCGCCATCTTTGGCGTGCTCGAGCGACTCAATTTTTCCGACGTGCTCGGTTATTCCTGTAAACATCGTGAAAATATCCTTCGACTACAAAATCTGGGCCGTAAGCACTTAGCGTCAAATTCTTGAGCACCGGCGACTTTGGAAACCATTTCGACGGAATGCGAGCCATGGGCACGCCCCCCATCCCCATGATTTTGGGAGCATAGAAGAGAATCATTTTGTCCACAATACCAGCTTGGAGAGCGGCGCCGTTCAGTTCGGCACCAGCTTCCAGGAGGACGTTTAGAATGTCGCGGCGGCCGAGTTCGCGGATGACGGCGTGCAAGTCTACGTGGCCGGCGCGCGCGCGCACGCGAACGACTTCGACGCCCGCGCGGATGAGCGCACGCGCCTTTGGAGAATCCGTGCGCTGAGCGGTGAACACAACGACGTCGCCTTCTGCGGATTTCACGAGTTTTGAGCGCAGAGGCGTGCGCAGGCGGGAATCCACAATCGCGCGAAGAAGTCTGCGCCGACGCGGCTCGCCCGTTCGGTCGGACATTCGGGGGTCGTCAGCAAGAACGGTTCCGATGCCGGTGAGGAGCGCGTCAGCTTGATGGCGCAGGCGCTGAACGAACTCCCTGGACGGTTCGCTCGTTATCCAGGTGACGCTTCCGGCTTTCTGAGCGATTTGACCGTCGAGTGTGAGCGCGGTTTTCAGAGTAACGAAAGGAAGGCCAGTGCGAATCCACTTCGCAAAACCTTCGGTGGCTGCCTCAGCTTGTTGTGAGAAGTTTTCAACGAAGTGGACTCTGACGCCAGCGCGTTTCAATTCCGCGAAGCCTCGCCCTGCCACCTTCAGATTCGGGTCTTTCATCGGCGCGTAAACATTTTTAATTCCGGCTGCAATGATGGCTTTCGTGCATGGGCCGGTGCGGCCGGTGGTGCAGCAAGGCTCGAGAGTTACGTAGAGCCTTGCGCCGCGCGCCTTCGGTCCGGCTTGCTCAAGGGCGACGATTTCGGCGTGATCGCGGCGGCCGTAGATGTGGAATCCTTCACCGATGATCCGACCGCCTTTAACCAGCACTGCGCCAACCATGGGATTCGGATGGGCCAGCGCAACACCCCGGCGTGCGAGATCGAATGCCCGCAGCATCCACTTGTCATCTGCCGTGCGAGCGGCATCGCGAGCGCTTGAAGAAACGGACCCCGCGGCCTCAGGGATTAAAACCCTTGACGACGATGCGAACTTTTTGTCGGAGCTAAAGCTCCGACCCCCTGAAATACGCTTGGGATAGCTTCTAGTCGAAGAGGGAGTTGACATAGGTTTGGGCGTCGAAGGGGACGAGGTCGTCGATTTTTTCGCCGGTGCCGACGAAGCGGATGGGCAGATTCAGTTCGCGGGCGATGGCTACGACGATGCCGCCTTTGGCGGTGCCGTCGAGCTTTGTCAAGACAATGCCGGTGACGCCGGCGTGGCTCCAGAATTCGCGGGCCTGGTTGAGGCCGTTCTGTCCGGTGGTGGCGTCGAGAACCAGGAGAACATCGTGCGGCGCGCCGGGAACAATTTTTGCGGCGGTGCGTTTCATTTTGTCCAGCTCGGCCATTAGATTGGATTTTGTGTGTAGGCGGCCGGCGGTGTCCACGATGACGACGTCGGCGGAATGCGCGCGCGCGGAGGAAATCGCGTCGAAGACAACGGCGGAGGGATCGGCGCCGGGCTTTTGTTTTATGACTTCCACACCAGAGCGGTGGGCCCAGACTTCGAGTTGCTCGATGGCTGCAGCGCGAAAGGTGTCGGCGGCGCAGAGGACAACGCTCGCGCCTTCTTTCTTCAAACGATTGGTGAGCTTGCCGATGGTTGTGGTCTTGCCGGTGCCGTTCACTCCTACGACGAAAATTACGCGCGGAGCGACTTTTGCCAAGTCCGGTGATGCGCCGGTGCCGTTCGAACTTGCGGCTGGCGCTTGAAGAATTTTTACAATTTGACGCTTGAGTTCTTTTTTTAGCTCGGGGGTTTCGGTGAGCTTGTGTTCGTTTACCTGCTGGCGCAAGGAGGCGAGGACTTCTTTGGTGGTGCGCACGCCGATGTCAGCGCTGAGCAAAGCCACTTCGAGATGCTTGAGCAGCTCAGGATCAACCGGGCGATTGCCGGTGAGAATCTGTTCGACTTGCGCGGCGAGTTCTGTCCGCGTCTTAGTGACGGAGTCTTTCAGGCGCTCGAGAAGAGTGGGTTCCGGTGGTCCGAAGAGAGAAATCATGGCGGAAACAGGCTAGCACAATGATGGAATTTTGGCGCGGTGGCGGGTGTCATGAACCCTAAGGACGGGTCGGCACGGTCGAAGACGAAGCCATTCGGCGGATGAGCAAGCCGAGGAAAAAGAGGCCCGCGCCGAAAAGAAAGACCGAAAAGCGCGGTGGGTTGATCCAAGAATGGTCAATGTCCTTGCTGAGTTCCAGCAGAGGCCAGAGCAACAATGCCCCGGTGCCGAAATCCTGGAATACTTGGGCGGCTTGGACCGTAATTGACGGCAGATTCTTTCGGTGTGAAGGAATGGAGAGGTTAGTAAGCTCTTGATGAGACAGACCTAGTCCCTCGGATGATTTCCTCAGAAGAAAGACACCTTTAGCGAAAAGTGCAACGCTGCCAAGAGCGAAGACCAGCGGAATCGTAGTGAATCTAGCCTCGTGCGACGAAAATATCCAAAAGCACGCGGCAGCAATACTGAGGCTGAAATAGACCAAGGCCCGACGCGGATGATATTCCAAGTCGCCAGCAAAGTTTTCCAAAAAGAATTCGCGAATTGTCACGGCCGGAGTTTACCTCAAAAACGTCGAAGGGAAGACAGTGCGGAATTTAGACTTCGACGAGGGCGGCGGTTAGGCGGAGGCGGCCGTCGCTGATAGCGGATTCTAGGGCTTTGACGACGACGGGATCGAACTTGGAGATGGCGAGGGAGCGGATGCGGTTTAGCGCGAATTCGAGGTCCATAGCGGACTGGTAGGGGCGGTTCGTGGTCATGGCGTCGAAAGTGTCGGCTACGGCGATGATGCGCGCCATCATGGGAATCTGATCGCCGGGGAGGCCGTAAGGGTAACCCTGACCGTCCATGCGCTCGTGGTGGAGCTCGATGCCGGGGAGCATTTCTTTTAGCTGCGCGACGGGGCGCATGATGTTCGCGCCTTTCACCGGATGCTGCTTCATTATGGCGAATTCTTCGTCGTCGAGCTTGCCGGGCTTTTTGAGGACGCGGTCGTCCACGCCGATTTTGCCGACGTCGTGAAGCAGCGCGGAGATGCGCAGGTTGTCGAGGTCTTCGGCGTTCAACGCCAGGTATTCTCCCATGATCATGGAGTATTTCGCGACGCGGCCGGAATGACCTCGCGTGTAGGGATCCTTTTCGTCGATGGCGGCAGCGAGCATGCGGATGGAGCCGAGGAACAGGTCGCGATTTTCGGCGGCGGCTTGTTTCAGGCGCTCGACGTACTGTTCGATGTCGCCGGCCATGTGATTGAAAGTTTCGGCGAGTTCAGCGATTTCGGCGGCGCCGCGGACCTCCACGCGTTCGTGAAATTCGGCGCGGCTGATAGCGCGAACGGAGAAGACCAAGCCTCGAATAGGCCGCGTGATTCCGACGGCGAAAAGATATCCGATGATGAGGGCAACGAGCGTTACAACCAGGACAAAGCTCAGAGCTTGTGCGGTGAGTTCGTCAACGCCGGCGTCGATGCGAGCCTCGTCAAGACTGCGTTGCGCGATGACGGCCCAGTGAAGTTCCGGGATGGTGCTGTAGGTGCCGATCATTTCGACGGGATGCTTGGAATCGGATCCTTGCTGGAAGAAATGCATCGTTTCGGTAGTGCGCAATTCCTGCGGCAGTTCCTGCAGATGTTTTACGACCGGAGAATTTGTGGAGACGTCGCGGCCGGGAACCATATCGCGCGCGTTCGGGTGGGCAACGATCTTGCCGTGGCCGTCAACGATGAAGACGGTGCGGTCGCGAACGCTAGCATCGCGGATTCTGGCGAGCAAGCCGTCGATGGAAACGACGGAGGCAAGCATGCCGGTGAACTGGCCGCTGGAGGACAGCGGTACAGAGACGATGAGGGCGGGACGGCTGCCCTGTCCCAAGGCGAAAGGCTCGCTGACAAAAGGAAGGCCCTCGATGCTGGCGGTGAAGGCGTGTTTCAGCGCGACCTGAACGAAAGGATCGCTATCGGCGCGAAAACTTCCCGCGGATTGGCCCTTGGCCTGGCGGTTCACGGCGGTGACGTACAAGATGTTCTGATTATTTTCGACAAAGCTCTGCAGCAGACGAGCAAGCTGCGGCGCGTGAGAGGTGTCGTCCACATCGACGATCCATCCGGTTAAAGCGAGAACTTGGCGCTGGCTGAGAAGCTGTTCGTTGAGACTTTGTTCGAATTCAAGGGTCTCGCTGGCGAGCGAACGCGTGATTTCACTTTGCTGAACGCGCTCAGTGTCCTGAAGTTTCTGTTCGCTAAGGCTGAGCACTTGGCGGTGATAAAGCCACAACGGTGTGACGCTGACGAGCAATAGAGCGCCGAGCACAATCCAGAGGATGCGCAAACGCCTAGTCACAGACTGCTTGAGGGCTTCAGTGGGCACAAGGATTTCCCGCAATAAAATGCTAGCGAAGAGGAGCGTCCCGCACAACGGGACGAAAGTACTGGGGGTAGCAGATAAGATACAGAGAGGTTTGCACTTAGGCCACACCTCATAGGTGCAGGAATTCAGCGCAAAACGAAGATGCCGGGCTGAAGCCCCTTCGAACCTCAGGGTAAATCGGCGCTACGAAGGCAATACGAATTCAGCCCGAGGTTAGCGGGGGAAATTAATGCGGGATTCGGTTCGAGCTACCAGACGGGCGATATTTGGGCGGTGTTTCAGCAAAACGAGAACGGAGATGAGAACGGTGCCGAGGGTGACAAATTCGGGAGGGGCGTGACGCGGCGCGTAGAGGATATAAACGAAGATTGGCAACGCCACCGCTGACGCAAGTGATCCCAGTGAAGAATAGCGCCAGAAAACCACGACTGCGATCCAAAGAACGACTGCAGCGGCCACTGCTTCCGGACAGATAGGAAGAAAAACTCCGAGGCCGGTGGCCACTCCTTTGCCGCCGCGAAATCCCAGCCAGATAGGGAACATGTGGCCGATCACTGCGAGGATAGCGGCGGCCATCATCCAGCGCATGTTGCCGGCGGTCCATCTGGATGCGAGCCAAACAGCCGCGTAGCCCTTCGCTGCGTCGAGCAGCAGAGTGAGTATGCCGGGGAGAAAGCCGGCGCTGCGAGTGACATTTGCTGCGCCGATATTGCCGCTGCCGGTGGAGCGGATGTCCGGGCGACCCATCGCTTTCACAATTAGAAGGCCGAAGGGAATCGATCCGAGTAAATAGGCGACAACGGGAATGAGCCAGTTTGCGTTAACGATCACGCCGCTCCTTCTTTCACGAACGGAAATGTTGCGAGCCGGGTGTATTCGGCGCCCGAAGGTTTCAGAACACTCCGGTAAAGGTGAAATTCGGAACTTCGCGCCGATCCGAAATCATACGACTTGAGATTATTGGCTGCACGGACAAGCGTGTCGAGACCTTTGTGCGAATTGAAACGCGCGAGAGTGAGATGCGGCGTGAAGCGGCGGGATTCGGCGGAGAAGCCGAGTGGTTGGAGCGCGCGGTCAACATCGGCGGCGAGCTGAGGAAGATTCGGAGAAACTTCGATTCCGCACCAGACTACCTTGGGGTGAAATTCATTGGGGAAAAATCCGATGCCGCGAAAGTCTGATTCGACGGTTTGGCCGGAATGTACGGAGGAGAGCGCAACGCGAATGGAATCGAGCTTGGCCTCGTCCGTCTCGCCCAGAAATTTCAACGTGACGTGCATTCCTTCAGGGCGTACCCAGCGAGCCCCGGTGCATTCCGGTTTGAGACGCGCCATCAGCTCGCGAAGCGCGCGGCGAACGGCGTCCGGAATGTCGAGCGCGACGAAAAGGCGCATGATTCACGCGCGTCCGTGCGCGGGAAACAGAAAGTAGCGTCGGATGGTGTCCAGCGCTTGTTGGGTGGCTTGAAAGCGGATGCGCTCGCGGTCGCCGGGGAAGCGAGAGGCGCGTTCGCGGCTGCCGCGTTCGTCGGCGATGCCGATGTGCACGAGGCCGACGGGTTTTTCCGGCGTTCCGCCGCCAGGGCCGGCGATTCCGGTGATGCCGATGCCGAGCGTAGCGCCGGTGCGTTTGCGAATGCCGTCGGCGAGAGCCAGGGCAGTCTCGGAACTGACCGCGCCTTTCGAGTCGATAATGTCGGAGGGAACGCCGACGAGCGATGATTTCAGCTCATTGCTGTAGCAAACCACGCCGCCGAGGAAGTAGGAGGAGCTGCCGGGAACATTGGTGAGACGCTCAGCGAGCATTCCGCCAGTGCAGCTTTCAGCCACAGCGATAGTGGCGCGATTTTCCGTCAGTGCGCGCGCGACGATATCTTCGAGCGATTCCCCTTGGGTGGAATACAGGTGTTCGCCCAGCGCGAGAGTCATGCGGCTTACGATTTCGTCGAGTATCTTTTCGGCTTGAAGTGGATCGCGGGACCAAATGCGCGGGTGGAGTTGAATTCCCGTCGGCGTGGCGAGAATTGTGGTTTCGGTGTCGGGATACAACGCATAAAGAGAGCGGACGCGCTGCTCGACTTCAGATTCGGGTAGGCCGGTTAGGCGAAGGTCGCGAGTGAACAAACGCTCCTGGTTACCCTGTCGAGCAAGGCGCGGGCGAACTTCGGAGTCGAAAATGCCTTTGAGTTCCGAGGGCGGGCCCGGGAGGAGAATCACTATGTGTCCGCCGCCTTCCATCCAAAGGCCAGGCGCGGTGCCGCGCGGATTGGGAAGCACGATCGCGCCAGCAGGGACCATGGCTTGACGCTCATTTATTTCCGGCATGGTGCGAGCGAAGCGGCGAAACCGTTCCTGAATGCCGCGGAGAACTTCATCATCGCGGCGCAGTTCGCGACCGAGCAGTTCGGCTACGGTTTCGCGCGTGAGATCGTCATCGGTAGGCCCGAGGCCACCGCAGCTTACGACCAATTCGGAGCGGTCGAGAGCGTGGCGAAACGTGGCGCGAATTTCGTCGCGTGAATCTCCAACGACGGATTTATGAATCACGCGAATGCCGATCTTGTTCAACTCGCCGGTGAGGTAGAGCGAATTTGTGTCGAGGCGGTAAGGGGTGAGCAGTTCCGAGCCGACCGCAATGATTTCCGCTAGCATCCGGGCCTAGGGGTGAAGCGGAAGACCCTCGACATCCCAATCGAGGGAATAAAGGGCGTTGTTGGTGGTAATCATGGCGCGATGCGAGGGCAGAAGCGCGAGGCCAACGATGCCGCTGCCGCTAAGAACGAGTTCGGCTTCAGCGTGCGGAGTGATACGAACGATACCACGGCTGCCTCCTATCGAAGCCGCGACGTATAGATTGCCGAAGCGATCGAACGCAAGTCCTTGCGGACGTCCGAGACCGCGGAAAAATGTGCTGACTTCGCCGGCGGGATTGATGCGATAGACGTAGTCGAAACTGGAAGTGGTGGGCCCGGTGACGAAAAGTTCACCGGCTGGGCTGAATGCGAGGTGATACGCGGACACGGAAGGCTCGATGGTGGCGAACACGAAAATTTCGCGGTCGGGAGCGATTTTGAAAATCGTGCCGCTGCGATCGCCGACGTAGAGGCTGCCGCCTTTGTCAAACGCAAGTCCGGTGGCTATGCCCATGCCTTCGATCCATTGCATTGCGCGGCCGTCCGGCGAGACGCGGTGCACGGTGCCGTCGTTGCGACAGGAAACGAAAAGGTAGCCGTTATTATCGATAGCGAGGCCGGTGGGATTCATCATTTCGGTGATGAAGGGTTTTACTGTGTTGCTCGAAGTGACTTTGTAAAGCGAGACGGGAACTTTTTGTCCGCGCTCGCCGCTGAAGGTGACGTAAACGTTGCCTTCGGCGTCCACAGCAGGGCTCGCGACGGGATGCAGATTGTCGGCGACTTGCACTCCGAGCGCCATAGGAAAAGGCGCGCTTTCAATGTTGCCCATACGTACACGAACAGCGCCTCCCGCGGCGCCATCGGGGACGCGCGCGATCAGAAGATTTTCGGCGGCTAAGACCAGGCTACCTTCGGCTAGCCCAAATTGAACGCGGGGGCGCGTGTGGTTACGCGTGCCGAATCCGCTGCCCTTGATGGAGACCTCTCCGCCGGGGAGAGCGGCGGGCGGTTTCACGGCTTCGATTCTTGGCGTGCCGGTTGTCTTCAAAGCGGTTCTTCCATGTTTCTTACAGCCACCCTACAGAGAAATCTGGGTCTGAACATTCGCTAAACCAAGCTGCCGGCCTGAAGGCCGCCGCTACAAAAGCCAAAGAGCAGATCCCTCGTCCGCCACGGCGGACTCGGGATGAGAACCGCGGCGTGGACGAGCGCGGCATCACAAACCTACCGCTCGCGCGAGCCACAAGCCGAGCGCGGCGTAAATTCCCGCTACCCAGTCATCCGTCATGATACCCCATCCACCCGGCAACGATTCGGCTTGGCGCGCAGGGAATGGCTTCCAAATATCAAATACGCGAAAAAGTATAAAACCGAGCAGCAGATATTTCCAGTTGAGGACCGAGCGGAACGTGATAAGACCGAGCGGGACGCTCTCCCAGGAAAACTGAGTTGTAGCCCTCCACCACACAGGAACGCCGCAACCGATGAGGAGAGTAAGATGTTGCCCAGAAACTTCGTCAATCACCACGCGTTGAGGGTCGTCCTGCTGCCAATACCCGGCCGCGCGAGTCGCACTCCACACTCCGATGACAGCCAGCAAGATCGCCAGGACAATTTGCATCCACACGAACGGGTCCCAATGCCGCCCAGAAACACTGAAGAAGAAAGCGTCATTGCTGTCCTTGGCTATTATTATAGCGGCAGGCACTGCACAGAACGCCCACCACGGCACGAGGGCAAGGATCAAGCCCGCGAGCGAACCAAAGGTACCCGGAGCTTTGGGGAGGTAGCCGAGGCCAGCGGCGGTCGCGATGAAAAGGGCGAAGCGCGGTTTCTTTCGGGGATTAGATTCGGGGGCTGAGGAAGGCGCGGTCGCCGAAGGAGATTGCGCGACTGACGGCGACGGATCAGTTTTTTCGGTCATCCGCGTCTCGGTCGAGATCTTCGGGGAAGGATTCGTCGATAACGGGTTCGCTGATTACGTATTTCTCGCTGGCCCAAGCGCCCAGATCGAGCAGTTTGCAGCGCTCGCTGCAGAAAGGGAACTCGGCGTTCGAGTCCGAATCAGTCGTCTTCTTGCAAATTGGGCAATGGAATTTCATGTGGTTCCTACGGCTTCCGCTGCGAGGCTTCAGGGGTCAAAACCCCTGAAAAAATCAAGCAGCTGACGGCGGGGTTGAAACCCCGCCCTTCCAGAATTCGCAAGCTGACGGGATTAGACTAACACGGTTGATTTGAAGTGGCAGCAGATTGGCGTTCTCCATCGACGGCAGTCAGGATTGCTTCCGCGCTGAGCGGGTAGTACTATCGCGGCATACGGACGGTCGTTCGCCCGAACGGGCATTTCGCCGATTGTTCCCCGCCATTTCCAGGCGAAGCCGTAAGCGGGGAACGTAGAGGCCGCCATTTCCTAAGATGGCCGAAGCGCGAATACAACACGATCCGGCTCCCATGTCCAATTCGGACCTTACCGGGAAAACGGTCGGAAGATTCCTGATTAGAGAACGTCTGGGCGGCGGAGGCATGGGCGAAGTGTACCTCGCCGATGACACGGGACTGAAGCGTCAGGTCGCGCTCAAGCGTATCTCGCCCGCTTTGCGAGCGGATGCGGAATCGCGTCAACGGCTCTGGAAGGAAGCGGAATGGGCTTCGCGCCTGAACGATCCCCACATTGCCGCGGTGTATGACGTCATCGATGACGGCGGCGAAGTTTTCGTGGTGATGGAGTACGTTGAAGGTGAGACGCTGCGGCACCGGATTGGACGTCCTCTTTCGATTGCGGAATTTCTTTCGATTGCCACGCAATGTGCTGCGGCTCTGGCCGCTGCACACAAGGCTGGATTACTTCATCGCGATATCAAGCCTGAAAACATCATGCTTACTCGCGCGGGACAAGTGAAAGCGCTCGATTTCGGAGTTGCGCGCGAGCTGCCGGGGCCCGATCATGCGACCACGCGGCATACATTTGAAAGCGCGCGGTTTGCCGGAACACTTCCGTACATGGCTCCGGAGATTTTGGAGGAGAAGGAAGGCGACGGCCGCTCGGACATATTTTCGCTGGGGGTGGTTTTTTACGAGGCGCTGTCCGGCAAAAATCCGTTTCGGCGTCCGGGCTTTCTTGACACATGCAATGCAATCCTGCACCAAGATCCTCAGCCGCTGAGTAAGCAGAATTCCGACGTGCCGGAAGGCATCGAGAAAATCGTCGGCAAAATGCTGGCGAAAAATCGCGAAGATCGTTATGCCACGGCTGCCGATCTGGACGTCGATCTGCGATTGCTCTCGCGCTCAGCGCAACTTCAGCATGCGCGTTCGCCGGGGGTCCCGAAGAAATTTCTCGTGCTGATGACAGGTGTTGTCCTGATCGCGGCCCTCGGATTTTTGGCCAGAAATCCAAGAGTCCAGCAGCGAGCGAAGACTTTGCTCGGCGTAGCGCATGTGCCGCGTCAGAAACTGCTAGCCATACTTCCATTTCGTGCGTTGGAGGGCGATGTCCAGACCGCTTCCTTTACCGATGGTTTGACCGCCACGTTGACGACTAAGCTCACGCAGTTGACCGACAACCATTCTTTGGGGGTGATATCGGCGAGCGAAATTCAAGCCAAGCAAGTGACCACGGCGGATCAGGCCTACGCCGAGTTTGGAGTGAATCTGGTGTTGGAAGGAACTCTGAGCCAGTCCGGCGAACTGTTGCGCATAAATTACGACCTGGTGGACCCGAGGACGCACCAGCAACTGCGCGGGGAGAGCTTCGACCTACCCGCTTCCGACCCGTTCGCAGTTCAGGACCGGGTCGTAGATGGAGCAGTCCAAATGCTCGAACTGGAAGTTCCGCCGGCCGAGCGGCAGGTGTTGGATTCTCACGGCACGCAAATCCCGGCCGCCGAGACTCTCTATCTGCAAGGGCGAGGCTATCTTCAGAATTACGACAGGCCGGAAAATAACGACAGTGCGATCCAGGTGTTTCAGCAGGCGCTGAAGTTGGACCCAAAGTACGCGCTGGCGTACGCCGGGCTGGGCGATGCTTACTGGAAGAAATATGCCGACGACAAAGATCCGAAGTGGGTTCAAAGCAGCCGCGAATCATGCGAGAAGGCTGTGAGCTTGGATCCGAATTTGGCTGCGGCGCACGAATGTTTGGGGACACTCTATTCCGGGAGGGGCCAGTACGAGAACGCGGTGACGGAGTTTGAGAGTGCCTTGAAGACCGAGCCCACAAATGACGACGCAATTCGCGGACTGGCCAAGACCTACGAGCAACTAGGGAAACTTTCGGAGGCGGAGAAGACATACCAGCGAGCCATCGACTTGCGCCCGCAATACTGGGCCGGATACAACTGGCTGGGCGCCTTCTACGCAAATCACACGCGCTACGCTGACGCCGCAAAGATGTTCGGCAAGGTGATTTCACTTGCGCCGGACAGCTTTCGCGGATACTACAATTTGGCGGCAGTCAACGTGGCGCTGGGGCAATACGCCGAGGCCATTGGCAACCTGAATCATTCGATTTCCATTCGGCCTTCGTCCACAGCTTACGCCAATCTGGGTATGGCCTACTTCTGCCTGCGGCGATTCGATGAAGCGGCCCAGAGTTTCGAACAGGCCGTGAAGTTGAACGACAAATTCTATGAAGGATGGTGGGACCTGGGAGATGCTTATTCGTTTGTTCCGGCAAAAAGCGGATTGGCCAAGGGTGCTTACGCAAAGTGCGTATCGCTGGCGAATGAAGCGGTGAACGTTGATGCAAAGGATTCGCTGGCGTTCAGCACGCGGGGAATCTGCCAGGCGATGCTGGGCGAGCGGGCTGCGGCGTTCGCGGACCTTCTACGAGCGGATACGATTGCTCCCGGCGATCCGGAGGTGAGCTTTGACACCGCGGTTGTCTACAATCACTTCGGCGAAACAGACCAGGCGTTACAGTGGCTGGAAAAAGCGGTGAGCGCGGGCTATTCGCCGAGCATCGCACGGGATTATCCTTTCTTCGACAAAATGCGTTCGGACCCGCGATTTCAGAAAATTTTCAAATCCCCATAGTTCTTAGAGGAGGAAGCATGAAACCAGGCACAGCGATGGAAGGGGCCAAACCAAATATCAGGAGAATTGTCATCACGCTGGACGGCGACAAAAAACCCCAACTAGCCCAAGGAGACGAGGACGTTACGATCTCGCCGGCGGATAACGAACAAATCCTTTGGGAATCGGCGGAAGATTTCCTGATCAATTTCAAGGAAGACTCGCCGTTTTACGAACGGCAATTCAGCAACAAGTACGCGCTATCGGGGCTCAGCCGGCGAAACGTCATCCCAAGCAAGTCCGTTTTCTACGAGTACACCATCATCGTAAACGGACAGAGTCTCGATCCCCGCATTCGCATCGACCCCTGAAATGGTTGAACGAAACTGAAAGGCTTGTGAGAGCGGCTCCAGGCGCGAGTTCAGGCGAGGATGGGAAAAAGGCTAGCCGCGTGCGGGGGAATCGGGCGGGGGAGGGAAGGCGTCTCGAAAGCGGTGACGCGGCCGATCAAGTCGTAATCCTTTGACTCGGTGATTTCGATGGTGGCGAGAGTGCCGGGGGCAGGGAGATCGGCGTCGTCGCTCACGCCTTCGAATTCGGTGATGTAAACCTTGCCGTCGATGTCGGGCGCCATGCCTTGCAGGCGCGCTTCCCAGACCAGGTCGGTGTCTTTCGAAGGGCCTTCCAACATGACTTGCAGACTCTGGCCTACTCGTTTTTTCAAATTGCGCGCGGAGATTTTCTTCTGGATGGACATTAAAGTGTCACGGCGGCGCGCGATAGTCTCTTCGTGTACTTTTTTGTCGAGCGCGAAGCTTTGGGAGGTGTCTTCGTCGGAGTAGGAGAAGACGCCCATCCAGTCGAATTCCGCAGCGCGGACAAAATCACAAAGCTCGCGGAAATCCTTCTCGGTTTCGCCGGGAAAGCCGACAATAAACGATGTGCGAATCGAAACGCCGGGAATTGCTTTGCGCGCTTTTTCGAGCATTTTCAGGAACGCATCGCCATTCGAGCCGCGCTTCATGCGCGCGAGAACGTTGCGGCTGGCATGCTGCAGCGGGACGTCGAGATATTTTGCCAGGCGCGGATGGGCGGCAATCGTGTCAAGCAGGCGCGGCGTGATGCGGTTGGGATAGCAATAGAGGAAGCGGATCCAGTTCAAGTCGTGCACTTGCGCGAGGCGTTCGAGAAGTGTGGCGAGGCCGTCGCGCAGGCCCAGGTCTTCGCCGTAGAAAGTAGTGTCCTGGCCAATGAGCGAAATTTCGCGCACGCCTGTGGCGGCGAGATTCTCCGCTTCGCGCACGACCGACTCGAATCGGCGGCTGCGAAATTTTCCGCGAAGCTGCGGAATCACGCAGAAAGTGCAAGGATGGTCGCAGCCTTCGTTTATTTTGATGTAAGCGGTGTGGCGCGGCGTGGCCAGAATGCGGGGCGTGAGGTCGTGGTAAAGATAAGTGGGCAACTGCGCTGAAGCGGCGCCGTTCGAGTGCAATTCGCCTTCGCACGCTTCCAGAATTTTTTCGATTTCGCCGGTGCCGATCACGGCGTCCACTTCGGGAATTTGTTCGCGGATTTCATCGCGGTAGCGTTCGACCATGCATCCAGCGACGATTAATTTCTGCGCGCGACCGAATTTCTTGTACTCGGCCATTTCCAGGATGGACTGCACGGATTCCTGCTGCGCCGGTGCGATGAAGCTGCACGTGTTTACTACAAGGACGTCGGCGTCACCTGCGCGCGGCGTGATTTCGTAACCCGAACGCGCGAGAATACCCATCATCACCTCGCTGTCCACGAGGTTCTTCGGGCATCCCAGGCTGACGAATCCGACCTTCGGCATATCTGTGGAATCCTTCAGGCAGCTTGCAACATACAATTCTAGCACGCCCGACAGCTAAGCTATAATGAGGCAGTCGCGCCTACAAAATGTCGGTTAGTACACCAATTTTGACTCTCATATTGTTCCCGCTGCTGTACATCCTTCCGCTAAACCTTGTTCGTTTACGATGGGGCCACAGTCAAGGTCTAGCTCCCATGCCCCCCGAAGTGCAAGAAACGGCCGAGCGTGCGGACCGCATGGTGCAGCTCGGCATCCAACTGACGCTTCTCACGATCGTTTTGGTTTTGATTCATGGTTCTTCAATTTCCATGTACGCCGTCGGGTTGACCGCAGATAACTGGAGATCAGGAATAGCACTAGGCGCTCTTGTCAGTTTTATCCCCCTGGGTCTGGGGGAAGTTCTGAGTCGAAATCTTTCTGCAGCCGAGCGAAGAAAGAATCCAGAATCCAGAGGCCCCGCAGCAATGTGGTACGAACTCACTGTGGTCCGGGCATTCTCAACAGAACTCTGGCGTGCATTTTGTATTACAGCGCTGATTCGCCTGGATTTGTCCGTGTGGATTGCCATTCTGATCACGTCTGTCGCGTATGCAGCCGCGCAATTCCGCGTAAGCACTGCGAGGGCAGCCGGCGGGGCCGTCTTCGGTGGAGTAGCAGGTATTCTCTTTATCAAGACTGGCTCGCTGCTAGCTCCGTTGACCATGAGCCTCATTGCGATGGGAGCTCACGTCTATCGATCCCGGCACATACCCTCGCAAAACTCCCGCGTTCTCGCCCCTCGTAAGTGTCCGACCTGCTCTCAAGCTATACAGAGGACACAAATTCCGCCGGGGAAATACTTTCCGTGTCCGGGCTGCGGTCAAAAGCTCATGCCGTATCTGGACTGGTCGTGGCAGGGCCCTGTCTGTGGAATTGTCGGCGCGGTGGGCACGCTTTTGGTTCTAGACCTGGACATCTTCTGGTCCGCGGTGTTATTCGTTCCGCTCTTTTTCCTTTTCACTCTCCTCTCCGCATTTTTTGTCTCGGCATTGCCCAGATTTCGTACGATCAAAATCTATCGCGACCCTGGCGATCCAAACGACGGAAGCCTATTCCGCTTCTGATTGGCAAGCGGCCGGTATCAGTTTCGCCGCGCGCGAGTCAGTTCCGACCGAACAGGTTCGTCGCAGCAGCGAGCGCACTGCTTCTAGGTCCGGCGCGCTCGACACAGCGACATGACTTACGACGGCTAACGAGAGCGACCTAAACGAGAGAAAAATCGCTTGACATATTCCTATATGGGAATGTATTATCCATTCATGCCACGCGCAACGACGACATCGGACGCCTTTAACGCTGTCGCTGAACCGCGGCGGCGGGAGATATTGAACTATCTCGCGCTTCAGGAGCGGCCCGTGGGGGACATCGTCCTGAGCCTGGGATTGGAGCAGCCGTCGGTCTCGAAGCATCTTCGCGTACTCAAAGATGTGGGGCTCGTCGATGTGCGCCGCCAAGGCCGCCAAATGTTTTATCGCACGAACGCCGAAGCGATCCGGCCGCTTCACGAGTGGGCCGGCACGTTCGAGCGTTTGTGGCGGCATCAGTTGGCACGCGTAAAGGAACGCGCAGAAGAAGTCGCGACGAAACAAGCAGAGCTTCGTCGAATCACAAAGGAGGAGGAGAAATGAGCAAGACCGCCGCAGCAATGACCGACAAAATGACTGACAACTTGACGCTAAACATAAATCAGGAAATCCGGGTTCGTGCCCCGCTTGATACCACGTTCGCCGCACTGTTGGAACAAATGGGGCCGCACAATGAAACCCCGGAAGGCAATCCCTTGCCGATGAAGATCGAGGCCTGGCCGGGAGGGAGGTGGTATCGCGACCTGGGCGATGGCAACGGCCATTTCTGGGGACTAGTACAAGCCATCAAGCGCCCAACGCTGCTGGAAATCACCGGGCCGTTGTTCATGTCTTACGCGGTGGTTTCCAATTTGCAGTATCGCCTGTCCGAAGCGGACGGCGGCACGCTCATAACCTTCCGCCACTCAGTGCTGGGTTTTATACCGGACGATTACAAAGAAGGGATGGGCAAAGGTTGGGCATGGATTCTGGAGCGCACGCGCAAACGTGCAGAGGGTCCCCGGTTGCAGTAAGCAGCGCCGCATGAGACGCAGCGGGGGAACGAAACAGCAGCGTGAAATAGCAACTTCAAGCTCAGCTAGTTGATTCATAAAAAACTATAAAAGGAAAAGGAGATAAAAGCACATGAGTACGAAACCAACGCACGAACAAGCACAGCTTCACTTGCAGGTGTACGACCAGCGCCGCGAAGCGCGGTTGCGCCAAGCACGCGAATGGTTTTTCAAGAACTTCTTCGCGGACACTCTCGAGGAGGCCATGAAAATCGCGCCGCCCGGAACGGAAACAGGTGCGTTTTACATGATGGTGGTCAGCTACTGGGAGCAGGCCTGCGCACTGCTCAACTACGGTCTGCTCCACGAAGATCTTTTCTTCGAGACCAGCGGCGAATTTTTCGGAGTGTGGGAACGCGTTAAGCCCGCTGTGCCGCAGGCTCGCGAGAAGTTCGTGAACAAACAGTTCCTCGCGAATCTGGAGAAGGCCGCGCAGCGTTTCGAATCCTGGTCGGAGAGCCGCAATCCCGGGCAGGTCGCCGCGATGCGGCAGTTCATGCAGCAAATGCGCAGTCAAGTTGCGTCAGCGGGCAAGGCCTGAACGGGCCTCGCAGGCGTGGAAGGTAGGGAACTATGTGTCCAGCATGTTTCGCAGCAGCAGCTTTGATCGCCGGCAGCGCACTCTCGACGGGCGCGCTGACGGCGATCCTAGGTAAAAAGTTTTGGACCAAGAACCACAACGGAATCGTTGTGCGGAATAAGGGAAAGGAGAATCGAGATGACCACTAACAAATCAGGGCTTCAGCATCCGAAAGTCGTATCGCAAACTGAATGGCTTACAGCCCGCAAGCAGCTTCTAAAGAAAGAAAAGGAACTCACCAGATTGCGCGACGCGTTGAGCCAGGAACGTCGCGAATTACCTTGGGTCAAAGTGGATAAGCAATACGTTTTCAATGCGCCCGGCGGGAAGAAATCTCTGGCTGAACTATTCGAGGGCAGAAGCCAATTGATCGTATACCACTTCATGTTTGGTCCGGAGTGGGAAGAAGGCTGCCCGAGCTGCTCGTTCAACATGGATCATACCGACGGCGCGCTGGTGCACCTGGCTCAAAGGGACGTCACGTTTCTCGCGGTATCGAGAGCTCCGCTTCCGAAGATCGAAGAATTCAAGAAGCGCATGGGCTGGCGCTTCAACTGGGTGTCGTCGTTCGGGACTGATTTCAATCGCGACTTCCACGTGTCGTTCACCAAGGAAGAAATGGCCAAGGGTAAGGTGGCGTACAACTACGAGATGGCCGAATTTCCAAGCGAGGAAGCGCCAGGGATTAGCGTGTTCTATAAAGACAAGAACGGCGACGTCTTTCACACTTATTCGGCTTACGCGCGCGGCAGTGAGTCGTCTATCGGGACATACAGCTACCTCGATCTCGTGCCGAAGGGCCGCGACGAAGACGCTTTGCCCTTTACGATGGCATGGGTTCGCCATCACGATCGCTACGTTGATGGCCGCCTCGCCGATCCGACAAGACCCTACTGGCCGAAGATCGCCTCAGACGCGGCGCGCAGCGGGGGATAACACGATTGGCAGGTTCGTTGTTCCTTCGGGGATCGAGCCGCTATCGCTTATGCGAGCGGAGCTTTTCACGGATGGAGTGCAGAAGCGAGGACATTTGGTCAACCGGGGCGGCATGATCTCCGAAGCGGGCGGATTGGTAAAGCTCGGTGAGTTGAGCGACGGGCGCAGACAGATCGGCGGCGGGAATGGCAGTCGCAAATTCCAGCGGGGTTTGCGACGGAGCTTTCTTCCAGCCGCGTTTTTCGAGAAGGCGGAGCATTTCGCGATACTCGAGTGCGGCGAGCGAAGCCGTCAAGTTTCCACCGCGGCGCGCACGAACTCGCCAGCGCGCGATTAAATAGCCTATCAGTGGACGTCCACGCAGATAAATCAGCAGCGCAATCAGAAGCATTAGCGCACTGGGCAGAAAATATGGCGAAGCTTCCGTGCGGCGGTCGAGCGCCATGAGCAGCCGGATGGCGTCCCGTTGTTTGTCGTGGTAATAGCGAAGCGCACGCTCGCCCCAATCCTTGGAAGTTTTCTGCGCGTTTTGAACGAGATTGGTCTGGTGGACAAAATCGTAGTTGATTACCCACTCATCCCACGCAAACTGAAACCAATCCCAATACATGCCGAGCCGGGCGAACAGTCCTTTGCGTTTTCCATCGCCGGGAGGAGTGGGATCGAAGGTGATCCAGCCGTAGCCGGGGAAATAAGCTTCAACCCAGGCGTGGGCGTCGCTGGCGCGAACGATATAGTCGCCGCCCAAGTCGTTGTACTCACCGGGCAAGAATCCGCCCACGTAACGCGCGGGAATTCCGAGGTCTCGAAGCATGACGGTCATGGCGGCGGCAAAATATTCGCAATGGCCGGCGCGGCGCTCGAAGAGAAAATAAGCGAGAGGGTCGTCCGTCTTGCGGCCGGTCAAATCGAGCGTATAGCGGAAATGCGTTTTCAAGTAGAGCTCGATATTCGCGGCGCGGTCATATTCGTTGTGCGAGTTCCCCACAATTTTTTCGGCGAGTTGTTTTATGCGCGGGTCGAGTTGGGGTACTTGGAGATAAAGGTTCTGGATCTCGTCCGGGTACGCCGTCGAGGACTTCCGCAATTGCGCGGGCGGGACCATGGGCAGAAGCGAAAGCCCTTCGTAGCGCACCTTGATGTCGTTGTGAAACGGATTGGAGAGAGAGCCGGTTTTGTCGATCAGAAGGTAAGTGCGGTTGCGAGGAACTCCCATGCGTTGGGATTCGTTGGCAAACCTGCCGCTCAACATTTCGGGGCGAGACGCGACGAAGACTGCGTCCGTGGCTACCGGCTCCATCATGACGGTATAGCGCAACGGATAGAACTCACCGTTGGACAGTCCGGAAGGGGTGAAGCGATACTCCCCGCCAGAATCGGGCTCAATCACGGTCTGACTGTGAGCGGGAGTGAACCAGCGCTTGCCGTCAAAATTCGTGAGTACGATGCCGCGCCAGTGGACGTCTTCTGCGTGGCCGGGATCGCCCTCGACGTGGATGCGCATCACAACCGCGGAACTTTGCTGAATTTTTCCGATTTCGCCGATAGTAATGTCGTTGCCAAAGCCGGTCATCAAGTTGGGCTGCAGATTCAACGCGCTCATGTAGCCGGCGGTGAAGCGCGGAATCAAAAAGAAGAAAACGCTGCCGATCAGGAGCGCGCTGACGGCGACGAGTATGGAAGTCAGCCCAAGCGCGCGATTTAACTGTCGCGCCCTGGGAGAGCCGGGTTCGAATGGAGGAGACACGGCGCCAGTCGCGCTGCGGCGTATTTCGAGCGCGACGAATGTGGAGACGGCCAGAGCGAGAAAAACCGCCAACATTGCGAGGAAGCTCGTCTGGACGGTGAGAATCGCCGAAGACAGCATACAAGTGAAAGCCAGGACAGCGAGAAAAGCGAAATCGCGATTGGTGTGCGCGGAGTAAAGGCGAACGAGCGCGGCGAAGAGCATCAGGTGAATGGCGGCGAGCAACGCTGCGTACAACGCCGGATTCGGCGCGCCGGCGGATAAGCTGCGCGACAGGAACCAGAGGTCGATGGGGAAAAATAGAAAATAAGCGAGGACGAGCCAGGTTGCAACGCGGGCGGAAATTTCCGGCCCATGGCCGCGCCACATGCGAAATCCTTTGTAGACGAGCGCGATTGGAGGCAGGGCGAGCGAGACTGGGTCGAGCTTGCCGCTAAGAACGACGGCCATAATGCCGGTAGAGACGAGCAGGAACAGCGACACCTCGAAATAGCGTTGTACTGCTTGTAAAGGCGGCGTGCCGGCTGGCGTGGTGGAACTCATGGTCCTTTTATGATGCTAGCACTGCGCAGGCCGAGCTTGCGCGTTTTGAAGCAAAGCGATGACGCGGAAATAACTGTACTGTGGGGCTAGCCTCGCTCAGGCAACAACAGACAGTTTTAGTCGAGCGGTCTCTCGCTCGACGGGAATCGGCTCTTTCGCCTTTTTTAATCCTTCTATGGAGCAGCGAATAGCATCCTCGGCCATGTCGCGAGCGTGTTCGAGATTCTTCCCTTCAGTGACGAGGCCAGGCAAAGCGGGAACCACTACGGTATAGCCGCCGTGTTCGTTGGCTTCAAAGAATCCAGTAAACTCGCGCACTGTTTCCCGACCGTTCTTCATGTCTGAATTATAGCCCCGAGGTGGATTCGCTCCGAAGATTGGATGCAGCTGCGGCGATTTTGCGGGTGGCGCTGGAGACGGGGAGGCGGCTTAGATTTTCGAGGGCGAGGATACGCGTGCGAGCGAGCTTGGGCAGTCGCTCCACGCGAGCGAGGAACGGGAGCAACGTGATGTTGCGAAATGTGACGCCGTGTCGCGCAGTAGGAAGCGGTTCAAGCGCGAGGCCGTCGATGCCGAGAGTGATGCGAAGATGTTTTTCAAGCTCTGCTCGTGGATGATGCGCGACATCCACGGCGGGGAATTGCCACATGCGGGAGAAGAGCACGTGGTCGTGCGCGCCGGGATCTTTCACTAAGAGCGTGCGGCCGCGAGGATCACGAAGAATTGCGGCAGCTATTCTTATCTTTACTGCGGCGCGTTTGACACGAGGGGACGGAATTTCATCCGTGAGGCCGAGTTTGTATGCGCGGCACCATTTTGAGACGGGGCAGATCTCGCAGCGTGGATTTTGAGGCGTGCAAATCGTCTCGCCCAATTCCATCAGGCCTTGATTCCAATCGCCTGGTGAATCGCAAGCGAGCCAGTGCTGTGCGGTCTTTGAGAGTTCGCGCCAACGACGTGGTTCGCGAAGGTCGCCGCGAATGGCGAGAAGCCGCGCGAAGACGCGCGCGACATTGCCGTCGAGAACGGCGAGCGGCGCATCGTACGCAATGCTCAACACGGCGGCCGCGGTGTAGCGTCCGATTCCAGGAAGACTTAGAGCAGAATCGAGGTCGCGAGGGAATTTCCCGTTGTCACCCGCGACGATTATTTTTGCAGCACGGTGCAGATTGCGTGCGCGGCTGTAATACCCAAGGCCGGACCAGAGTTTCAAAACTTCCGCAAGCGGCGCGCGAGCAACCGATTTCACGCCGGGCAGGCGCTGCAGGAAACGCTGATAGTAGGGCATTACGGCAGCGATGCGCGTTTGCTGGAGCATGACTTCCGCGATCCAGATTCGGTAGGGATCGCGGCTTGCGCGCCAGGGCAGGTCGCGTTTGTGCGCGCGAAACCAAAGTAGCAAGCGCCCTTGAAAATTCCTAAGCTGCCGAAGCGAGAGATTTGCTTTCATGCGCGCCGTATTCTCGCATGAACGCGCGTTGTCATGCAGACCCTCGCCCACCTGAAGGCGGCCGCTACAAAGGCGGGGAAACGGAAACTGGCGAGGCTCGAAGGCTCGCACGAACACGTCTTCCATCAGGGGTTTCATGTCGCATTGGAGCAAAGAGCAGATCCCTCGCTTCGCTCGGGATGACGATGTCAGTAAAGTGTTGCAGGCTAGCCCTAGAGCTGGTCGATGAAGAGGAAATAGGAGGAGGACCACAGCGCTGAGGGAACGGAATGCTGAGAGCGATTGGTGACGATGATCTTGAAAATTTCGCGATCGGCGGCGAGGTCGTCGAAAAATGTGCCGCCGACTGAAGAATGATCAGGCTTAAGGTTGGCAAGCTCTCGCAGCGTTTCATAGATGATTTCGCCGGCAGGCGCCATCGCGGTGACGAAACGGTTGGTGCGGAACTGCATCACCGAATTGATTTCGTTGAAGTGCCAGGCGATGCAGGCCGCCATGGTCACGGCGCGCTCGAATCGTGCGGCATTTTCGGCCTCAGCAATCTTTAACAGTTCGGTGCGAGGAGGGCCGATGACCGGATCGAGGACGAGCATCACGCGGCGTTCGTCCTCTCGCGCGTATTCGCGGACCATCAGGCGACCGGCCTTCGCCGTAACTTTCCAATCCACGAATCGGGCGCTATCAGTGTGCAAATAATCGCGCAACGAGTGCAACTCGTGGCCGCGGCCGCGAAAATGGCTGGCCATTTCGCCGCTCAAAAGCGGGAGAACTTCGTAAAACTGGTCGGTGGGCGCGACACGCGGATACACGACAATTTCGAGCTGCGAATCGACCTTCCGGCTTTTCTCGAAGAAGCCAAAAGGAAACCGCGTGCGTATGGCGAAGGTGTCCTGGTGATATACGCCGCGCCGCGGAAATACGAGTTCGACTTTCTGCCGGGCCGCACTCCTGCGAGGGATGTAAGGAAAGAACACGGGGCGGCTGAGAATTTCGGCCGCGCCTTTCTTATTTTCGCCCGCGACGCGCAGAGAAAATGACGGCCAGGTTTGTTTCTCGTTGCGCAGCTCGAGTTCGGCAAGAACCGGCTGTTCGGCAAAAATATGCTCGGGCATGTCGAACTTGAGGTCGACGCCCGTGAGGACCACGCGGGAAAGCACTCCCGAAATCAGGATTCCGGCGAGGGAGCACGCGAGAAACATAAAAAGCAGGTTATTTCCGGTGTTGACGGCAGCGATGACGAGGATGAACACAGCAACGAGATAGATGATTCCCTCGCGCGTGAGCCGATAGTCAACCTGATAGACGAGCCAGCGAAGGCTAGTGCGCCGCGCGAGGGTGGGGACGATGACGATGGCGACCCAAGCGGCGAGTCCGAGCGAAATTACGGTGGTGATCGCGGCGAGGCCGACGCGTCCCTGTTGCGCCGCGGCAGCGGAGAAAAGAGCGACGAGCAGCGCCCCCGAAAGCACCAACATGGCGATTCCGAAACTCCGCCAGCCGGGACGGTCGCGGTTACTCCACAGACGGGCTATGAGAGTCTGTTCCATTGGCGATAGAGCCGGTGCCAATCGAGGAGGCGCATCGGACCCCTCGACTCACCTGATCGTTCGGGACGACGATGCTCGTCGCGTCGTCACAAAGGCACGCGGGTTGTGTCCATGATTTCGCGGAGTATCGCTTCCGCTTGCTCGGATTTTTTCTGCGTGGAAACGTAGCGCGAGCTGACTACTACACGGTGCGCGAACACCGGGACGACCAGGCGCTTGAAGTCGTCGGGCAAACAATAGTCGCGGCCTTCGAGGAAAGCTCGTGCCTGTGCCGCGCGATGGAGCATCACGGCGCCCCGCGGGCTGACTCCGAGGCTAAGTTGTTCGGTCTGGCGCGTGCGCTCGACGATTTCCAGCGCGTAGTCCAGGAGGCTTTCTTCCACTTTTACCTGCGAGGCGGCGTCCTGCATGGCGATCACATCGGCCGCGTCCATCAACGCTGAAATTTTGTCCACAGGAGCGGCGCCGGAATTATTGCGGATGATTTCTTTTTCGCTCAGTCGCGAGGGGTAGCCCATGCGAATGCGCATCAGAAAACGGTCGAGCTGCGATTCGGGTAGTGGATAAGTGCCGTGATGTTCGATTGGATTCTGCGTGGCGAGGACGAGGAAGGGTTTGGGAAGCGGATGCGTATGATTGTCGACGGTGATTTGCGCTTCGTTCATGGCTTCAAGCAAGGCCGACTGCGTTTTCGGCGTGGTGCGGTTAATTTCATCCGCGACGATGATATTCGCGAAGATAGGCCCCGGCTTGAAGTCGAATCCCTGCGTGGCGGGATTAAACACGCTGACGCCGATCACGTCGCTGGGAAGCATGTCCGAGGTGAACTGAATGCGTTGAAAGGAACAATCAAATGAGCGCGCGAGCGCCTGGGCTAAAGTTGTTTTGCCGACTCCGGGAACGTCTTCGATCAGCAAGTGGCCGCGGGCCAGAAGCGTGGTGAGCGCTAACTGAATGACGTCTTCTTTGCCTTTCACTACTGCCGAGATGGAGCGCAAGAGCCCGGCGAGGCGCGTGCTGGCGTTGGTGGTCGTTGTTTGCAATTGGCACGGCCTTCTGTTACAAAAAGTTAGTACTGTGGGCGACTAGCTCAGTGGTTAGAGCGCTCCCCTCACACGGGAG